>Ga0265293_10001306_pt1 | contig 54684 bp, 54 predicted proteins | sample Munlanlewell138R_FD_192505 | JGI IMG/M metagenome (GOLD analysis project Ga0265293, IMG submission 192505) | Leachate microbial communities from a municipal landfill in Southern Ontario, Canada - Leachate well 138R | ecosystem: Engineered > Solid waste > Landfill > Unclassified | place: Canada... | reverse complement strand
TTTGTAGATAGACAGCGAGGTACTGGCCGCCCTACAAAAAAAGAGCGTCGTGATCTTGAACAGTTCACCGGCTCTATTGATTTTGATGAATTTGACTGGGACGATTAATATATCTTCCCGTCAGATTTATTATAAACAGGTACAACAGACATGCTGTTCTGAGTGAGACAATAAGCTGCATCACTTACTGCACCATTGTCAACAAGTCGCCTGTAATGATCACTTACCTCTATATACCCCATTAAATCATTTTTTACACGATTCCACAGTTCAAGAGTCATTCTGATTGAATCAGAATCAAATTCTACATTACTCTTTTCCATTGCTTTTTCAGCAAAAACTCCGCCAAAAAGGGTATCTTCAATACTTATCCGGTTGTTCCATCCTGCACATAGAATAACCACTCTTTCTGCTGTATTAATACATCTTTCAACTAATGCATCAACATTTATGAATGTACCTATAAGCAGCTCTCTGCAATCGCTTGCGGCTTCAATTGCTCTGGTGCCGTTTGTTGTGGTAAAAACGACTTCCCTGTCTTTCACTTTTTCGGGAGAGTAATCAAAAGGAGAGTTTCCGAAATCAGCAAAATCACATTTCTGTGTCTTTCGCTCAGCGCCTACCAGGTAGCCTTCCGACTTATAGGTTCTTGCCTCATCAATGCTTGAGACAGGGATTATTGCACTTGCCCCGTTGTTTAGCATTGTACACATAGTTGCAGATGCCCTGAACACATCCACAACAATTACCGTATCATGGTCGCTTTTATAATGGGGATAAAGGGCAGGAGAGGGGCAAAGATCCAGTTTCATGTTTTTTTCATACAAATATAAAGAATCAAATCTATTCCTGTCGCATCATTTTACCCTCTTTTTCATATTCTCTCCTGATACCTAACAATAGATCATCTGAAGAGATGATATTTGAATTTTTTTCCAATGTTCTTAATCCTGCAAACTGAATTATATTAACAATATTTGCACCGGTCAAATTATACTTTCGTGCAATCTCTTCCAAATTAACGTCACTCATATATTCTCCAAAGTCAGGAAGATAATTCTTCCACAGATTCAACCTCTTTTCAGCATCCGGATTATCAAATTCGATTATCGAATTGAATCTCCTGATAAAAAAGTATCAAGATTCGATTTCATATTTGAAGCCAGTATTATGAGTCCCTCATGTGACTCAATACGTTGCAGTAAATAAGAGACCTCTTGATTGGCATATTTATCGTGAGAATCACTCACATTAGTTCGTTTCCCAAAAAGAGCATCAGCTTCATCAAAAAAAAGAATCCATTCCTTTTTATCAGCTTTATCGAAAAGTCTGGATAGGTTCTTTTCTGTTTCTCCTATATATTTTGACACTACAACCGACAGGTCGATACGATAAACATTTCGGTTTGTATATTTACCCAAAAGGCATGCAGTGAGTGTTTTTCCAGTTCCCGGAGGACCGTGGAAAAGTACCCGGTAAACTGGTTTTATCTTACCCTTAAGATTCCATATTTCAAGAAGCCGATCGTTATATTTCAGCCATGTCTCAATCTCTTTTATTTCAGCCATTGTCTTGTCTTTTAGTAATCAACAAATGATATATTTTGAAGTGCTATTGATTTGTTTAGCCCTATGCTAGAGAAATAATTTTCCAACTGCTCTTTTAATATTTGAAGAGTCTCATATATCATATCCTGATATTTACTATTTTATGTGATTTTTAACTAACTCTTCCAAAATAGTTTGTTTTTTAAAAAAGTGATAGGAATTTTCCTGCATAAATTTGTATTATTCACGCATTAACAAATAGAAGGTAAAAATATGTAAACATATATAGTAATGTGGTATAGGGTGTTACAATCAGAGGGTCCTTTTTTTAATTTGAACTAATTTATTTTAGTTCAATTTCTTATCTTTGCCTTCTAATAGCAACGTTGTAAAGGATCAAAAATATTAACTATGGATCTCTCATATTTAAAGTCAGATAATTTTTTCCTGTTAGCAGGTCCCTGTGTCATTGAAGAAGAGGATATGACATTAAGGATAGCTGAGAGACTAAAAATAGTAACTGATAAGCTTTCAGTTCCTCTGGTGTTTAAAGGCTCATTTCGTAAAGCAAACCGCTCCCGAGTAGATTCTTTCATCGGTATAGGTGATCAGAAAGCATTAAAAATTTTAAGAAAGGTTCATGATACTTTTAAAATACCCACTGTTACAGATATTCATGAGAGTCACGAAGCGGCCATGGCTGCCGAGTATGTTGATGTCCTGCAAATTCCAGCATTTCTATGCAGACAGACAGAGCTTCTTGTTGCTGCTGCAAAAACAGGAAAAGTTGTTAATATTAAAAAAGGGCAGTTCCTATCTCCTGAGGCGATGAAGTTTGCTGCACAAAAGGTTACAGACAGTGGCAATGAAAAAGTGATTCTTACAGAAAGAGGCACAACATTTGGTTATGGTGATCTTGTGGTTGATTATCGTGGTATCCCCACAATGAAAGAGTTTGGATTTCCGGTTGTAATGGATATAACTCACAGTCTGCAACAACCAAATCAATCGTCAGGCGTAACAGGTGGTAAACCTCAATTGATAGAAACGATTGCCAAAGCAGCAGTTGCTGTGGGTGCAGATGGACTGTTTATCGAAACACATCCAGACCCTATAAGTGCAAAATCTGACGGTGCCAACATGCTTCCTTTAGATCAGCTTGAAGGGTTACTGACAAAATTATTAAAAATTCATGCTGCTCTATAAACTGCATATAGATGAAACTTACAGATTACCGTATTATACTGGCATCTAATTCCCCCAGAAGGAAAGAACTTCTTTCAGGAATTGGTGTTAAATATGAGTTCAGAATGTTACCGGATATAGATGAATCATATCCTGAAACAGTTTCAGCAGATGAGGTTGCTGGATACCTGGCCGAAAAGAAAGCCTCAGCATATCTTCCCGAACTTAATGATGATGAGCTCCTGATTACTGCAGATACGGTAGTGTTGTTGGATAGTATAGTTATTGGTAAACCTTCAGATGAGGCAGATGCTATCAGAATGTTACAACTGCTGTCAGGTAAAACTCATAAGGTGATAACAGGAGTATGCCTGACTTCAAAAAAGAAACAGGTAGTCTTTTCAGATACTGCCTATGTTACTTTTGGAGAATTGAGCAGAGAAGAGATAAGTTATTATGTATCGAACTATAAGCCGTACGATAAAGCAGGTGCTTATGGTGTTCAGGAATGGATTGGTTATGTGGCAGTTGAAAAAATCGAGGGTTCATATTTTAATGTTATGGGCTTGCCAATCTTCAAGGTTTATAAAGAATTGAAACAGTTTTAATTTTCAAGTTATTCATTATTTATTAAAAAAAATTATGCTCACAGTAGAGAAAATAGGTGGTACGTCTATGTCTCAGTTTCAAGACGTAATGCAAAATATAATAAAAGGCAACCGTAAAGGTGATGAGCTATACAACAGGATATTTGTTGTCTCTGCCTATAACAATGTTACAAACTGGCTGCTGGAACATAAGAAGACTGGCGAACCCGGAATATATAACAAGTTTTTAAATGGCGAGGATTATAGTATTGCACTGGATCAGTTCTGTCAGCGCTTACTGCTTATCAATGATGGATTCGCGGATTATGGACTTGATCTTAAGGAGGCACGTGATTTCATAAGATTCCGTGTAGATCAGGCAAAAACGTTGCTTTATAGTCTAGGCAAGGTACTTGCATCAGGTTATGTTAACCGTACCGATATACATCTTGCTGCCCGTGAGATTCTTGCATCAATAGGAGAGGCACACTCTGGCTGGAATTCTGTTAATATTCTTAATAATAACGGTATAAATGCACGTTTTATAGATCTGTGTGGATTCAATGATAACGAACCCTTAACCATTGATGAGCGTATACATAAAGAGTTTAAGGATATAGACTTCAGTAAAGTACTTTGTATTGTTACCGGATATACCAAAGGAACAGAAGGTATTATGAGAGCTTTCGACCGTGGCTATAGTGAAGTTACTTTTAGTAAGATTGCTGTTGAGGTTAAGGCTGATGAAGCTGTAATACATAAAGAGTATCACTTGTCGAGTGCCGACCCCAAAATTGTGGGTGTTGAAAACAGTATTCCGGTTGGACACACAAACTATATCATTGCTGATCAGCTTGCTGATATTGGCATGGAAGCAATACACCCAAAAGCTGCTAAACCTCTTGAGTTGGCTGGTATTGACATTAGAATTAAGAATACCTTTGAACCTGATCATCCAGGAACAATAATTTCTCGCGATTATATTTCTCCTGAGCCAAGGGTGGAAATTGTATCAGGCTCACGCAAAGTGATAGCTATAGAGGTTCACGACCCAATGATGGTTGGAGAGGTAGGATTTGACAGCAAAATAATGAGCTATTTCATTAAATATAATGTCAGCTACATTCTTAAATCCACAAATGCCAACTCTATCACAATGGTAGTCTGGGATAATGAGAACAGTAAAAGTCTAATCAATATCCTAAAGGATGTATTTTACAAAGTTACTGCAAAACCGATGGCTATAGTGTGCGTTATGGGCACAAATATTGCTCTTCCCGGATTCCTATACCGTGCCTCACAAGCATTATATGAAAAAGGGATCAATATAGAGAGTTTTGCTCAGTCGATGATGCAGGTTAACATGCAATTCGTAATTGTTCGCGAACATTATGAGGATGCTGTTATTGCTCTTAACGAAGCACTTTGTAAAAAGCCGAATGAAAATTAAATGTGAGGATTATTCAGCCTGGTCATCCCCTTGATCAGGCATATCCTCTTCATAGTCCTGATATAGAAAGTCGTTATAAGGGAATCGTGTTATATGAATCTCTTTCACTTTATCATATATCAGCTCCTTTAGTTCATCAATGTTTTTCTTCTCCTTTGCAGAAATAAATATACAGTTCTCTTTTAGCTTGCTGAACCATGTTTGTTCAAGTTCTTCTAGAGAGTAATTTTCTCTTTTCTTAGGTGTAAGATCATCTTCCTCTTTTACGGTGTGAGAAAATGCATCAATTTTATTAAAAACAAGTATAGTTGGTTTTTCTGTTTTATCAATTTCAAACAGTGTTTTCTCTACAACTTCAATCTGCTCCTCAAAAGCAGGATGTGAAATATCTACTACATGCAGAAGGATATCCGCTTCTCTGACCTCATCCAGGGTTGATTTAAATGATTCAACCAGGTGGGTAGGCAGTTTTCGTATAAAACCAACTGTATCGGTAAGCAGGAAGGGCAGATTTTTTACAGTTACCTTACGTACAGTTGTATCAAGAGTGGCAAACAGCTTATTCTCTGCAAATACTTCACTCTTGCTGAGCAGAGTCATTAAAGTAGATTTACCAACATTGGTGTAACCAACCAGTGCAACACGCACAAGCTTGCCCCTGTTTTTGCGCTGAACAGTTTTCTGTTTATCAATATCCTTAAGCTGCTGCTTTAACCTTGAAATCTTATCAAGAATAATTCTTCGGTCAGTCTCCAGCTGCGTTTCACCCGGTCCGCGCATAATCGTTCCACCACCACCTCTTTGTCTCTCAAGGTGAGTCCACATACGAGTTAGCCTTGGCAGCAGATATTCATACTGAGCAAGCTCTACTTGAGCCTTAGCGTGAGAGGTCTGAGCTCTCATAGCAAATATGTCAAGTATCAGACTTGTTCTGTCCATTATTCGTATTTTAAATTCCTTCTCTATATTTCGAAGTTGTCTGGCCGAAAGTTCATCATCAAAAATCACGACACCCACCTCATTATCTTCATCCTTAATAAAATCTCCGATTTCCTGAAGTTTACCCTTACCAACGAAAGTAGCAGTATTAGGTGTGTCCATTTTTTGTAAAAATCTCTTTGTTGGCCTTAGTCCTGCAGTCTCAGCAAGAAATGCCAGCTCGTCAAGGTATTCATTTACCTTATCTTCATTCTGATCTTGTGTTATGAGTCCAACAAGAACAGCATTTTCATTTTTTATCTCTTGAGTAATAAAGTCTTTCATATATTATTATGCTACTTTACATTTTTGATTAACACTATTTATTAGGTAAAGTTGGTTCAGCTTCAAATGAACTCTCTTCAATTTTTGTGATAGTGTGTGTTATTAAGTATCTAAAACCAAAATCCAAACCCAGCCGATAGTAATACCTGCGAGTAGTCACGTATGAACTGATATTTAAGTTCAAAGTTTGCTCTCACCCTATAACTGATATCATGCTGAAAACCCATTCCCAGGTTTGCCCCCAAGCGTTGTTTATTTGTTCTTGGCATCCCCTCATTTTTATCAAATACCCAGTTAGAATAGTGAATTCCTCCAATTGGATAGAGTGAGGCAGTAATTGATAGAGGTAAAACATAATGAGCATCAGCGTCAACCATCCACATGCCCTTGTCATTTATTTCGGGGAAATAAGTAAAAGAGGGTGCAATTCGCAGGTTATTGGTCCGATAGTAATGCAGGTGACCACCCACACCGGGTCTGTTAATCTCTGTGCCGTATGCTACATGAGCTCCAATACCAACAGTTCCTTCAAACTGAGCAAACAGTTGAGGGATGGAAAATAACATAAATAGAGCAAGTAATTGAATGGTTCTTTTCATCAGGTTCTGTTTTAAAAGAAACAAAGTTAATTAAATTGTCAGATTATCATCCCGCTACCAAGACATAACCCGGCTTCTTTGTCGTATACAACACCAAACTGACCAGCGGCGATTCCCTGAACCGGCACTTCAGAGTGAATAGAATACATGTCTCCTTTTTTCGAGATCATACCTTTTGTGAATTCGGGAGTATGTCTGATTTTAAAGCGAATCTCTTTTTCTCCTTCAAAATCACCCCAGATATCTTTTGTTATAAACTCAAATCCCTGCAGATTAATGGTGTCTCCATACTGATGTTTTGTATCATAACCCTTGGATACGTATATGATATTTCGATTGATATCCTTTTTGATAACAAACCAGGGGCCACCACTGAGTCCCAGCCCCTTTCGCTGTCCAATCGTATGAAACCAGTACCCCTGATGCTTGCCCAGAATATTTCCGGTTTCCAGTTCCACAATCAACCCCTCTTTTCTGCCCATGTAGCGTTCGATAAACTCATTGTAGTTTACCTTGCCCAGGAAACAGATACCCTGACTATCTTTTCTTTTTGCTGAAGGCAGATTCTGTTCTGCAGCTATATTTCTCACTTCTGATTTCAAGAGATTGCCAATTGGGAACATAAGTTTTGAAACCTGAACATAACTAATCTGTCCAAGGAAATATGTCTGATCTTTTACATGATCTTTTGCAGTCGACAACCAAGTTAAGTCATCCAACTCAGTAGTAGTAGCATAATGACCTGTTGCAATCTTATCAAATTCATGACCCCATTTCTGCTCAAATACCCCAAACTTAATCATCTTGTTGCACATCATATCAGGGTTGGGTGTCAATCCTCGTTTCACTGAATCTATCGTATAGCTAACAACCGTATCCCAGTATTCCTCATGCAGAGAAACAACTTCAAAGCGGCAACCATATTTTTTAGCTATATATGTAACAATCTCGATATCTTCTTCAGAAGGGCAGTCAATATATCCATCTTTATCTTCCATTCCTATCTTGATGTAGTAGATGGTTGGATCATATCCCATCTCCTTAAGCTGGTGTACTACAACCGAACTGTCCACTCCACCTGATACTAAAGCTGCAATCTCCATTTTTTTGTCTTATCTTAATTTTGAGGTACAAAGATAATCAAAACAAAAAAATAATGCTATCTTTACAACTTCGGAATGGTATAAGTGCAATAAAACCGTTACTGAGATAATATAGTAGCCCTAATCATCCATGATTAAAGGCGACTCCCACTCCCCGATGCGAATTCGGGCTTCTAGAGAAAAGAAAAATGATATATATAAATGACTTACAGATGGAATTATTCAACCCTATCAGACTACCAAAAAAATAAAAAAGATGAATTAGCGAAAGAATTAAATTTAAATCCCGTTTTAGCCGAACTGCTTATCAATAAAGGCATTGAAACAAAGGAAGAGGCAATGAAGTTTTTATATCCAAGTCTGGATGACCTGCATGACCCTTTCTTACTTCCCGATATGGATAAGGCAATCAGGCGAATCGAGAAAGCTCTTGGAGAGAAAGAGAGAATTCTTATATACGGTGATTACGATGTTGACGGCACAACAGCTGTAGCGTTGGTTTACAAGTTCTTTCGGGGGATAACCAATAATATTGATTATTATATTCCTGACAGGTACGATGAAGGGTACGGCATTTCGTTTCAAGGAATCGATTATGCCGTGAAAACGGGTGTTAAGCTCATAATCTCGCTTGACTGCGGTATAAAAGCATTAACCAAAGTGCAATATGCCAAGGAGAAAGGTATTGATTTTATAATTGGCGACCATCACGTACCTGATGAAAAACTACCCGATGCAGTTGCAGTGGTTGATGCCAAGCGTTCTGACTCTAAATACCCCTATGATGAATTATCCGGTTGTGGTGTAGGATTCAAGATTGTTCAAGCTTTCTCTCAAAGAAATGGTTATCCTTTTTCTGATATTGAACCACTTCTGGATCTGGTAGCAGTTAGTATAGCCTCAGATATTGTGCCAATTACAGGCGAAAACCGTATTATGACTCATTACGGTTTAAAACAACTTAATTCCAATCCAAGTTTCGGTCTCAGAGGTATAATTGAGATCTGCGGTCTTCACCGCAAACATATTACCGTTAATGATATTGTATTCAAGATAGGTCCCCGCATCAATGCATCAGGCAGAATGATGAACGGAAAAGAGGCTGTTGATCTTATGCTTGCTAATGATATGACATCAGCAAGGGAAAAGAGTCTAAATATAGACCAATATAATCTTGACCGTCGCGAACTGGATAAAAAAATCACAGATGAGGCTATTGACTATATTGATAATAATCTTGATATTGAAAATCAAACTTGTATTGTTTTATATAACGAAACATGGCATAAGGGTATTGTTGGGATTGTCGCTTCCAGACTGAGTGAGAAATATTATCGACCTGCCGTAGTCCTGACAAAATCAAGTGGTATGATTTCCGGTTCTGCGCGCTCAGTACCTGGTTTTGATGTATATAAAGCGATAGAATCTTGTCGCGATATACTTGAAAACTTCGGTGGACATACATATGCAGCAGGTCTTACACTCCGGGAGGAAAACCTGCCGGAGTTCAGGGAGCGTTTTAAAAGACTGTCATTCGACGGTCTCGAACCAAAGATGATGTCTCCACAAATTACTGTAGATGCAGAGATTACATTCTCACAGATCACACCTGATTTCATTGAAGGACTTAAACTGTTTAATCCGTTTGGTCCTGAAAATGAGAATCCTGTTTTCCTTACCAGGAACGTTACTGATTCAGGATACAGCAAGCTTGTAGGTAAAGGACAGCGTCATATTAAGCTCGATATAATAGACAGTTCAGTCAGAACACCTCTGCCAGGTATTGCTTTCGCACAACACTACTATTATGAACGTATAAAAGAGGGAAAACCTGTAGATATCTGCTATACAATTGAGGAGAATACACACGGCAGCAGATCATACACACAGTTAATGGTTAAAGATATAAAAGAGTAGATTACAGAGCAAGGTTGAATATGGAAACGGAATTGTTTCACAATATATTAAAAGAGTATTGGGGATACACTTCTTTTCGTCCTCTGCAGGAGGATATTATTCAATCTGTATGGGAAAAGAGAGATACTCTTGGTCTGATGCCTACTGGGGGAGGGAAATCTCTCACATTTCAGGTTCCTGTAATGGCAATGGATGGAATATGTCTTGTTGTGACACCACTTATTGCACTAATGAAAGACCAGGTAGACAATCTCCGTGAAAGAGGAATAAAAGCAGCTGCTGTATACTCTGGAATGTCGAGGGATGAGATTATCACCACCCTCGAAAACTGCATATTTGGAGGCTATAAGTTTCTGTATGTCTCTCCTGAACGTCTCTCTTCCGATATTTTCCTTACAAAGCTGCAGGCCATGGATGTATGTCTGCTTGTAGTTGATGAATCTCACTGTATCTCACAGTGGGGATACGATTTCAGGCCCTCTTACCTTAAAATTGCAGATATCAGGGAAACTCTTATTAATGTTCCTGTACTTGCTCTCACTGCAACAGCCACTCCCGACGTAGTAGATGATATCCAGGAAAAGCTTCGTTTTAAAGAGAAGAATGTTTTCAGAACAAGTTTCCTCAGGGATAACCTCTCTTATGTTGTCAGATCAGCAGACAATAAAGTTGGTGAGCTAATTCATATACTCAAGTCAGTTCCAGGTTCAGGGATAGTCTATGTCAGAAGTAGAAGACAAACCAAGGAGATTGCACAGACTCTTAAAAAGGAAGGGTTAAGGGCAGACTATTTTCATGCAGGTCTTTCTTATGAAGACAAGATTTTTAAGCAAAATGCATGGAAAGATGATGAGTGTCCTGTAATTGTTTCTACCAATGCTTTTGGTATGGGTATAGATAAGCCTGATGTGCGAATAGTTGTTCATATGGACCTTCCCAACTCACCCGAAGAGTACTTCCAGGAAGCCGGTCGTGCCGGCAGAGATGGTAAAAAGTCATACTCAGTCATATTATACACAAAATCAGACAGCGCCAAACTTAAAAAAAGAATAAGTGATACATTTCCTGAAAAAGAACTTATAGTTCGTGTGTATGAGGCACTTGGAAACTACTTTCAGGTAGCAGTTGGATCAGGTGCAGGCAGAGCGTTCGATTTTGATCTCATAGAATTCTGCAGTCGTTTCAAACTACCCTCACTTCAGACTCATCATGCTTTGAAAATTCTTGAGCTGGCCGGATATCTGGAATATACTGATGAAATTGATGCTCGTTCAAAACTGAGATTTCTCATTTATAGGGATGATATGTATTCTTTGCGACTGGAGCCGATAACTGACGAACTTCTTCACACTATTATGAGAAGTTACACCGGAGTGTTCTCTGACGATATTTATATAGATGAATCTATGCTGGCAAGCAGGATAGGCAAAACACGTCAGGAGGTTTATGATATTCTTGTCAACTTATCAAAGCTGCGCTATATATCTTATGTTCCGGCTAAAAAAACACCATTTATAATCTACACCTCCTCACGTGAGGATATTAAGTTTATTACTATACCTCAATCAGTATATGAAGAACGTAAAAAGCGTTTCAGTAAAAGGATACATTCTATAATTGACTACGCCGAAAACAGTGATGTCTGTCGTAGTCGTATGCTGTTGGTTTATTTTGGAGAAACCAATTCAAAAGACTGCGGTTGCTGCGATGTCTGTCTCAGAAAGAATGAGTCTGGACTTAGCAACTGGGAGTATCGACTGATCGGAGAAAAGCTGGAAGAGGCCTTTAAATCACAAACTACTTATCGTTTAAATGAACTTGTTGATTCTATCTCAGAGTCAGAAACTTTGGCAATATCTTCTTCAGAAACAACATCCTTTAGTAAACAAGGCGAAAACAATGATAAAATAATCAAGGTAATCCGTTTTAAGATCGATTCGGGGGAATTGATCTTGGAGGATGACAGGATTTCGAAAGGAAAACGTTTATGACAAATGCTCACACAATTATTCACACGCTAATAAAGAATGAGGTGTGGACTTTGCTCAAAGAGGAGCTTACTAAGTTGGATGTACCTGCAATTGTTACGCTTATTGAGCAAAGAATTAGCTGTAGCCCTTCTCCTTGGTCTTACAATGGCAGTAGGTGTTTCTGTTGTAGCATCTTGGCGTGCTCCGGATATTATTCCGGTTGTATCACTCACAATGGTTCTGATTGTAGTTGTAGGGAGTGTGGTAGGCATGCTATTGCCTTTTGTTTTCACCCGTCTTAAGTTAGACCCTGCCACTGCCAGTGCGCCGTTGATAACAACCATATGCGACATCTCAGGCGTGCTTATTTATTTCTCTATGGCAAAATTGTATTTCGGGATGTGATAAAAGTCGTTTTTCAGTTATAAAGGTGATAGATACAATGTGAATTTGCCGTACCAAGTCTGTCTCTTCTTCATACCTTCTTCTTATACTCTTCATATCAACCTCATAATTTAATGAGGATGATAAAACCCATGTACATCCTTTTTCAATGCTTAGTATTACTTAATAATATTCGAATAAATATTGATAGAATATCAGACTTTATTATCGACTAATTCAATATCCGATGTTTTTTATAACCTTTTACAAATATAGCCGTTAGTGGACGAGCAGGGCATATATACTCGCAAGCACCACAACCGATACATTTATCTTTGTTCACTACAGGAACAAGTCTCAAATCGACTGTATTTGCATTTGGTTGATCGGATGGGGGAGTATATGGGTCTCCGTTATCACGATATTTACGGGTAATAGCATCTGTGGGACAGATTCTCCAGCAACCGTCGCAATTTACATCATCTTTAACAACAATGCAATTCTCACGTATGTATATCGCATGTCCCAAAGCCACCTTTGTTTTTTCTTCTTTTGAAAACTTTGTAATAGCATTGGTTGGACAAACATCGGAGCAAACGGTGCAATCTGTTTTACAATACCCACGTTCGAAAGAAAGAGTAGGTTGCATAACAGCTGTCCATCCATATTCGTTTACAGATGGGTGAATAATTTTTTCAGGGCATTGATTGACACACAACAGGCAGGCAGTGCATTTACTGTTGAGATTTTCATGACTCAGCGATCCGGGAGGAGAAATGGGAACAGGTCGTTTATATCTTTCTTTTCGTACTGCCGGAAATTTAATCATACTTCTCTTTTTTTCCTGGGCTCTCAATTCTGCAGCAGAAGCAGTTAATATAAGTGAAGTTATGAGAAACTGACGACGAGAAGAGCTCTCTGGTAAAACGCCTATTTTTTCAAATGGCTGCTCTACGGTTCTTTTTCTTAATGAGTAGCTCATACTTCCATCTTTGCAAGATTCAATACAGTTGAAACAGGTAACACATCGTGTATAGTCTATAGTATGGTTTTTAAAATCTATACATGATGCCTTGCAATCCCTTGCACATCTACCACATGTGGTACAAGATGTTTTGTCAATTTGGAGTTTAAAGATTGAGAATTTGCTTATATATCCAAGTATAGTACCAACGGGACAGAAAGTGTTACAGTAGGTGCGACCGCTTCTCCATGCAAGTAATCCTATTATTAAAAGTGATAGTGAGGCCAGTACTAACGAAAATATGCTCTTAATCCATATCTGAGAAGTAGTGAAAGTATAACTCTGATCTCCCAGTATTTTTGCAAACAGATTGTTTGCTGATTTGTATACAGGACCGATCAGTTCAGTCGCTATGCGACCATATGATCCGTAAGGGTCTAATATTGCGGTAATAAAGCCTATTCCGGCTACAACTCCAACAATAAAAAACGCAAGAATTGTAATTCTTAATATGGTTTTTGCAGCAGAGTAGCTGTATCGGCGTGCTTTTTTGGATTTAATTCTTCTGGCAAAGTAAGAGATGATATCCTGATACACTCCGGTAGGACAAATAACAGAACAGTAAATCCTGCCGAAAACAAAAGTAAGCAGGACCAGCAGAATTAGTACAACAACATTGATCGATAGCAAAGCAGGTACAAACTGAAGCTCTGCGAAATAAGCAAAATACTTGTTCAAAACTCCCGAGATATCGAGAAATAATAATGAAATAACAATAAAAAAGGCTATTGCCAAAGCAACTCTTATTTTCTTTAACATGGCATCAGGTTGTTTTTAATTGTTGAACAAGATTGTCTATATTTAGTAATTCTGTGGGTATTTTTATGTTCTGAGGACAGGTAATTTCGCACTCCCCGCAATTAATGCAATGGTTTGCCTGCTCCAGTTCGGGAATAGTACGGTTGTAATCTGTTAAAAATGCCCTGGATGAACGTTTAAACTCAGCATCGCGAGGCCCATCCAGATTTGGCAGATTGCTATCCCAGGTAGCCTTGTTGTAATATAGCAGCACTCCCGGAATATCAACACCATATGGACATGGAACACAATATTTGCAATCTGTGCATGGGATAGTTTTTATGGAACGTATTATATCTGCAGCTGTGAGTAGCATATCTTTTTGTTTATCATTAATCTGAACAAGAGGAGAGAATGTTTTAATATTTTCCTGCAGATGTTCCATTAATGTCATGCCACTCAATACCACCATAACATTCGGATGTGAACCTGCAAAACGAAATGCCCACTGTGCTGGTGTGCTGTTAGGACTCTCTTCCTGCATCATCTCCAATACTGCTCGGCTTACTTTTGCAAGACGACTTCCCAGCAGAGGTTCCATAATCATTACCGGAATATTTCTCTCCACCAGTTTATTGTACATATATTCGGCAGGAACATACCCATACTTCCAGTCCAGGTAGTTCATCTGAATCATCACGAAATCCCACTCTACAGGCTCAGCAAGGACTTTGTTAAATAGTTGCTGATCTCCGTGAAAAGACCACCCCAGGTTGCGTATACGTCCTTCCTTCTTTTCATTCAGCAGGAAATCCAGCATTCCCCATTCTTTATAAATGCGCTCATACATTGAATCACTACTTAGGCTGTGCAGGTGATAATAATCGAAATAATCTACCTGAAGTTTTTCCATCTGCTTGTGATAAGTAGCAATTGCATCCTCTCTTGATTTAACGCTACCTGGTAATTTTGTTGAGACATAAAAACTGTTTCTTGGATATTTTTTCAGTATTTTACCGGTAAATGTCTCAGATTCTCCCTGGTGGTACATCCAGGCAGTATCATAGTAGTTAATGCCGTGTGCCATAGCGTAATCGATAAGCTGTTCTGCTTTTTCCTCATCAATGAATCTCCTTACCCCTTCCGGAGTCTCTCTTTCCACTGTAGGATAGCGCATTGTACCAAATCCTAACAGAGAAATCCTGTCACCAGCTTTTGACAATGTTCTATAAGTCATTTTATCTGTTGGGATGTTCGTTAAATCCGGAACGATCTGGTCGGTTTTTATTTTTTTCCCACAGCTGTTCAGATAAAAGCTTGCTGGTATAGCTGCTGCACCAATTCCCATGTATTTTAAGGCTGCTCTTCGCGAGATTTTATGTTTTCCATCGTCACCTTTCATAGCTTATATGTTTTTTATAGTATGTCACAAATATAGATAAAAGTTTAAATTTTTTTTATTAAGGACCAAAGAAATTAAAGTCCTGACTCCCCTCATGTTGCCCACTCCAGTTAATAGGACAGGAAAAGATTTACTGTACCATTATTATTGAATATAACAAAAAAGCCACCTGACTTTTTTTACAGTCAGGCAGCTTTTAGGCGTGCGTTGTTTCGAGTGACCCCGCCAGGGTTCAAACCTGGAACCTTCTGATCCGTAGTCAGATACTCTATTCAGTTGAGCTACGGGGCCTTATTTGAGAGTGCAAAGATACATCAATTTCATAAAATCACAAAAAAGTTGACTTATAATTTTTAGTCTTATAATATACATGTTGATTTTAAACAGCTTAAGCATATTAATTAGTAGTGATTTTTGATGTTCAGTATTAGAGTGTGAACTTTTCGATATACAGCTTGTTATAGATAAATAGAATAATAAAAATACAGATATAGATGAAAACAGATATATTAGGGCTGCATCATGTAACTGCAATATCCAACAGTGCACAAGGCAATTTTGATTTTTACACAAATGTACTTGGCCTCAGACTTGTAAAAAAGACTGTAAACTTTGATGATCCCGGTACTTATCATTTCTACTTTGGCGATGAGCAGGGTACTCCCGGCACAATAATAACTTTCTTTCCCTGGGAGGGAATAGGTAAGGGTGTTAATGGTGCCGGAATGGCAACACATACTGCCTACTCAGTACCTTCGGGAAGTTTTGATTTCTGGAAAAGCAGACTCCAGAGTTTTGGAATCGAATCTCAAGAGAGTGTTATCTTTAATGAGAAAGTTTTATCATTTAATGATCCAGACGGAATGCAGTTGCAACTTGTTATTCCTGAAAAAAATGATGACAGAGAACCGTGGACAACGGATCAGATTGGAAAAGAGGTTGCTATAAGAGGATTTCATACTGTTACTCTTACACTTTGGTCGGCCGGACCAACTGCAAGTGTTCTGACAGATATATTGGGGTACACTCAAATTATGCATGAAGGCAACAGGTATAGATTTGCAGTTGATACTGTAAATAATGCAAATTATATAGATATTTTAGAGGATAGTGAAGCACCGGGTGGAAGAAATGCCGGTGGAACCAATCATCATATAGCTTTTAGGGTTAAGGATGATAATATCCTTATGGAGGTTAGAAAAAAAGTGACTGAAGCAGGTCTGCAGATTACTCCAAAAATTAATCGCGATTACTTTTTCTCACTCTATTTCAGAGAGCCGGGAGGAGTGTTGTTTGAACTGGCTACCGATAACCCCGGATTTACTGTTGATGAACCACTTGATAAACTGGGCAGCTCTCTAAGGTTGCCAAAAAGGTATGAGAGTATGAGGGATAAGATTGAGAGTGTTCTTCCTGATTTAAAATAAGAAAATAATGTCACATATACTTGATATAAAATATGGTGGAGTATCGGTTAATGTGGCTGATAAAGCTATAATTATGCTTCATGGAAGAGGAGGAAAAGCAGAAGATATCCTCTCGATATCACAATATCTTGAACTTCCCGGTTTTGCACTCGTTGCTCCACAAGCAACAAATAGCACCTGGTATCCCTATTCTTTTCTTGCACCAATAGAAGAAAATGAGCCATGGCTATCATCAGCTATCGATATTGTTGGTAAGACATTTGAAGAGTTGCTGAATCATGGTTTCACTGCAGAAAATATCTATTTTCTCGGATTCTCTCAGGGAGCCTGTCTCACTTTGGAGTACACAGCTCATAATGCACAGCGTTATGGAGGAATTGTAGCCTTTACAGGAGGATTGATAGGAGATGAAATTGATCCTGCAAAATATAAAGGAGATTTTGAACAAACACCTGTTATGCTGAGTACCGGTGATCCAGATGCACATGTGCCTGTTGATCGTGTTCTATCTACTTCAGGTTTCTTTAAAGAGATGAATGCTTCGGTCACTGAAAAGGTTTTCCCTGGCAAAGTGCATTCTGTTTCAATGAAAGAGATTGAAATTGCAAATAATTTGATTTTTGGTCAGAAATAGTAGCAATTAATTTATGATCACTTTATTACAATATTAATAGGATAAGTATGAAAGTTACTCGTGTATATAGTGATGAAAACGGAGAGTCTCGTTTTGATGAAATTGATGTACCACTTTTTAATAAAGGTGAGATCGGTTACCTCTCAGAATCAGTTGCAGTGAAATCACTTCAGTTCCGAAAGGTGCCACCTGATTATGATTATGATTTTCACAACGCGCCTCAGCGGCAATATATTGTTTTGCTTGATGGGGGTGTTGAAATTGAGACCTCACTTGGTGAGATAAGAAGGTTTCAGACAGGTGAAATTTTACTGGTTGAAGATACGGCAGGAAAAGGACATCGCACAAGAAATCTGGAAAAGAGAGAACGCACATCGATATTTATCCATCTGCTATAGAGGATATAGTTGCAGTTAAATATTGATTTCCCGATTGGAGTTAAGTCCGATCGGGATTTATTTTTATGCTAAAAAATCAAATTGGAATGTTTATTGTTAAAATATTAACTTCTGTTCAAAATGTAGCTGATTTAGATTACTTTTTACTACAAAAAAGGAGTAGCAGGTAATTGTATTAACATAGTTAAGAAAATAAAAGACAAAAAACATAAAACAAAATTAAGCTTATGACGTTATAGTGAAAGATTGAATTAATATATTTTAAATGTTAAACCTTCGATAAATTTTAATCTATGAGCCTAAAACATTTTTCTATTTTAATTTTTATTGGTTTGCTTATGCTTTCCTGTGGTGGAAACAGATCTTCGGATGAAGGGAAAGACGGATCGCCCGGACTTTCTGAGGCTGTAGGTGGTTTTAGAAACCTTAATAAAGCTGCGAAAGCTGCTGAGGACTGGGAAAAGAAACAGAGCGATTTGCAAAGCAAAACGCCGTTAACTAATGATGAGATGAAGGCTGTTTTACCGGAAAGTTTAGCCGGAATGAAGCGCACAAGATTCTCTGTTGGAGATGCTTCTATGATGGGTTTGGTTACAGCTCAGGCAACTTACTCTGATGATCAGAGCAGGAGTGTTGAGCTGTCGATTATGGATGGTGCAGGAGAAGCCGGTTCAGGTGTGATCGCAATATATGTGATGTCTCTTTCAATGGATATGGAAGAGGAGACTGAGTCGGGATTCAGTAAAAATACAACAATTAATGGTAGTCGTGCTTCAATTAAAGAGCAGAGGGGGGATGACTGGGTAAATTCTGAGATAGGAGCCTTGGTGTCAGATAGGTATCTCGTGACGCTTAATGGATCAGGGTTGACCTATAAGGAGTTGGAGGATGTTTTTAAGGAGCTCAATTTTATAGGTCTTAAATAATAGATCAGGCTCTACTTCTTATAATATACGGCAGAGCGATGTTCTGCCGTATATTTTTTTAAATAAATAGGTAATGGATAGTCTTCACTGATACACACATGTTAGGTATTATTAAAAATAATTTAACATGTGGTTTAATAATTATTTTGTTGAATATTTTGCAAAATTAATGTTTGTTACTATCTTTGGGCGTGTACTAGTGAAAGAGAATTAACCTAAAATGTTGTAAAGTGCTGAAAATAAGGCAGAGGAGACTATTATGATGGCCCGGACGCCTGTTTCGGACTTATATTGTTAGCAAAATTAAATTGGAGTTATGTTAAATTTATTCATTAACTATTAATCATTGTTTTATGCAAAAAGAAAAACATTTGTTTTCAGAGTTGAGAAAGCTATGTCTGCTTTCTTTACTGATGATTGCCAGTGCAGGCTTGATGTTTGCACAGGTAAATGTTACCGGAGTGGTAACTGATGCTGATGGGGAAACACTCGTAGGTGTGAATGTTATCGAGAGAGGAACGGCACATGGGACTATCACCGATATAGATGGTAAATTTGCCCTTGACGTTGCTTCTCCGAATTCATATTTAGTATTTTCGTACGTGGGTTTCACTACCCAGGAAGTTCAGGTTGGAAACACTCGCAATTTCAATATTGTGTTGCAGCTCGACATGGAAACACTCGAGGAGATTGTTGTAGTGGGATATGGAACACAAGCAAAGAAAGATATTACAGGTTCTGTTGCTGTAGTAAACACCGAAGATCTTTTAATTACTTCAGGTTCTTCAGCAACACAACAGCTGCAGGGAAAAACCCCCGGTGTTTATATCGGGCAAACTGGTTCTCCCGGTTCTGCAACTATGGTTCGTATCCGTGGTGTGAACACTGTTAATGATAACGGTCCGCTATACGTAATTGACGGTGTTGCTACACGTAACCAGAACTTAAGTAGTTTGAACCCTAATGATATTGCAAGTATGCAGGTATTGAAGGATGCTTCTTCTGCTGCAATTTATGGTGCACAGGCTGCCAATGGTGTAATTCTTATTACAACAAAATCAGGTAGCAGAACAGGAGCTCCAAAACTTACCTATGATGCATATTATGGTATGCAGAAGACAACCTCAAGATATGATCTTGTAAACTCTATGGATAGGTTGAATTTGGAATGGGAAGCACAAAATAACTCTTTCCTGATTCGTGGTACTAAATTTGATGAGGATGGAAATGAAAGATTCCCGACTCATCCTCAGTTTGGTACAGGTCCAACTCCAAAGATTCCTAACTATATGACTACAACCGGTGCTAACGGTAGAACTGACATTAACATTAATGACTATTCATTCCCAAACAACCAGATGGTTAAGTTTTCTGACACAGACTGGTGGGATGAAGTTGACCGCACAGCTCCAATTCAGAATCACCAGTTGTCACTGGTAGGTGGTAATGACAGGGGTCAGTATTTGCTTGGTCTTAACTATTTCGATCAGCAGGGTACTGTAATTCACTCTTACTTCAAACGTTATCAGACCCGTATCAATACATCATTTGATATACGCAAATGGTTCAGAGTTGGTCAGAATTTACAGTTTACATATACAAAAGATCAGGGATTGCAGAGCAGTTCAGCAGAATCTTCAGCCTATTCTTATACTTACAGACCTTCACCATGGGTGCCTGTTAAAGATGAGTTTGGCAACTGGGCAGGTTCTAAGATTGCAGGAACAGGTAACTTTGTTAACGTTGTTGCACGTGAAACAAGAAATAAAGACAACTATTGGGTAAATACCCGTCTGTTTGGTAACCTATGGGCTGAACTGGATCTTATGAAGGATTTGACTTTCCGTACCAGTTTTGGTCTTGACCATTCTACATATTGGGGTTATAATATGAGCAAGAAGGATCCTGAATTCTCTGAAAGTCCGGGTACAAACTATTTCAATGAAGAGGCCAACAGTGGTTACAACCTGCAGTGGCAGAATACTCTTACTTACAGCAAAAGATTTGGAGACGTACACAGCTTAACAGTACTTTTAGGATCTGATGCTTTAAGAGGTGGACTTGGAAGAACACTCCGAGGCAGAAGATATAATTATCTGTTCGAAGATAATATTGATACATGGACGCTTCAGATGGGTGAAAACGACAACCAGAGACAGACTGAGTCATGGTATTGGGGTGAAACTGCACTATTTGGTGTGTTCGGTCGTGTTGACTATGGATTCGCCGACAAATATCTGTTCACTGGTATTGTACGTCGTGATGGTGCTTCTCGTTTCTCTCAGTCACAACGTTACGGAACATTCCCATCTGCATCTTTCGGATGGCGTGTTTCTGAAGAGGCCTTTATGGAAAATACACGTGATTGGTTAGATGACCTGAAGCTTCGTGTTGGTTATGGTTTGACAGGTAACTCTGAAATTCCTCGCGCAACTAACTTTGCATCTCTTTTCACAACTACTCCTGACAGAACAAACTATGACCTTTCAGGTGCAAATACAGGTACTTGGCTGGGATACAGACTATCTACATATGGTAACCCTGAAACCCGCTGGGAGGCTACAAAACAGCTGAACTTAGGTTTGGATATAACTTTCGGACAGGGTCGCTTCAATTCAACTCTTGAGTTCTATAATAAAGAAACTTCTGACATGTTGATTGGTGCTGCTTATTCTAACCTTGCTGGTGAGCCCGGAACTCCTTATATCAACTATGGTAGTATGAGAAACAGAGGTTTTGACTTCGCTTTCAATTACGCTGATAGAAAAGGTGATTTAGGATGGGATATTGCACTTAACCTATCAAGATATGAAAATGAAGTTCTTTCTCTTGCAGCAGCTGATGATTATGCAATCTACCAAAGTGGAACACGTATCTCAGATTCTGTAACAAGAACTATTAAGGGAGAACCAATTTCACATTTCTTTGGATATAATGTAATTGGATTCTATGAGTCAGAACAGGATGTATTGAGTTCACCAACTCCTTATGGTACAACAGCTAGCGCTATTACAAGTAATCCTGGATCTTATGTAGGTAAATTTAAATTTGAAGATGTTAATGGTGATGGCAAGATAGATAGCAGCGACCGTACTATCATTGGTAATCCTCATCCAGATCTTGTTGGAGGTTTGAACGTAGGCTTGACTTACAAGAATTTTGACTTTACTATGTTCTGGTATTCATCAATAGGAAATGATCTTTTCAACAACACCAAGTATTTCACAGACTTCCCATTGTTCGGTGGTAACCGTTCAACAAGAATGAGAGATTTGTCATGGAAACCGGGTGCAGATAATTCAAAGGCTATTCTTCCTATTCTGGACTCTAATGACAGTTGGGGTGGTGCAGTATCAAGTTCTTACTATGTTGAAGATGGTTCATTCCTGAAACTAAAGAACCTTGTATTGGGCTACACACTTCCTCAGGATTTAGTGAGAAAAGCTACAATTGAGAGACTGAGACTTTATATTCAGGCTGAAAATGTTCTTTCTTTTGACAGTTACACAGGATTAGATCCGGAATTCACAAATGCGGATACAGGTCAGGGTAGTGGAGCTGACCTTAGAAGAGGACTCGATATGGGTGGTTGGCCAACCACAATGCGTTTACTCTTTGGTGTTAACTTTACGTTCTAATCTTTAAAATTAATAAGTATGAAAAAAAATATATTATTGACACTTTTAATATCAGTATTTGTAATGCTGAGCTCCTGTGGAGAGGATTTCCTTTACATTGCTCCTCAGGGAAGTATCGACCAAAATGCGCTAAAGAACCAAACTGGTATTGACCTGCTTACTACAAATGCATATGCAAACTTCTCTGAAAATGGTTGGGGTGCATCTATTACCAACTGGACTTTCGGAAGTATGTATGGTGGTGATGCCAACAAAGGTTCTGACGCTAATGACCAGTCTGTTCTGAATACTATGGAAACTTATAGTATTTTAGCAAATAATGGATATATAGGTGAAAAATATTCTTGGGTATATAAAGGTGCCAAGCGTACCAATGTTGCCATTCAGACTATAAACGAAACTGAAGGTCTGCCTGATGCATTCAAGAATTCAAGACTTGGCGAAATGTATTTCCTTCGTGCATTGTTCTATTTTGAAGGAATCAGAGTATTCGGACCATATCTTCCATGGGTAGATGATACATTTACTGAAAATGATCCAAAGGTTCATAACGATATCGATATTTATCCAAAAGTATTGGCTGACATCGATCAGGCAATTGCGCTTCTACCTGCAACACAACCAGAAGTTGGTAGAGCTAACTCTTGGGCAGCAAAAGCACTTAAAGCAAAAGTTCTGATGCAGAGAGGTGATTTAGCAGATGCTAAACCAATTCTGAAAGATGTAATTGATAATGGTGTTACTTCTAATAATCTGAAGTATGGTCTTGAGAATGATATGGATAGAAACTTCTATAGTCCAACTGATAATGGCAAGGAATCTGTTTTTGCAATTCAATTCTCAAACGACTATAACAATGCTAATCCTGGTATCTCAATTGCTTATCCTCACGGTGGAGCAGGTGGACCTGGTGGTTGCTGTGGTTTCTTCCAACCCTCTAATGAATTGGCAAACTCCTATAAAGTTGATGCAAACGGTCTTCCTTTCCTTGACAAATCATACAGGGATGCTCCTTTCGTAGCTGAAAGAAATACAGACCCTGCAGGTTATCTGTCAGTTAACGGAACAATGCCTGTTGACCCACGTCTTGACTTTGCAATTGGTCGTTTTGGTATTCCATATAAAGATTGGGGCCTACCACAGAACAACTGGGTAAGAGATGTTGCAAATGGTGGTTTCTATATGCCTAAAAAACATGTTTATACTAAGGAAGAGCTTGATGCAGGTCTTGCAAATGGTGGTATACACGATGGTTGGGCACCGGGTTCTGCTATCAATTATCAGTATCTGAGCTTCCGTGATATTCTTCTTCTTTATGCTGAGTGTCTTGCTAATGATAATCAATTGGCAGAAGCTATGAGTTATGTAAACATGATTCGTGAAAGAGCCGGACATGAGGATAATATTATTTTATTGCCAAATGGTGAGCCAGCTGCTAATTATCTGGTAAATCCTTATCCATCAACTCATGCTACATTCACTAATAAAGATCTTTGTATTGAAGCAATCCGCATGGAACGTAAGCTTGAACTTGCAATGGAAGGACAGCGCTGGTTTGACCTCGCTCGTTGGGGAGGACAATATATGGCTACAACTCTTTCTGAATATGTTGACTTTGAAAAGAATTTTATTACTAAATTTGCTTCGTCAGCTAAATTGGATGCAGCTAAAACAATGTTCCCTCTACCAGATGGTCAGATTCAAACAATGGGTAACGACGAAAATGGGAATCCTTATTTAGTACAACCGGATCCCTGGAAATAGAACTATTTTATAAATCGATAAAAAGGGAGGGCAACCTCCCTTTTTTTAATAAATTAATTATATATGGCAAAGTATAACCTGTTTATCTGTTTTGTTTTATTAATCGTGTTGATGGGCTGTAACAGCAATAGCAGCGAAAATAAGAATGAGGGTTCAGCTGAATTTGGTGAGTTCTCATACAAGTTTAGTATGGAAAGTGTGGATAATTATAAAGTAGAGTTTCAGATGAATCCCGATTCAACATATAAGATTGTACAGCAGAACATGTTCTTTGATAGATTTGCAGATAGGAGAAACCCAAGTACCAGGGAGGGTAAGTTGACCGCCGAAGAATTTGCCAGGTTTGATAAGCTTATCAGAGAAAGCAACATTTACAGCATGGAAGATGCATACGGTTTTGATGATGAAACCGAGAGCCCAATTATGTATATCATTGAACTTAATGATGGGGATAGCGTGAAATATGTTTCTATTAATCCTGAAACACCTCAAAACTTTTCATGGGAGTTTTCCGATTTAATTGAATTCACTACTAAGTTTATGGATTCTAAATTGGTAGATTGAGAAAATAAATTTTTTCATAAAAGAAAATAGCTTTAAACTCTTTGTTAATATATTGAATTATTGTAACTTTGCAGTCCGATTATTAGTTTTTTTCGATTAAGAGTTTGATTTTAAGCTTTTTATTTGCCTATTCTGTCCCTTAGCAAGACAAAACAGGAAGCAGAAAGAATCAACTTCACATTAACTTACTAATTAAATTAAACAAACAAGAATGGATACGCTTAGTTATAAAACCATTTCTGTAAACAGAGAAACGGCTCAGAAAGAATGGGTTGAAATAGATGCCACAGGGCAGACATTAGGGCGTCTCAGCTCAAAAGTAGCAAAATTACTTAGAGGTAAGTATAAAGCCAGCTTCACTCCACATGTGGATTGCGGCGATAATGTTATAATTCTGAATGCAGATAAAGTAATACTTACAGGAAATAAGTGGACAGAACGCACCTATTACCGCTATTCGGGATACCCAGGTGGTCAGCGTACATCTACACCATCAGAACTGATGGCAAAAGGTCCGGACAGACTCTTCAAAAAAGTTGTAAAGGGTATGCTGCCTAAAAATAAATTAGGTGATGCGTTATTAAATAATCTGTTTGTGTATGCCGGTAATGAGCACCCACATCAGGCACAGAAACCAAAGAAAATCGATATTAACAGTCTTAAATAATAATGATGGAAGCAGTAAATGCAATAGGAAGGCGTAAAGCCGCAGTGGCCAGGGTTTTCGTGACCGAAGGTACCGGAAAGATCGTTATTAATAAACGTGAATTAGAAAATTATTTCCCATCTTCTATACTTCAGTACATAGTAAAACAACCATTAAATACTCTGAATGTAGCTGATAAATATGATATCAGAGTAAATCTAGATGGTGGTGGTTATAAAGGTCAGTCAGAAGCCGTAAGATTAGGTATTGCACGTGCTTTAGTGAAAATAAATCCTGAAGATAAGGCAGCATTAAGAGCTCAAGGCTTTATGACACGTGACCCACGTGTAGTTGAACGTAAGAAACCGGGACAACCAGGCGCCAGAAAGAAATTCCAATTCTCAAAACGTTAATATATTGGATATGTATGAAATCCGGATTATACCGGATTTTTACATAACAGCTGCGGTGCAGGCTAATACGTTTAGTATCTAAATTATAAGGACGTTATCCCTCAGAAGAGTTTAGTAAAGGGTAATTTACCTTATGATTCGACTAAAGAAAAAGAAAGTAAACGAATAATAACAAAAAAATCAAAATGGCAAAGTTAGAATTTGACCAACTATTAGAAGCCGGAGCGCATTTCGGCCACTTAAAAAGAAAATGGAACCCGGCAATGGCTCCTTACATATTTATGGAGCGTAACGGTATTCACATTATCGACCTTTATAAAACAATTGCTAAGACTGAAGAGGCTGCTGCAGCTATGAAGCAGATGGCTAAATCAGGAAAGAAAATACTTTTTGTAGCTACAAAAAAACAGGCCAAACCTGTTATTGAGGCAAGAGCTCAAAGTGTGAACATGCCATACGTAATAGAGCGTTGGCCGGGTGGTATGCTTACTAACTTCCCAACAATCCGTAAAGCGGTTAAGAAGATGGGTAGTATAGATAAGATGATTAAGGATGGAACTTTTGATACTCTTTCTAAGAGAGAAAAACTTCAGATAACTCGTCAGCGTGCTAAACTGGAAAAGAACCTTGGTTCTATTCAGGATCTTACTCGTCTGCCTTCTGCAATTTTTGTTGTGGATGTGATGAAAGAACAGATTGCTGTAAGAGAAGCAGAACGTTTGGGAATACCTGTATTCGCAATCGTGGACACTAACTCTAATCCTTCAAATGTTGATTTTGTAATTCCTGCTAATGATGATGCTTCAAAAGCTATTGACCTGATTATAGGTGTTCTTTGCGATGCTATCAGAGAAGGTCTTGAAGAACGTAAAGTTGAGAAAGCCGATGCTGCAGCTGCTGAGGAACAGTCAGAAGATGCACCACAACGCAGAGAACGTAAAACTAAAGCTGCTAAGAAAGAGCGTGTAAAGAAGGAAGATTCTGAAGCGATGAAAGCAGCAGTGGTTAGCAAGTTCGCAAAAGATGTAGAGGTAGACGATTAATAAAAATAAAAAAACAATATATATATATATGGCAGTAACAATGGCAGATATACAGCACTTGCGCAAAATGACAGGTGCCGGTATGATGGATTGCAAAAATGCTCTGAATGAAGCGGGTGGTGATTTCGATAAAGCTATGGAAATTATCCGTAAAAAAGGACAGGCTATTGCAGCTAAAAGGGAAGATCGCGATGCTTCTGAAGGTTGCGTACTTGCTAAAACCGAAGGTAACTTTGGTGCAGTAGTTGCACTACAGTGCGAAACTGACTTTGTAGCAAAGAATGAAGACTATATTGCTTTAACAGAGCAGATACTTGATCTTGCTATGAGCAAAAAACCTGCAACACTGGACGAACTGCTTGCTCTTGAACTTAACAACGGAACAGTTGCTCAGGTTATCACTGATAAAATGGCTGCTACCGGTGAAAAGATGGAACTTGGCTACTATGAGTTTGTAACCGCTCCTTATGTAGCTTCTTACATACACATGGGTAATAAACTGGCTACCGTAGTTGGTTTTAATAAAGCTGATGTTGATGAAAATGTAGCTAAAGATGTTGCTATGCAGATTGCAGCTATGAATCCAATTGCTGTCACAGCTGATGGAATTCCTGCAGAAGTAAAAGAGAAAGAACTGGAAATAGCTCGTGAGAAAGCTCGTGAAGCAGGTAAGCCGGAAAACTTACTTGATAGAATTGCTGAAGGTGCTCTTACTAAATTCTATAAGGAGTCTACACTTCTTCAACAGGAATTTGTAAAAGACCCAAAGAAAACTATTGAACAGTACTTGAAAGAAAGTGATAAGGAATTGACAGTTACAGAATTCAAACGTGTATCACTTAGCGTTTAATAATAATATAACTGTTTCTTAATCAGATATAATTTTAAAAGCTCCGGACAATTCCGGAGCTTTTATTTTTAGTGTTGATTTGATATGTCCTTAAATATAGTTGACTTGAAAGTTAATTCTTTAAGGTGTCTACTACCCATGTAAGAACATACTCAGGATGTATCTCGTAATGCAGATTATATGTTCTGGTTTCTTTTGTTCTATATTCCGTAGCAGTAATAATGCCATTTTGAGATGGAGTGAATTTATGAATAAAGAGATGTTTTTTGAAATCAATACCTTGAGCATTAATCAATTTGAACATACACTCTTTAGCCGACCAGTGCAGAAGTTGATGAAGTATCTTCTTTTCAGGGTCAATATACTCATTTTCAGAAATAAATTTATAGGCTAGCTTCTCTACTCGATCTGACTTAATCTCTATATCTATTCCTACAGGATATAATTTATTTAGTAGAATTGCTGCATGATCTTTGGTGTGAGATATGCTTATGTGGTAGGAGTTATCAGCAAGATAAGGCTTGCCATCTTCGTGATTTTGAATGATCTTAATTTCACCAAGAAGCTCAAAGAGCATAATTCTAGTGGAAAGCCACTCTATTACACGTCTCTTTGACCCGATACTATTTATATAATTGTCAGCTTCAGAACGGATACTAGGAGGGAAAAGCTTTAAAAGCTCATCAATAGATTCATCCATTTTCCAAATACCCATCAGAGATCCGTTGTCAAAATAATCTTTTCTGATAAGCATATGTTATTTATTCAACTTCTTTTGTTTTTAATTTTGGAGGAATGTAGCGAACTTTAATAATTCTTTTCTTACTCATCTCCTCTGCCTGGAAAGTATATTTTTTATATGTAAAAGTTTCTTTCCGCTTTGGGAAATCTCCTTTCAACTCAAGTAGTAACCCTGCTAAAGTATCAACTTCATCAGACATTGCTTCGAAATCCTTTTCCGGGACATTCGTAATCTTAATAAAATCTTCAAGAGGTGTTTTACCTTCAAATATATATGTACCGTCTGCGGCTATAGTATATAAAGGCAACTCTTCATCATACTCGTCACTGATATCTCCTACAATCTCTTCGAGTATATCTTCCATTGTAACTAGACCAGATGTTCCACCATATTCATCTACAACTATTGCCATATGAATTTTATTTGACCGGAATTCTTCCAGCAAATCATCAATTCGTTTTGCACCGGGCACAAAATATGCAGATCTGATCAGTGACTGCCATTTAAAATTGTGTGGTTTGCCAAGATGAGGCAGAAGGTCTTTTACATAAAGTATCCCTTTTATATTGTCGGGATTATCCTCATATACAGGTATACGTGAGAATCCTGCTTCAACAATAAAGTCTATTACATCAACAAAAAGTGTTTGAATATTGATGGCGATCATATCACTTCTGGATATCTTGATGTCATCCACACTTTTATCTCTAAACCTGATAATACCTTCAAGCATCTCTTTTTCCTGATCTCTTGTAATTTCATCAGAAGTAATTTCGAGTGCTTTTGATAAGTCTTCCATCGACAACTCATGTTTACTATATGAGAGCGGGCGTGTATATGAGGTTGTTATTTTTGCAAGTAATCCTGAAAAAGGGTTCATCAACCTGCTTATAACGGTTATTAGCGGAGCATATCTGTTGGCGAATTTAAGTGGATCGTGTGATGCGTATAGTTTTGGGAGAATATCTACAAAAAGAAGAATTATAGATATTGTTATAACTGCCTCAAGTATAAGTTTTGAGCCAATTTCACCTGCAAAATAGGGTAACCTGTTTAATAGATATATTGTTAGTACAGCTATTGTTACATTAAGTAAATTATAAGCCAGAACTAATGAAGCCAGTAGGTTTTCGGGCTTTTTTAGTAATGTGTTAGCCTTGTTTGTTATAGAGACAGAAGATGAATATTTATCTTGACTGTACTCTTCGCTTAAGGAGAAATAAGCAACTTCTGAACCGGAAACGATAGCGTTCATAATTATAAGCAGAAGCAGCAAAACTGATATAAAATAGTCTAAAGCCACAGGTGTAAATACCGGCAGGGCTATTTGTAAAATCGATAAAGGGTCAGGATCCAAGTGACTAAGATTTAGTGAAACAAAAAGAGAATGTTACAATAACATTCTCTTACAAAATTACGATGTTTTTTTAAAACGGCAAATCATCCATATCAGAATTATTATCTACTTCATTTGATGTGTTTTCTGATACAGGGAGATCGTGTCTGCCCGTTATATTTTCATTCTCAACTCCACCTGATCTTTTACTAAGTAACTCCAGGTTATCGGCAATAATCTCTGTTATATATCGTTTAACACCGCTCTGATCATCATATGATCGAGTTTTTATCTTTCCTTCAATATAAACTAATGTACCTTTTTTTACAAATCTCTCTGCAATCTGAGCTAATCCTCTCCAGCATACAACGTTGTGCCATTCAGTTCTCTCAGGAACCTGAGTGCCGTTGGATGTGGTGTAACCTCTCTCAGTTGTTGCTACTGAAAAATTTGCTTTTGCAACGTCATTGTCGAAATACTTCATTTCCGGGTCTTTGCCTACATTTCCTACTAATATTACTTTATTCACCGACATAACTAATAATTTATTTGGTTTGAAATAGAGCTGTTAAGCTTTAAAGCAAAAATAAACATTATTTTATAATTACGCAATTATAAAACCTATTGTACATAATAATCTATAATCTTAATTCTGAGGCATTTTCAATTAATTCAAAAAGAGAAAATTTCTAGAGATTTATTTTTAGGGTTGAGAAAAAAGCTATATATTTGCAGTCCAAAAATTTACTAATTAGAGAGTTGCTGTAATTATTAATTATAAAAATATATAAATAAAATGACTAAAGCAGATATTGTAAACGAAATTGCGAAGAGGACTGGTGTAGACAAAACATCGGTGTTATCAACAGTTGAATCTTTCATGGATGTGGTAAAAGATTCATTGGCTAACGATGAAAATGTATATTTAAGAGGATTCGGAAGCTTCATCGTTAAAAAAAGAGCTCAAAAAACTGCGCGTAATATTTCAAAGAATACAACTATCATCATACCAGCACATAATATACCCGCATTCAAGCCATCAAAAACGTTTGTTGCTCAGGTAAAGGAAGTTAAAGTAGATTAATTAAATAATAGGAGATTTAAAACATGCCAAGTGGAAAAAAAAGGAAAAGGCATAAAATGTCTGTCCATAAAAGGAAAAAGAGACTAAGAAAGAACAGGCACAAAAAGAAAAAATAAGCCTGTAGTTAATTTCAGCCATATACAGGAACAAACTTATAAAAAAACCATTAGGGAAATAAGTTTGTTCTTTGTGTATAAAACTACAAGGGATGATTCAGGAGTGAACTCCCTTTCTGTTGTGATGACAGAAACCCAACATTATTTTAATCATTATTAAAAAAAACAATTGTGACAAGCGAACTTGTTGTAGATGTTCAATCAAAGGAGATAACCATTGCTGTTCTTGAAGATAAGAAGTTAGTTGAACTTCAGCAAGAAGATCAGAATGAGTCTTTCTCGGTTGGAAATATCTATATGGGCAAAGTTAAAAAACTTATGCCCGCCCTTAACGCAGCATTTGTGAACGTGGGACACAAAAAGGACGCTTTTCTTCACTATTTGGATTTAGGGGTTGAATTCAACTCGATTCTGCAGTTTCAGAAACTGGTTGAAGACAAGAAAAAGATTCCGCAGCTCCAGAAGATGAAGCTGCAGCCCGATATCGATAAAGATGGGTTAATCTCTGATGTACTCAAAGTAGGTCAGGAAATTTTAGTGCAAATTGCAAAAGAGCCAATATCTACAAAGGGTCCAAGATTAACAGCAGAAATCTCATTCGCGGGAAGATTTATGGTTTTAATTCCGTTTATCAACCGTGTATCGGTATCACAGAAAATTAAGTCAAGAGAGGAACGAGCACGTCTACGTCAGCTTATTCAGAGTATAAAACCCAAAAATTACGGGGTTATTATCAGGACAAATGCTGAAGGTAAGAGAGTAGCCGACCTCGATGCAGAACTTAAGATTCTGGTTAAAAGATGGGAAGATTGTATTGGAAAAATACAGAAAGCTAAAGCGCCATCTCTGATTTATGAAGAGACAGGACGCACAGTAGCACTGTTACGCGATATTTTCAATCCCTCTTTCGAACAGATACACGTCAATGATAGTGACGTGTCTAAACAAATTGCCGAATATGTAAATCTCATTGCACCTGACAGAAAAAATATAGTAAAAGAATATAAAGGTGCTCTGCCAATTTTAGACAATTTCGGCGTTACAAAACAGGTAAAGTCGCTCTTTGGAAAAACTGTTACATTTAAGAATGGTGCTTATCTCATTATCGAGCACACAGAGGCGTTACACGTAATTGACGTAAATAGTGGTAACCGCAACAAATCAAAACTAGGGCAGGAAGAAAGCGCATACGAAGTAAATGTTGCAGCTGCAGAAGAAATTGCCCGTCAGCTTAGATTACGCGATATGGGAGGCATTATTGTTATCGACTTCATCGATATGAATAAAGGTGAGCATCGGAACATGTTATTGTCCAAGATGCAGGAGCTGATGTCGACTGATAGAGCGAAACATAACATTTTGCCATTGAGCAAGTTCGGTATCATGCAGATAACTAGACAGCGTGTACGACCCGAAATGGAAATTGCCACAAGCGAAGTTTGCCCCACTTGCTTTGGTAAAGGTAAGATAAAGTCATCTTTCTTATTCACAGATACTCTGGAAGGTAAGATTGATTATTTAGTAAATAATCTGAAAGTGAAGAAATTCAGTCTGCACATACATCCTTATGTTGCAGCGTATGTTCAGCAAGGTTTCTTTTCGTTGAAAGGTAAATGGAAGAAGAAGTATAATGCAAACTTGAAAATAATCCCTAATCAGAAACTGGGATTTCTGCAATACGAATTCTACGATAGAGACGGAAATGAAATTGATCTGAAGGAAGAGATTGAAATGAAATAGTTTCCGTAATAACGGGACTAATAATAGTAAAAAAACCGATACTCCATCCGGAATATCGGTTTTTTGCATTTATACTCTATCTACATCGTATTGAATTGTAATATACTTGAACTCCCTCTTGGAGTGAAATTTTGACTCTGCAGATTTTATAGCTTCACGTGTTTTTTTCAGTGAAAAATTGTTATCGAGTTTTATTAGTATTTCTCTAAAATGGTAGCTTTGTATATAACTAACTATAGGTTTACCGGGTCCCTGTATCATTTCACCAAAAGTGATTCTGAGTAATTCAGCAAGATATCCGGCAGCAGCTTCAACTTTGTGCTCTATTTTATCTTTAATAATAATTGAAATAAGTCTGGAGAACGGTGGATAGTTAAACATTTTTCTTTCTGCCATTTGAGAGTTAAAAAAACCTTCATAATCGTAGTTTAATATATAATCATATACCGGTTGAAGCGGATCTGCACTCTGAATTATAACTTTACCCTGTTTGTTTTTACGTCCCGCACGTCCGGCAGCCTGCATCATAAGTTGAAAACCGCGTTCGTGTGATCTGAAATCGGGGAAGTTGAGAAGTGAATCTGCAGATATTACGCCAACAACCCCTACATTTTCAAAGTCAAGACCTTTTGAAAGCATCTGAGTGCCAATCAGAATCTGAACTCTTTTGCTTTGGAAATCATCTATGATTTTTTCATAAGCATCTTTGCCCCGAGTTGTGTCAAGGTCCATTCTTCCAACAAAATAATCAGGGAATAGACTTTCAACCTCTTCTTCCAGCTGTTCCGTGCCCTGCCCCAACTTCTTAAGATTTTCAGAATTACAAGATGGGCATTTTGCCGGCAATGTATATGTGGCATTACAATAGTGACAAATCAAACGGTCACGTTTTTTATGATAGGTGAGCGAAACATCGCATCTCTTGCATTTTGGGGTCCAGGCACACTGTTCACATTCAACTAGTGATGCAAAACCCCGACGATTTCGAAAAAGTATAACCTGTTCTCCATTTTCGAGACTCTGATTCATTTGATCTATAAGTAGAGGAGCCAAAACAGATTTCATCTTTTTCCTTTTTCTCAATTCAAAGGTGTTTACTATTTGAATCTCAGGCATCATAATGTTTCTGTAACGTTCCTGCAGCGTTACTAGTCCATATTTACCCGTTTTTGTATTATAAAATGATTCCAGTGAAGGTGTAGCTGAACCAAGAATGGTTTTTGCATTACAAAGATGTGCCAGCATTATGGCTGTATCACGGGCATGATATCGCGGTGATGGATCCTGTTGTTTAAAGCTTATTTCATGTTCTTCATCAATGATGACTAATCCCAGTTTATTAAAAGGCAGAAAAATAGATGAACGGACACCTAAAATGATTTCGAAAGGATCTTCAGACATCATTTTACTCCATATCTCTGCTCTTTCATTGTCATTTATTCTGGAATGATATATGCCTATTTTACTACCAAAGACAGCTTGTAAACGTTGTGTCAACTGGGTTGTGAGTGCTATCTCGGGAACCAGATAAAGAGTCTGTTTACCCATTGAAAGCGCATCTTGTATTAAATGCATATATATTTCTGTTTTCCCGCTTGATGTAACTCCATGCAGAAGACAGGTTTGCTTGAACTCCAAACAGTTCTTTATCTCTTTATATGCTCTTTGTTGAACTTCATTAAGAGGGAATAGATTACGCGTTGGTTTTAAATCTGTATTTAATCTGCTTGTCTCGATAGTAACTGATTGCAACACACCTTTGTCAATCAAGCCTTTTAAGGCAGAGGTTGAATTACATTCTAGTTCAGAGACCTCTTTTCTACTGATATACTCTGACTTTCTTTCGATGAGTATATTCTCTATTTGTGAGTATAGGGATTGTTGTTTTTGTGCTTTCCCGATAATTTCCCTGATGATATTGGGATTCATATCAGGATTTATCTTTATAACTGTCTCTGTCCTAGGTGTGAATCTTGATTTAAGATTTTCTGATTTCATAGAGGAGGGGACAGCCGCATTAAACACATCACCTAAAGGGGACAAATAATAAAAAGAGATCCATTCCCATAAGTTGAGTTGCTGCTCGTTCACTAAAGGTTGCGAATTTAGTAAGGAATGAATCTCTTTAATATCTATATCTTTAAGTTCTTTAGATATAGTATCTTCTATTTTGTAAATTATAGCTGTGTAATATCTTTTGTTGCCAAAAGGAACAATTACTCTAGATCCTCTGGCAATTTTGTTCCTCATTTCAGCTGGTACAGCATAGGTATATAGATCGGAAAGAGGTAACGGTAATATTACATCAGCAAACATTTACTGAAATCAAAAATATATGGTTCCTGTAATTGTCCAGGACTCGTTTTTACCATTTAGAGGATCATGCCAGTTTGGAACATCTACAGAGTAATTATCTGTCAGCTTAACGCTGTAATTCAAACCAACCTGCAGAAAGCTGAGCAATTCCAGACCAATTCCGAGGTTAGCACCTGCCTGAAATTCTTTTGCTTTCACATCGTCAGCTAAACCCTGAATGTCAATTTTGTCTCCATCAATTAAATATCCAGCCCATGGTCCGGCAGTTGCAAATAGTCTTAGTGGTAGTAAACCCAGACCCATTTTCAGCTTAGCATTGACAGGAAGGTTAAGATATCTGTTTGATACATCTCTGTCGCCTCCCTCACCTGTAAGATTGGAGATTGTCATTCTGTTGTCATTATAAAGTAATGCGGCATCAATACCAAAGTTTGCAACACCTAGAGGTAGAAACATAGCTTCGATTGATGGACCTATACTGTATGATGTCATATTCTCAACATTAAAAGTCTCATCGAGAGTTTTAAATTCCGGATTATTAAGTCCCACACTTGCTCTAACACCAAAATTCACTTGTGCAAAAATTGGGCTGCTTAGCAGCAATATAAATATTACCACTATACTGGTTTTGATAATTCCTTTTGTCTTCATATTAGTATGTTTTGGTTGTCACTAATGTTAATTAATACCCGATTTGCTTCACAAAGTTATACCTGTGACTTAAATTAAACAAAGAAGATTGGAAATTGGTTGTTAAAGAAATGTAAATAGTAGTATATGAAAAAAAAGCGTCTCATCACCATATTAGTGTGAGAGACGCTTTTATTCCCTTTAGGATATTATACTAATCTTTGAATTTTGCTTTAAGAAATTCTCTGTTCAATCTGGCAATATTTGAAATAGAGATATTTTTAGGACATTCTACTTCACATGCACCTGTATTTGTACAGTTACCAAAACCAAGTTCATCCATTTTAGCAACCATAGATTTTGCACGTCTTGCAGCTTCTACCTTACCTTGTGGTAACAGTGCCAGCTGGCTTACTTTCGCAGATACAAATAGCATTGCTGAGCCATTCTTACAAGCAGCAACGCAGGCTCCACAGCCAATACAAGCAGCAGCATCCATTGCCATTTCTGCCTGATCATGAGGGATTAGTATAGCATTTGCATCAGGAGTTCCACCAGTATTAACCGAAGTATATCCACCTGCTTGTATTATCTTGTCAAAAGCAGTTCTGTCAACTATAAGGTCCTTTATTACAGGAAATGCAGTAGATCTCCATGGTTCAACAGTAATAGTATCACCATCATTGAATTTACGCATATGAAGCTGACATGTTGTAATATCTTCATCCGGACCGTGTGGATGTCCATTTATATAGAGACTACACATTCCGCAAATTCCCTCGCGGCAGTCATGATCAAATACTACCGGTTCTTTACCTTCATTAATTAGTTTTTCATTCAATATATCAAGCATTTCAAGAAATGAACTGCCTTGAGATATATTTTCCAATGGGTAGACTTCAAAATGTCCTTTGTCTTTTGGTCCGTTCTGACGCCAAACTTTTACTTTTATATTGATATCTTTATCCATGATTATTCAATTTTTAAATGTTCTCCTGTTTTATCAACAGATTATGATTTATAGTTTCTCTGTTGGCGAACAACAAATTCGTAATCGAGTGATTCCTTATACATAACAGGCTCATTATCCTCACCCTTATACTCCCAGCAAGAAACATATGCGAATTCATCATCGTGTCTTAAAGCTTCACCTTCTTCAGTCTGGTGTTCAGTACGGAAGTGACCTCCGCAAGACTCTTCTCTATTGAGTGCATCGCGAGCCATCAGTTCTCCCATCTCAATGAAGTCAGCAAGTCTGAGCGCTTTCTCCAGTTCAATATTAAGTGTAGATTTTTCACCCGGGATTCGAACATTAGTCCAGAAATCCTTCTTGATCTCCTTAAGCTCCTCAATAGCCTTTTTAAGTCCAGCCTCATTTCTGGCCATACCAACGTATTCCCACATAATATGACCAAGTTTTTTATGGATACTATCAACAGAGTGCTTTCCTTTAATATTCATCAGGCGCTCAATTCTTTGATTGATCTCATTCTCGGTCTTTTCAAACTCAGGTGAATCAGTTTTGATGTGAGGAACTGATATCTGGTCTGATAAGTAATTCTGGATTGTGTATGGAAGTACAAAATAACCATCAGCAAGTCCCTGCATAAGAGCAGATGCGCCAAGTCTATTAGCCCCGTGGTCAGAGAAGTTAGCTTCGCCAATGGCAAATAGCCCAGGAATAGAAGACATCAGTTCGTAATCTACCCAAATACCTCCCATTGTATAGTGGATTGCAGGATAAATCATCATAGGAGTTACATATGGATCATCATCAACAATCTTTTCATACATCTGGAAAAGATTACCGTATCTAGCTTCAACTACATCCCTACCAAGTCTTTCAATTGCATCAGCAAAATCAAGATATACAGCAAGACCTGTTGTACCCACACCATAACCGGCGTCACAGCGTTCTTTGGCAGCTCTTGAAGCTACGTCACGTGGAACAAGGTTACCAAATGCCGGATAACGACGCTCCAGGTAGTAATCGCGATCTTCCTCTTTGATATCTGTTGGTTTAAGTTTTCCTTGTCTTATTGCTTCAGCATCTTCTTTCTTTTTAGGTACCCAAATACGTCCATCATTTCTGAGTGACTCTGACATAAGTGTCAATTTGGATTGAAACTCACCATGTACAGGAATACATGTTGGGTGAATCTGAGTCATACATGGATTAGCCATATATGCACCTTTTTTGTAGCACTGCCATGCAGCAGAGCCATTTGATGCCATTGCATTTGTTGAAAGGAAGAATGTGTTTCCATAACCTCCTGTAGCAATAACAACAGCGTGAGCACCGAAGCGCTCAAGTTTACCTGTAACAAGGTTTCTAGCAATTATACCACGTGCACGACCATCTATAACTACAAGATCAACCATTTCGTAGCGAGTATACAGTTTCACCTGTTTTTTATTAACAGCGCGGCTCAAAGCAGAGTAGGCTCCAAGAAGCAACTGTTGTCCGGTCTGTCCTCGCGCATAGAATGTTCTGGATACTTGTGAACCTCCAAATGAGCGGTTAGCAAGTAAGCCTCCGTACTCTCTTGCAAATGGAACACCCTGTGCAACACACTGGTCGATAATTTCATTAGATACCTCAGCAAGACGATAAACGTTAGCTTCACGAGCACGGTAGTCACCACCTTTTATAGTATCATAGAACAGACGGTAAACTGAGTCTCCGTCGTTTGGATAATTCTTAGCTGCATTTATACCACCCTGAGCTGCAATTGAGTGAGCTCTTCTTGGTGAATCCTGTATACAGAAGTTTAGAACGTTATAACCTTGTTCTCCAAGTGTAGCCGCAGCCGATGCACCAGCAAGACCTGTACCAACAACAATTATATCCAGTTTTCTTTTATTGGCAGGGTTTACCAGCTTCTGGTTGTTTTTATAATTTGTCCATTTCTCGGCAAGTGGTCCTTTAGGTATTTTAGAGTCTATATTATTCATAATGTTTGATTTTCTTAAGTTAAGCTAATAAGTTGGAATATCCCAGGTACATAAGCACTGCTACAGCAATAAATCCAACACAGATAAATGTTGACAGTACATTTCCAATTATTTTAATACGTTTCATCCAGATGTCGTTATTCCATCCTACAGTATGCAGTGCACTCCAGAAACCGTGTGTCAGGTGAAACCATAGAGCAATAAAAGAAACTACATATAAGATTACAACCCAGATGTTTGAAAATATCTCTTCTACAAGCTGAGCACCGTCATGACGTACTCCATCCAGGCCAAATAGTTCTTTTACCTGCATCTGATACCACATCTGGTACAAGTGCAATACCAGAAAAAAAGTAATTACAAGACCTAAAACAAACATGTTTTTTGAAGACCATGTTGTTGTGGTTTTGCTAGATGATTCATATCTGATGTTTCCACGAGCTTTCCTGTTTTGTAGTGTCAGGAATGTAGCGTAGATAATATGAACGCCGAAACCAAAGAAAATAAAAACTGTTCCAACTATTGCCCACCAGTTTGCTCCCAGCACATCGTTTGCAAGGAAATTGTATGTTTCAAAGTTGAAAATTAGTACCAGGTTCATACAAACATGGAACAATAGAAACAGAATCAGGAATAATCCGGATAAGCTTTGTACAAACTTCCGCCCGATAGATGATTTGATTAACCAACTCATAAAGTTCTAATTTAATGATTAATTTTAATATAATTTTTTATTGAATTTTCAAACAACTGTATATCCAATAGTTACAAATTTCCTATATAATTATTTTGTATAATTTAGGTCCAAAGATGTTTCCTCCAACTTTATGGTGCAAAAATAGTACTTTTAACCGTCAAAAAAGAATGATTTAAAGAAATATTTCTTTAATAGGTTCTTTTAACGTCTCATTTCTCAAAGATATATTTTACATGTCATTACACAAAACTCTTTTTATAAATAATTTATTACCTTTGCGACTTTAACAGAAAAGAAATTGATTTTTTATGGATATTGTTTTAAGTGGTATACGCTCAACAGGTAAATTACATCTGGGAAATTATTATGGTGCACTGCTCAATTTTACAAAGATGCAGGATACAAGCAAATGCTATTTTTTTATTGCAGACATTCATTCACTTACAACTCATCCAGATCCCAAACAATTACATCAAAATGTTAAAAATGTACTAGTAGATTATCTTGCTGCAGGAATTGACCCTGAGAAGTCAGTTATATATGTACAGAGCGACTTACATGAAACGGCGGAGCTTTATCTATATTTGAATATGCATGCATATATGGGAGAATTGGCAAAAACTGCATCATTTAAGGAGAAAGCACGTAAGCAGCCTGAAAATGTAAACGCAGGACTCCTTACCTATCCAACACTAATGGCAGCTGACATTCTCATTCATAATGCTGATAAAGTACCAGTTGGAAAAGACCAGGAACAGCATCTTGAAATGACCCGAAAGTTTGCAAGACGCTTCAATAACTTTTATGGAGTAGAATATTTTAAAGAGCCTGTAGCATATAACTTCGGTAAAGAACTTGTAAAAATACCAGGATTGGATGGTAGCGGAAAGATGGGCAAATCCGAAGGAAATGCAATATATCTTAGCGATACACCAAAAGAGATAGAGAAAAAGGTGAAGAAAGCACTAACTGATTCCGGACCAACAATTCCAAATTCAGTAAAACCAGATTATATAGAGAATCTGTTCACAATCTTAAGAGTTGTTTCTACCGAAGAGGTGGTAAATCATTATGAAGATCAATGGAACAGGTGCGAAATTAGATATGGCGACCTTAAAAAGCAGTTAGCTGAAGATATAATAAAGGTAACAACACCTATTAGAGAAAGAATACTCGAGATACATAATGATGATAATTACCTACGCAAGGTAACTAGTGAAGGAGCAGAAAAGGCTAGGGAGAGAGCGTCAAAAACTATTGCTGATGTAAGAGAGATAGTGGGATTCAAGAAGTTTTAACTGAACTAACCGAATATATGCTAGAATTCAGGTCATTCGAATTAGAAGACAAAGATTTAATCAATTCATACCTTAAAAATCAGAATTATAGAGTTTCAGACCTTTGCTTTGTAAATCTATATGCTTGGGGAAAGAAGTTCAATACACAATTTGCTGTGTGTGACGACTGGCTTTTTATAAGATTTAAAGATAACTATGGCCGAAATTCATACCTCAAACCTATTGGTGAGGGTGATATTAAAAAAGGAATAGAGTTAATCATTGAGGACCACAAGCAGTTTGATACAGTATTTCAGATCAGGGGTGTAACCAAAGAGATGATAGCGGAAATTGAGGAAGCTATGCCCGGTGTATTTGAATATAAGCTGAATATGAGTGTTTCGGATTATATATATACATCTGAAAAACTTATCAATCTAAAAGGCAAAAAGCTTCAGAGCAAGAGAAATCATATAAACAGATTCAAACGCGAAAATAGCTGGAAATATAAAACACTTACAGGTAATCCTCAACTGGTGAAAGAGTGTAAAAGTATGCTTGATAAATGGATGGAGATCAATTCTGATGAAAAAGACCCATCACTGGCATATGATGATTTTGCTACAAAAATAATGCTTGAGAATTTTGAGTACCTGGGTCTTAAAGGGGGACTTATATGCGTAGATAATGAAATTGCTGCATTTTCAATAGGTGAAGTACTTACAGAAGATACAGTGGTAGTGCATGTTGAAAAAGCGTTTACATCCATTCATGGTGCATATACAATTATGAACCAGCAGTTTGTTTTAAATGAAGCCGCTGAGTACAAGTATATAAACAGGGAAGAAGATATGGGAGTTGAAAATCTTCGTAAAGCAAAACTCTCATATCAGCCTGATATCCTGCTGGAAAAATATAATGCAAGATTCAAAGAATAATCAGTATACAAATATTTTATTTTAGTGTACTATATACAGATCTTGATATTTAAAACACTATTGTGATGATTCAATTTGCTGAAGATTCAACAAAACAGGAGGTCTGGGACATGTGGAAAAAGGTCTTTGGTGATTCTGACGACTACATGGAGATATACTTCAGACACAAATACCGCAATGAAAACACTTTAATCTACTTTGATAATGGTAAAGCAGTCTCTTCACTTCAGATGCTCAATTACCAGTTTACTTTTTGCGGACAAGAGATACCAGTTTGCTATCTTTCAGGAGTTGCCACGCTAGCCAATTACAGAGGAAAAGGATACTCCCGTAAATTAATACTCAAAAGTTTTGAAGTAGCTGCAGAAAGGAATATTCCACTTGCTATTCTAGTCCCTCAGGAGGATTGGCTGCTTAGTTTCTACTATAAATTTGGATTTGCTCAAACATTTGATATTGGAAATGAAGATATAATTTCTCTTAAGGATTTAATTGATAAAAATCAAGGAGATCTTTATGAGGCTTACAAAGAGTATGATGCAATATTCAGGGCTAATGATATGACAGTTCAGAAATCGTTTTCTGATTTTGAAGCTATCGCAGAAGAAGCAAAATTGTTTGATTATCCACCCAAAAGAAATTTAAGAGGAATGGCTCGCATTATAGATGCAGAGCAACTGATCAAAATATTTGCTTGCAAATACAGCGATAAATCTTTTACAGTAAAGGTAAGAGATGAAATTGTGAGAGAAAACAGCAGTCAGTTTCAGGTTTCAATGGGTCAGCTCCAAAAGAATCCCGCCCGAATAATCCAGCCTGTTTTTGAAGTAGATATCAGAGAACTGGTTCAAATGCTTTTAGGATATCACACATCAGAAAAGAGCTGCTCAATTAGCTCATTTTTTCCGGAAAAATCAGCAGTAATGAATATGATGCTTGAGTAGCTACAACCACTTTTTCTTCCTGAAAATATATAGAATAATAAGTGATGAGAGTACCATTAAAATCAGGGCTACCGGATATCCCCACTTTTTATCCAGTTCCGGCATAAAATCAAAGTTCATTCCATAAATACTTGCAATAAGCGTTGGTGGCATGAAAATAACCGATACAATGGTAAATATCTTAATTATCTTATTCTGCTCAATATTAACATAACCCAGGAACGCATCCTGCAGATAATCAAGTCGGTCGAAACTAAATTTAATATGCTCAATTAGCGAGTTGATGTCCTTTATTATTATCGTAAGCTTTGGCTGCAGCTCCGTAGCAATAAACTCACTTCTTAACATACTTGAAATAACCCTTTGCTTATCAATTATATTTTCACGCAGCAACATGGTTTTTTCCTGAAGGTTCTTGATTTCAGAAAGTAGTTCCTCATCAGCATCTCTTAGTGAAATAGAGTTACTAAGCTGTGTAACCTTCTGAGTCATGTTTTCTATCATATCGGCATCAAAATCAACCCTCGTTTCAAGCAATGCTACAAGTACATGAGCCCCGGTAGGATAGTTCTTAGGGTTTGCGGAGATTTTCTTAACAGTTTCGTGAAAAGATATAAGTTCTTCACTGCGAACAGTTACAAGAATATTATTTTTTAATATAAATGAAACAGGGTCGGTTTCAAAGTTAGATAAAAGGAAATTGGAGTTAACCACAAGTGTATCAGTGGTTTCTATATATCGTGACGACATCTCGATTTCAATCATTTCCTCCTCTTCCTGAATATATATCTTAAGAAAATCTTCCAGTTCGTTTTCAACCTCTTCATCTACGTCCATGAGGTCTATCCATAGAAAATTCTGTATAGGATTTGATTTCAGGAATTCCAGGCTACGGCTTAATCTCACGATGCCGTCTTTATGATAGAATAATTTTATATCCGCCATGATCTGTTATTTTAAATCGTGTTCTCAAAAATGAACTTATCTCTCTGCCCGTCAGGCTTAATTCACCAAAGGTTCCAAAAGATTGGTAAGCTGTTCAAACTGCTCTATTGACAACTGTTCTGGCCTTTTAGTCAATATTGGATCTTCAGGTAGTGAACTATCTTCTTTTAAAAGTGATTTGATAGAGTTTCTAAGCATTTTTCTGCGTTGATTAAAACTGGTCTTAACAACAGTTTTAAATAACTTCTCATCACAGTTTAGCTTTACTCTATTGTTGCGAGTTAGTCTCACAACCGCCGATTTAACTTTGGGAGGAGGGATGAACGCCTGTTCGTTCACCGTGAAAAGGTATTCGATATCATACCATACCTGAAGTAATACACTTAGTATACCATAGGTCTTTTTTCCTGGTGAGGCAACCATGCGTTCTGCAACCTCCTTTTGAATCATACCGGACATGGATGGAATGTTTTCCCTATATTCCAGTACTTTAAAAAAGATTTGCGATGATATATTATAAGGGTAATTGCCAATGATACAAAAATCTCCTTTATAGAGCTTCTTAAGATCCAATTTCAGAAAATCCTCCTGTAAAATTCTGTCTTTAAGTTCAGGAAAATGTTCTTTCAGATATGCAATGGATTCGTAATCAATCTCTACAACAGTAAGGTCTTTGTTTTTTTGAATCAGGTACTGAGTAAGCATGCCTGTGCCAGGTCCAACCTCCATTACCGGAAGAGTGGGGTAGCCATCAAGTGTGGATGCTATTCGTTTAGCAATCTCATGATCTTTGAGGAAATGCTGGCCGAAGTTTTTTTTTGCTTTTACCTGAAACATTGATTTATGCCGATTATTACTTATATTTGCCGCCGCAAAGGTAATATATATTACTTAAAACCGGGCAAACCTATTCTAAAAAAACAAGATACAACAATATTACAATATCTCAAACGTAATATGAAGTCAGAATCCGCTAAAAATATTCTAAAGACTTTGCTCTCACTGGTTCTCGGGTTACTAATTATCTGGGCAATGTATCGGAACTCTGATCTTGGCGAATTGTGGGATATAATTGAAACTGCCAATTTCGGAATAATTGGGGTATCTTTAATTTTTGGACTGATTGGTAATATACTCAGAGGCTTAAGGTGGGAGCTGTTTGTAAATTCACTCGGCTATCACCCTCCCAGAGCAAGTTTAATAAATGCAACTCTGGGGAATTATGCTGTAAACTTTTTGTTGCCACGTGCGGGAGATTTCTGGAGATGTGGTGTAGTCAGCAAGTATGACAAAATTCCATTTGCAAAAACTCTCGAGACTTTCCTAATAGATAAAATCGTTGATGTAATAGCAGGACTCTCAATAATATTTATAAGTATTATACTCTACATCGACTTCTTTATTTCATATTTAAACAATAATCCACAGTTTGGAGATAATATAGTCAATCTACTCTCTTCAGAGTGGCTTTATATCATTTTAGGACTATTTGTGATTCTTATTCTCTTGTACCTGGTATTTCTCAGGAAAAATCCATTGATGATTAAAGTCAGGAGTTTCTTATTGACTGTAAAACACGACCTAAAGCTTATTTCTTCGATGAAGGAGAAGAGGAGGATAATAATTTATACAATCCTTCTCTGGTTATGTTTTTATTTGTATTTTTACATCTGTTTCTTTTCATTTGATTTCACAAAGGAACTGGGACCGCTTGCAGGGTTGATTGTTTTTGCAATGACTAATATAGGAATTTCGGTTCCCGTTCAAGGTGGTATAGGTCCATGGCATTTCATGGTATCATCCTCTTTGGTTATATTGGGAGTTGCGGAAAATCAGTCACTTGCATTCGCAGCCGCCGTTTTTACAATACAATCAGTTTGGCAAATTTTATATGGTCTCTATGGTGTCTTTGCCATGCCTTTTGTTAAACGGGAACACACCTCCGGAAAAGTTCCGGATACTGAAACAAAAATAATTTAAACAAAATAATTATGTCAGCAACAGAGATTTTAAGTTTGAACCCCAAGAGAGTATGGAAACATTTTTATGAACTGACTCAAATTCCCCGACCCACTGGTCATATGGAAAAGGTCACACAGTTTATCAAAGATTTTGGGGAAGAACTCGGTCTGGAAGTTGAACAGGATAAGGTAGGCAATGTGTTAATCAGGAAGCCTGCTACAAAAGGGTTTGAAAGTACCAAAACGGTTATTTTACAATCACACCTCGATATGGTACCCCAGAAAAATTCTGATGTAACACATGATTTCCTTAATGATCCCATACAAGCTTATGTTGATGGGGATCAGGTGAAGGCTAAATCTACTACACTTGGTGCTGACAATGGTATAGGCTGCGCAATGATGATGGCAGTGCTTGAAGATAAAATGTTGAATCATCCTGCAATTGAGGCACTTTTTACTATTGATGAAGAGGTTGGAATGGATGGTGCAAACGGTCTAGAGAAGGGATTCCTTAAGGGTACTGTTATGCTTAATCTTGATACCGAAGCCGATAATGAGTTATGTATAGGTTGTGCCGGGGGAAGAGATGTCAACATTACATTTAATTTTCAGCCGGATACCGAGATTGATAAAGATGATATTGCATACAAGATAAGTCTCAGAGGGCTTAAGGGCGGACATTCAGGGGTACAGATACACCTTGGTCATGCAAATGCAAATAAACTTATGAACCGTTTTCTGAAAGAGGTTGTAAGAGACTATGAAGCCCGCCTGGCTAGTATAAATGGAGGGTCCCTAAGAAATGCAATTCCAAGAGAATCATTTGTGGTACTCACAATCCCGAGTCATCTTGAAGATGACCTTATCGACCTGGTTGATGAGTTTCAGACACAATTCAGAGAAGATTTTGCAGGAATTGAGACAGGTATCTCTTTCAAGGCAGAAAAAACTGATATGCCGGAGTTCTTACTCCCTGTTGAAATCCAGGATGATCTGATAAATGCAGTTGAAGCTTGTCCTAATGGAGTTATCAGCAACCTTGCAGACTTCCCAGGTGTTGTTGAAAGTTCACTTAATCTTGCTTTAGTTCAATCAGCTTCAGACAAAATTGAGGTGAAGCTATTGGTCAGAAGTTCCTCTGAAAGTCGAAAAGAATGGATATGTTCATCACTTGAAAGCCTTTTCCAATTAGCAGGTGCAAAAGTGGAATTTTCAGGAGATTATCCCGGATGGCAGCCAAATGCAAGTTCTGAGCTGCTTAGTCTGATGGAAAAAATTTATATTGAGGAGTATGAAGAAAAGCCTGAAGTTATAGTGATACATGCCGGTCTTGAGTGTGGTATTATTCAATCCAATGTAGAGCATGATCTTGATATTGTCTCATTTGGTCCCACTATCACCGGGGCACATTCTCCTGATGAGTCAGTTGATATAAAGTCAGTAAATAAATCATACGAATATCTAGTAGAGATTTTAGAGAACCTGAAATAAAATTATAATGAACAATACACTTATCGTTTTTGCTTCTGAGCACGGTACAGTGGAAAAATGTGCGCGTGAGCTCTTTAGGTTAATAGATGGCAAAGTTGATATTTGTGATCTCAGCCAGCGCCAAATTATTCCTGATCTCACCGGATATGATTCAATAATCATAGGAGGATCAATACATTACGGAGAGATACAGAAAGCTATATCAGACTTTTGTAAAACAAATTTAGATCTGTTGAATAAAAAACGTATTGGCTTGTTTATCAACTGTATTTATACCGGAGATAAAGCCATGCTGCAGCTGAATAATGCTTTCCCAAAGGAGTTAAATGATAAAGCAGTTGTGCGTGATTATTTTGGAGGAGAGATCAATGATCTTAAGTTAAATTATTTCGAAAGGTTCATAACAAAACAGATTATCAATAAAGAAAATCTAGTTGTAAGCTTGTCCAGAGAGAAAATAGTACAATTTGCCAAAGTAATTTCAAATCATGAAACAAAAGAGTAAAAGATATATTCTCCTTCCCTCTTTACTTGTAATATATACTTTAGTGATGGCTGTGATAGCTTATCCAAGATATCAGGAGTCGGGCAAATGGATGGAGTATATTATTGTCCTTAGCGGCAGCCTTCTGATTGCATTATTGCTATACTTTATCCTAAAAAAGAAGCAAAAGTTGAGAGACAAATTTTCAGGTAAAATCTAATATGAAGTATTTCTTTTCCATTTTATTTCTTTTAACATCATTTCTGTCATACAGCTATAATGAAACCCAGCCTGTTCATTACAGATTCCGTGTCTATTTAACCGATAAGGGAGATGCAGGCTACACAACCGACAATCCCTCGCAATTTCTGACAGAAAAGGCAATTGAAAGAAAAAGAGTTCAGAAAGTAGAAATCGATGAAACTGATTTCCCTATTTCTGATGATTATATTACACTTGTTGAGATGGCAGGAGGTAAAGTTGTTAGTCACAGTAAATGGTTCAATACACTTGTAGTTGAGGTCTCTGACAGTCTCAAGATTGAAAACATCAGATCATTAAGCATAGTTGATTCCGTAAAATATGTTTGGAAAGGGACCAATAATGTATACCGCAAGTCGCTCCGACCACGCCTAAGCCGCAATTTACCCCAAGCAGAGTCAATCGATACAGTATATGGCTATACCTATTCACAATTCATGGTACATAATGCCGATAACCTCCATTCTGCGGGTTACAGAGGCAAAGGCATTGAAATAGGTGTTATAGATGCAGGGTTCACTAACTTTGATGTAATTCCTGAATTTGAGACAGTCGACCTGCTCGGCTACTCCAATTTTGTACCCGAAGGTGATATGTTTGCCACAAGCGATCATGGAACAAAAGTGCTTTCTGCTATGGCAGTAAACCAGCCCGGGCTTATGATGGGATCTGCCCCCGAAGCCTCATACTGGCTGCTTCGTTCAGAAGATGTTACATCAGAATTCCCTGTAGAGGAAGATTACTGGATAAGGGCTATTGAGTTTGCCGATAGCATAGGACTAGATATTATCAACACCTCGTTGGGCTACTATGAGTTTGATGATTTAATTCTCAATTACACACATGATGATTTGACGGGAGAGGTCTCATTAATGTCGCGTGCAGCAGATCTGGCATATGAGAAAGGGATGATTATAGTTGTCAGTGCAGGAAATGAAGGTAATAAACCCTGGCAGAAGTCTACACCTCCCGGTGATGCAAAGAATGTTATTGCAGTAGGTGCGATAGGCACAGACAGCATCATAGCCCCTTTCAGCTCATATGGAGAACTGGCCGATGGGCGCATAAAACCTGACCTTGTCTCCATAGGCAGAGGCACAATCACCATAAATCAATTTGGGGAGGTAGTAAGAACAAACGGAACCTCACTCTCATCACCATTTCTTGCAGGTTTGATAGCATCGCTATGGTCTATAAACCCCCAACTCCACCGTACCGAATTAATCGATATAATATTAAGATCATCTGATAGATACATGTCACCAGATCCCGTTTACGGACAAGGGATAACCGATTTTAGCAAAGCCATGAACGAAGTGCTGAAAACAATAAAATAATTTTTTTGTCACAAAGTTTATGCATCATCGTCTACTAATTAAAGTACGATTAATAACACTTTAATTTTTATTGTATGAACAAAAGACTTCTAATTATTTTCACCTGCAGTTTATTAGCACTGTCACTTTACTCACAAACTTCGGTTGAGCAGCTCTATCGAACTTTTTCTAAGGAGTCCAATGTTGAGAAGGTCAATCTTAACGAATTAGCAATGTTCATGATGAGACCATTTTCAAACAACGACACTGAGAGTAAAATCACAAGTATCAGTGTTCTTTCTTTAGAAGATTGCTCACCTGAAGTAAAAGAGCGATTCAACAAAACTGCCCTTAATTTTAATGATAAGGACTACGAGCTATTTGTCAGCTCCAACGAAGAGAATGAAAAAGTAAGGATCTTCCTTAAGTTTCAGAAAGATTTTATTCGCGAAATGGTAATCTTGTCGATGGGAGATGAGCCTGCCATGGTACAGCTGAAAGGTAAAATATCGCCATCTGAGATTGATAAAATGAAAAATGGACGGAAATGAGTTTAAAAGCCGGTTTTTACCCTATACAAATCTGATTTACAAGATCTCTTTTGCAATCACAAAAGATAGAGAAGATGCAGAAGATGTGGTTCAGGAGGTATATGAAAAACTGTGGAAGAGTCGCCAATCACTATCAGAAGTAGAAAACGATGAATCTTTTATAGTAATCATGGCAAGAAATATGGCATTAGACAGATACAGGTATAAAGCGAAACGACAAACCTCACCTCTTAACAATATTGTAGAAGTAAATCATGAGGTCACTCACGACATCATAGAACATAAAGAGGCGCTTTCTAATGTTGAGAAGTTGTTAAGTACACTACCTCAGACACAGCAATTGGCAATCAGGCTCCGTCACTTCAGCGACATGTCTATTTTACAGATTGCCGATACAATGGAGATAACGCAAGAGAATGTACGTCAACTTCTATCCAGGGCACGCAGAACCATCAAAGATAAAATGGAGAAGATATATGAAAACTGAAGATATAGAAAAATTATTATTCCGCTTCTATCAAGGTGAAACAGATGAGGAAGAGGAAAAGTTCCTCGCTCAATACCTGTCTCAGATAGATTCTGATGAAAGATATAAAGCCGATCGCGATGTTTTTCATTCACTCTCAGAAGATGAACCTGAAGTACCTTCAGAACTTGAGTTTAAGATATCAACTCTTATTGATTCATGGGAAGAGAGCGAAAAGAAACAGACAAAACGCTTTACAAAGTTAAGATTCAGTAAGCAGATCATAGGTATTGCCGCTTCACTTTTACTGGTAATCAGTATAGGGTTTTGGTATCAGCATTACAATTCTGCAAATTCAGAAATAGTAAACACATACAATGATCCGGAGGCGTCGCATGAAGTCGTAATAGAAGCTTTGCGACTGTTTTCGGAGAATTTCTCTAAAGGCACACAAGCATTAGAGAAAGCAGACAGTCGGGTAGATAACACCTTTAAGATACTGGAAAAGGTAATAAATGAATAGATAAACTTTTCGGTAAAAGTTATCCCAATATTCAAATAGCAAACATTAAAAAGATTACAACAATGAAAAAAATAATATTCACTTTAGCACTAATTTTTGCAGTAACAGTAGTTTCAGCACAAGATAATCCATTCGAGAAATTCACTGATATGGATGGAGTAACATCAGTATTTATCTCAAAAAACATGATGGCGCTCTTCCCGAAAGATTCAAATCAGTTTGGTGGAGTAAGTATTAACAGCTTTGTAGATAAGTTAAGCTCTATCCTCATTCTTACCACAGAAAACAAGAAAGTAGGGCAGGAGATGCTTTCTTTGGCAAACAGCAGAATCAAGACCAATAACTATGAGCTTCTGATGCGTGTCAAATCTGATGATGGCGAGAATGTGAACTTCTACATGAAAGGTAAGCCTGAAAATATACAGGAGCTTATTATGATAGTTGACGGAGATGATGATGAGAGCGTAATTATGCAGTTCTTAGGCAACTTCAAGCTGGAGGATGTGCAAAATATGACTAAAGAGTTCAAGAAACAAAACAACATGCAATAACCCCCATCCATTATTATATTCTGTTTAATTGTATTATTTTTGTTTACAATTAGACATGCATATGCCGGAAAATTTTCTCACACTAACAGAACTCAACTTAAGGGTACGGGATGCCATCAGAGAGTATCTTCCCGATACATACTGGGTACGTGCCGAAACAAGCGATGTGCGTCGCAACCGCAACGGTCACTGCTACCTTGAGTTCCTGGAAAAGGATTCTGTTGATCACTCAATCGTTGCAAAAGCAAGAGGAGTGATCTGGTCCAATGTATACGAGATGCTTTCGGCATATTTTCTTAGAGAAACAGGACAGGAGTTCACTTCAGGTTTAAATGTGCTTGTAGCCGTTTCAGTCACATTCCACGAACTATATGGATACTCTCTCACTGTAGTGGATATCGATCCATCCTTCACCTTGGGAGAGATTGCGCGTAACAGGCAGCAGGTAATAAAGAGGCTCGAAGATGATGGTGTACTCACACTAAACAAGGAGCTGGTCTTGCCTGAAATTGCAAACAGGATAGCGGTAATCTCTTCACCCACTGCAGCAGGTTACGAGGATTTCCGTGATCAGCTTGATAATAATGCCAATGGCTTCATCTTTTATACTAAGCTATTTCCAGCAATTATGCAGGGCGACCGCAGCGAATCTTCAATAATAGCTGCCCTTGAGAAAATATTTCTCCACAAAGAGTTTTTCGATGCAGTGGCAATAATACGCGGAGGAGGAGCTTCAGCCGATCTCAACTGTTTCGACTCCTACCTGCTTGCCAATAATGCCGCTCAGTTTCCACTCCCCATTATAAGTGGAATCGGTCACGAAAGAGATGTCACCGTTCTCGATGTTGTTTCTCATACGAGGGCTAAAACACCTACCGCTGTTGCAGAGTTTTTCATCGCACATTTAACAAAAACCGCTTCTGAATTAATATCCCTGCAAGAGAGAACAATAAATATCAGTGAGAAGGTTATTTTAAGAGAGCGAGCAGATCTTCTTTCACTCTCAAAAGAGGTGATACATGGCTCCACTCTCAGAATACAAAAAGAGAGCAACTTTATCGAGAAATCATCAACAACCATAAAGCATCGTATCAGCCATTTAGTTCAAAATCAGATTCACTTCCTCGAGAGGAACCAACAGTATATCAATATGATGTCACCCTTTAATATACTTAAACGGGGCTATACACTATTACTCAAAAATGGAAAGATCATTACTTCGGTAAACGAGATAGAGGTGGGAGATGATATTCAAACGCTGTTCAGAGATGGAACAGTAACCTCAAAAGTTACTAATAAAGAGGCATCCGGAGATGCAGTTAAATAAAATCAGATCAAAAGGATATGGAACAAGAGATGGAGAAATTGACCTATACATCAGCAAAAAAAGAGCTGGAAGCAATTGTAGCTTCTATTGAATCCGGTGAGCTTGATGTAGATGCACTTACAGACAAAGTAAAGCGAGCATCTGAGCTAATCACCTTTTGTAAGGATAAATTAACCAAGACAGATAAAGAGCTCCAGAAGCTGCTAGAAGAGCTGGATTAACACATTAAGTATAAATTATAAGATGATTCCTGAAAGAAAATATAGTGCAATTATTGTAGCCGGGGGCAAAGGTTATAGGGTAGGAGGAGAACTGCCCAAACAGTTTATATCTATTGGAGGTAAACCAATGCTTATGCACACCATTCAGGCATTTTATGATTATGACTACAGAGTCAGAATAATAGTTGTCCTCCCCGATGGTTATAAGCCCCTATGGCAACAACTATGCGATGAATACAGGTTTGCCATTAACCACACAATAGTTTATGGAGGAGAAACAAGGTTTCATTCAGTGAAAAATGGTCTAAGCCTGATCTCCGACGAAGAAACAGTCTGCATACACGATGCAGCCCGCCCATTTGTAACCTCAGGTCTGATTGGTCGCTGCTTTGATATTGCTTTTAATGATAACTGTGGAGTAATCCCGGTAATTGATGAGGTTAACAGCGTACGCAGGCTAACCGAAAAAGGGAGTGAGATTGCCAATCGCGAAGAGCTTAAAATAGTTCAAACCCCTCAGGCATTTCCTGCAGAACAACTCAAGGCAGCATACAACACACATTATTTGCCGGTATTTACCGACGATGCCTCCGTTGCTGAAATTAGCGGAATAAAAATCATTCTGACCGAAGGCGAAGAGTCCAACATAAAAGTTACCACCGCTTTTGATATTGAATTAGCAGAATTCTACCTTAAATATTTATCAAAACGATAAGATTACCGCTAATTCTTTGGATTTTCATTGAAAATGCACATTAAAATATAAAATAGGCTTCCATTTTGTCATAATATCATAGATATTTATTACTTTTGTACTAATTATTCAAAGTAGAGAATTCCCCATGGAAAAAATTGACAAATTAGACAGACAAATTCTGGAGATCATCACTCAAAATGCACGTATCCCATTCAGAGATGTAGCTGAACAGTGTGGAGTTTCGCGTGCTGCAATCCATCAGCGAGTACAAAGAATGATCGAAAACGATGTTATTACCGGATCAGGCTATCATGTAAATCCGAAGGTGCTTGGCTATGCTTCCAGTGCCTATATAGGTGTGAAGCTTGAGAAAGGATCAATGTATAAAAACGTTATCCCCGAGTTCGATAAGATCCCCGAGGTAACTGAATGTCATTTTACTACCGGTCCATATACCCTGCTTATAAAACTATTTGCCCGCGACAACGAGCACCTGATGGACCTGCTAAACAACCGCATACAGGAAATTCCCGGTGTAGTGGCAACAGAAACAATGATATCACTTAGCCAGAGTGTCAAGCGTGAGATACCTATCATGAATGACAACAACAAACAGTAAAACAGGAAAGTATAAAACAGAATTCATAAAAAAACAGACGAGAGCTAATCACTTTCGTCTGTTTTTTTATATGCTGTCGGGATGAGAAGACTCGAACTTCCGACCTCCACGTCCCGAACGTGGCGCGCTAGCCAACTGTGCTACATCCCGTTTTTTTTTGTGATGCAAAGGTAATATTTTTTTTACTTTTCTACGAAAAATATTTACATTTGCCAACACATTTTGCGGCAATAGCTCAGTCGGTAGAGTATTAGCTTCCCAAGCTGAGGGTCGCGGGTTCGAATCCCGTTTGCCGCTCTAATAATTAAGCACTTATCGTTTAATACGGTAGGTGTTTTTTATTATATATTCAAAGTTTTTGTTACATTTGAACAATTATATGATAAACACACCTTTCAGCCGATGAGAAGTTTTGCCGCAATAGATTTTGAGACTGCCAATGAACAACGAACCAGTGTATGCAGCGTAGGTGTAGTAATCGTGCGCAATGGCGAAATAACAGATAGCTTTTATAGTCTTATTCGTCCCGAACCGGAATATTATTGTTACTGGAACATGAAAATTCATGGTATCACCTTTGAAGATACAGTAGATGCGCCAATATTCCCGGATGTATGGTGTCAGATTGAACCTCTAATTGAAGGACTCCCTCTGATCGCACATAACAAGAGTTTTGATGAGAGTTGCCTTAAAGCCTGTTTCCGTATGTATCAGATGGACTATCCCGAATATGAGTTTCACTGCACACTGCAGAATGCAAGGATGCTACTGAAAGGATTGCCCGACTATAAACTATATACTGTCTCCGCCTACTGTGGATATAAACTAGAAAACCACCATCACGCTTTGGCTGACGCAGAAGCATGTGCTCAGATTGCATTAAGGATAATGGTTGAGGATTAAAATTTTAAAAGATATCATTAGTGTCCACTAAAAATTAGAAAATGTTCTTTGAAATTATTGATATACTATACTTTACGGGTCTTTTTTCGGCGTGACGATTTGAAATTTTATTTTTGTT
>Ga0265293_10001305_pt1 | contig 54692 bp, 61 predicted proteins | sample Munlanlewell138R_FD_192505 | JGI IMG/M metagenome (GOLD analysis project Ga0265293, IMG submission 192505) | Leachate microbial communities from a municipal landfill in Southern Ontario, Canada - Leachate well 138R | ecosystem: Engineered > Solid waste > Landfill > Unclassified | place: Canada... | reverse complement strand
CACAAGCACCCACACGAATTGCTTGATTAAGATGTTAAAGAACAGTTCAGAGGCTTTGCGCTAAGTGCGTCGCTGCATCTGAGGTGGCGTATTATAGAGGCCAATCTTTTTACGTCAAGGGGTTTTTGAAAATTCTTTTTTGCCTGAACTCCAAGCAACCCCCGTTGAGTGGACGCGCATTCTACAGCTTCTTTGCCGGCTGTCAACACTGATTACGCACCTTTTTTATTTTTACGCATTTGCAACACAAACTGCACTGGTCCCGATGCTGCATAGGCCATAAAAATCAACAGCAACACCCTCGGTGGATCGCTAAAGATCACTGCGAACGCCAAGACAACCACTAGAATTGCGACAAAAGGCACACGCCCTTTTAAGTCCAAGTCTTTAAAACTATAAAACTTGATATTACTAACCATCAACAAACCAACAGCTGCCACTAAAAAAGCAAACAGCATAACTGCAGTTATAGGTAAATCCTCACCCACCACGCCTTTCTCTGTAAAGGTGGCTACTGACCAAACCATACCAGCAATAACTGCGGCAGCGGCAGGACTTGCCAGACCAATAAACCAGCGCTTGTCCACCGTATCGATCTGCGTATTAAAACGCGCTAAACGTAACGCTGCACAAGCGGTATAGATAAAGGCAACGGTCAAGCCAACATTACCTAATTCCGACAACGCCCACTGATAGGCAAGTATCGCCGGCGCTACGCCAAAGGCCACCATATCGGATAGCGAATCATATTCGGCACCAAAGGCACTTTGCGTTTGCGTCATTCGCGCAACCCGTCCATCTAGCCCATCAAACACCATGGCTACAAAAATGGCTACGGAGGCAATTTCGAAATTGCCGTGTATCGAGCAGACTATTGCATAAAAACCGGCAAACATATTGGCCGTGGTAAACAAGTTAGGCAGCAGATACACACCCTTATGGCGAACTTTGCGCCCCTGCTCATCGCGGCCCTCTTCTTCGTGCTCGCCAATTGGCAACAAATTTTCTAAAGCACTTTCTTTGTTTGAAGAGTCAGCCGGATCATGCTGATTAGTGGTCATACTCATATAGTCCTAGCTAGCAAATCTTTTATATTAAATTTCAAACGCTGCCCGATTCTACACGAAAACGCTTTACCTACTAAACACATTCATCCCGCAACAAAAAACGCGGCCGTTTAACAGGCCGCGTTTTTCTTAAGCGCATCACTACCCATTAGTGCTCGGCTGCTCCCGAACGACCGATACCGGTTTGACTGCGGACAGTCAGCGCATCAAAGGCATCGCGCTCATTTTGTGCATTCGCACCCTTATCTGTCACCGAGAAGAACCAGATTGACAGGAAGGCGAGCGGAATCGAGAAGATACCAGGGTTAGGGAACGGGGTAATCGGATCAATATTACCGAACACATCAACCCAAACAGTCTTACTCAGCACAACCCATACCGTGGCAAACACTAGGCCGACAAAGCCACCTATGGTTGCACCGCGGGTCGTACAGCCGCGCCATGACACGGACAACACCAGCACAGGGAAGTTAGCACTGGCTGCAATCGCAAAGGCCAAGCCCACCATGAAGGCTACGTTCTGATGCTCGAACACGATACCCAGCAGGATAGCCAGCACACCTAACACGAGAATAGAGATTTTAGAAATTCTCATTTCCTGTGCTTCAGTGGAGCGACCGCGAGCAATCACGTTGGCATACAGGTCATGCGCAATCGCTGCCGCACCGGCCAACGCCAAACCTGCCACCACCGCAACAATAGTCGCGAAGGTTACTGCTGCCAAGAATCCTAGTAATAAGCTACCGCCTACAGCGTTAGACAAGTGCACCGCCGCCATGTTGGTACCACCAATCAGGTCAGTCAGCATATTAAAGCTGCCATCCGCTGCCGTGGTGAAATACTCAGGGTGACGTACTAGCAAAGCAATCGCACCGAAACCAATAATAAAGGTGAGCAGGTAGAAGTAACCAATAAAGCTACTGGCCCAAATCACTGACTTACGCGCTTCTTGTGCACTGGACACCGTAAAGAAACGCATCAGGATGTGCGGCAAGCCTGCCGTACCAAAGGCTAAAGCAATACCCAAGGACAAGGCGTTCAAAGGGTGATCGCTCACTGCGGTACCCGGCGCCATGATTTCTAGGCCGTTAGGGTGAACACGTACCGCTTCCGCCAGCATAGTGTCTGCGTTAAAGCCGAACTGATACAGCACCAAGCCCGCCAGCAACGTACCACCGGTCAGCATCAACACGGCTTTAATGATCTGCACCCAAGTGGTGGCTGTCATGCCGCCAAAGAACACGTAGATCATCATCAGCACGCCAATGATTACGACGGAGAACTTATATTCAATACCGAACAGCAATACGATCAACTTACCGGCACCGACCATCTGCGCAATCAAGTACAGCGCGATAATCAGCAGCGACGCACTGGAGGCGAGAATACGCATCTGGGTTTGCCCCAAACGAAACGCCGTCACGTCAGCAAAGTTAAAGCGACCCAGGTTACGCAAGCGCTCGGCAATCAAGAACATCACCACCGGCCAACCGAACAGGAAGCCAATCGCATAAATGATGCCGTAAAAACCACTAACGTAAACCAGTCCTGCAATCCCCAAGAATGACGCTGCGGAAATATAATCCCCCGCAATCGCCAAACCGTTCTGGAAACCAGTAATACCACCACCGGCGGTATAGAAATCAGAAGTGGTTTGCGTTTTACGCGCTGCCCACCAAGTAATTACCATGGTTCCCGCAATAAACAGCAAGAACATCACAATCGCTGAGGTGTTGGCTTGCCCAGTACTCGCAAACGCCGGCTGTGCAAACAATGACAGCAAGACTGCACTTAATAATGTCTTTTTCATTCTACGTCCCTCACGATCTCTTCCAGCAGCGGATCAAAATGCTTGTTAGAAAATCGCACATAGAACGCAATCATAATTACCGCACTAAAAACCACTAACACCCCAGTGAGCACACCCACACTCATTGTCCAACCCTCCCCAAGAGGCTGCGCGAACAAGTCGGGCAAATAAGCGAGCGTTAAAATAAACCCTGAATAAATAATCAGAGCCGTGGCGAAAAAAATCATACTGACGCGCGTTCGGCGCTTTACCAACTCTAGGTACTTAGGGTGATTTAACACCTGCTGCACAATATCTTTCTGCATTGCATGCTTCCTTTTTTTCATTAGGCCCACCTTCAAAACAGGCCGATTTGTGTTACTGACGTGTCATTGCTACACACTGGTGATACCTAAGGTAACCAAATCACCGATATGAGGCATGAAATGCAATCTAAAGATTACTAAGCTAACTAACCAACCTACCTTGGTCGTACTTTGTTACAATTGGCTCTAATTTAATACTTAAGGATGCGGCAAAGCGTCGCTTTTATCGATTTTCCGCCTAGACAAAAATCTATAAATTTCTTTTTTTTCATATAGATAGAAGCTTTCGGTACTATATAAAAACTTTACAACTCTTGTGCCGACCGACAAGCTGCAGGATAATAGCTAGACGAAATAACTAGTTGACCTATTCATGCGATTTCATTTTGCACCCTAATTTTTTAAGTACTGGCTTGCAGATCCAACTTTTCTTATGAGCGAACTTTTTTTAATTGCTGTCAGCGCCATCCTTGTAAACAACTTTGTTTTGGTGCAATTTTTGGGTTTATGTCCCTTTATGGGCGTATCCAAAAAAGTTGAAACTGCAATCGGCCTGTCCCTAGCCACCACCTTTGTTCTGACTCTGGCAGCGATCTGTAGCTATTTGCTGCAGCAATATGTGTTAAAACCACTGGATATTGAATTTCTGCGCACCATCAGCTTTATTGTAGTAATTGCTGTGGTCGTACAGTTCACCGAAATGGTCGTCAACAAAACCAGTCCTCTGCTGTACCGTGTGCTAGGTATTTTCCTGCCTTTGATCACCACCAACTGCATTGTGCTAGGTGTGGCTATTTTGAATGCTAACCGCACTGAATACGGCTTTGTTGCCTCCAGCATTAACGGTTTTGCTGCTGGTATTGGCTTTTCTTTAGTACTGGTGCTTTTTGCCGCTATGCGCGAACGTATTGCCATTGCTGATGTACCTAAACCTTTTCAAGGCGCGGCTATCGGCCTAATTACTGCTGGTTTAATGTCACTGGCCTTTATGGGCTTTGCCGGACTGGTTAAGCTATGACACTGGTTCTCATCGCTGTTGCAGCACTTACTATTCTCAGTATTATCTTTGGTGCGCTGCTTGGTTTTGCCGCTGTACGCTTTCGCGTGGAAGGCAATCCTATTGTTGAGCAAATCAACGCTATTTTGCCGCAAACCCAATGTGGGCAATGTGGCTATCCCGGCTGCCGCCCTTATGCTGAGGCCATTGCTGCTGGGGATAAAATTAACAAGTGTCCACCCGGTGGCGAAGCAACCATTCAAGCCTTAGCGGACTTGCTTGATATAGAGCCCGAGCCTCTTGATGCCGTTGAAGGCGAAAAAATACCCGTAGTTGCCTATATTCGTGAAGAAGAATGCATTGGCTGCACCAAATGCATCCAAGCCTGTCCAGTCGATGCCATCCTCGGCTCTTCACGACAAATGCATACGGTCATCAGTAGCGAATGTACCGGCTGCGATCTTTGCGTAGAACCCTGCCCCGTTGACTGTATTGAAATGCGCCCCATAGAAACTGATCTACGTTCGTGGAAATGGCAACAGCCAACACGCCAATACCAGATTATTGCCAGCGATAAGGAGGCCCTAGAATGACCCTCTGGCCCCTAGACAGCTTTCATGGTGGCATTCACCCACCGGAAAACAAAAGCCAATCCAATCAAGGTAACATCCAATACCCGCCATTACCCAAACGCTTGATAGTTCCTGTGTTGCAACACGCGGGACAACCCGCAGAGCCTTGCGTCGAGATTGGTAATTATGTGTACAAAGGTCAGCTTATTGCGCAAAACATGACCGCTATTAGCGCGTCAGTGCATGCACCCAGCTCGGGCACTGTGACCGCCATTGGCCCCGCGCCTTACCCGCACCAATCAGGCGAGCCCTACCTTGCTATAGAAATCCATACCGATGGTTTAGACCTGTGGCAAGAACCCACACCAGAAATTAATCCCAGCACTCTGACTAGCGCAGAAATTTTCCATATTATTCAGCAATCAGGCATCGCCGGATTGGGTGGCGCTGGTTTCCCTACCGCTATTAAGCTTAGCGGTAAAATCATGTCTGGCATTGATAGCCTGATTATCAACGGCACTGAGTGTGAACCCTACATCACTGCAGATGATCTACTGATGCGCGAGCGCGCTGATAAGATTCTTGCTGGCGTGGATATTTTAGTGCAACTTACTCGTCCGAAAAATGTGCTTATAGCCATTGAAGACAACAAGCCCGAAGCCTTAGCGGCTATGCAAACAGCTTTAGCCAAGCGCGCATACCACGTTGTTAGCATTCCCACGCTGTACCCATCTGGCGGTGAGCGACAACTAATTAAAATTCTTACTGGTCAGGAAGTTCCATCCGGCAGCCTGCCTATCGATCTTGGGATTATCTGCCAAAACGTCGGTACCGCTGAAGCAATTTATAATGCTGTAGCTCTTGGGCGTCCACTGATATCAAGAGTGACTACCCTCACTGGAGCCGCGCTTAAGCAGCCAATGAATGTTGAGTGCTTGCTAGGCACGCCCATACAGGAGCTGCTGGACTTTGCTGGGCTTGATAAACAGCAACTTAGCCAAGTGATTGTGGGCGGTCCCATGATGGGCTTTAGCCTAGGCAATCCTGCTGCGCCAATCATTAAAACCACCAACTGCTTGATTGCCAGCACTGCACAAGAATTTCCCAGCCCTGAGCCTGCTCTGCCTTGTATTCGCTGTGGTGAATGTGAACAGGTTTGTCCTAGTAATTTGTTACCGCAACAGCTACTGTTTTTTGCTATGGGTGAGCAGCACGAACAGCTCAAAGCCTATAACCTGCCTGACTGTATTGAGTGTGGTGCCTGCGCCTATGTGTGCTCATCCAAAATTCCACTGGTGCAATACTATCGTGCTGCCAAAGCGGATATTCGTCAGCACGAGCAAAAACTGGCTAAAGCAGAGCATGCCAAACAACGTTACGAGCTACGCCAAGAGCGTCTACGTCTTGAAGAAGAACAAAAGGCAGCTGAACGCCAAGCACGTAATGAGCGTTTAGCTCGAGTCAAGGCCGCACAAGAACAAGCAGCCAAACAAGAATCTCAGCAAGCGCAAAGCACGGGCAGCATTAGCGATGATGAGCTGAAACGTTTAAAAATTGCCGCCAGTATGGCGCAGGTTGCCTTGCGTAAGGCTGAGAAGCAACTCGCCGTGCATGATACCGAAGCACTGCAGACGCAGATTGCCAGCCTTAAAGCCGCTGCCAAACAAGCACAGGACGCATTAGCGGCCGCAGAAGCACAATTAGCACAGAACTCGGCAACCAGCAGCCCAGCTGCCGCACCCGATGAGGCACTTAAAAAGGCTAAAATCCAACTCGCTATGCGCCGCGCTGCCGTGAAAAAAGCAGAAAAAGCCGAGACGGATGAAGCCAGTCTAAACAGTTTGCGCCAAGCGCTGCAGCAGGCGGAGCAGCAACTCGAGCAACTGAATCAGACCCATACTAAAGCATCTAGCACAGAGAGCACGTCCACTGAACAAAAAACCGCTGCAGCTCCTATTAGCGATGCTATGAAAAAAGCCAAAATTGAACTGGCCATGCGCCGTGCAGCCTTAAAAAAGGCAGAAAAAGCCGGTGCAAGCGCTGATGAATTAACTCAGTTACAGCTGGCGTTCAGTGAAGCCGAGAAAAACTTGGCACAGGTCTCTAGCCCAAATAACCCAGGCTAGTCGCCGTAACAGCTTATTGGAGCCATTATGTTTTTGTCACCTAAGTCCTCGCCCCATACGACAAACAAGTCCAGCACCCAGAACTTAATGCTGCGGGTAATCTTGGCAACCCTGCCAGCGTTTTTAGTCTCCAGTTATTTTTTTGGCATAGGTCCTGCTATTAATGTAGCGCTGTGCATCATTTTTGCTGTGAGCATAGAAGCGTTCATTGTCAGCCTTCGTAAACGCCCTGTTAGTTATGCTCTCAAAGATGGCAGCGTTATTGTTACGGCTGTTTTGCTCGGGCTGGCTTTGCCACCTTTTTCAAGCTGGTGGCTGGTGTTGATAGCGATTGGTTTCGCGGTAATTTTTGGCAAACATCTTTTTGGTGGTCTAGGCCAAAATCCCTTTAATCCAGCCATGCTGGGTTATGTCGTGGTGTTGGTTTCTTTTCCAGTCGCCATGACCAGCTGGCCGGCACCGCAGACTGTAGCCAGCAGTGATGCTTTGGCTCATGTGTTCTTGGGTACACCTTGGCTTGATGCTTGGAGCCATGCCACCGTACTGGATACCTTAAAAAACAATCACAGCCTTACTTTGCATGAGCTGTGGCAGGACTACCCTTATTCTGGCTGGATTTCCAGCAGTAGCAGTGAGTGGATTAACTTAGCTTTTCTGCTCGGCGGTCTTTATCTGCTGTATAAGCGTGTATTTACTTGGCATGCGCCGGTCGCCATGCTGCTGGCTTTAGCGCTGATGAGTTTAATTTTCTGGAACGGCTCAGGCTCAGCATCTAACGGTTCACCGCTCTTTCACTTATTTAGCGGCGCCACCATGCTGGGTGCTTTTTTTATTATTACCGACCCCGTCAGCAGCGCAACCAGTAATCAGGGGCGTTTTATTTTTGGACTAGGCGTAGGTGTGCTGGTCTACATTATTCGTGCTTGGGGCGGCTACCCCGATGCTATCGCTTTTTCTGTACTACTCATGAATCTTTGTGCTCCAACAATTGATTACTTCACTCGTCCACGTACCTATGGTCAACGCAAAGCAAAACGTGGCTTTAATCCTGGAGACAACTAATGACTATTCAGGATATGCAGCGTTCAATTAGTAAAAACGCACTCATTCTAGGCGTGTTTGCCGCGTTAACCGTAGCTTTAGTCGCTGTTATCCAGCAAGGCACTGCAGAACCCATTCGTGAAGCACAGCGTTTAGCAAAAATGGCCGCTTTGGCTGAAATTTTGCCAACCAAAAGCTACGATAATTCTTTGCTTGACATGCAAATCACCCTAGACGACCCACTGCTTGGTAACCGCGCGCCCACCCCTGCTTATATAGCTACGCTGGCAGGAGAGCCGACTGCTATTATCTTGCAAGCCACAGCACCGGACGGTTACAACGGCGCAATTGAGCTGCTTATAGGTATTATGGCCGATGGACGTTTAAGTGGTGTGCGGGTACTCCAGCACAAAGAAACACCGGGGCTAGGCGATAAAATTGAGCTTAGCAAAAGCGACTGGATAACCAGTTTTACTGGCAAAAGCCTGGATAATCCTAGGGCTGAACGCTGGACCGTTAAAAAAGAACGTGGCGATTTTGACCAATTTGCTGGGGCCACTATTACGCCGCGTGCTGTGGTTAAAGCTGTGCAGCGCGCATTGCAGTATTTCGATGCCAATCAAGCAAACTTATTTGCTCAGAGGTTAACGGCAAGTGCGCAGGAGGCCAATCAATGAGTACCAGCTATAAAGAACTCACTATCAATGGTTTATGGAAAAATAATCCGGGCTTGGTGCAATTATTAGGTCTGTGCCCCTTGATGGGAACCAGCAACTCAACCGTTAACGCCTTAGGTCTTGGGCTGGCGACTATTTTTGTTCTAGCCTGCTCTAATGCGGCGGTTTCATTGATTCGTAACGCGGTCACCCCAGCTATTCGTTTACCTGCCTTTGTGATGATTATTGCTGCTTTAACCACCTGCATTGAACTGCTAATGCAGGCCTATACCTACCAGCTGTACTTAATTTTAGGCGTATTTATCCCGCTGATTACCACTAACTGCGTTATTTTGGGCCGTGCTGAAGCGTTTGCCGCTAAGAATAAATTCGTGAGTTCAACCTATGACGGTTTTATTATGGGTTTAGGCTTTGCCTTAGTGCTGGTCATCATCGGCATGGTGCGAGAGCTGCTGGGTACCGGGATTTTATTTACCAATATGCAGCTGCTGTTTGGCTCAATGGCGGCTAATTGGCAATGGACGGTATTTCCCAACTACGAAGGCTTTTTACTGGCTGTCCTGCCGCCCGGTGCTTTTTTGGTTTTAGGGCTAATGATTGCGCTAAAAAACCAAATCGACAGTTATATTCTCGCGCGCACCCCCGTTAACATGCCTGCGGCGGCCGATCGCCGCGTGCGGGTGACCGACTAAAAGCCACTGCCCACAAACCAGTTACGCTGGGCAGTCTCTAAGTGCACTCACGCTTGCGACCTAAAATTGCTGCTATAATCCGGAAAATTTCGCTTAGGACACTGACATGATTAGAAAATGCCTCTTCCCTGCTGCTGGTTATGGCACACGCTTTTTGCCGGCCACCAAGGCCATGCCTAAAGAAATGCTACCCATAGTAAACAAACCCTTGATTCAATACGGTGTGGAAGAAGCTCTGGATGCTGGCATTACCGACATGGCTATAGTCACTGGACGCAATAAGCGCTCCATTGAAGACCATTTCGATATTAGCTATGAGATCGAAGCGCAAATTCAAGGCACCGATAAAGAACAGTACTTGCAAGGCATTCGTCGCTTGATGGATAACTGCACGTTCTCTTATACCCGTCAGATAGAAATGAAGGGCTTGGGACACGCTATTTTAACTGGCCGGCGCCTAATTGGTGACGAACCTTTTGCGGTAGTACTGGCTGATGACCTGTGTATTAACCTTGATAACGACGGTGTGTTAAAGCAGATGGTGCAACTATACAAGCAGTTCCGCTGCTCTATTGTCGCGATTCAAGAAGTTCCGCCAGAGGAAATCAGTAAATACGGCGTTATTTCCGGAGAGATGATTCGTGATGATATCTACCGCGTTAACTCTATGGTGGAAAAGCCTAGTCCTGAAGATGCACCCTCTAATTTAGCTATTATTGGTCGCTATATTCTCACGCCAGATATTTTCGAGCTTATCGAAGAAACCGAGCCTGGCAAGGGCGGTGAAATTCAAATCACTGACGCATTGATGAAGCAAGCACAGCGCGGTTGCGTGCTGGCCTATAAATTCAAAGGCACTCGCTACGATTGCGGCAGCGGTGAAGGCTTTATGGCAGCGACGCAGTTCTGCTATGACAATCTGTATCTGAAAGGCTTATCGTTCTAAAATAACTGAATACGCTTTCTAACAGGTCAAATCTGTTAGAAAGTTATGGATTATTAGCCACACGCTGCGCAATAGACTCAGCAATGCCCGCCACGCTTAAACCGCATTCAGCCAACATCTCAGTTTGATCACCATGATCAATATAGCTATCGGGCAAACCTAGCTGTAATAACGGAATATGCAACTGCTGACTGTGCAAGTATTCACCCACCGCGCTACCCGCCCCGCCTTGAATTGCGTTTTCTTCGATGGTCACTAACAGCTCATGGCTGTGCGCCATTTGCGTAATCATGCTTTCATCCAGCGGTTTGACAAAACGCATATCGACCACGCTTGCATTGAGGTCCTCAGCAACGACTAACGCATTGGCCAATTGATTGCCAAACACCAGCATGCAGATTCCTTCACCTTGGCGGCGCAATACGGCTTTACCAATCTCGACACCTTCAAGACTGTCCTGCACGGTCGCATTGGGTCCGGTGCCGCGCGGATAACGCACAGCGGCTGGGCCTTGGTAGTGATAGCCAGTATTTAATAATAGGCGCAGCTCGTTTTCGTCGCTGGGCGTCATGATCAGCATATTAGGAATACAGCGCATGTACGACAAATCAAAGCTGCCGGCATGCGTCGCTCCGTCCTCACCAACCAATCCGGCGCGGTCGATGGCAAATAGCACATCCAAATTCTGTAATGCTACATCGTGAATCAGTTGATCATAGGCGCGCTGCAAAAAGGTCGAGTAAATGGCTACTACGGGCTTACCACCTTCACAAGCCATACCCGCAGCTAGGGTTACAGCGTGTTGTTCAGCAATCGCCACATCAAAATAACGTTCTGGGAACTGCTCACTAAAAGCGATTAAGTCTGAACCCTCTTTCATTGCCGGGGTAATACCCAGCAAGCGCTCATCGGCAGCAGCCATATCACAGAGCCAACGGCCAAAAATATGTGAATAGCGCGGGCTAGTGGCCTTGACAGCATTGGCAGGGTTAATCGCGTGATAGGCAATGGGGGAAATTTCCGCCGGCGCCAAACCTTTACCTTTTTTGGTAATCACATGTAAGAATTGCGGACCTTTAAGTCCACGCATATTACGCAGTGTAGTCAGTAAGGTCGGTAAATCATGCCCATCCACTGGACCAATATAGTTCCAGCCCAACTCTTCAAAGAGGATACTCGGTGAGATCATATTTTTGGCGTGTTCTTCCGTTTTACGCGCCAACTCCCAAGCACCGGGCACTTTAGAAAGAATTTTTTTACTGCCTTCACGCATGCTGGTATAGGTGCGACTACTAAGTATTTTCGCTAAGTGCTGCGACAAGCCACCCACATTATTGGAAATCGACATGTCGTTATCATTGAGGATCACCAGCATGTCAGCTCCCGTTTCTGGTGCATGGTTCAACGCTTCAAACGCCATCCCTGCTGTCATCGCCCCATCACCGATAATGGCTACGGTTTTGCGTGGATTACCCAGCAGTTTATTGCTAATCGCCATACCCAAAGCTGCACTGATAGAAGTGCTGGAATGACCTACGCCAAAACAATCATATGAGCTTTCATCGCGCTTAGGAAAGGCACTTAAACCGCCTTTGGTGCGCATCGTCAGCATACGATCGCGGCGTCCAGTCAAAATTTTATGCGGGTAAGCCTGATGCCCCACATCCCAGACCAAGCGATCATCTGGAGTATCAAAAACGTAATGCAAGGCCACCGTCAGTTCGATCACGCCAAGACCAGCGGCAAAGTGCCCGCCCGTTTGCCCCACGCTATAGAGTAAAAAATGGCGTAACTCGTCCGCTAAGACTCTCAGCTCTTTTTCTGATAAATAACGCAAATCCGTCGGACTATCAATACTGTCCAGCAGCGGAGTTTCAGGGCGTTCAGCAGGAATTTCATCAAAAATTATTGGCATAGAATTGTGTCTTAGTTAAGCTAAATTCAGGTGAATATCTTAGCGGGTTTACTCTGTAAATGCTGGCCAAATCTATAGAAGCACTTATTAAGCAGTTACTTTTGTACGCAAAAAATTAACCACTTCATCAACCGCTACTGCTTGGGTTTCACTATCACGACGGCCTTTATACTCATAACTGCCAGCAGCAATACCTTTCTCGCTCACTACGATGCGGTGCGGAATTCCCATCAGTTCCATATCAGCGAACTTCACCCCAGGACTGGTTTTTTTGTCTCGGTCATCCAACAACACTTCAACGCCCGCCGCAGTCAACTGCGCATAAAGCGTATCAGTTGCTTCACGTACGTCAGGGTTGTCATATTTCATGGGCACTAAAGCAACGTGGAAAGGCGCCAGCGCATCCGGCCAAATAATGCCGCGTTCATCATGGTTTTGCTCAACAGCGGCGGCAACAACGCGCGATACACCGATACCATAGCAGCCCATGGTCAGGACGGTAGGCTTGCCGTTTTCACCCATCACCGTACAACCCAGCGCTTCGCTGTATTTAGTGCCCAACTGGAAAATATGCCCCACTTCGATACCGCGTTTAATTTCCAACACACCCTGCCCGTCAGGACTCGGATCGCCAGCCACCACATTACGCAAATCCGCCACTTCAGGAAGCGGTAAATCACGCTCCCAATTCAGGCCAAAATAATGCTTTCCTTCTTGATTAGCTCCCGCAGCAAAATCGCTCATAAACTGAACGCTGCGGTCAATAATGCAAGGAATGGCTAAGTCTTTCGGGCCCAATGAGCCGGGGTTAGCACCCACGGCGGCATGAATTTCTGCATCCGTGGCAAACACTAGTGGGCTTGTTACTTGCGGTAAATTAGCAGCCTTAATTTCATTTAGCGTATGATCGCCACGTATTACTAAAGCAACCAAAGTGTTTTCTTCAGCGCCGTGCACCACCAGAGTCTTGACGGTTTTTTCGATAGGCAAATTAAACTGCTGCACTAGGTCATCTATAGTCTTGGTGTTAGGCGTATCCTGCAGGCGCAATTCTTCACTAGGTGCGGAACGGCTGCTTTCGCGAGGCATCGCCTCAGCTTTTTCAATGTTGGCGGCGTAATTTGATTCAGTACTAAAGGCAATGTCGTCTTCACCCGACTGCGCCAGCACATGAAACTCATGCGAGCCTGTACCACCGATGGATCCCGTATCTGCTTCAACAGGGCGGAAGTTCAAACCTAGGCGGGTAAAAATATTGCAGTAAGATTGATGCATACGATCATAGGTTTGCTGCAGCGACGCTTGGTCCATGTGAAATGAATAGGCATCTTTCATAATAAATTCACGACCTCGCATCAAACCGAAGCGTGGACGAATTTCATCGCGGAATTTAGTTTGGATTTGATAAAAGTTGATCGGTAATTGCTTGTAACTGCTGAGCTCGTTGCGCGCTAAATCCGTAATCACTTCTTCGTGAGTTGGGCCGACACAAAATTCTCGCTGATGGCGATCTTTTAAACGCAGCAATTCCGGGCCATACTCTTCCCAACGTCCCGACTCCTGCCACAGCTCAGCTGGCTGAACCGCTGGCATCAATACTTCCAAGGCGCCAGCCGCATTCATTTCCTCGCGCACAACGGCTTCTGCTTTACGCAATGCGCGCAAACCTAGCGGCAACCAAGTGTACAGACCAGAAGCTAGTCGGCGAATCATTCCCGCACGCAGCATCAACTGGTGACTAATCACCACCGCGTCGGCAGGGGTTTCTTTTAAAGTGGCAATAAGGTATTGACTGGTGCGCATAGTTTTTCGTATCGACTGATGAAATGTGTGAGTGGTTAGATTGCAAGGCGGGTATTGTAGCGGATTTATGCCTTCTATGGCAGCAATATACAGAGCGGCTAATTTCTGTACTACTGTGCCGTTTTAGCGCATGTCATATGTAATTTTTACTAGCCCGAAGGCAAGAAACCCAGCCGAGGCTGGGTTTCTATGTATTGCATACTTACCGCATCAGCATTACAGAATGCTTAATGGGTACTCAGCAATGAAGCGTACTTCGTTGATGTCTGGGTTTCCAGCTGCATCGTTTGCACGGTAAGTAGCATTGCGTACGTGCAAGGACAAGTCCTTAGCCACACCGCTCTGTACTACGTAGCGAACATCGATATCACGCTCCCAGTTTTTACCTTGGTGACGGTTACCGTCGCTAGCAATTTTTGAGCCGCGCACATAGCGAGTCATAAAGCTTAGGCCTGGAACACCAAAGGTTTCCAAATCTAAGTCATAACGTACTTGGTTGGATACTTCACCTTTTTGGGTGAAATCATTGAACTGAACATCGTTCAACAAGTACACAGAACCACCACCGTCATAACCGTATACGTAACCGCCGTCTTCATTACCTTCTACGCACTGACGACCTACTGTGAAGGTGTGTGCACCTAGGTTGTAGGCAAACGCCATGCTGCGTACGTTGTTTTTAGTGGTGCGCTTATCGGCCAGCTCTTTGTTGTTATAGCGAGTGCTATAAGCATTGAAATCAACAGTTACGCTCTGGTCGTCAGCAATTGGGTGGTTGTAGTTGACATTCAGGTACTGTTTTTTGGCGTTGTAGCGACCACCAGACTGCTCGACATCATTGGCAGGGTCGGCTGCTACATAATTACCTTTTTGACCTGTTTTGGCATCAGCGTAGTAGTAAGCAGCGCTCAGGTTGTCGGTGAAGTTATAGCGTGCACCAACCAAGTCGATGGAGCGCAGAGTGCGGCCACTGCTGGTTTCGCTGTCGCGGAAAGACTGGTCCATGGCGGACAGGGCAGTGAAGTGACCTGCATGAACTACTAGGCCATCAATTTCTTCACTGGTGATCAGGAAACCGGTGGTGCTTTGCGGCAGCAGGCGGGAGTCATCAGTTGACAGAACAGGCAGGTCAACAAATTGTTGGCCATATTTCAGGGTGGTGTTGGACAGGCGGGCTTTAACAGCGGCACCAGCCTGGCTGTAGTTATCCTGCGCCTTGCCTGAACGACCGTCAGTTGGGAACTGGTTGTTACCGTGACGACCGCCACCTGAATCCAGCTTGATACCCTGCAAACCAAAGGCATCAACACCAAAACCAACAGTACCCTGAGTAAAGCCGGACTCGTAAATAGCTTTTAAGCCCAGACCTAAGTCTTCGCGGTAACCTTGGGTTTTGCCGTTCGCGGCCTTCATTTTTCTTGCTTTTTTATTATCTTTATCGTAATTGTACTGACCTCTGTCATTACGAAAATCACGATTAAAGTACAGAGTACGTGCATGCAGGTCTAGCTTGCTGTCTTCGATAAAACCCTGTGACTCTGATTGTTGGCTGGCAACGGCCATCTGGCTTGTTGCTGCAGCTACAGCGAAAGCAATAACGCTCCACTTCATCTTTTGCATAGAATGTGCTCCTAGTTGAACAGATTGTTGTATTGCTAGCTTCGCTTAGCCAGCAAGTTGTATTTTTTAACGGCGTGCAGCATACCAAAGTTGGATGCATATTGCGAGAATAACGAGTAGACTGTTCAGGTTTTATTCAGCAACTCTTGATAGCAATCTAGTTCGCAACTCAAAAATTCGCCTCGCAATAGCGCAAAACCTCAACCTCAACAGATACGAACGCCTCGCATTAAGCAGGCTTGTAATTTCACGCCATAAAAAAACCCCAAGCTTTCACTTGAGGTTTTTTAAATGGAGGCCGAGGCCGGAATCGAACCGGCATTCGCGGATTTGCAATCCGCTGCATGAGCCATTCTGCCACCCGGCCTAAACAAAAACGCCGCTAAAACGCGGCGCATTCGTAATTAAAACTGGAGCGGGAAACGAGATTCGAACTCGCGACCCCAACCTTGGCAAGGTTGTGCTCTACCAGCTGAGCTATTCCCGCACTGTCTCGGTGACGGACGGTATTCTAACAATTCTTAGACGCGAGTCAAGCCTTTTACTGCAATGTTTTTGTGTATTGCTCTTTCCCGAACCACAGCTAGCCACCTTAAATGGACCACAACCAAACAAAACACTATGCAGCCTCTACTCTGATTCACTGTTGAAGTATGGCGAAGCCGCTTTCACATAAATCATCATTGACCACAGCGTCAGTACGGCAGAAAAATTCAATAACACATAACCAGAAACAACCCACGGAGTAAGCTCTGGCGGATTCGCAAGCAAGATAAGTAGTGCTACCATTTGCGCCGCAGTTTTCCACTTCCCTAAGCTAGAAACGGCAACCTTGTTACGCTTACCCAGCTCGGCCATCCATTCGCGCAGTGCGGAGACGACTATTTCACGACAAATAATAATTAGCGCCGGCAAAGTTAAATAAAGATTATGGTGTTGCTGCGCCAACAGTACCAAAGCCGTCGCTACCAGCAATTTATCCGCAACTGGATCTAAAAACGCCCCTAAAGGCGTACTCTGCTCCAACTTACGTGCCAGATATCCATCCAGCCAGTCAGTAACACTAGCCAGCGCAAAAACCGCACTGGCCGCCAAATAACTCCACTTAAAAGGCAACAAAAACAGCAGGACGAGCACTGGAATCAGCGCCACACGCATGACTGTAAGAAGATTAGGAATATTCATGGAGTAAGTCTTACCAATCAGAGGTTAAGTAGGCGAATCATTATGTAGTGCGCTATAAATGCTGTGCGCAAGACTGTCACTAATCCCAGGCGTTTTGGCAATTTCGTCCACACTAGCTCGTGAAAGCTCCTGCAAACCGCCAAAATAGTTTAGCAGTTCTCGCCGCCGTTTAGGGCCAATACCGGGAATTCCTTCTAAAGTCGAAGTGTTGCGCGCCTTTGCTCGTCGGGCACGATGCCCTGTGATGGCAAAGCGATGCGCCTCATCACGTACCTGCTGGATTAAGTGCAGCGCTGGCGAATGCTCATCCAAACTAAGAATCGTCTGGCTGTCATTTAAAAACAACGTTTCCATGCCTGCCTTACGCGTAACACCCTTGGCGACACCAATCAGCGTAATCTCTTGGATTGCTAACTCCTGCAGAACTTCACGCGCCATCTGCAACTGACCTTTACCGCCGTCAATCAACAGAACATCAGGCAACTGCCCACTGTCACTCTCGTGCTTGGCAAAACGACGCAGCAAAGCTTGATGCATAGCGGCATAGTCATCGCCGGGCGTAATGCCGCTGATATTAAAGCGGCGATAATCTGCTTTACGCGGTCCCGCCTGCTCAAACACCACGCAAGACGCCACAGTTGCTTCGCCCTGGGTGTGGCTGATATCAAAGCATTCAATACGCTTGATTTCTTCCTCGTTGAGCGCCTCGGCTAATAAGCTGAAACGCTGCTCAACCTGGCTTTGACTGCTAAGGCGCGCCTGAATGGCATGTTCTGCATTAGTCACCGCCAAGCGCTGCCAACGTGCGCGCATGCCGCGGACTTGATGACTTATCTGCAACTGTTTGTTATGCAGCTGAAAGATGGCGTCAATCAGGGTGGGGAAATCCTCATGCGGCTGATTCACAATAATGTCATCGGGTAATTCTAGCTGACGACCCGACAAGTAATACTGACCTAAAAAAGCATTCAGAATATCAGCGCTGTCTTGTTCAATCGCAATTTTCGGGTAGTAATTTTTACCGCCAAGCACCCGCCCATCGCGCACGGTCAACACATGCACACAAGCACCGCCGGGCAAACTAAAAACTGCTATCACATCAACATTGCCGTGCCCACCTTCCATGCTGTGCTGATCTTGCACGCGGCGAATCAGGCTAATTTGATCACGATATTGTGCGGCCTGTTCAAACTCTAACTCGACTGAAGCCTGCTCCATCCGCTGGCTTAACTCTTGCGCCAAGCTGTCGCTGCGCCCTTCCAAAAACAACACCGACAGCCTTACATCTTCGGCATATTCCGCTTCGCTGACGAAACCAACACAGGGAGCTTTGCAACGTTTGATTTGGTACTGCAAACAAGGGCGGCTGCGATTGCGGTAAAAGCTGTCGCTACACTGACGCACATGAAAGGCTTTTTGCAACAGGCTCAGACTTTCACGAATAGCACCTGTGCTGGGATAAGGGCCAAAATAGCGTCCCTGCCCTTTACGTATTCCACGCTGGATACTTAGACTGGGAAACTCATCATTGCTCAGCACTACATACGGATAGGATTTATCATCGCGTAGCAAAATATTGTACGGTGGCCGCCACTTTTTAATCAGCGTCTGCTCAAGTAACAACGCCTCGGTTTCATTGGTGGTGATGGTCGTTTCAATTTGAGCAATTTTTGCCACCAGCGCTGCCGTTTTTGGCGACAACTGGCCGCTTTTAAAATAACTCGACAGACGGTTTTTTAGATTCTTGGCTTTGCCGATATACAGCAGCGTGCCGGCAGCATCCAACATCCGGTACACCCCGGGACGTTGGGTACATTGGCGTAGAAAGCTATTGGCATCGAAGGAGCTAGACATGGCGTCCGTTAAATAAAGGTTGCTGCGTGCTGCAGTTTACACGCTTTAGTGCAGCCGCATAATAAAGTATCTATTGTGCAGGCGCCAGTTTGCTCAGCTTGTATAGGCTGCTTTTACCTGACGCGTATTAACGGATACTGTACACTGTAACGTCCTTGGCGCCGCTACTGAAAACCCTAGCAGGCCCAAAACTCTTTACCTCGGACACCCCCATGACTCACGCCCCTTTTTCCAGTTTGCAGACGTTAAGTGCTGCTGAACTTAGCAACCTTGAACAGCTTGGATTTCAGCACATGACTGAAATTCAGCAGCAAGCCTTGCCACCTGCTTTAGCAAAGCAAGATATTATCGGCCAAGCCAAAACCGGTAGCGGCAAAACTGCAGCCTTTGGCATTCCTTTACTGCACAAGCTTAATCAACGTTTTTTTGCCGTGCAGGCGCTCATTCTTTGCCCAACACGTGAGCTGGCCAGCCAGGTAGCCGAAGACGTACGCAAACTGGCACGCTTTCAAGCCAATATTAAAGTGGTGGTGCTGTCGGGTGGCGTAGGCATCGGGCCGCAAATCGCCTCGCTTGAACATGGTGCCCATGTGATTGTGGGCACTCCAGGACGCATTAAAGACCACTTGCGCAAAGGCACGCTAGATATTAGCCAGGTGCAAACGCTCGTACTGGACGAAGCCGACCGCATGCTGGACATGGGCTTTCGCGATGATATTGAACACATCGTCGGCCATACGCCTGCCGAGCGGCAGACCATGCTTTTTTCCGCGACCTACCCTGCCAATATTGAGCAGCTCAGTCGCCAGATGCAGCGCAAGCCCGTGCGTATTAGCGTCGAATCTGTACACCAAAGTAGCAGCATTCAACAGCGCTTGATTATTTGCCCGCGCAACCAAAAACCTGAGCTATTAATCAAAGCTATCCAACATTTTGTGGTCGAGCATGCCGTTATTTTTTGCAACACCAAGCTCGACGTTGAAGAAGTGGCTGAACGCCTACGCATGGAAGGTTACACCGCCTTGGCACTACATGGTGATTTAGAGCAACGCGATCGAGATGAGATTTTTGTGCGCTTTAAAAATAACAGCGCCCACTTTTTAGTTGCTACTGACGTCGCCGCCCGCGGTTTGGATGTGGACGAACTGCCCGTGGTGATTAATTATGATTTGCCACACGAGCGTGAAGTCTATACCCACCGTATTGGCCGCACCGGTCGTGCTGGCAGTACAGGATTAGCCATTAGCCTGGCCCATGATAAAGACAGCTTTAAAGTAGCGGCTATCAATGCGCTACAAGGCATGGATATGCAGGAATACCCACCTGAAAAGCTGTGCCGTAAACCCAGCAAGGTTACTAAACCGAACATGGTCACCTTATCCTTGGCCGCGGGGCGTAAAGACAAGCTGCGCCCAGGCGATATTCTTGGCGCCTTAACCAATGACGGTGGCATTCCCGGCAGTAGCGTCGGTAAAATTGATGTGCTTGAATTTACCGCTTATGTAGCCGTGGAGCGCAGCTGCGCCCGGCAAGCGCTGGAGCATCTGCGCACGGGTAAAATCAAAAACAAGAGCATTAAAGTGCGTAGAGTGTAAAAATTTAGCTAAGCAAGTCACGAGGCAACTATGTTCGTATTAGATGAGCGTTTAAAAAATGATACCTGCTGGCTGGGCGACTTTCCCTTGTGCCGCGTTTTATTGATGAACGACAGCAGGTATCCATGGTTAATTCTGGTTCCCAGGCAAGCTGATATCAGTGAGGTTTTCCAGCTCAGCGCGCCACAGCAGCAAACACTCTGGCAGGAAACCACTCAGGTAGCCCATGCGCTTAACACTCTTTTTGCTGCCGATAAAATGAACATCGCTACTTTAGGCAATGTGGTGAGCCAACTACATATGCACGTGGTCGCTCGCATGCGTAATGACGCAGCATGGCCTGCGCCAGTTTGGGGCAAAGGCACAGCCGAACCCTATAGCGCTGAGCAAATCCAGTTGCTACGCCAGCAAATCGGCACAGTTTTAGGCGAAACCTTTACAGCCCAAGAGGAAACAGCATGAGCGCACTCGAGTCACGCTTGGCAGATTTGGAAATTCACCAAGCTTTTCAAGATGATACCGTGCAAACCCTAAGCGATATCATCGCCGACCAGCAACAGCAAATAGATAGGCTCAAGCGACAATTGGAGCGACTGGATCAGCGTCTGCAAGAGCAGCAGTCTGACCTGACAGAAGTCCCAAACGATCCGCCGCCGCATTACTGATCTATCGCTGAGCATTAACCCGCGCATGAATACAAATTAACAACTGGAACAGCTTGATGAAAATACTGGTGACTGGAGGTGCAGGCTTTATTGGCTCTGCGGTAGTGCGACATATTATTCAACACACCCAAGACAGCGTAATCAATGTTGACGTGCTGACCTATGCAGGCAATTTAGAGTCCTTAGCCGAGGTTAGCAACAACCCACGCTATGCCTTTGCGCAGGTGGATATCTGTAACCGTGCAGAACTAGACCTTGTGTTTGCCCAGCACCAGCCCGATGCAGTCATGCACTTAGCGGCTGAAAGCCATGTGGATCGCTCCATCGACGGCCCCGCTGAATTTATTCAAACCAATATAGTGGGCACCTATACCTTGCTCGAAGCAGCCCGTCACTATTGGCAGCAGTTGGACGAGACGCGCAAAAACTCCTTCCGCTTTCACCATATTTCCACCGATGAAGTCTATGGCGATTTGCCGCACCCAAGCGATGACCCCCGTGCAATTGAAACGCTGTTTACCGAAACCACTGCTTACGAGCCCAGCAGCCCTTATTCGGCGAGTAAAGCCAGCTCTGATCATCTGGTTCGTGCCTGGCTGCGTACTTACGGTTTACCCACGCTGGTGACCAACTGCTCCAACAACTACGGGCCTTACCACTTCCCAGAAAAACTGATTCCGTTGGTCATCCTCAATGCGCTCGAAGGTAAACCTTTACCTATTTACGGCAAAGGCGATCAAATCCGTGACTGGCTCTACGTAGAAGACCACGCCCGCGCACTTTATAAAGTCGTTACCGAGGGCAAAATAGGCGAAACCTACAACATCGGTGGGCATAACGAAAAAACCAACTTAGACGTGGTGCAAACCATCTGCGCTATTCTGGATGAACTCGCTCCAGTCAAACATACGAAATTAACCATTAAAAATTACAAAAGTTTGATAGCTTTTGTAAGCGACCGCCCCGGCCACGACCGCCGCTACGCCATTGACGCCAGCAAAATCGAGCGCGAACTGGGCTGGACACCGCAAGAGTCTTTTGAATCAGGCATCCGCAAAACCGTGCAATGGTATTTGGCTAACCAACACTGGTGTCAACGCGTACAGGATGGCAGTTATCAGCGGGAACGCTTAGGTACAGTTTAGAAGTATTCGATTTGTCAGCTCAGAGCCTCTAGGTCAGAAGACTATCAAACAGTCTTCTGACTTCAGCTGCTCTACCGACCTGTCTGCCGTTTTTTACGGTGTTCAATTTTTTTCTTATTCGCGATTAGGCGTCTCTTTTTATTTACCTGTCGCTCGCTCAGTTTGTTTTTCTTATGCGCAAAGGGGTTTTCGCCGCCTTTAAATTCGATCCGGATTGGCGTTCCTACCAGTTTGAGTACACGGCGGTAGGTGTTTTCCAAATAGCGCAAATATGCCTTGGGTACTGATTCGGTCTGATTACCATGAATTACAATCAGCGGCGGGTTAGCACCACCCAAGTGGGCGTAGCGCAGCTTGATACGTCGACCATTCACCATCGGTGGCTGATGTTCACGTACTGCGTCTTCAAGAATTTGTGTTAGGCGACTGGTCGGCCAACGGGTGACAGCTGAAGTAAAGGCGCTCTGCACCGAGCGATACAGGTGTCCCACGCCCGTACCATGCAGCGCAGAAATAAAGTGGATATCGGCAAAATTAACAAAAAACAGGCGACGTTCAAGCTCTACTTTTACATAGTCGCGCTCACTAGGCTGCATGCCATCCCACTTGTTAATGGCAATGACGATGGCGCGTCCAGCTTCCAAAGCAAAGCCCAGCAGGTTTAAATCGTGGTCAACAATGCCTTCGCGCGCATCAACCACAAAAATCACCACGTTGGCGTCTTTAATGGCTTGCAGGGTTTTCACCACCGAGAACTTTTCTACTTCCTCATGGATTCTGCCACGCCGACGTACACCTGCTGTGTCAATAAAGGTGTATTTTTCGCCATCACGCTCAAAGGGAATATAGATACTGTCGCGGGTGGTGCCGGGCTGGTCAAAAACCACCACGCGCTCTTCACCCAGCATGCGGTTGACCAGTGTTGATTTACCTACGTTAGGGCGACCAATAATAGCGATTTTAATTCCGTCTTTAGCGCTGGGTCCCGGCACTTTGACGAGATCTTCGCCCTCAACAAACTCAAGCTCTGCCACCTCTGGCTCAGGCTCATACTCTGTGAGTGCCCATTCCATCAGCCGGTTAATACCACGGCCTTGGCTGGCAGCAATACCAAGCACATCACCCAGCCCCAGCGCACTAAACTCAGCAGTAACTACGTGCTCATCAAGACTATCAACTTTGTTGACCGTTACTAGAGTGCGCTTATTGCGTTTACGCAAATGGGTGGCGATATGTTCATCGGCTGGGCACAGACCATCACGTGCATCAACGAGAAAAAGCACAATATCCGCTTCTTCAATGGCCAGTAACGACTGCTCAGCCATCTTTGCATCAATGCCTTCTTCATCCCCCGAGATGCCGCCTGTATCAATTAAGATATAGTCGCGCCCCTGCCATTTAGCATCACCGTACTGACGATCACGGGTTAATCCCGGAATATCGCCAACAATAGCGTTTCGAGTCTTGGTCAATCGATTAAATAAGGTGGACTTGCCCACATTGGGACGGCCGACCAAAGCAATTACAGGAACCATGGGCTCCTCCATAATATTTTAAAAACAGCTCAAAGAGTGCAGTGTGCTGGGAGTATTTTGGAAAACATTCAGCAGGAACGCTAAGAATAGGTTCCTGCTGAGAGGCTGAGGTGAATGTGCAGCTGGGCTATATACTACTTGGGTAAACTTGTGTCATTACTTAATGGTTAGCGCCACCAACTTGCCACCGTTACCATACACATACAGCCAGCCACCAACGACTAGCGGCTGCACGCGCAGACCTTTTTTATCAATACGTGTACGAGAAACAAAGCGGCCATCGACCTGACTGAGCAAGTGCAAATAGCCTTCTACATCACCCACCGCGATATAACTCGAAAAAACGGCTGGACCAGAGAGTTTTCTGCGTAACAGCTTTTCGTTGCTCCACAAAGCAGAGCCAGAGCGCTCATCGATACTTTCAACCGCGCCAACCTCTAAACTGGTATAGGCATTACCGAATCCCTGCCCCACTCCGACATAGCTGGATGCATCACGCTGCCACAGCATACGACCCGTTTCCTCATCCAATCCAGCCACTTTGCCTTGGTAGGCTGCGACATACAACACTGAGTTTTTAAGCAGCAACTGACCATCAATATCAACCATGCGTTCAAGTTCGGTGCGTCCGGACGGCATAGCTACGCGCTGCTCCCAAATGGGCAGGCCACGCTCTAACTCAACCGCAATTACTTTACCGCTGGATAAGCCGGCATAAACCACATAGGGCGTAATCAAGGGTGCGCTGCTGCCACGCAAGGTAAGCAGTGCTGGCGTATTTTCATAAATCCAACGCTGCTGACCTGTATCTGCCTCAAGGGCAATCAAGCGATCATCCTGTGTCTGTACGACCACCACCTCACCGTTGCTGGCTGGTGCGGACAAGACTTCACTGGCGACATTAACACGCCATAACTCATTACCGGTTGAGCTATCTAAGGCAATTACATCACCTGACAGCGTACCCAGCACTACCAAGCCAGAACCCGCACCCACACCGCCTGATACTTGCGCTTTGAGTTTTTTCTGCCACTGGCGTTTACCGCTAAAACGGTCCAAGGCGACTACTCTGCCTTTTACATCTGCCGCAAAGATTTGGTCACCATCAACAGCTGGAGTGAGGTTATTCCACAGCTTGCCCTGACCTTGGCCAATACTGGTACTCCATTCTTTACGCAACTTAACTTCTTGCGTAAATTTTTCTAATTTCATCGGCTGCGGTTCTTTTTTCTTTTTACTGCTACAGCCGGCCAATGACACTGCAAGAACGACACAAAGTATATATGTTAGGCGCTTCACGTTAAGCATCCTTCTGGGCTAGGTTGTCCAGTTTTAGTGTTAATACGCTGGAAGGCGCGTTTTCAGATAGGGTTTCTTTGGCTTGCTCGTAGGCAGCACGGGCCTCTTGCTCACGCCCCAGCTGCAACAGGATATCACCACGCAACTCATCACGCGCTGATTGGTAAGCTGCTACACCTTTGCCTTCAAGAAGCTTTAATGCCTGCTCTGCTTGATCCTGTGCGGCCAATACGCGCGCTAATCGCTGCTGTGCAAGCTCAGCCAAAGTATTGTTTGCTGGTTTATCTAATACCTTGCGCAGCTCTGCACCCGCCTCATCAAGCCGATCCTCATCTACCGCTAAACGCGCCACAATCAAGTGGGCATATTGGGTGTAAGCGTGATTGGGTTTTAAGCCTTCTAAGGACTTCGCTAGTTTAGCCACCTCGGCCAAATCAGCTTCTGACTGATTAAACGCTGTCTCAAGGAGCTGCTGGTATAGTGTTGAAAGGTGCTGTGCTTGAGTTGCCTGTTGTTTTTGCCAAGTCTGCCAGCCAAAAACAAGCGCCAACGCCAATACCGCGCCGACCATCAGCGGTTTACCATTACGTTGCCACCAGTCTTTAATCAGCGCAATTTGTTCTTCTTCAGTGTACTGACTCACGCCGACACTCCTATGCAGTTGTGTTAAATAATTGTGCCAGATAGTCAATCAGCTCATCTAGCGCTAGTGTTTGTTGTTCGTCTTCGTTACGCAGTGGCTTGATACTTATTTGCTGAGCCTGCAACTCATTATCACCCAAAATCAACGCATACAAAGCAGAACTTTTATCGGCTTTTTTAAACTGACTTTTGAAACTGCCACCACCAGCATTCACCTGCAAGCGAACCTGTGGCAAGGCATCACGAATACGCTCTGCCCATTGCAACGCTGCCAACTCGCTGGCTTCACCAAAGGCGCAAAAATACAGATCGACTTGCTGCTGCAAATGCTCTGGCACTTTACCCAGGGTTTCTAGCATTAAAATTAAACGCTCGATGCCCATCGCAAAACCAACACCAGGTGTCGGCCGACCACCCATCTGCTCAACCAGCCCATCGTAACGCCCACCGGCGCATACCGTACCCTGAGCGCCCAGTTTGTCGGTCACCCACTCAAAGACGGTTTTGCTGTAGTAATCCAAACCGCGCACCAAACGATTGTTGAGCACATAAGGCACACCCGCAGCATCCAAGCGCGCACGCACGCCAGCAAAGTGCTCACGCGATTCGTTATCCAGATAGTCTTCTAGTTTGGGCGCATCAAGCAGCAAGGCTTGAGTGTCTGGATTTTTAGAGTCCAATACGCGCAGCGGATTCGTGGCAACCCGACGCTGACTGTCTTCATCCAACTGTTCAAAACGCGCCTGCAAATACTCCACCAGCGCTTGGCGATATACAGTTCGCGCTTGTGCAGTTCCTAAACTGTTTAATTCCAGCGTTACGCTGTCAGCGATGCCTAAGGCTTTCCACAAGCGCCAGCTGAGCACAATCAACTCTGCGTCAACATCTGGGCCCGGTAGATTAAAGGCTTCAACCCCAATTTGGTGAAACTGACGATAGCGTCCTTTTTGTGGCCGCTCATGACGAAACATCGGCCCGCTATACCAGAGCTTTTGCACTTGTCCACCGCTGGCCAAGCTGTGCTCCATAACTGCGCGCACACAGCTAGCCGTGCCTTCCGGACGCAGGGTTAACGAATCCCCATTGCGGTCAGCGAAGGTGTACATTTCTTTTTCAACAATATCAGTCACTTCACCAATCGAACGACGAAATAACTCGGTGAACTCAACGATAGGCATGCGAATTTGCCGATAACCATAATTATCGAGCACATCAGCCACTGTCTGCTCAAAATAACGCCATAGTGCTGTCTGCTCAGGCAGAATATCGTTCATGCCACGAATGGCTTGTAGGGGCTTACTCACACAGATTCCTTAAAAACTACTACTTAGTACGCGCGATCACCGCAGCGCCTTGAGCTTGCTTGACGGCAGCACGCTGGCGAATCATTTTTTCTAGCTCATCAACCAGTCGCTCGTTGCTGAGTTTTTGCGCCGGTACACCATCGATATAAACAAGGTTTGGCGAACCGCCAGTTAAGCCCAGATCCACTTCTTTCGCTTCGCCCGGACCATTGACCACACAACCAATCACTGCCACATCCAAAGGCACCAACAAGTCTTCCAGCCGTTGCTCTAACTCGTTCATGGTTTTCACCACATCAAAATTTTGCCGTGAGCAACTGGGGCAAGCAATAAAATTAATCCCACGCGTGCGTAGGCGCAAGGATTTCAAAATATCAAAACCCACTTTAATTTCTTCAACTGGGTCTGCCGCCAACGACACACGTATGGTGTCGCCAATCCCTTCTGCCAGCAGCATGCCTAAACCCACTGCTGACTTAACCGTGCCTGAGCGCAAACCACCAGCTTCGGTGATACCCAAATGCAGCGGCTGCTCAATTTGGCGCGCCAACTGGCGGTAGGCTTCCACCGCCATAAACACATCTGAGGCTTTGACACTGACTTTAAAATCAGGAAAGTTTAAACGATCAAGATGCTCAACATGACGCAAGGCTGACTCAACCAGTGCCTCGGGTGTCGGCTCGCCGTATTTTTTCTGCAAATCTTTTTCTAATGAACCGGCATTCACACCAATACGAATAGGAATGCCGCGATCACGGGCCGCATCAACCACGGCTTTAATACGCTGCTCATTGCCGATATTGCCCGGGTTAATGCGCAGACAATCCACGCCCAGCTCAGCCACGCGTAAAGCGATTTTATAGTCAAAATGAATATCAGCAACCAAGGGTACAGTGACTAATTTTTTGATCTGACCAAAGGCTTCTGCCGATTGCATATCAGGAACGGAGACCCGCACTATATCAGCGCCAGCCTGCTCCAAACGTTGGATTTGCGCTACGGTAGCGGCAACATCCTCGGTATTGGTGTTGGTCATGCTTTGCACACTGATAGGGGCATCGCCACCTACGGGCACTGCACCGACATAAATCTTACGAGAAACGCGGCGCTGAATATAAGACGTGTTGTGCACCTGAACTAACCTAGCTTGATACGGGCAATATTGCCGCGAATTTTGGAATCAAAGTCAACTTGCTGACCATTGAAAGTGATAAACACACCCTTGGCATAACCAAGATGGATCTCAAAAGGGCCGTCTCCCACCAGTTTTAATACTTCACCGGCACGCTTAAGACCGCTGGCAATTTCATTGCCCTGCGCGTCTGTAACGCGTACCCAGCTGTCTTGTATGAAGCTTAGCTCAAGCTCATCCTGCTGATTGACAGCGGCCGCCGGTTCAGTGGCTGCTACGTTTTTTTCAGCGGTGACAACAGACTCAGGCTCAGGCTCCAGCGTCGGCATTTGAATTTCTTCAATATCCATACCAGCCGTTTGCGCATTTAACTCATCCAAACTTTGGATGTGTAACGTGCCATCCACACCTTCAATTGCAACCTGCTCTAATAAGGTTTGTTTGTCACTTTGACTTTGGCGATTATCCTTTTGCTCTATCCACCAGTATCCAGCCAAGCCTGCAATTACTATGAGCAATAACAAGAAGCTAATTAGGAAAAAGCGGGCGCGCGATTTGCGCTCAATATTTTGCAAAGGTTTAACGCCTTCTCTGGGCTGTTCTACCTGAACGTATTGCTTAGATATAACATCACCATCAAGGCCAAGCGCATTAGCGTAAGAGCGTATATAACCGCGTATAAAGGTTGTACCTGGCAAAGCGTCATAGCGATCGTCTTCTAGATTCTGCAGCGTGGCAGGCCTTAGGTTTAACTGTGCTGCTACCGCCTCTAAGGTTAACCCTTTGTTTTCACGCGCTCGACGCAGAGTTGCACCCAGCAAAGACACTGCAACATCCGCTTGTGTTGTTTCATCAACATCTGAGTTGCTCATTATTGCTCCGTTCTATAGGCCTGATACTCTGCGCTTGCAGGGTACAGTCGTTTTAATTGTAATCCCAAGCTGGCCGCTTGGTCTCGATCCTCAAAAATCTTCGCTAAACGTGCCCCTAACAACAAACTACGGGCATTGTGCTCACTGATTGACACGAAAGACTCATAATATCTTCTTGCTGCAATATAGTCTTTACGCTCATAGGATAAAATCCCCAGCTCCAATAAAGATATTGGTTGCTGTGCATCTAAGCGCATAGCACGCTGAAAATAGTGGTATGCATCATCCGGCCGCTCAAGGCGTAGCGCGGTCATCCCAAGACTTTCAAAAACTCTTGAACGACTTAGATACATTGTATCCTTAGCCGCTTCGGAAAAAACGCTATAAGCCTCTTCATAGCGCTCTTGTTCAAATAAAAAACCACCGTAGTTATTTAAAATGCGTGTATCACGCTTACTGGACAGTGCCCGCTTAAAGTTTTTCTCTGCTAGCTCAGGCTCCATTTCCATCTGAAATACCAATGCCAAGATTTCGAGCGCTTCGCTATCGTTAGCGTTCATTTTCAGCACATTCTGCAGCGGCATTTTAGCTTGTCCAGTCATACCTTCGCGCAAATAACCAATGGCCAATTCAATATAAGCCTGTCTGGCTTGTTGGCGTCCCTCTTCTGTACGCATAGGCTGTACTTCACCTGATGTAACACAACCCATTAGCAGGCTTAAAAAAACAATTATTATTCCTGTTCGTAGCATGCTATTTTCTCCATTAAAACAAGCTTTCCTTCACTAGGCATCCAGCTGTCGCACCGCTATATAGCGCTCGCTGCGCCTAGTTTTATCCTGCACTTGGCCAACCAGCTGACCGCAAGCGGCATCTATATCATCACCACGCGGCGTACGCACAGTAACATTGTAACCAGCATGGTGCAGAGCATCTTGAAAACGACGTATAGCGTTATTGCTGGGTCGCTCATAACCAGAGTGCGGAAACGGATTAAAAGGTATCAGGTTAATTTTACAGGGTACATCTTTTAGCAACTCACTCAGCTGCTGAGCATGCTCAGGTAGATCATTAACCCCACTTAACAGCGTATATTCAACCGTTAGAAAACGCTTTTCACCCAAGCTACTGATATAACGCTTACAGGAATCTAATATTACAGCTAGTGGATATTTTTTATTGATCGGCACCAACTGATTACGTAATTCGTCATTTGGAGCATGTAAAGACAGCGCCAAAGCCACATCAATCTCTTCTGCCAACCTGTCCAGCATCGGTGCCACACCCGCAGTGGATAGAGTGACTTTACGCTTGGATATACCATAGCCAAAATCGTCCAACATAATATGCATAGCAGCCACGACATTATCAAAGTTGAGCAGCGGCTCACCCATGCCCATCATGACCACGTTAGTTATAGCCCTATCTATTTTACCGGGTACGCTGCCAAAGGACTTATTGGCCACCCACACCTGACCGATAATTTCTGCGGCTGTCAGATCACTATTAAAACCTTGTTTACCGGTCGAACAAAAACTGCAATCCAGTGCACAGCCCGCTTGGGAGGAAACACAAAGCGTGCCGCGGTTATTTTGCGGAATATAAACAGTTTCAACACAACTGCCTGACGCCACACGAATCACCCACTTACGCGTGCCATCTTCAGAAATATCTTCACTAACAACTTCTGGGCCTTGAATATAGGCGCTGCGCTCGAGTTTCTCACGCAGCGCCTTACCCACATTGGTCATGTCCATAAAATTGTCCACGCCAAAGTGGTGAATCCATTTCATCACCTGCGCCGCACGAAAACGCTTTTCGCCTAAATCGGCAAAAAAGGCTTCCATTTGCGGCAAAGTTAAACCCAACAGGTTAATTTTTTCAGGTACGGCTTGATTCATGGACTCACCTAGTCAATCGCTTAATTAGCGAATGCGATCACACAGCTCAGTGCTGGCAAAGAAGAACGCGATTTCACGTGCTGCTGCTTCTTCTGAGTCAGAGCCGTGGACAGCGTTTTCATCAATAGACTGAGCGAAATCGGCACGGATAGTTCCCGCTGCTGCTTCTTTAGGGTTAGTTGCACCCATCAATTCACGGTTTTTGGCAATCGCATCTTCACCTTCCAGCGCCTGTACAATTACAGGGCCTGAAGTCATAAAGCTTACTAGGTCATTAAAGAAAGGACGCTCTTTGTGCTCAGCGTAGAAAGCGCCAGCTTCACGTGCAGACAGCTGAACCATTTTAGAAGCAACTACACGCAAGCCTGCCTTTTCGAAACGTGTGGTGATTTCACCAATAACATTTTTTGCAACTGCATCAGGCTTAATGATGGAAAACGTACGTTGTACGGCCATGGATAACTCCAAAGATAAAAGATTAAAAAAAAGAACACCCAAGCAAGTCTTTACTTACTTTAAGTAGCCCAAACCTAAACCCGCAGATTATACGGGTTTTCTTGCTAAAAGCGTAGGTACTCTGCGTATAGAGTTCGCACTGTAAATCTGATTTTAATGAACGCTCTACTCTAGTGCAATTTTGACTGCAACGCAGAGCAGAAGATAGGCAGCGACACCACAGTCTGTGCTGCGGCAGCAGGTTTACCGGCCACGCAAAAACAAAGCATCCAACTCTGTCATGTTCAACTGTGTCCAAGTCGGGCGGCCATGATTGCACTGGCCACTACGCTCGGTGATTTCCATATCACGCAACAATGCATTCATTTCTGCAATGCTCAATTGTCGGTTAGCGCGTACAGCGCCATGGCACGACATAGTTGCGAGCAGCTCGTTAATATGCGCCTGAACCCGGTCACTGCTGCCGTACTCCATCAAATCCGCCAACACCGCTTGCACCAAGTCCGCAGCGTGCGCCTGCTTAAGTAATGCTGGGATTTGGCGAATCGCGATACTTTCTTCACCCAACGTCTGCAATTCAAAACCTAACTGATTAAACCACTGCGCATTTTGCTCAGCGCAATCAATCTCACGCGCACTTAGGCGCAGCGTTTGCGGCACCAGCAACGGCTGTGCGCGCAAACCTTCTTGCGCCATCGCTGTTTTCAAACGCTCGTACATCACGCGCTCGTGAGCGGCGTGCATATCCACCAACACCAGCCCAAGTTGATTTTCCGCCAGAATATAAATGCCTTTCAGCTGCGCGATGGCATAGCCCAAGGGTGGGATTTCAGTTTCGGCTACAGCGTTATCTCCCAGCAGTGGCGCAGTATAAGCCTGATAAGCCTGTGACTGAGGGCCGGTAAAGCTCGCCGTTGAGCGGCTGCCGATATTAAACGTAGACTTAGCAAAACTACTGTTTCGTTCCGCACTGCTGTCGCGCAAACCCAACTCATTTTGCCCTGCAAACTCGCCCGCCATCACACCCGTTACCGCAGAAGGTGCAAGCATCTGACTACTTGCCGGCGCACTAACAGCATCACCGGGACGTACTTCAGCCAAAGTGCGGTTGAGTGCTGAATAAAGAAAATCATGCACAGAGCGCCCATCACGAAAGCGCACCTCATGCTTAGTGGGATGCACGTTAACATCCACTTTATTGGGATCTAATTCTAAATACAGCACAAAGGCTGGAAATCTACCGCCATACAGCACATCGCGGTAGGCTTGGCGCACCGCATGACCGACCAGCTTGTCACGCACAGTTCTGCCGTTGACATAAAAATACTGCATATCCGCCTGGCTGCGGGAAAACGTCGGCAAGCCAACCCAACCCCACAGCCGCAACCCATTGCGCTCTATGTCGATGGGCAGCGCTTGCTCCATAAACCCATCACCTAATAGCTGGGCGATACGCCGTGCTTTGCTCTGCTCATCGGTTGCGCTGTGCAAGACATAAATTGAGCGGTTGTTATGGCGCAAATGAAAGGCCACATCAAAACGCGCCAGCGCCATACGCTTGACTACTTCTTGTAAATGGTCAAATTCGGTCTTTTCGGTACGCAAAAACTTACGTCGCGCAGGGGTGTTATAAAACAGATCGCTCACCTGCACCGTAGTTCCCTGCGGGTGCGCGGCGGGCTGCACCAGCGGCTCCATTTGTCGACCTTGCGCTTCCACCTGCCAAGCCTGCTCAGCATCGGCTGTGCGCGAGGTTAAGCACAGGCGTGAAACCGAACTTATAGACGCCAAAGCTTCGCCACGAAAACCCAGAGTCGACACCCCCTCAAGATCAGCCAGCTCCACTATCTTGCTAGTTGCATGGCGCTCTAGTGCCAAAGGCAGTTGTTGGTGCGCGATACCACGACCGTTATCACGGATACGAAGTAACTTAACGCCACCTTCTTCCGCTTCAATATCAATGCGATTAGCGCCAGCATCCAGTGCATTTTCAAGCAACTCTTTGGCTACAGAGGCAGGACGCTCTACCACCTCACCCGCTGCAATTTGGTTGGCTAACAGTGGACTTAGTAAGTGGATAACCGCTGTGTTACTCATGGTTGTGCCGCCAAAGTCCGTGCTGGAATAGTCAATTTTTGACCTATATGAATGGTGTCACCTTTTAACTTATTGGCTCGGCGAATCTCTGCGATAGAAACCTGATAGCGCAACGCTAAAATCGAAACACTCTCACCCGATTTAACCACGTGCTGCAGTGGGCCAATCAACGTCTTCCCTGCATCACGTTGTGCAGCGACGTAAGTGCCCGCCGGCGGATTACTATAAAAAAACTGTTTAACCCCAGTATGAATTGAACGGGCTATTGCCGTTTGGTGGGAGCGGTTCGCCAGCTTACGCGATTCTGCTGGGTTGGTAATAAAGCCGGTCTCGACTAAAATTGATGGCATATCCGGTGACTTAAGCACCATAAAACCAGCCTGCTCTACTCGTGATTTATGCAGCCGCGTGACATTGCCCATCTGGTTTAATATTTTCTGTCCGACATCCAAACTTGAAGCCAAAGAAGCCGTCATCGACAGATCCAGCAACACTCCCGCCAATACTTGATCCTTATCGCCTAAACTCACATTGCCCGCTCCACCTATAAGGTCCGAGCGGTTTTCACTATCGGCCAGCCAACGCGCAGTTTCTGAAGTGGCTCCACGATCGGACAAAGCATACACAGAAGCTCCATGCGCTGAAGCACGCGGAGCAGCATCGGCATGCACCGAAATAAACATGTCAGCATTTTTCTTGCGGGCAATGTCTGTGCGTTTGCGCAGCGGAATAAAATAATCACCCGTGCGAACTAATTCTGCTCGAAATCCTTTCTCAGCATTGATTTGGCGTTGTAGCTCTTTAGCTATGGCTAGCACCACATCTTTTTCTTTCAACCCACCCGGACCAATAGCACCTGGGTCCTCACCGCCATGCCCCGCATCAATGGCAATAACAATGTCACGCTGCTTATAAGTGGCTGGGATTTTAGCGGTTGAAATCGGTGTGCTAGGCACCGTTATGGGAACGGTGGGCTCAGCCTTGTTGCCTGTAGTACCTTTCTCATCATAGAGATCCACAACCAAGCGGTGGCCATACTGTTGGTTTGGCGCCAAAGTAAAGCTCTTAGGTGTAACCTTTGCCGCCATATCCAACACGATACGCAGCTCATTAGCTTGCAAACCTACACGCACATCTTTTATGGGTGACTTTTGTTCTAGGATCGCTTTAAGATCTGCGGACAGTCGCGTACTTTTAACATCAATGACGATACGTTCCGGGCTGTCCAGCGCAAACACATTGTGCGTAACCGGACCGCTAAGGTCGAAAACCAGCCGCGTGTTATCCGGCGCACGCCATAAGCGCACACTTTTAATTTCTGTGGCGGCAAAAGCTTCCATAGGGAGAAGCATATACAACACAATGCTTGCTAAAAAGAGACGCAGCCGCATACTTACCTCACAGGCGGTTTAATTGTGCCACAGCCGCACACCAGTTTTTTGCGCGCGTACTATAAGGCGTTAATACAACCCGTCGTCCTTGCTGGTGAGTGTATATACTAATATGCAAATCAGGCTCTGGCAAAACGCCTTGGCCCTTCTGCGGCCATTCAATAATGCATAAATCATCGTCGGCCAAGTAATCGCGTATGCCCAAAAACTCCAACTCTTCTGGGTCAGCTAGGCGATACAGATCAAAATGCCACAGCTGCAAGTCACCTACAACATAGGGTTCTACTAGGGTAAAGGTGGGGCTCTTAACCGCTCCTTGGTGACCTAAACCTTGGATAATTCCACGCGATAAGGTCGTTTTCCCCGCTCCTAGATCACCCTGTAAAAACAACAAGCCATGTCCAGCGGTCAAACGTGCCAACTGCGTACCCAACGCCAAGGTTTGTGCCTCGTCAGCTAAAAAAAGTTCAATCTCAGACATATCCCCGCCTTGCAAACCCTGAGTAAATGCGCCCGAACATTCATTACTCAACGCCTTTACCCCTTGTTATACTGCATATCCGCAAATTATACCTACATGTCTGCACGATGACCGAACAAAATTCCGCTTTACAGCCATTAGCTCAATGCATTAAGCAATGGGGTAATGAACTAGGCTTTGCCGACGTGGGCATCAGCGGCACCGACCTAAGCGCGGATGAACCGCATCTGCTTAGCTATCTTGCCGCCAACTATCACGGCGAAATGGATTATTTAGCCAAGCACGGCACCCTGCGTTCTAGACCTACAGAACTAATGCCCGGCACCCTGCGGGTAATTTCTGTGCGTATGAATTATGTACCTGCCGATACACATATGCTGGAAACCCTAAAGCAGCCAAGTTTAGCCTATATTTCCCGTTATGCTCTGGGGCGCGACTACCATAAACTGATGCGCAAACGTCTGCAGCAGCTTGCCGAACGTATCAAGCAGGAAATTGAGCCGCTCAATTATAGGGTTTTTGTTGATAGTGCTCCTGTGCTGGAGTCCGCTTTAGCCCGCAATGCTGGCTTGGGTTGGATTGGTAAAAACACCCTGTTACTGAACCGCACTGCGGGCAGCTTTTTTTTCTTGGGTGAAATTTTTGTCGATATTCCGCTACCTGAGGACGAGCCGCAACAAAGCAATCACTGTGGGTCTTGCACCGCCTGTCTAGATCGCTGCCCTACTCAAGCCTTTGTCGGCCCTTACATCCTAGATGCACGCCGCTGTATATCTTATTTAACCATTGAGCTCAAAGGCGCCATCCCGCTTGAGCTACGCCCACTAATAGGCAATAGGGTGTTTGGTTGTGATGATTGCCAAATTGTCTGCCCTTGGAACCGCTTTAGTAAGACCACCCAAGAAGAAGACTTCTCACCTAGACAGCACTTAGATAACGGCAGTTTGATCGATTTATTTCGTTGGACTGAGGAAGAGTTTCTTGAACGCACCCAAGGCTCACCCATTAGACGTACTGGCTATGAAAACTGGTTGCGCAATCTAGCCGTCGGACTGGGCAATGCACCCAGCAGCATCACCGTGATTGAGGCTTTAAAAAGCCGTATTGAATACCCCAGCGCAACTGTAAGAGAGCATGTGCAATGGGCGCTAGAACAGCATGGTTTAAAAGGGTATAAATAAACACCGATAGCGTGAACGACCTATTCAGTCGCCCACGCTACCGATGTTTTAATTGGCTAACTTAGCGCACACCCGTCTGACGCAAAGCAGCTGGAGTGAACTCGCCTGAAGTCGCATCGATATTAAACTCATACGAACGACGCTCTTCGTTTTTCATACCCAGCGCCAAGTAGCGACCTGATTGTACGTCATACAGAGTTTCCACCGCATACCAAGGCACCTGCTGAGCAAAGTACTGCAACGCATGCGCTTCGGCTACGCGCCACAGGTTTCCGCGACCGTCGTAATGATCGATAACAGCGGCCTGCCAAGTGTCCTCATCAATGTAGAAGTCACGTTTGGCATAGATATGACGCTCGCCTTCTTTCAGGGTTGCGGTTACATGCCAGACACGGTGCAGCTCGTAGCGTGGCAAGTCCTGATTGATGTGGCCGGCCTTCAGAATGTCGCTGTACTTCAGCTCGGGCGAGTCCAGACGGTAGTTGTTGTAGGAAATATACATTTCCTTCTTGCCGTGCAGCTCCCAGTTATAGCGATCCGGCGCACCGTTATACATGTCGAGGTTATCTGAGGTACGCATACCATCTGCTGCAGTACCCGGACCATCATAGGAAACCTGCGGGGCACGACGCACGCGGCGCTGACCAGCGTTATACAACCAAGCCATACGCGGCTCTTTAATCTGGTCAACGGTTTCATGCACTAACAACACATTACCCGCCAAGCGTGCCGGCGCAGTAACACTTTGTTTGAAGTAAAACAAAATATTGGTCGGCTTGCTTGGGTCATGGTCTTTAAGCTTGTTTGGGAACACAAACTGCTCATCGAAGTACACCAGCGAGTAGGAGCCGTTCGCCTGTGGCGTTGCCTGCGTCACTTTACGCTTCACACTACCACCACGATAGCGAGTGATATGGTTCCAAATCACCTCTAGGCCGTTTTGCGGAACTGGGAAAGCGTTAGCAACTTTGAAGTGCTCTAGACCATTACCGCCCTGCACCAAATTGGTTTGCACCGCGTTATCCTTAGTTGCATCGATAACCTCTTGCGGCATGGTGGCTGAGCGATGGGTTTTATACACCTTCATTTTATAGGTGTCGGGATAACGCTTAAACATGGCTTGCTGGCCGGGCGTAAGCTTGTCTTTGTACTGCTCCATATTCTGCGCAGTAATCACAAACTCCGGTTGCTCACCCGCATACGGGTCATCCATAAAGCCGCGCTCATCAACCTTCGCCGCATTGGTTGGCAAACCGCCAGTCCACGCTGGAATAGTACCAGCGGCATTACCGGCTTTCTCTGCACCAAAAGGTGTTAACTCACTGCCCAGTTTAGCGGCCTGTTCAGGCGATACCGCTGCCATCACGCTCGCGGCAAATAAAGACAGCGCAAAAGTGACGCCGCCCTGCATTAATGTGGTTTTCATTTTCATTTTAGTCTTCCTGCTTGTGCGTAATTTATTGGAATTTTTGCGCAGTTATTGTCTCAGGCCGTAAGAGCGTATCTTAATGCGCAACCTTCATAGCTCCGAGGGTTACACCATCGCGCATAAGATGCGCTCCTACAGCCATAAATCAGAAGTTCATACCAAAGGTCAAAGAAACAAAGTCGCGGTCTTTCATGGTGTTGTAGCGACCATCAAAGAAGTTGGTGTAAGAAAGACCTGCTGTGTAGGTGTTCTGGTAAACGCCATCTAGACCAAAGCTCGCTGCCTTAGCTCCTTCGTTAAATAGACCATTAGGGCCATAACCATCCACATCGTGGGAGAATGCCACGCTAGGATGCAAGTTCACCCCTGCAAAAGCGTTGTTGTAGTCCAACACACCGCGCAGACGGTAGCCCCAGGAGTTTTTGGTGACGAAGCCGTGCCAGCCGGTTTTACCTTCAGCGCTTGGATCAATAAAGCTTTCTGGCGAACCATAAATCGCATCACGTCCGTAGCGAATTTTACGCTTGCTTTCTAAACCACCAACATGTGCCATACCTACTTCACCGACTAGGGTTGCACGGCTTGCACCAAGCACCTGATCAAAGAAATGGGTAAAAGTAGTTTGGATTTGGGTGATTTCTTTACGGTTGTAACCTCTCTGCACCCCACCAAAGTTTTTATTTTGCCAAGCTGGAGCATCTGCTTTAACAGGTGCAGTAAGCGATAAGGTTATGTCTTGAGTATTAATCTGTATTGGCGCGTTTGGACGGTAGCTAATTTCGCCCTGCCATGCGGTTCCTGTAGGCAAGGTAGTAGAGAAGCTTAAACCGTATAAGCGAATATTTTCTGGATAGTCCATAAAATATTGACCGTTACCAACAACAGCAGCCAAAGGCGCTAACGGACCCGCCGCACCTGCTAATGCGTCCGAAACAGAAAAGCCAGGGAAAATTTCTGTAGCTAAAGCCGCTGCAACATCCAAGCCTGCATTCTGCATGCTTAAGAATGGTGTGCGGCTATGATAATTCATAAAGTATGCACCGTACTCAGTGTTATCGCCGAGCCAGCGTAATGCCATACCCCACTGACCACTATCACCCGCTTTATTGTCCTTGCCACGGGGAATTATAAGCCCCTCATCGGTTGCATTTACCCCCAACCCGAAGCTCGCCAATGTCGCCATATTAGGCAGTAATAAATTTTGGGTCAGATTCTGGTTCAAAATATTATAGTTGTTATTACACCCATTCGCCGCTACGTCCGCACTTGAGAAGAATGTACCGCAGTTATCCACCACGGTTTGCTTCCAACCAATCTGGTAAAAAGCTTCGGCTGACAGCTGATCAGTTAAGCTTTGTGACACATAGAACATGTTGACCGGAATCAGGCCTTCTTTCAGCTCTGCACCCGGGCGGCGGAAGGCGGACACATCAATCGGGTTGATCGAGTTGATCGAGTTCATGATGAAAGTACTTTCACCCCAGCTGACCACCTGCTTGCCCAGACGCACAGTACCCGGCTGATCGCCAATCATGTAGTTATGGAAAACAAAGGCATCCAAAACTTCAGCACCACGTGTTTTCGCGCCTTCTTTACGTCCTTTATTGCTGATGCTGCGCTTTTGTGGATCAGGATGGCGCAGGTTCTGGTCGTGTAATTTAAAGTCATACCAGTACTTACCACGCACAAACACCCCAGTATCTTGATAGCGCAGCTCTAAGTCGTGCAAACCTTTAAATATCTTAGAAAAGGTATCGCCACGCTTGAAGTTAAGTCGTCCATCATCACCGGTTTGCGTATAGCCGGTTCCGCCATTGGCGTTACCAATAAAACGCTTATCACGCTTGGCCGTTGACCAGCTCGCACCCACGGACAAGGAGCTATCGAAAGAGCCCTCAATTTCACCCATATCGAAGGTAATGGCAGCAGCGGGTGCCGCCAGTGCTGTGGCTAAACTCACCGCGAAAGGTAACTTGGCTAAACGCCAAAGTTGCTTAGTTGTTGTCTTCATCATGCCGCTCCAGTGTTAATTATAGTTATCAAAGCCTTGTTTCTAAGAACAATTATTAGCAAAACAACAAAGCTTTTATTTCTTGTCAATAATCGTGCAGCGACCTTCTAAGCCATTGCTGTCATTGACCTATCCCCGAATAGTCTTTTTTAAAGCTGAACTTAGCGTGCCATAAAAAAACTTGACTACAAAGTCACCAAATTACGCCACAAAGCCCACATTTAACCAATATGCAACAGCTTTCGCTACTCTAGCATACCTGCCAAGCAACACATTAAAGGTATATTTATCAATAGGTTAGCGAGTTAAAGAAAGTTTTTACCACAGCTATTACTTTGTCGTGCGCGCAACAATAGCGCAATACGCCTACGACCAAAGAGGGATTAATTAATGGAACCTATAAATGCAAAGCAAAAAAAACCGAGCTAAAAAGCTCGGTTTTTTTATAACGCAATAACTTATTAATCGTCAGCAACGACTTCGCCAGCAACTGGACGGTCTACTAACTCAACATAAGCCATAGGCGCGTTATCACCAGTACGGAAACCGCACTTTAGAATACGCACATAACCACCTGGACGCTCAGCATAACGCTTGCCTAGGTCGTTAAACAATTTACCGACTGCTTCTTTCGAGCGTGTACGGGCAAAAGCTAAACGACGGTTAGCAACACTATCAACCTTGGATAAAGTAATTAGCGGCTCTGCAACACGACGCAATTCTTTAGCTTTAGGTAATGTAGTTTTAATCAGTTCATGCTCGAACAGCGACACAGCCATGTTTTGAAACATGGCCTTGCGGTGGGCGCTTGTACGGCTCAGTTGACGGCCACTTTTACGATGACGCATGATTTAATTCCTTACCAAACACTCTAGTTCGGTGACTATAATGATTAGGCAGTCGCCTTATCATCCTTCTTCAAACTTGCCGGTGGCCAGTTATCTAGGCGCATACCGAGTGATAGACCGCGTTGTGCTAGCACGTCTTTAATTTCAGTTAAAGACTTCTTACCTAGGTTAGGTGTTTTAAGTAACTCAACCTCAGTACGCTGAATCAGGTCACCAATATAGTAGATGCTTTCAGCTTTCAAGCAGTTAGCCGAGCGAACCGTTAACTCAAGATCATCAACTGGTCTGAGTAATACCGGATCAACTTCGTCTTCAGGCTGCTCTTCAACCTGTTCAACCTCGGCCTGTAAGTCAACAAAAGCAGCTAGCTGGTGCTGCATAATTGTTGCACAGCGGCGAATTGCTTCTTCAGGGTCCAAGGTACCATTGGTTTCTAATTCAATTACTAACTTATCTAGGTCAGTACGCTGCTCAACCCGAGCATTCTCCACCACATAAGCTACGCGGCGAACTGGGCTGAAAGAAGCATCTAACTGCAAGCGACCAATGCTACGAGACTCATCATCATCCGCAAAGCGGGTATCAGCTGGTTCATAACCACGGCCACGAACAATTCGTAGCTTCATATTTAGCGCACCTTTCTCAGCCAGATTGGCAATAACGTGGTCGCCATTAACGATTTCCACATCATGATCCAGCTGAATATCGGCTGCAGTAACTACGCCCGGCCCTTTTTTGCTTAAGCTAAGTGTAACTTCATCACGACCGTGCATTATTACAGCTAAACCTTTGAGATTAAGCAGGATTTCAATGACATCTTCCTGCACACCCTCAATGGCGCTGTATTCATGTTCCACACCGTCGATCTCAACTTCAACAACAGCGCAACCAGGCATTGAAGACAAAAGAATACGTCTCAGTGCATTACCTAGAGTATGACCGAAGCCACGCTCTAGCGGCTCTAAGGTAATCTTAGAGCGCGTTGGGCTGATCGAGTCAACAACAATTTGACGAGGAGTTAGAAACTCATTTACCGAAATCTGCATGGATTCACCTATTTTCTTGCCCTTACTTAGAGTAGAGCTCGACGATCAGGCTCTCATTAATGTCTGCAGACAGATCAGTGCGCTCAGGAATATTCTTGAACACGCCAGATTTTTTCTCTGCATCAACATCAACCCACTCTACACGGCCACGTTGAGTGCATAACTCAAGCGCCTGGGCGATACGTAATTGATTTTTGGATTTTTCACGAACCGCAATCACGTCGCCTGGCTGTACCTGATAAGAAGGAATGTTTACCGTCTTACCATTAATACTGATCGCTTTATGCGATACCAACTGACGGGATTCAGAGCGAGTAGAACCAAAACCCATACGGTATACAACGTTATCCAGGCGGCACTCTAAAAGTTGCAACAGGTTTTCACCCGTTGAACCCTTACGACGTGCTGCTTCAGTGTAGTAGTTAGCGAACTGACGCTCTAAAACACCATAGATACGACGAACTTTTTGCTTTTCGCGCAACTGAGTACCGTACTCAGATAGACGACTACGACGCTGACCATGTTGGCCAGGTGCAGCTTCAAGATTACATTTAGATTCAATCGCGCGTGAGCCGCTCTTTAAGAAAAGATCTGTGCCTTCACGACGGGACAGTTTGCATTTTGGACCAATATAACGTGCCATTTTTAACCGTCTCCTTTACACGCGACGCTTCTTCGGCGGACGACAACCATTATGAGGGATTGGCGTCACGTCTGTGATGCTGGATATTTTATAGCCACAACCATTAAGAGCACGCACGGCAGACTCGCGGCCTGGACCTGGACCCTTAACGTTGACTTCAAGATTTTTCAGACCGTACTCAAGTGCCGCTTGGCCTGCACGCTCTGCTGCAACCTGCGCAGCAAAAGGTGTACTCTTACGAGAACCGCGGAAACCTGAACCACCTGAAGTTGCCCATGAAAGAGCATTACCCTGACGGTCTGTGATTGTAACAATTGTATTATTAAAAGATGCGTGGATATGGGCGATGCCATCAACCACGGTCTTTTTGACCTTCTTACGAGGACGAGCAGCTGCTTTAGCCATAATCAAATTCCTATTCTTAAACCAATGCTATTATCTGCGGATCGGCTTGCGCGGACCTTTACGGGTACGAGCGTTGGTTTTAGTGCGTTGACCACGAACAGGTAAGCTACGACGGTGACGCAGGCCGCGAAAGCAACCCAGGTCCATCAAACGCTTAATGTTCATGCTGACTTCACGACGTAGGTCACCTTCAGTAGTTAACTTGGCAACTTCTACGCGCAACTGCTCGATCTGATCTTCAGTCAGGTCTTGGATTTTTGCTGCTGGATTTACACCAGTCGCCGCACATAATTTCTGTGCAGAAGGGCGCCCTATACCGTAAATATAGGTCAGCGAGATAACAGCATGCTTGTTATCTGGAATGTTAACGCCTGCAATACGGGCCATTCAATCTAACTCCACTTGACAGCTACTTGTATTCTGGAAGCCAAGAACGAATACAAGTTATATAGCTGTAATTACATTACACTCACTAGCGCACTAGCTAGCAAGCAATAAACACAACACAATTAGCCTTGGCGCTGCTTGTGACGTGGCTCTGCCTTACAAATCACTCGAATAACACCTTCACGGCGAACGATTTTGCAATTACGGCAAAGTTTTTTAACCGATGCACGAACTTTCATCACACACTCCTAAGCCCTAAAGGCTAGCGCATCATACCGCCGCTGCCATAACCTTTAAGGTTTGATTTTTTCATTAGGGATTCGTACTGGTTAGAAACGAGGTGCGATTGTACTTGAGCCATAAAGTCCATGACAACCACTACCACGATCAATAACGATGTCCCACCAAGATAAAAAGGAACATTTGCCGCTACTACTAAGAATTGTGGTAACAAGCAAACTGCAGTCATATACAGCGAACCAAACACTGTTAAGCGTGTAAGAACACCATCGATATAACGTGCTGATTGATCACCGGGACGAATTCCGGGGATAAAAGCACCGGACTTCTTCAAATTCTCTGCGACTTCCTTAGGGTTAAACATCAACGCTGTATAGAAGAAACAGAAGAAAATAATACCCGCACTAAACAAAATAATGTTTAACGGCTGCCCAGGAGCTAAAGACTGAGAAATATCCGACAACCAGCCCATACTTTCTGACTGACCAAACCATTGTCCCAATGACGCGGGAAACAGCAAGATACTGCTAGCAAAAATTGCAGGAATAACGCCCGCCATGTTGACCTTAAGTGGCAAGTGACTTTGCTGCGCGGCAAAAACTTTACGTCCCTGCTGGCGCTTAGCGTAGTTCACCGTAATACGGCGCTGGCCACGCTCAATAAAGACCACAAAACCAATAATGGCAACGGCAATCAAAGCCACAACAATCAGAGCGATAATATTAATATCGCCTTGACGCGCAGATTCAAATGACTGACCTATAGCACCTGGCAAACCAGCCACAATACCAGCAAATATAAGCATCGAAATGCCGTTACCGATACCGCGCTCTGTAATTTGCTCACCCAACCACATCAAGAACATTGCTCCAGCTACAAAAGTAGTAATAGCAATGAAATAGAAGTTAAAGGCGGTGTTAAAGGCTACTCCTTGACTTGCTAGGCCCATCGACATACCAAAAGCCTGCACCAGCGACAGTACTAAAGTACCGTAACGGGTGTATTTGCTGATTTTACGTCGACCGGCTTCGCCATCTTTTTTCAACTGAGCTAGCTGTGGGCTGACGGCGGTCATGAGCTGCATGATAATAGAGGCCGAAATATACGGCATAATACCTAATGCAAAAATACTCATGCGCTCCAGTGCACCACCAGAAAACATGTTGAACAGGCTGAGTATGGTTCCCTCATTCTGTCTAAACAAATCTGCCAAGCGATCTGGGTTAATACCGGGCACAGGAATATGTGCACCGATACGATAAACGATGATTGCTAAGATTAAGAAGCGCAAGCGTGCCCAAAGCTCGGACAAACCAGCACCGCCTAATGCAGGGAGAGAACCTTGCTTTGCCATTTATTCCTCGACTTTTCCGCCAGCTGCGATGATAGCTTCGCGAGCGCCTTTGGTTGCTCCTACACCCTGAAGGGTAACAGCACGGCCAACTTCGCCGGATAGCATTACTTTTACGCTTTTGACATTTAAGCCAATAACGTTTGCTTCTTTCAAAGTCAGCAGCGTTACTAAATCACCATCAACTTTAGCCAGCTCTGAAGTACGAACCTCAGCACGCGCTAAAGACTTTAGTGAAGTAAAGCCAAACTTTGGCAAACGACGGTACAAAGGCTGTTGACCACCCTCAAAACCTGGCGCAACTTTACCACCAGAACGAGAGGTCAAACCTTTGTGACCACGACCTGCAGTTTTACCTGAACCGCTACCGATACCACGGCCCAAGCGTGTTTTGCTGGGGCGTGAACCTGGTGCTGAACGTAAATCGTTTAATTGCATGATTTAGCCCTCCACACGGAGTAAATAGTAAGCCTTATTAATCATGCCGCGATTTTCCGGGGTATCCAGAACCTCAACGGTGTGATTAATACGACGCAGGCCTAAGCCGCGCAAACAGGCTTTATGGCTTTCTATACGTCCATTAGTGCTCTTAACTTGAGTCACTTTAATTTTAGCTTGCGACATGGTTAAAGAATCTCCTCGACACTTTTGCCACGCTTAGCAGCAATTGCAACAGGGGATTGCATGTTCTTTAGACCCTTAAAGGTCGCCTGAACAACGTTAACTGGATTGGTAGAACCATAGCACTTGGCTAAAACGTTCTGCACACCAGCAACCTCCAACACTGCACGCATAGCACCGCCAGCAATTACACCCGTACCATCAGACGCTGGTTGCATGTAAACATCGGATGCACCATGGCTAGCTCTAATTGGATACTGCAATGTAGTACCGTCTAATTCAACCTGAATCATATTGCGGCGCGCTGCTTCCATTGCTTTTTGAATAGCAGCTGGAACTTCGCGGGATTTACCACGGCCATAACCTACACGCCCATTACCATCACCAACAACTGTTAATGCGGTAAAGGTAAAGATACGACCACCTTTAACTGTTTTAGCTACACGATTTACTTGGACTAATTTCTCAATGTAGCCTTCATCGCGACTTTCATCACGCTTATCGCGTCTTTGCTCGTGATTTGACATAAATTAGAACTCCAGCCCGCCTTCACGAGCAGCATCAGCCAGTGCTTGCACACGGCCATGGTACTTAAATCCAGAACGGTCAAAAGCAACCTGGCTTATGCCCGCAGCTTTAGCGCGCTCAGCAATAAGCTGACCCACTTTTTTCGCTGCTTCGATATTTCCAGTGGCTTGTTCACGCAACTGTTTGTCTAAAGTTGACGCGCTTGCTAGCACCTTTTGTCCATCTGCTGAGATGACTTGAGCATAAATATGCTGCGAAGAACGGTGCACGCAAAGGCGAACAACTTCGAGCTCGCGCATTTTTAAGCGTGCTTTACGAGCGCGACGTATTCTTGAAACTTTTTTATCGTTCATTTTGCTTGGCCCTATTTCTTCTTAGCTTCTTTACGAAGTACTACTTCTTCAGCGTAGCGTACGCCTTTGCCCTTGTAAGGCTCTGGGCGACGGAACTCGCGGATTTCAGCAGCAACCTGACCTAACACCTGCTTATCAATACCACGAATCAAAATATCAGTAGCGCTAGGTGTTTCTGCGGTTACACCCTCAGGCAATTGATATTCGATTGGGTGTGAGAAGCCTAAAGATAGGTTGAGTACTTTACCTGCTGCTTGAGCACGAAAACCAACACCAACTAGCTGCAATTTACGCTCGAAGCCTTGGCTAACACCGGTAACCATGTTGTTAATCAGTGCGCGCGTTGTTCCAGCCATAGCACGTGATTGCTGATCGCCATTACGCGGAGCAAAACGTAGCTCACCAGAATCCTGAGTAACTTCTACTGCTGGATGTAAATTCATTTGCAAAGTGCCTTTAGCACCTTTCACCGAAACTTCCTGACCGTTAAGTTTGAACTCAACGCCAGCTGGAAGTTTAACGGGGTTATTAGCAATTCTTGACATGCCTACTCCCCTTAGAAAACGCTACAAAGAACTTCGCCACCGATACCTGCAGCTCGCGCAGCTCTATCTGTCATCACACCTTTACTGGTAGAGACAATAGCTACACCTAAACCTGCACGCACTTTCGGTAACTGATCAACGGATTTGTACTGACGCAAGCCAGGACGACTTACACGCTTCAGTTCTTCAATAACCGGACGGCCTTCGAAATATTTTAATTCGATGGACAACAGAGGCTTGGCATCTCCGCTGATCTGATAGTCTGTGACGTAACCTTCAGTCTTCAACACTTCAGCTACCGCAGCTTTTAGTGATGAAGAAGGCATGCTAACAACAGATTTTTCAGCCATCTGGGCATTACGGATACGAGTCAGCATATCTGCTAACGGGTCCTGCATACTCATGGGCTTTTAACTCCTAGATTAATAAAACCAGCTGATCGCTGGTTACACGCACAAAAAACACTAGCTCTTGTGAGCCGAGCATTTTAATGATTCTTTACAGACGAAGCAAGCCCCGATTGGGGCTTGTTCGTTTTTTTTCGATTTCGCTTGGATTACCAGCTAGATTTAACTAAACCTGGTACATCTCCACGCATCGCTGCCTCACGCAACTTGTTGCGGCCTAAGCCAAACTTACGGTAAACACCGTGAGGACGGCCGGTTACGCGACAACGGTTACGCAAACGCGCAGCGCTTGCGTCACGTGGCTGCTTTTGTAAAGCAACCTGCGCATCCCAACGTTCTTCTTCAGTCGACTTAGGATTAGCGATAATTGCTTTAAGGGCAGCACGTCTTTCGGCGTACTTTGCAACCGTTTGCTGACGCTTCAGCTCACGATTGATCATACCTTTCTTAGCCATGAGCTAGTCCTCAGTTACGGAATGGGAATTTGAAGCCGGACAATAGTGCACGTCCTTCTTCATCGTTACGCGCTGTGGTAGTTAGAGTAATATCTAAACCACGAAGTGCGTCGATTTTGTCGTAATCAATTTCCGGGAAAATGATTTGCTCTTTAACACCCATGCTGTAGTTGCCGCGACCGTCAAACGAACGTGGATTTAAACCACGGAAGTCACGTACACGTGGCAGGGAAATTGAGAGCAAACGATCCAAGAACTCATACATGCGATCGTTACGCAGCGTAACTTTAACCCCAATCGGCCAGCCGTCACGGATTTTAAAACCCGCGATTGACTTACGTGAATAAGTCACAATCGGCTTTTGACCAGTGATTTTTTCAAGGTCTGCAACAGCGTTTTCAATAACCTTCTTATCAGTTACTGCCTCGCCCAGACCCATGTTAAGTGTAATCTTTGTTACACGCGGAACTTCCATTACGTTGCTAAGCTTAAGTTCTTCTTTAATCTTAGGTGCAATTTCTTTCCGAAAAATTTCTTTCAATCGTGCCATGGTTATTTACCTAGCCGCCTCAAGCCTGGACCGGTTTATTGGTCGACTTGAAAACACGAATTTTCTCGCCATCCTCAACTTTGAAACCTACGCGATCTGCTTTGTTGGTTTCGCTATTGAAAATAGCCACGTTTGAAGCATGGATTGGTGCTTCTTTCTCGACGATACCGCCTTGTTGTCCGGACATCGGATTAGGCTTGGTATGACGCTTGACCATATTAACGCCAGCCACGAGTACGCGACCATCTGCTAATATTTTCTGCACCTTACCACGTTTGCCTTTATCCTTGCCGGCGATGACGATGATCTCGTCGTTACGACGAATCTTTTGCATGACGGCTACTCCTTACAGCACTTCAGGCGCCAGTGAGACGATTTTCATAAACTTCTCTGTACGAAGTTCACGCGTCACTGGTCCGAAGATACGGGTACCGATTGGCTCTTGCTTGTTGTTTAACAACACTGCAGCATTGCCATCGAAACGAATGATTGAACCATCTGGGCGACGCACACCATGAGCGGTACGTACAACCACAGCGGTCATTACCTGGCCCTTTTTAACTTTACCACGTGGAATTGCTTCCTTAACGGTGACCTTAATGATGTCTCCGATACGGGCATAGCGACGGTGTGAACCACCTAGAACCTTAATACACATTACACGACGTGCACCGCTGTTATCAGCGACATCGAGCATAGATTGAGTCTGAATCATAAAATCTCTCCGACCCTAGGTCCTAAACAACTTCTACGCGTTCGACAACTTCAACCAAAGCCCAAGACTTAGTCTTAGATTGTGGACGGGTTTCACTAATAGTGACCTTGTCGCCCACTTGGCATTGATTGGTTTCATCGTGCGCGTGCAGTTTTGTCGAACGCTTAAGATATTTACCGTACACAGGGTGCTTGACGCGACGCTCGATGAGCACGGTGATTGTTTTATCCATTTTGTCACTGACAACACGACCCGTCAGTGTACGAATAACTTTCTGAGCTTCAGCCATGATTAGTTACCTGCCTTCTGGTTGAGCACAGTTTTAACGCGGGCAATATCGCGTCTAACTTGTGTGAGCAGGTGCGACTGCGACAACTGACCAGTGGCTTTTTGCATACGCAAATTAAACTGATCACGCAATAATTGCAGCAATTGCTCTTTGAGTTGCTCTACTGTTTTTTCACGAAGTTCGTTAGCTTTCATCACATCACCGTCCGCTTAACAAAAGATGTTGCGACAGGCAATTTAGCAGCAGCTAAAGCAAAAGCTTCACGCGCCAATTCTTCTGTAACACCTTCAATCTCGTAAAGTACTTTTCCGGGTTGAATCAAAGCTACCCAATACTCTACTGAACCTTTACCTTTACCCATACGTACTTCTAAGGGCTTCTTGGTAATTGGTTTGTCAGGGAAAACGCGAATCCAGATTTTACCGCCACGCTTAACGTGACGCGTAAGGGCACGACGGCCGGCTTCAATCTGACGCGCAGTGAGTCGACCACGACCAGTAGCTTTAAGAGCATACTCGCCGAAGCTAACCTTGCTTCCGCGTTGAGCTAGACCACGGTTGTGGCCTGTCATCATCTTGCGGAACTTCGTACGCTTTGGTTGTAACATGTTGCGTACTCCTTAACGTGCAGCTTTTTTACGTGGCGCTGGTGATGTTGGTTTGGTTTCTTCTGTACGGCCGCCAATAACTTCGCCCTTAAAGATCCAAACTTTCACACCAATCACACCGTAAGTGGTGTGCGCCTCATAGGTGGCATAATCGATATCAGCGCGCAGCGTGTGCAACGGCACACGGCCTTCGCGATACCATTCTGTACGTGCAATTTCAGCACCACCAAGACGACCGCTCACTTGGATTTTGATGCCTTTGGCACCAATGCGCATTGCGTTTTGTACCGCGCGCTTCATAGCACGACGGAACATTACACGGCGCTCCAGCTGCTGAGCTACGCTCTGAGCAACGAGCATACTGTCGAGCTCCGGCTTGCGGATCTCTTCAATATTGATGTGCACGGGCACACCCATTTTCTTGGTCAGGTCCTGACGCAGCTTTTCAACATCCTCACCTTTCTTCCCGATAATGATTCCAGGACGAGCAGTGTGGATGGTAATGCGTGCTGTCTGAGCCGGACGAGCAATCTCGATACGGCTAACGGACGCGTTTTTTAGTTTGTCGAATAGATACGCACGAGCTTCTAAATCGGCATTTAAGTAGTCAGCATAATTTTTGCTGTCTGCATACCAAACCGATGCGTGATCCTTGACTATACCCAGGCGTATGCCTATGGGATGTACTTTCTGACCCATCTGTTCAACTCCGTTACTTGTCTGCGACCTTGACAGTGATATGGCAAGACCGCTTGATGATACGATCTGCACGGCCTTTGGCACGTGGTCTGATACGCTTCATCGAACGCCCTTCGTTAACAAAGACTGTTGAGACGCGTAAATCGTCAACATCAGCACCTTCGTTATGCTCGGCATTGGCTATCGCAGATTCAAGCACTTTTTTAATAATCTCAGCAGCTTTTTTGCTGCTGAAAGTTAGTAGGTTGAGCGCTTCATCTACTTTCTTCCCGCGAATTTGGTCAGCAACCAAACGGGCTTTTTGGGCAGAAATGCGAGCGCCCGATAACTTTGCGGCTACTTCCATCATCTCACCCCTTAACGCTTGCCTTTTTTGTCTGCAACGTGACCACGATAGGTACGTGTTGCAGCAAATTCGCCTAACTTATGACCAACCATATCTTCACCGACCAACACAGGTACATGCTGACGACCGTTGTGAACTGCAATAGTTAGACCAACCATCTGCGGTAGAATCATTGAGCGACGTGACCAAGTTTTCACTGGTTTACGATCGTTCTTTTCAACCGCAGTCTCAACCTTCTTTAACAGGTGAAGGTCAATAAATGGACCTTTCTTAAGAGAACGTGACATTTGTTATCCTCAATTATTTACGGCGATGAACGATCATCTTGTTCGTACGCTTGTTAGTACGGGTCTTGCCACCCTTAGTTGGGCGACCCCATGGAGTAACTGGATGACGACCGCCTTTAGTACGGCCTTCACCACCACCATGCGGGTGATCAACTGGGTTCATCGCAGCACCACGTACGTTTGGACGAATACCCGCCCAACGTGAAGCACCAGCCTTGCCTAAAGAGCGCAAGAAGTGTTCATGGTTTGAAACTTCGCCTAAAGTTGCGCGACATTCGGCTAATACTTTACGCATTTCACCTGAACGTAAACGCAGAGTAACGTAAGCTCCATCACGTGCAATCAACTGAGCGGAAGTACCTGCAGAGCGTGCCATTTGCGCACCCTTACCTGGCTTAAGCTCAATACCGTGAATGGTAGAACCTACTGGTATGCTACGCAGCGGTAAAGTGTTACCCGCTTTGATAGGCGCGTGATCGCCTGACAGCAGCTGCTCGCCAGCACTAACACCCTTAGGTGCTAAAATGTAGCGACGCTCACCGTCTGCATACTTAAGTAATGCAATGTGTGCACTGCGGTTTGGATCGTACTCTAAGCGTTCAACAGTCGCAGGGATGCCGTCTTTGTTACGACGAAAATCTATAATACGATATTGTTGCTTGTGACCACCACCAATGTGACGAGTGGTAATACGACCATTATTATTGCGGCCACCGGTTTTAGTTTTCTTTTCCAGCAGCGGCGCATAAGGAGAGCCTTTGTGCAGCTCCTTATTGACTACGCGAACGACAAAACGGCGTCCAGCAGAAGTCGGCTTGCTTTTAACAATTGCCATGATACACCTCTACTTATTCAGCACTGCTAGTGAAGTCAATGTCTTGACCGGGCTGTAGGGCGATATAGGCTTTTTTCCAGTCCTTACGCTTACCCAGTCCACGCGCTGTACGCTTAGTCTTACCGTCAACGTTAACGGTATTAACATCAGCTACTTTCACTTCGAACAGGGTTTCTACAGCAGTTTTAATTTCCAGCTTGGTTGCATCAATCGCAACTTTAAATACAAACTGGTTTTTGCCATCGGCTAACATAGTCGCCTTCTCGGAGATATGTGGGCCAAGTAGCACTTTAAATACGCGTTCCTGGTTCATCCCAATAACTCCTCAAACTTTTTAATGGCTGATACAGTCATCAGAACCTTTTCATAAGCGATTAGGCTTACTGGGTCTGAGCCTTGCACATCAAGCACATCCACATGAGGAAGGTTACGTGCAGCCAAATAAAGATTTTGCTCAATGTCTTCAGAAACAATCAATACATTCTGCAAACCTAAAGCATTTAGTTTTTCAACTAGATCCTTGGTCTTAGGTGCACTAACTGCAAATTCTTCAACAACAATCAGACGATCTTGGCGAACCAACTCAGACAAAATAGAACGCATCGCTGCACGATACATTTTCTTATTTAGCTTCTGTGAGTGATCCTGTGGACGCGCAGCAAAAGTTGCACCGCCCCCACGCCAGATTGGGGAACGGATAGTACCAGCACGCGCACGGCCAGTACCCTTCTGACGCCATGGCTTACGACCACCGCCAGACACTTCAGAACGGGTTTTTTGTTTTTTACTGCCTTGGCGACCACCAGCCATGTAGGCTACTACGGCTTGGTGAACAAGAGTCTCGTTAAATTCGCCGCCAAAAGTACGCTCACAAACATCAATTGCTTGGGCGCCATTTACATTTACTTGCATTTCGGCACTCCCTCTTATCCGCGACCTTTAGTGGTTGGACGAACGATAACATCACCGCCAGTAGCGCCAGGAACAGCACCTTTTACAAGCAATAAATTACGCTCAACATCAACACGAACGATTTCTAAAGACTGAACAGTCTTGCGCTCAGCACCCATGTGACCAGACATTTTCTTGCCTTTGAACACACGTCCTGGTGTTTGGCACTGGCCAATGGAACCTGGAACACGGTGCGAGACAGAGTTACCGTGGGAGGCATCCTGACCAGCAAAATTCCAACGCTTGATAGTACCAGCAAATCCTTTACCTTTTGACTGACCGGTTACATCAACGATCTGGCCAACGGTAAAAATATCAGCTGTAAGCTGATCGCCCGCCTTGTATTCACCTTCTTCAAGGCGAAACTCCAAAACTTTACGACCTGCAGCTACACCAGCTTTAGCAAAATGACCAGCCTGAGCCTTAGTAACGCGAGAAGCACGACGCTCACCCACAGTTACCTGAACAGCGCGATAGCCATCAGTTTCTTCTGATTTAAATTGAGTAATACGATTCGGCTCAACTTCAATTACAGTTACCGGAATCGAGATACCCTCTTCGGTGAAAATGCGAGTCATACCGCACTTACGACCGACTAAACCTATTGTCATATTAGGACCTCATTTGTGTACGGGGCTTTCACCCGCTATGGCCGCCCATTGCAGAGCGTTACACGACTAAAACGGGTGTTTTAGCCGAGGCTGATCTGTACTTCTACACCAGCCGCCAGATCAAGTTTCATCAACGCATCAACAGTTTTATCTGTTGGCTGGACAATATCCAGTACGCGTTTATGTGTGCGAATTTCGTACTGATCACGCGCGTCTTTGTTGACGTGCGGTGATACCAGAACGGTAAATCGCTCTTTGCGAGTCGGCAATGGGATTGGACCACGCACCTGAGCCCCAGTTCTTTTCGCGGTTTCCACGATTTCTTGGGTAGATTGATCAATCAGGCGATGATCAAATGCCTTCAACCGAATACGGATTTGTTGATTCTGCATTTTGACCTCAGACTCTTGTTTAGCTACCTATTAAGTAGCGCGCACCTATTAAAAGGAGGCGCAATTCTAATAGCCTCTAAACAATATGTCAACAACAATAGAAAAGCCCCCTGAACGGGGGCTTTATTAATTAACAAAAATTAAGCGATAATTTTTGCTACAACACCAGCACCAACGGTACGGCCACCTTCGCGAATTGCGAAACGTAGACCTTCTTCCATGGCGATTGGGTTGATCAGGGTAACGTCAAGTTTAACGTTATCACCTGGCATTACCATCTCAACGCCTTCTGGCAACTCACAGCTACCAGTAACGTCTGTGGTACGGAAGTAAAACTGTGGACGGTAGCCTTTAAAGAATGGCGTATGACGGCCACCCTCTTCTTTAGACAGAACGTACACTTCCGCTTCAAACTTGGTGTGCGGCTTAATGCTACCTGGCTTGGCCAATACTTGACCACGCTCAACGTCTTCACGCTTAACACCACGCAACAGAACACCAACGTTCTCACCTGCACGACCTTCGTCAAGCAGCTTACGGAACATCTCAACACCCGTACAGGTAGTCTTGGTCGTGTCTTTAACACCAACGATCTCAACTTCCTCACCTACTTTAACGATACCGCGCTCGATACGACCAGTTACAACAGTACCACGGCCAGCGATGGAGAATACGTCCTCAATCGGCATCAAGAAAGCTTGGTCAATAGCACGCTCTGGCTCAGGAATGTATGAGTCAAGAGTTTCCACCAGCGTTTTAACTGCTGTTGTACCCATGCCATTGGTGTCTTCGCCGTTCAGCGCCATTAGCGCAGAACCGGTGATGATTGGCGTGT
>Ga0265293_10001304_pt1 | contig 54694 bp, 49 predicted proteins | sample Munlanlewell138R_FD_192505 | JGI IMG/M metagenome (GOLD analysis project Ga0265293, IMG submission 192505) | Leachate microbial communities from a municipal landfill in Southern Ontario, Canada - Leachate well 138R | ecosystem: Engineered > Solid waste > Landfill > Unclassified | place: Canada... | reverse complement strand
ACGGCTTTAGCCGTGGATGAATGAGCCTCCTGAATGCCGCGAACGCAAAGTTTCGCGGCGTTCAGGTCAGCTCCGGGAGGAGCTGTGATGAAAAAAAGAACCCCGAGTTTACTCGGGGGTATCTATTGTGCCAGCAGCATGCCGGTGCCGGCAGAAATCTCGATAAAGTCGGTAAGGATGCGGATCGTTTCGTCAAGCACCGGATCGGGCAGTTTTTCGTTTTCATCCTCATCGGTGCGCACAAGCAGTTCTTCCATTTTATCCTGCACATCCTCGATCTCTTTTTCATTGACGATTTCGGCGATGCGATCAGTGAGCTTCAGTGAAACCTCCGGCGTGTTCATGCGTTTTTGAATGCGGTCGCGCCGCGAGATGATTTTTTTAAATTCTTCATCGTTTGCCGTACGCTCTCCGGAGCGTGTTTGCAGTTCCGGCAGGTACGGTTTTACAGAGGGCGACCACGGGCGGTAATACGCGTTGCGAACCTGAGTCCACGGCAGTGCGTTCGGCAGGAATTCTTCACCGATTTCAATCGCGTCATAAATGGACGGCAGAATCACATCGGGCTGTACGCCCTTGAGCTGCGTTGAGCCGCCGGCAATGCGATAGAAACTTGCGGTCGTGGCTTTCAATGAACCCAGTTCATCGCTGAGGCGTGACAGCGGGAAGACGCTTTGCACCGTTCCTTTGCCGTGCGTTTTAGCATCGCCGACGATCACAGCGCGGCCGTAGTCCTGCATCGCCGCCGCAACAATTTCAGAAGCGGATGCGCTGAGGCGGTTGACGAGTATTATGAGCGGGCCATCGTACAGTGTGCTGATATCATTATCCGGCAGAACAGAAACACCGCGCTGTTCACGGACCTGAACGATAGGACCGAGCGGAATAAAAAACCCGGCGATTTCAATAGCGTCGGCGAGCGAACCGCCGCCGTCGTTGCGCAGATCAAAAATTACGCCATCAACACTGTTTGTATTAAATTCAGTAAGAATGCGTTTTACATCGGCCGCAGCGCGGCGAGCGTCGGCTTTACCGGCACGGACTGCATCGAAATCGGCATAAAATTCGGGCAGGGTGAGAATACCGAAACGGAGTCGTTGATCCGCCGGCGTTAGTATTTCGCGCACTTCGCCCTTGGCCGCCTGTTCTTCGAGTTTAACTTCGTCGCGAATGAGATCAATCTCTTTGGTGCGCGTGCCGGTAATGTCGTCTGCCGGAATAACAGTGAGCACTACCTTGGTGCCTTTTTCGCCGCGGATCTGCCGGACAGCTTTACTGAGCGGCCAGTGCAGAATACTGACGGCTTCACCATCCCCCTGCGCTACGGCCATAATTTTATCTCCGGTTTCCAGCCGTCCGTCTTTATCCGCCGGTCCGCCTTTAATGATCTGTATGACTTTTGCCATGCCGTCTTCACTGCGCAGCGTGGCGCCGACGCCGACGAGCGAGAGACTCATGGCAATATCAAAATCTTCAACGCTGCGCGGCGAAAGATAATCGCTGTGCGGATCGTAGCTACGCGTGAATGAGCTGAGATAGCGCTGCAAAATGGTTTCGTGATCGTAGTTGGTATCGATAAGCAGTTTGAACTGTTTATAGCGTTCGCGCACAAATTCGTCCGGCGACAGATTTTTTTCAGCGCCGGTTTTTTTATCCTTAGCTTCTGCGGTTTCGTCTGCCGGATGTTCTTTTTTATTTTTTGCATCTGCTTCAATTGCAGCGCAGCGCGACACATATTCGTTTTTAATTTTCCGGCGCCACAGGTCATCCCATTCCGCTTCGGATTCCGCCCACGGCGCTTGATCACGCTTCCATTGCCACACTTCATCTTTGTCTGTATTGAAACCTTTATCGAGCAGGGCATAAGTGAATTCAACGCGGTCGGTCACACGCTCTTTGAAGCGTTCAAAAACGGTGTGTGCAAATGCGGTATCACCATCCAGTATTTTTTTATACAGCTCCGGACCGGACTGCCGGAATTCTTCAATGTCGGATGCCAGAAACCAGGTGTGGTCATAATCCAGTGTGTCAATATAAAGCGCCAGTGCATTGGTTGAAATGGCTGCATCCAGCAGCGCCCGGTTCAAGTGCACCCGCGGCAGGCGGTCGGCCAGGCGCGCGGCAATCCGGTCTGCCGGCAGCGGCTTTTCTTCCGCCGGCGGAATCGCGATCGCGTTCGCCGGCGGCCGGCCGCAGCCGGTCAGCAGTGCGGCAAAAATTGATAAAAAAAGAATACACTTTTGCATCGGGGAGTGTTTCTATCATAAACCGGTTTAAAAACAAAAGTTATCGTATGTTCTTTTAAACCTGCGGTTTTCCGGTTTTATGCACCGGAGCCGGTAAAACACTGATTATATCACGGTGTTTGACTGTGCGCCTCAAATGTCTGGCATTATCCGTTCGGTTTTCGTATGATTACCACGAGATACTAAGGAGTTTCATGAAAACCAAAACTGCCGCCGTGTTACTTTTGTCTGCTGCCGTTCTGTTTGCCGGCTGCAAAGAAAAACCCGTTATACCGGAAATCACCGCAGAAGCGGCCGCAGCATTTGCTGAAGCCGCATTCGACGGAAATACGGCCGCAGTTTCGTTGGCGCTCGGCAACGGAATGCCGGTCGATCAGGCCGATGAAGATAACAACACAGCATTGATGCTGGCTGCATTTAACGGACACACTGAAACCGTCCGTGTCCTGCTCGCCGCCGGCGCCGGAATTAATCGGCGTGACAATAACGGACGCACCGCGCTCATGTTTGCCGCCACCGGACCGAATCTGGCGACGATCACACTGCTGCTGGAAACCGGCGCCGAAGTGAATGCGGTGGATCACACTGAACGGTGGACGCCGCTTATGTTTGCTGCCGGCGAAGGGCTTTCGCCGGTGGCGGACCTGTTGATTGCCGCCGGTGCCGACCCTAAAATGAAAGATAAGGATAACGACACCGCTGCCGATTTTGCTTACAACCGCGGTTTCACTCAACTTGCCGCCAAATTACAGAAGCTGATGGAGGACTAAAACAGCACAACAGATATTCGAAACCGGTATTGAAATTCTGACACGCAGCATGATATTGCTGATCAAAAAATTAAAATATGCGGAGTTTACAGTAGGAATATAATAAGATTTTGTTCTACTGCGTTTTTCAATCCTGTAACAATCAATCAATCTAATAAGGAGGTATCATGAAAATTTGTTCAATGGTTCTGTCGCTGGTCGCCGCCGCCGGCATTGTTTGTCAGACCTGGGCTGCCTGGGAAACACAGAGTGGACCCGATGGCCGGCTGGTGAACTATGGTCCGGAATGCCGGATTCAGCGCAGTCCCGACGGCCGGCTCGTTTGTGTTCCGAACGGATGGCAGCATGCACACGGAACGGATGGACGCATTATTGCCATTCCGCCGAATGGACACGCGCAATCCGGCAGTGACGGCCGGCTGGTTGCAATTCCTGAAGGCTGGCGGTTTGCCGTTGGATTAGATGGACGCGGTGTTGCTGCTCCGCCGGATGCAAAACTGGTTTCCGGCGAAGATAAGCGACTGGTGGCTGTACCCAAAGACTGGCAGTATAAAATCGGTATCGACAACCGCGCAGTGGCTGCACCGCCGGACGGTGAATTTGTTACAGGCCCTGACGAGCGGTTAACTGCGGTACCGAAAGGCTGGACGTATAAAGTCGGCACCGATGGCCGCGCGGTGGCAATCCCGCCCAACGGGGAGTTTGAACAGGGACCGGACGGCCACATCATTGTGCTGCCGCCGGCGGATTATCTGCTGAGCATGGATGATTACGAAACGTATCACTTTATTCTGCTGCCGCAGAGTGTGACGGCGGATGAAGAAGAGGAAGAGAGCCCGGACAGGCATTAACATTACGGGATATTTTATATAAAAGAATTGTATCAACGTACCCCCGGATTACCGGGGGTGTTGTGTTGCCGAGTGCAGTTTCTTTTATGCGGTTAATGAGTCGTCCTGCAAAAGTTTTTTGGTTGTGCGGAAACAGTTCAGTAACCGGTCGGTTTTAACGGGCAGAATATCGATAAATTTATCGAGAATATCACGCTCGATGATCAATTTTTTGGTCGCCGGAAAACTTAAATCGATCATCCAGCTAAGCTGTAAAACAAACCGGTCAGCGAGACTGTTCAGGGTTCGGTAGTCGATGGGCTGGCTGTGCTCAAACTGGTCGAGTACGGCATCGGATGGAGCACCGTCAAAATCAATGCCCATAATAATTTCGGGGTGATCATGAATGCGGCCGGTTTTGATGACGTCCCAGCCGATAAAGAAAATATCGAGCCGGTCAGCGTCGCGGATCAGCCGCAAAAGTTTTTCCGCAGCAGCATTCATTTCCGGCGGTAGAGCTTTTTTATTATGATGTTTCACACCGAACAGAATGAGATCGCGCTCCGGCTCATTTATTCCGGCAAGCATGTTTTCAGTAAGGATCGTTTCAGCGCCGAGATCGCCGTGATCAATTGTTTTAGAATCATCAAAACTTCCGTATTTTTTGAACTGTGAAAAACGCCCGACGTCATGCATTAATCCAATTGCTTCAGCCAGATCGATTTCCGCTGTGGAAAATTCGCTTTGTTCAGCAATGAACCTGGCATCGCCGGCGACGCGCAGGGTGTGCTCAAGTTTCAACTGGTGCATCGGATGCAGCACACTGTTTTTGCGGTATGAATCAACATAGCGCACAAAGCGCTGTAAAAGCCGGGCAGAATTTTCTGATGTCATAGGTAGAAAACCAACAGTCTCTTCTAATTTCCGCTAAAAATCAGTGGCTAGGTATAAACAAATACGGCCAGTAAAATCAGTGCAATACCAGTGATTGCTTTTACGGCGCCGGCGGCTTTCAACCGTCCGGTGGTTTTGCACACGACCAGTGCAATGCGCCGGAACCACCATGGCGATAACAGGAAAAGCAGTCCGGTCAGTATCCAGATATATGAAATCGCCGCCATCACAACCCGCCATTCAGATTCGTGCCAGCGTGTAACGTAAAGTACGGGACCGGCGAGCAGCAGGAAAAATCCGCCGAGTGCGCGCGGGCTGAGCAGCTCATCAAGATATTTAATGCACAGGAAAACTGCGATCGGGGTCAGCCACCAGAGATGAACTTTCCATGCATCGAACATTCCGAGGTGCATTAACGAAAGCGCATACGCCGCCCAGATCAGATCAATCGCTGCCAGAATCCGTCCCGGCCAGATGCTGCGCGGGAAGCGTTCCATCCATGAGCGCATCATCTGCGGTTTTGCAATCATGGCAGCACCGGCCAGCAGTGCGACGATTCCAGCAGCCAGCGTTACAGCGGAGAGTCCGGACATTTTTTTCCTTTCAATAAATAAAACGTACAGTATGCGAAAAATACACCCGAAGTGAAACCGGTATTTTATAAAAACTGATTAAACACGATCACCGGTTTTTTGGAAGAAGGGAATAAACAGCCGGTCGCAAGTCGAAGGTCAGAAAGTCTGAAACAATTTTTGACGGGATTAATAGGATTGACAGGATTTTTTTCTCAATTCTTTATTCGCGTAAATTAGCGATCATTGGCGGTTTGCTTTCCGGCGGTTCATTTTCCCGGTGTGCGGACGCAGCTGCTTCATCTGTTTACGGCGTGCGGCGAGTCCGCGAATAACCGGCACGGGTTCGCCGGTTTCATAGTCAAGGCCGGTATAATAAACAGCGGCGGCCGGCGTCATCGGCAGCGGAATATAATCCTGTACCTGCTGCAGTTTCCATTGTTCGTTGAGTACAAATTTTTCCACCGCGTTCATTTCGGTTTCGGTCGAGCCCGGAAAGTTGGAAATAAAATACGGCACGAGGTATTGTTTTTTCCCGGCGCGCCGGCTCTCTGCAGCGAACGCCTCCTGAAAGCGGCAGAAAATTTCCGGCGCCGGTTTGCGCATTTTTTTCAGCACATCCGGATGCATGTGTTCCGGTGCAACTTTGAGATGTCCGGACACATGATGCTGTGCGAGTTCGCGGATGTATTCCGGATGACGCAATGCAACATCCATGCGGATGCCGGATTGAATAAAAACGTGGTTTACATTTTCAAGCGACCGCACGCGGCGCATTAGATGAATCGCGGCGCCGGCGTCGAGTTTCAGATGCGGACAGATCGCCGGAAACAGACAGCTCGCGCGCCGGCATGTTTTACAGGCTTCATCCACGCCGTTCCGGCAGCCGTAAAGGTTGGCGGTCGGTCCGCCGAGATCGCTGACCGTGCCGCGAAATTCCGGCGTGCGGGTGAGTGCGCGGATTTCACGCACTACGGATTCTTCGGAACGGCTGGTTAAAAAACGTCCTTGATGCAAACCGAGTCCGCAGAACGTGCAGCCGCCGCCGCAGCCGCGCACAACGGTGATGGAGTTTTGGATCATGGTGAACGCCGGTATTTCTTCTTTATAGGAAGGATGCGGTGCGCGTGCGAACGGCAGCGCGTAAACGGCATCGAGCTCTGCCGGCGTAAGCGGCGGCGCCGGCGGTTCCATTAGCAATGCGCGCGCGCCGTGAAACTGTACGAGCGGTCTGCCGCAAAACGGATTCTGTTCGCGCTCGGTCAGGCGCGTGGTTTCAAGCAGCGCTTTTTTATCAGCGGCGCACTCTTCATACGACGGCAGGATCACAGCATCGGAAAAATCGCGTGCCGCCGATTCTTTGCCGCCGAGCAGTCGCGCCGTGCCGCGAATTCCGGCGAGCGGTTCGCCGGCGTTCAGCCGGCGCGCAATTTCGCGCACGGAATGTTCGCCCATGCCGTACATGAGAAGTTCAGCTTTGGAATCCTGTAAAATTGACGGGCGCAGTCTGTCCTGCCAGTAGTCGTAATGCACGGTGCGGCGCATGCTGGCTTCGAGTCCGCCGAGCGCGACAATGATGCCGGGAAAAACTTTTTTGGCGAGCTGCGTGTAAACGACCGACGGCAGATTCGGGCGCAGTCCGGTTTGGCCGCCGGGCGAATAGACGTCCTCTTTCCGCTTCCGGCGCGCGGCGGTGTAATGCGACAGCATGGAATCAATATTTCCGGCCGTGACGCCGGCGAACAGGCGCGGGCGTCCCATCGCCGTCAGCGACTCCGGATTCGTCCAGTCGGGCTGGGAAATTATGCCAACGTGCCAGCCTTCCGCTTCCAGCACGCGCCCGATAACGGCCGCACCGAACGACGGATGATCAACATACGCATCGCCGGTAATCAGCAGCACATCCAGTTCCTCCCAGCCGCGCGCTGCCATTTCCGCGCGCGTCATCGGAAGAAACATTTTTCTATCATCAGCCATGATTTATTTAACCACTAATTTTGACTCATCGGCACGATTATTCTCACGATTTTAAGATTTGAATTTTTATTCGACCTCACACCGTTCGCTCCGTACTATACCGGTTTAATTTCAATCAAAGAGAATCAATGCAAAAGTTTGATACCGGACTCTTCACCGGACTTTACCGCCACATGCTGGCGGCGCGTAAAATTGACGCGGTTCAGGCGGACGCCGCGCAGCGCGGCGAAGCGTTTTTTTATATTCCTTCATCCGGGCACGAATCCATCGCCGCGCTCGCACCGCTCCTGACTGAAAACGACTGGCTGCACTGCCATTATCGTGACCGCGCTCTGCTTTTTGCGCGCGGCGTGACGACGACAGAAGTTCTGCTTGAGCTGCTCGGGAAAACCGGCAGTCCGTCCGAAGGCCGCCGCATGCCGGGCTTTGCGTGCAGCCGCGAACTGAAGCTGCTGAGCGCGCCGACCGGTGTGGCATCGAACGCGCTGCAGGCCGCCGGCGTAGCGCAGGCGGTGAAGAATGAAGCCGGCACACCGGTGGTCTATTGCGGCATCGGCGACGGCGGCACGCAGGAGGGCGAATATCTGGAGGCCATCGCCGAAGCGGTGCGCTCGCAACTGCCGGTGCTGTTTGTGGTGCAGGATAATCATTATGCGCTGTCAACGCCGTCGCAAGGCCGGACGTTTTTTTCGCTGCCGGACGGCGATGCGAAAGAGTTTTACGGCATTCCGATCCGTTATACAGACGGCACCGATGCCGTAAAAACATACAACGCATTTGCCGGTGCGGTGAAGGAAATGCGCAAAACGCGTGCGCCGCAAATTGTGGTAATGCGCGTTGAGCGGTTGACGAGTCACACGAACGCCGACGATCACTCCATCTACCGTTCGGTGGAGGATATTGAGCGGATTCAACAGACCGCAGATCCGGTTCTGATTCTCGCCGGAAAGCTGCTTGCCGCCGGCGTGCCGGAACAAGAGCTCAAACAAATCGAGCACGAAATTAATGTGGAGGTTGATCAGGCGTTCGACACCGCGCGCCGCGCTGCCACCGCAACTACAGAATATTCAGCAAAAAAACCGCTGCCGGCAGCCATGACGGCGCCGGAATCGGAACGCCGCGACGACGGTACGGCACGGACGATGATTGAAGCGATGCGCGACGTCTTCCGCATCCGGTTGAAAAATGATCCGGCGGTGTATCTTTACGGTGAGGACATTGAAGATCCGAAAGGCGATGTGTTCGGTTTAACGCGCGGACTGAGCAGTGAGTTTCCGGCGCAGGTTGTCAATTCGCCGCTGAGCGAAGCGACGATTGTCGGCACGGCGATCGGCCAGGCGCTCGCCGGTAAAAAACCGGTGGCATGCATTCAGTTCGCCGATTTTATGCTGCCGGCGTTTAATCAGATTGCCGCCGAACTCGGCGCGATGTGGTGGCGCACTAACGGACAGTGGGAATGTCCGGTGATTTTAATGGCGATTTGCGGCGCCTACCGCCCGGGACTCGGTCCGTATCACGCGCAAACCTTCGACGCCGCCTTCGCGCATATTCCGGGACTCGATGTGATGATGCCGTCCACCGCCGCCGATGCCGCCGGCCTGTTAAATGCGGCGTTTGATTCGGGCCGCCCGACGGTGTTCCTGTTTCCGAAAAATTTAATTAACGACCGCACTGTGACTGCCGGAGAAAACATTTCCGAGCAGTTTATTCCGATCGGCTGTGCGCGGGTGACACGTCCCGGTAAAGATTTAACGCTGGTGAGCTGGGGCAGCACGATGCCGCTCTGCGAAAAAGCGGCGGACGCGCTGCAGGACGCCGGCGCCGGCGTGGAAGTGATCGACCTGCGCTCGCTGTCGCCGTGGGATGAGAAAACGGTGATTGCCTCGGCGCAGAAAACCGGACGGCTGCTCGTTGTCCATGAAGATAATCATACCTGCGGTCTCGGCGGCGAAGTGCTGGCAACCGTTGCCGAAAAATCCGGTGTGCCGGTGCAAATGGCGCGCGTGACGCGTCAGGATACCTATATTCCCTATCTGTTTGAAACGCAGCTGGATGTTGTGCCGACGTTTAAAAGCATTCTCGAAAAAGCGGCGGAGCTGCTCAACTATTCACTGACGTGGCAGATGCCGGCGGAAGAAGTAGAGGGTTCAGTCACTGTGAATGCGATCGGGTCAAGTCCGTCGGATAAAACGGTGACGATTACCGAACTTTATGTGAAATCCGGCGACGCTGTGGAAGCGGGCACACTGCTCGCGGCGGTGGAAGCCGATAAAGCGACGATGGAAATTTCAACGCCGGTCGCCGGACTGGTTGAAGAGCTGTTTCTGGCCGAAGGCGATTCGGTGGATGTCGGCACACCGCTCGCACGTATTAAAACCGACGAAACTGATCTCATTAAAAAACCGGTGACGAGTGAAGATTCCGGTGTGCCGGTGTTGGAAAAACGGTTGAACGCTGTGCCGGAGAAACCGGCAGTGGAAAAAAGCACTGCGATAAAACCGGTGATTCTTTCCTCTGTTACCACGGCGTTCGGGTCGCGCATTGTGCCGAACCACGAGCTCGTGCGCCCCGGCGATGAATGGGATTCCGAAGCCATCCGTAAGCGCACCGGCATTGAAAACCGGCGCTGGATTACCGGCAATGAAAATGTCACATCGCTCGCTGTAAAAGCTGTGCGTGAACTGCTGGAAAAAGAAAAGCTCCGGCTTGCCGATATCGACGCGATGATCTGCGCCACCGGTACGCCGCTTTCCATGACGCCGTCGCTCGCCTGCCGTGTTCTCTACGGACTCAGTCCGGCAAAAGGTGAAATTCTGATGCAGGCGCACGACGTGAATGCCGCGTGTTCCGGCTATATGTATGCCATGCAGAATGCGTGGGATATTCTGCGCGACGATCCGTCGAAAAAAGTCATCGTGATTACTGCCGAAACGCTGTCGCCGATGATTAATTTTGACGATCCGAAAACCTGCGTACTGTTCGGCGATGCCGCCACTGCCTCGCTGTTTTCCTGCGAAGAACGCGCTGGAAATATCAACGCGCTGATCAACCGCTCGGTGCTGTCCGCCACCGGCGTAGAAGATAAAGTGTTGTATGTGCCCAACATGGGCGGCGACGAAAAAATCGAAATGGAAGGCCTCACGGTTTTTAAACTTGCGGTGAAAAAGATGGCGGATATGCTCGCCGAAGCGTGCGTGAAACGCGGCATTGCGGTGGATCAGCTCGACATGATCGTGCCGCATCAGGCAAATGAACGGATTATTGAGGCGGTGCGCAAGTCTGTCCGCTGTTCGCCGGAAAAAATGTTTGTGAACATTAAAAACTACGCCAATACCTCGTCGAACACTATTCCGATCGCACTGTCTGAAATGATGCCCGGCATGAAACAAGGTGCACTGATCGGACTTACCGCTTTTGGCGGTGGATTCACCTTCGGTGCCGCCGTGATTGAAAAAATGTAACACCGCAGCAAAGATGCATCACAGTCATAAGGTTTTATGCGCTTTCTTTTTCGTGCTTTTTTGTAATTTTTGTGATTGAATTCTATTTCGTATGAAATCGGCGTTGATTAAAGAGTTCCGGCATCACGGTCCGTACACGTTTCTCGGTGCGGCGGTGAGCGTCATTCTGATGATGACGATCCGCCACTGGTGGCCGGCGGTGCTCGACACGGAACGCACTCTGCAACTGTTCGAATTTTCACATCCGCTGCATGTTGTACTCAGTGCCATGGTCACCGCAACGGTGTTCAAAAAATACCGGCAGAACAAATCGTGGAAAGGGATCGCTGCCGTCATTCTCGTCGGCTATTTCGGCGCCATCGGCATCGCCACGCTGAGTGACTGCATTGTGCCGTTCTGGGCGGAAACCATTCTCCGCATGGACGCGCATCTGCATCTCGGTATCGTAGAAATACCGTTCATTATTAACTTTGCGGCACTGCTTGGAATCAGTATGGCATTTTTTTCGCCGAAAACCTACATTCCGCACGCCGGACACATTCTGCTGAGTACGATGGCATCGCTCTTTCACATTATGACCGCGCATGCCGGCAAATTTTCATTCGGGCAGGGGGCATTGATTATTGTATTCCTTTTTATCGCCGTCTGGGTGCCCTGCTGTTTCAGCGACATCGCCTTTCCGGTACTTTTTACCGGCAAATGTGATCATTGTCACGAAGATTAAAATAACCGGCGGCGCGCCCCGCCGCGTTCCACAACAGCAGAAATTTTTAGACGGGATAACCGGATTTAAACCGGAAAAATATTCATAGGCCACTTACTGTTTAAGCATCCTGTTATCCGGTCAAAAAATTTGAAGTGAATCATGAAAATTTTAAACGCCGGCCGCAACGATCTTCCGGCAATGCTCGACCTGCAGAAAAAAATTTCAAATTGAGGTGATCTCTACAATGAACCGGATTTGTCGCCGATGCTCGAAAGATTGAAGAGCTCGCACCGGTTTTTGCCGCCGCAGTTTTTATAAAGCAGAGATCACCGGAAACCTCGTCGACACGACAGTAATCACATTCTATTTTTTCTGAGCATGATAAAATCGAACGCTTTTTCCGGGTTTCGCCGAGCAGTATGGTATCCCGCTTCAGTTCGCAGCAGGTGAGGGCAAAAAATCAGGCGGCTTTTAGAGCGGTTGATTGCGGGTTGTCCAGACCGGCAGCGATCTAGAGCGTATTAAGAAAAATTATAGCCACAAAAAACACACAAACACACAAAAGTGTAATGTATCGCAGGCATCTTTGCCTGCCTTGGGAAATCCGCAGATAACGCAGATGAACGCAGATATTTAAACCACGGGAGACACAACACACACGGAAGTTTTGCAGAAAGCATCAGGCATTCAGGGATTAGCAGAGAGGCAGAGTCGTAGACGCGGCGCCCTCGCCGCGTTCCGTGTTCAGGGTTTTCTGTGTACAGTTGAGAGTTGAAAAGTTCTCAGTGCGCTCTGCGGTTTATCAATCATTCGGCCCATAATTATTTTGCGATTTTTGCGCGTTTTTGCGGCTATACATTAATTTAAAATGCTCTAATCAACTGTTCAGTGATTTTACGCGAATGGCAAGATGATCGATGCTTTCGAAGCGTTCGTATGGGTCATTGCCGGCCGTTACTGTGCCGCTGAACAGACTGTCGAGTTTAACAACCGGTATAATCCGGCTGATGATGTTCGGAGTAAGCAAGATATACAGTTCTCTCCCCAGCGCACGGCCTCGGTAAGGCGCATTGATAAGCGCCGGCAGAGCGGTAACGGGATTATCTCGTTTGGAAGGCCTTCCTGTATGAGTTCTTTGACATCCGGCGCGTACGAACCCCGGTGGTTCCAGCGGATACACCTCAATACAGTGTTAGACAAGATTGACATATTAATTTGTAAATAAACGGAAGTTTTAATAAAAAATAAAAGAATATCGGCAAGATCATTATATTCTTTTATTTAAATGCCCTATTCCATTTAAGTGTATTATCTATACTCGGCACATTCACAGAACCCGAGGGCCTGTATGGCAAAGAATAAAAAATTGTTTAATGTAATGCTGACGGGCAGGCGCAAGGACGTTGCCGCGCTGGTACAGGCAGAGATTGCCGCCGATGCGGATGTGACATCGGTTCTAATGGAGTCCATGCTTCCGGTGACGCACGCAATCGGCACACAGTTTCCCCGCAATGAAATATCTGTTTTGGCAATGCAGATCGCTGCCTGCGCCATGCAGGCCGATCGGGGCGTTATTGATTCACTGCTGTCTAAAAGCGGACATGAACCGTTCGCCGAAGCAGTGGCTGGTATCCCGAAAGGCAATCAGCATGACACCGTCAAAAATCAGGTAGCCATGATGATGAAAGGCACCGGGTATAAAGTAATGAATTGCGGCACAGATTGCGATGTCGCCGGATACGACAACGCCATGGCCGGCAACGCGCCGGTTTTAATGCTCAGCGCGCTGCCGCCGGCAACCATGCCCTATATAAAGGAGGTGGTTGATCACTTTAAAACGACGGATTCAAACGTGAAAATTCTGATCGGCGGTGCTCCGATAGCTAAGGAATATGTTAATCAGACCGGAACCGGTGGTTACACCGGTGACACTAGTCAGGCTGTCGCTGCTGTTGAAAAAATTTTTGATAGATAGAATAAAACAGGGTACTCCGGTTTGCGGAGTGCTTTTTATGGAGAAAAACATGAGTAAGACAATAGCTATAGATTCCTTAGACCGGTTTGTTTACGGCCGCAGCCCCAGACCGGTGATCACTAAACGGGGGCTTGCACTTGGCACCGGGATGGTTTTCCCCGAAGTTAACTTCACGCTGCCTGCAATGAATATTACGACAGAAACCTGGCCGCAGGTGATCGCGCATTATACAGAGATGGCCGACAGTGTAATCAGACGTGCAATTGAACTGGAGACGCCCCAGTTACAGATTGAATTCGAAACTCTTCCGGAGATGACCCTGAATCCGGCCTGGGGACTCGAAATCAACCGCCTGCTGGCTGATAAACTGATTGAGGCGCAGGAAAAACACGGAGTCAAAACTGCTCTGAGGTTCACACCGAATGATATTCGAGAATTCTCCCGTCCGCCGGTCATGCGCAGCGGAGTATATTGGGATAATATGCTGGCAGTATTCGCCAAAGCCGGCGAGGCCGGCGCCGATTTTCTTTCCATTGAATCCACCGGTGGAAAAGAATTAAATGATGAAGCGCTGATTAACGCTGATCTGCCGGGCGTTGTTTTTGCACTGGGTGTTCTAGGCTGCCGCGATATGGAATTTCTATGGAAACACATGGTTGCCGCCTGCCGGGAAAACGGTGTAATTCCGGCCGGAGACAGCGCCTGCGGTTTTGGAAACACCGCAATGGTGCTGGCCGAGAAAAAAATGATTCCGAAAATTTTTGCAGCGGTGGTGCGTGTCGCCACCGTGCCGCGTACGCTGGTGGCATTGGAGCAGGGTGCAACCGGACCTTGTAAGGACTGTGCCTATGAAGGGGTTTATATCAAAGCAATTACCGGAACGCCGGTTGCACTCGAAGGAAAAACAGCCGCCTGCGCTCATCTGAGTCCAATCGGCAATATTGCCGCTGCGGTTTGCGACTGCTGGTCTAATGAATCGGTGCAGAATGTTCAGCTGCTCAGCGGCAAGGCACCGGAAGTTTCTGCAGAACAGCTCATTTATGACTGCCGGTTGATGAATACTGCAGCCCGCCGTTCCTGTGAGGATGCGTTGAGGTTGCGTGACTGGCTGGTTGAGTCCGATGCTCCACTGGATCCCCAGGCGTATGTGTTGCATCCGGAAATTGTCCTGCGCATTTCTAAAAAAATTGTGCAGGGCGGAACAGCCTATGAACGCACCCGCATTGCCGTACAGGCCGCACTCGAAGAACTGCGCAAGGGAGCGGATGAAAAAGCCTATTATCTTGATCCGCGCGAAGAACGCTGGCTCGAGAGGATGGAGATGTCTGTTGAAGACGATATTCCGGAGACCGAGGCTGAGATGATCGCACAGTATGCACCGCTGGTTGACCGGTCAAAATGTTCACTGAAAGAATACGGAGTCGATGCATAAGGCCATTCCATGCCATCTGATTGCCGGGGCGCTGGGAATCGGAAAAACCACTGCGATTCGGCGGTTTGTTGCGCGGTCCGCTGCTTTTACGGGAGTGATCGTCAATGATTTCGGCAAAACCGGATATGACGCTGCGCTGATCGCGGCAGGCGGCGGAACGGACCGGCTGCGGGTTGAACATATACCGGGCGGCTGTCTCTGCTGCACTTCTGCCGCACAGATGCTGCCCGCGCTGGAGATACTTTGCGCCCGGCCTGAAGTTGAGCAAATCATCATTGAGCCTGGCGGGATCGTACTCATCGATCCGTTGCTGGAGATGCTGTATGCCGCTGCACCGCGGTGCCGGATTGAGGTAATGCCGGTGATTGTATTGTTCGATCCGGCGAAAAACCGGCCGGAGCGGCTCGCAATGATTCCGTACTGGAACCGGCTGGCGGAATGTGCCGATATTGCGGTTGCCAACCGGTGTGATCTGGCAGCTCCGGAACAGGTTGAGACTTTTATGCACTGCCTGAAAAACTGGACACCGCCGAAACTGAGCGTGATCTGCACATCGCACGATGAGCTGCCACCGGAAATTTTCAAGTTGCGTAAAGATACAGGCTGCCCTGTACGTACTGGACATCACTATCATGCGGAATTACCGCCGTCTGGCATTTTTTCTTCGGGCGATACGTTTTATTTGCCGGCACTGATCAAACTGCTTGAAACACTCGCTCCGCAGCTTGATCGGTTTAAAGGTAGTGTAAAAACGGAACAGGGGTGGCAGCGAGTAGAAATTGCGTTTGGCGGTGTCTTTTATTATCCGGCGCCGGTAGCGGAATGCACGGCGGTTGAATGGATCGGCGATGTCAGCGGCGTCGCACAGCAAATCAATGCTTGCCGGTTAACCCGTTAAAGGTAGAAAAGGATGTTTGCGGTGTAATTAGATTGCTGTATCCTGCGGTCTCAAAAAAATCGGCAGGCAATATTGGTATATCTGAATCTTGAACTAAAATTAAGAAATTTTATATAATGACATGCAATACTATAAGAAAATATAATAATTCAGCAATATTATTATATTTTATGCTAGTATATGCCTATTTTTTGCTTGGGATTAAGGTAAACTGTTCAAAATAAAGTTAAACGTTAATTGGGAGAAAGAGTTTATGGCAAGAAATCAGGAACTGTTTGATGCTATTACTAAAGGCAGACGCAAAGATGTCGCCGCAATCGTTCAGGATCTGATCGATTCAAAAGCAAATGTAGAAGAAATTTTAATGGAATCGATGATTCCGGCGATGCGCGAAATCGGTGACCGTTTTTCCCGTAATGAAGTGTATGTACCGGAAATGTTGATCGCCGCCCGCGCGATGCAGGCCGGTCTTGACCTCATCAGCCCGCTGCTTGCTGAAACCGGACATGAGCCGCTGGGGAAAGTGTGCATCGGAACTGTAAAAGGCGATTTGCACGATATTGGCAAAAATCTTGTCGCTATGATGGTCAAAGGTGCCGGTTATGAAGTGATGGATCTCGGGGTTGATTGCGATGTTTCCAAGTTTGACGAAGCAGTGAGTAACGGTGCACAAATCGTCATGCTGAGTGCATTGTTAACGACGACGATGCCATACATGAAAGAAGTAGTCGATCACCTCAAAGCCAAAGGCGCGAATATTAAAGTGCTGATTGGCGGCGCGCCGGTAACTCAGGAATATGCCGATGAAATCGGTGCCGACGGGTACTCCAGTGACGCAAACGAGGCTGTTACCTCAGTTGAAAAAGCCTTCGCCGCGCTGCATGCTTAAAACGTTGTTTGATTTTTACTCTGCAAACATCCCCGGTTGCAAAGGCCGGTGATGTTTTTATATCGAGGGAAAACAAACGGCGGAAGCATGAATCAAATGTATTCACGATCCGGTCTGACAGTCAGGCAGATCGTGACTGATACAGTTTACTGTTGGGTTTACGGTGTCGATGGAATGCCTTCTGCTTGAAGATCAATCTCTCTTTGTCGAAGCAAGAAACCTTGCTTGACCAAATCCCGTCGATTGTGGCATTGTGGTATCACTTTCACACAAACAGGCACGCGATGTTCCAATTATTTAACTTCAGTAAACCGGCGGCGATTGCTATTCACGCTTGTGCCTGGTTGGCCCGCCAGCCGCAATACACCGGGCGGGCCGCCGAACTTTGCGCCGCTCTCGGCTATTCGCAACCGCACTATGTCAAGGTGATGCAGACTCTGGCACGCCGCGCTATCGTCGTCTCGCAGTGCGGCCCCGCCGGCGGTACCACTCTGCTGATTGAACCAGCTGAACTGACTGTCTGGCAGGTGCTTGAAGCCGTTGCCGGTACCATCGCTTCTAGCCATACCTGCCCGCTGGAACCGGCTCCCTGCACCCAACGATGCCCGCTGGGTCAGGCCCTCCGGACTGCTATTCTTTCTCTAACACAAGAGCTGCAAACAATCACCATCGCCGACGTCTCACAGGGATTGCCGGCCCAACCGAATTAGGAATTATACCATGACCAAACGTAATATTATTAAAATTGATGAAGAAAAATGTGTCGGCTGCGGTCTCTGTGTCAATGCCTGTAACGAGGGAGCCATTCAACTGGTCAACGGTAAAGCGCGCCTGGTCAGTGAAAGTTACTGCGACGGGCTGGGCAATTGCCTGCCTAAATGCCCCACTGGCGCTATTACCATTGTCGAACGCGATGCTGCACCTTTCGATCCTGCGGCCGTCGCCCGGCACAAAGCGTCCTTGACCGCGCCGGCGCAAAAAAGCCCAGCACCGGCTGGCGGCTGCTCCGGTTGTCTGAGCCAGTCGATCAGCCGTCTTTTCGACACTAACGGTGCCGCCGATCCCGCGACTCCGCCTCCTGCCCGTACGCCCCCTGTCATGCCGGCTCATACCACCGGTGCCTCACAACTGGCCCAATGGCCCTGTCAAATCAAACTGGCCCCGGTCAACGCCCCCTGGTTTGCTCATTGTAAATTACTGATCGCTGCCGACTGTACCGCCTTTGCCTACGCGAATCTCCATCAGGATTTCATGCGCGGACGCGTCACCCTGATCGGCTGCCCTAAACTCGACAGTGTCAACTATGCTGAAAAACTGACTGAAATCCTGCAGCAAAATGAGATTAAAGACCTGACTCTGCTCCGCATGGAAGTTCCCTGTTGCGGCGGCTTGACCCATGCCGTCAAAGAGGCCCTGGCCGCCAGCGGTAAAATCATCCCCTGGCAAATCATCACTATCTCCATCGATGGCCACCAGATCGAAACCTGACACTCTCCCGCTCCTGATGTATGCAGAAACAGCGGAGAATGGTCAGTGGGGACTAAAAGAATAGACAAGATCACCACGTCTTGATTTCAAGGCGAACAAACCCTGGGTGTAAGGGAAGGGATGTACGCAAGGCAGCATCCGGGCAGACGCTTTGTACTGCCACTTTACAACCGTCACCAATGTCAACTTTGATACATCCACCCTCAAAGCCATGCTGCGCACAAAGATCCTTACCTGGCCGCATTTTTTAGCTGCCGGTGCCGGGAATAAACGCCAACGCACCCGGTTTGAAGTTTATGGTGCGGCCTGAAAATAACCGCCGGAATGGCGGTAAAGGATGGCACGCTTGAAGCGTGCGCGAAAACATCAGATTATTTGGATTCCGATGCATTTGAAACGGTGATAGAGTAATTTGAATTTTTAGACCTGAATATGAAAACTGATCTAAAAAATTCATGTAAAAATAACAGATGAAAATTGAAGAATATAAATTAAATCCTGAGCGTTTCCCCGGTCCGATTTTACGAACTGAAGAGATTCACAAAACCTATTATATCGGCAAACGCCCGGTGGAAGTGCTGCATGGCGTTTCACTGGAAATCCGGCGCGGAGAGGCGGTATCGATTATGGGTGCGAGCGGCGCCGGCAAAAGCACGCTGCTGCATATTCTCGGCGGACTCGATCAGCCGGATTCCGGTGATGTATTTTTCGAAAACAGGAGTCTGTGTAAAATGAGTCCGGCGCGCCGTGCGGCGTTCCGCGCCGCGCGCTGCGGATTCGTTTTTCAGAGCTATCATCTGCTGCCGGAACTGGATGTGCTGCAGAATGTGATGCTGCCGGCAATGGCGGTGAAGCGAAAATCCGGCGTTCAGGAGCGCGCGCAGTATCTGCTGGAGCAGGTCGGGCTGTCGGCGCGCACGGATCATCGCCCGGCAGAACTTTCCGGCGGCGAACAGCAGCGTGTAGCCATTGCGCGCGCGCTGATTAATACGCCGGATCTGCTGCTGGCGGATGAGCCGACGGGGAATCTGGATTCGCATACCGGCGAAAATATATTGAATATTCTGTTTACCTTAGCGCAGACTGACGGACTCACGCTGATTGTGGTAACCCATAACGAAGAGGTCGCCCGGCGCTGTCGACATGAGCTGATTTTAAAAGACGGCAAACTGGAGAAATAAAAATGAAAGTTTTTTTGAATGGAAAAATCGTTGACGAGAAAGATGCGGTCGTTTCGGTGTTTGATCACGGACTGCTTTATGGCGACGGAATTTTTGAAGGCACCCGCGTCTATAACGGCCGCATCGCGTTTCTAGACGAACATATTGACCGCCTGTTTGATTCGGCGAAAACCATTCTGCTTGATATTGGCATGACGAAGGATGAGATCAAACAGGCGACAGTTGATATTTGCAAAGCAAACAGCCTAAAAGAGGGTTATATGCGCCACGTTGTAACGCGCGGCGTTGGGAACCTCGGTTTGAATCCGTATTCCTGCAAAAAGGCGCAGGTCATCATTATCGCCGCCGGAATTAAACTGTATTCCGAAGAGATGTATCAGAATGGGTTAAAAATTATTACCGCCGGTACAATACGCAACATGGCGGAAGCGGTGAACCCGCGCGTGAAGAGTTTGAATTATCTGAACAATATTATGGCGAAAATTGAAGCGATCAATTCCGGCGTTGAAGAGTGCCTGCTGCTCAACGCACAGGGCTATGTCGCCGAAGCATCCGGCGACAATGTGTTCGCGATTAAAGACAACAAACTGTTAACACCGGCAACCTGGTGCGGCGCGCTCGACGGCGTAACGCGCAATGTTGTTATGAAACTTGCCGCTGAAATGGGCATGGACGTGGTTGAAACGGTGCTTACCCGTTACGAACTCTGGACGGCAGACGAAATGTTTCTTACCGGAACCGCGGCTGAAGTGATCGCAGTGGTTGAGCTGGATAAACGCCCGATCGGCGACGGGAAACCCGGTCCGAAAACGCAGCAGCTTATTAAAGCCTATCGCAATCTGGTTAACAGTACCGGCACGCCGGTTGAATAAGGATTTTTATGAAGTGTGATCTCTGTGACAAAGAAGCCGTAGTGCATTTGACGCAGATGGTGAACAATGAAATGAAAGAAGTTCACCTTTGTGATGAACACGCCAAAGTGCAGGGCGTTGACCTGCAAACTCCCATTTCTATCACCGATATCTTAATGGGACTCAGTCAGCAGATCAAAACGCCGGCGCCGGCGGAACTGACGCTGGCGTGTCCGCGCTGCGGGATGTCGCGCGATGAATTCCGTAAAAACGGCCGGCTCGGCTGTCCGGACTGCTATAAAACATTTATGGCCGAATTGACTGCCGCCGTAAAAGCGATGCACCATAGCGCGCAGCATATTGGAAAAATTCCGGCTCGCGAAGGTGTGCAGACGCGCATGAAATCAAAACTCGCACGGTTGCAGAAAGAACTGGATGAAGCCATTGCCCGTGAAGAGTATGAGCGCGCCGCACAATTGCGCGACGAAATGAAAATCAGTCGTTCCGCCGCGGATGAAGGGGGCGCCGCGTGAGGCTGGACAATATTTTTAACCGTCACGGCGGCTGGCTTGAGGCGGGCCCTAACGAAGGGCCGGTTATTAGCAGCCGGATTCGTCTGGCACGCAATCTGCGCGACACGACCTTCCCCGGCTGGGCTTCTAAAGAGGGTCGCAATCGCGTCTGGAATGAGGTTGCTCTCGCATTTGACTCTGTGCCGGACAATGAAAAATTTATGCGCTGGCGGATGGACGAATTGAATTCGCTCGATCGTGATCTGCTGTTCGAGCGCCACTTGGTCAGCCGTGATCTCGCGGAACGTCATATTGGCGCCGGTGTTTTTGTTAATAAAAACGAATGTCTCGCGATCATGGTGAACGAAGAAGATCACCTCAGGTTGCAGTCTTTGCAGCCGGGATTGAAGCTGCAGCATGCCTGGGACGTTGCCAATCAACTGGACGACGAGCTTGAAAAAAATCTTTCCTACGCATTTTCAAGCAAGCTCGGCTATTTAACGGCGTGCCCGTCGAATGTCGGTACCGGCCTGCGCGCCAGCGTCATGCTGCATTTGCCGGGACTCGTGCTCACCGGTGAAATTAAACCGGTAATTAACGCTGTCTCAAAAATCGGACTCACTGTGCGCGGACTGTGGGGCGAGGGCTCCGAAGCGTCCGGACATATGTTTCAGATTTCAAACCAGATTACACTCGGCAAGCCGGAAACAGAAATCATCGCGCACCTTGAGCAGATTGTACTCGAAGTAATCGAGCACGAGCGCAATGCGCGCGCGCGGCTGATGCAGTCACAGCCGCGGCGCGTGCTCGACCACGTCGGCCGCGCGTACGGCGTGCTGGCGCATGCCGTGTTAATGACCACCGGCGAAGCGCTCGATCTGCTGTCGGCGCTGCGACTGGGAACCGATCTTTCGCTGCTGCCGGAAATTGACCGTCGCGAGCTCGCGCGACTGTTTATTCGCATTCATCCGGCACATCTGCAAAAAGAGGCCGGCGCAGTGCTGACGCCGGAAGAACGCGATGTAAAGCGCGCTGATCTAATCCGAAACTTTTTAACGAATAAGGACCAATGAAACCGACCCGCATTGATCGCAAATTTGCTGAACTGAAACGGCAAGGCAGAAAAGGATTTATTGCGTACATCGGCGCCGGCGATCCGACGCTGGACGACACGGTGGATATTGTGTTGCGGCTCGAAGATGCCGGCGTGGATATCGTCGAACTCGGCCTGCCGTTTTCTGACCCGCTGGCGGACGGGCGGGTCAATCAGGATGCCGCCGGGCGCGCACTGGCTGCCGGCGCAACCTTTGACGGCGTGATGAACTGTATTAGAAAGATCAGGGAACGCTCTGCAATTCCGATGATGTTTTATGCATACATTAATCCGCTTTATAAACGCGGATTTGAAACCGCCATGCACACTGCCGCCGGTGCCGGAATTGACGGATTTCTGCTGCTCGATCTGCCGTTTGAAGAGGCGGGTTCGTATCAGAAAGTTATTTCCGGTGTGAATCTGAATAACATTATGCTTATCACACCGACCACGCCGGAAACACGGATTAAAAAGATCATGCAATACGCGGACGGTTTCGTTTATTGCGTTTCGACGGCCGGCATTACCGGCGTACGCAGTTCCGTTGCCGCCGGAGCACCGGCGCTTGTGGCGCTGACAAGAAAGCATACCAGACTTCCTGTTGCGCTCGGTTTTGGAATCGGCACACCGGCGCAGGCTGCCGAAGTTGCTGAGTTCGCCGATGCAGTCGTTGTCGGCAGTGCCATCGTAAACCGGTTTCACAATAATCCGCATACTGCTGCCGGTCGTGCCGCCGCCGCAAGCTATGTTTCCGAAATGGTGCGGGCGGTAAAAGGGGATTAATTTCCCGCCGCAGTTTTAAATCAAACCGCTCATGGAAAAAGCGATGAGCAGAAAGACGAAAGCGCAAATGCCGGTATATAAATAATCTTTTTTTCTAATGAGAATGAAAAACACCGGCAGCAATGCCCACAAAGTTACGCTGCATCCGAGTGTAATACTGAATTGTGCAAGACCGTCACCGGTAGAAAAATTACGCAGATAAAAATGTCCGCCCGGGAAACCGCCGTCGGCATTCGCCCAGACTTCCTCCGGTGCCGCTCCGGAAAAAATGGAATTAAAAATCCGGTTCGGGTGAAGTACATTATTTTCCGGTTTTGCGAGAATAAATACCAGTGCGAACGTTGAAATAACACAAACAATGACCGTAACCCAGTGTACAACATTTCCGTATATGATCTGATAAGACAAAGTATTTGGTTTATTCATGACTCTTTTCCTGATCTTTTTTTTTGCGCGCGCCAGATGGCAAAGATAACAAAAAGACTGATCGCGAGAAAAACAATCAGATTAATTGCCGGCGGCAGCTTCCGGGTAACGATTCCCAGTTTGAACAGCGCGTCGGAAAACAGTCCGAAACTGGTAAAGAACATGATTCCGATGAGAATGATGCGCACAAAATGCACTCTCAGCCGTGAGAGCAGCAACGCTCCGATATAACCGCCGGAGACATTTCCAATGAGCCACGGCAGCACAAACAGCGGAATGATGCTGCCGCTGAGAATATATGGCCACACTGCAACACAGTCGACCATGCCAAGAATAATTCCGCTGTTGGCGGCGGCGGCTTTGAGCGGAACTCCGAGTCCGAGATTTTGTACCGGCGTGATCGCCCAGCCGGCACCCATGCCGAAGAATCCGCCGATCAATCCAACGATAAAGGTGAGCAGAAATCCAAGTCCGAGCCGCGTGACGCGATACCGAACAATGCGGTGCTCGCTGCGTTCGTAATATTCACTGTCGAGATCAAAAAATTTTGTAAAGCGGTCCACTTTTTCAACAGGTGGATATTCCATTTTTTTGCCGCCGGAAATAAAATAAAAACCGAGGAATGCCAGAATGATTCCAAGCGAAAGGCGCAGTGGACCTTCGCCGGCAGCGCCGAATGCGCTTGAAATGTACACTGCCCCCTGTGCGCCGACAAATGCACCGACGCCCTGACTGATCGTCAGTGTGATCGACATACGGAAATTGCCGAGTCCGTTTTTCATAAAAACACCGGTGGAGATCAATCCGCCGAACATCGCTACAATCAGGCCGGTAGCGCGAATGATCAGACTGTTCACCGGTGTAAACGCGAGCATGATCGGTGTAAACAGAACACCGCCGCCAATTCCGGAAATCCGTGCTACCACCGTAATGACAAAGCTGATTAGAAAAAATGCCAATACCAGCAATACAATCTGTGTCGTAGGCATTTCGCCCTCCACCGGTACGGCACTGGTATTTGAGATGATTGTCAGCGCCACGGCGGCAATCGCAATTGCCGCAATCATAATATTCGCTTCAAGCCACGGCGGTTTAAGCCAAGTATTCCTTTTTTTATCACCCACGTGAAGTCTCCCTGAGAAAATAATTTAAAATGTCACCATCTGCCTGAGAACCCGTTTTTTGTCAAACGAATACTTCCCGTAAAAGGTCGAGCGTATAACCTTGAATATTGCGCTGGATTTTAAAAGGATGTCTCAAATATTAAGAACATCCGGAGCAGACAAATTATATGAAACCGAAAATTTTAGTCATTACAGGTTACGGTGTAAACTGCGAAGCGGAATCGTCGTATGCGTGGAAACTGGCGGGCGCTGAAGCGGTGCAGGTTCATTTGAACGACCTGCTCGAAACGCCGGTGCAGATGCGTGAATTTCAGGGTATGATGTTTATTGGAGGATTTTCATACGGTGATCACATGACGAGCGGCCACGTGTTTGCGCTGCGCGTGAAACATCATCTGCGCGACGAACTGCAGAAGTTTATCGATGCCGGCAAAATTATTATCGGCGTTTGCAACGGGTTTCAAACAATGACGAAAATTGGACTGCTGCCGGGATTTGACGGTGAATATTTTGAGCCGAAAATTTCTCTGATGCAAAACGATGTCGGGCACTTTCAGAATTTCTGGGTGAATCTGAAATTTGAATCCGCGTCGCCGTGTATTTTTACGAAAGGGCTGGATACGCTTCCGATGCCGATCCGCCATGGCGAAGGCAAAGTTTTTACAACCGATAAAAAAGTGATTGAGCGTATCGAAACGCTGAATCTCGCCGCCGTCCGTTACGCCGATGCCGCCGGAAATCCGGCACAGGATTTTCCGGAAAATCCAAACGGCTCGCTTCATGCGATCGCCGGACTTTGCGACCCGACCGGCCGTGTGTTCGGAATGATGCCGCATCCGGAAGCATATCTGTTCCCCGAAAATCATCCGAACTGGGACGCACAGAAAATCGCCGGTGAACTTCCGGTGCACGGGCTCGGTCTCAAGCTGTTCGAAAACGGTGTAAAATTTTTGACAGAAGAAAATATCTAATGATTCATTCGCCACAAAAGAACGCAGAGAATGCAAAAGAAGATCAGAATAATTTTTTACACAGAGGGAACTAAGAAAAGAAAGAATTCCAACCACTAATCTTCACTAATTTTGCCGCTTCGCTGCCCGCCTTGTCCGGCAAGCCTTTCTTCGAATCACTAATGATTAGTGCCGATTAGTGTTAAAATTAGTGGTTCAAAAATCATTCTGTTAATTATTCTGATTTAAATTCGGTGGGGTAATATGAAAGTTGTCGTCGCGATCGATTCATTCAAAGGCTGTTTGAGTTCGATGGACGCGGCGGACGCCGCCGAAAAAGGAATCCGGCGCGTTTATCCGCGCGCAAAAATCATTAAACTCGCGATCGCCGATGGCGGCGAAGGAACGGTGGAAGCGCTCGCCTCGCAGCGCGGTGCAAAACTTGTTTATGCCGGTGTAAAAAATCCGCTGGGCAGAAAAATCCGTGCGGCGTATGCGCTGCTCAATGCGAAAAGTGCGGTGCTTGAAGTGGCGAAAGCGTCCGGTCTGCCGCTGTTGAAAAAGTCAGAATTGAATCCGCTGAAAACATCGACGTTGGGCACCGGCGAATTGATTAAAAATGCACTGCGGCGCGGTGTAAAAATTTTTACAATTGGCATCGGCGGCAGTGCGACGAACGACGGCGGCATGGGAATGCTGGCGGCGCTTGGTGTAAAATTTTTTGATGTGAACGCCAATAAAATTAAAAATTTCGGCGGTGCAAATTTAATTCGCGTCGCGCGCATTGACTGCGCCGGAATGCTGCCGGAATTGAAGCACGCAAAGTTTACGGTGCTGTGCGATGTGGATAATCCGTTCTGCGGGAAAACCGGTGCCGCGCATATTTACGCGCCGCAAAAAGGAGCTTCGCCGGAAATGGTGAAACAGCTCGACGTCGGACTGTATTCGTTCGCCGCTGTTATGGAAAATACAACGGGACGTGATATCAGAAAAATTCCCGGCGCCGGTGCCGCCGGCGGACTCGGCGGTGCATTTCTGGCTTTTATGAATGCAAAACTGGAGCGCGGAATTGACGGCGTGCTGGATGCTGTAAAATTTGAGCAGAAACTTTCCGGCACCGACTTTGTGATTACCGGTGAGGGCAGGCTTGATGCGCAGAGCGCGATGGGCAAAGCGCCGTCCGGTATTGCGGAGCGCGCGGCGAAAATGAATATTCCGGTAATTGCAATTGCCGGTGGAATTAAGACTGGTGCTGAAAAATTATATGAAACAAATATTGCAGCAATGTTTTCGGTGTGCCGCGCGCCGGTGTCACTCGAAGAGGCGATGAATCCGAAAAATGCCGCCGGAAATCTTGAGCGGCTGTGCGAAAATATTTTCCGGTTGATTCAAATGATAAAAAAACATGCTGGAAACTGATGCCGTACGAATCGCTCATCGGCGCCGCGCTCGCCGGAACATCGACGCTGGTTTGTTATTTGTTTGGTGGAGCGTGATCTCCGGGCACGTTTAAACGCGCCGGAGGTCGCGTTCCTCAATTATTCCAATTTTTAAATAACGCCCAGGCGGCGAGGGTTTTGGCGTCCTGAACGTTTCCGGTGCGGATGCGTAAATCCATTTCGGATTCAGTGAGCAAAACAGTTTCAATATTTTCGTCCGGATCGAAACCGGTTGCGCCGGCGGTGTCGCCGGTTTCGGCGTAAAAGATATCGATGCATTCGGTGCAGTAACCGACGGATGGATAGATAGGACCGAGAAATTGAATTTTTTCGACAATGTAGCCTGTCTCTTCTTTGAGTTCGCGAACTGCAGCGGCTTCTGCTATTTCTCCGGCGTCGCAGTTTCCGGCAACGACTTCAAAGACAATCCGTTCCATCGCTTTGCGAAACTGCCGGATAAAAATAAACTTTCCATCACACCGGCGCACAACCACGGCAACCGCCGGTCCGTGCCGTACAATTTCGCGGGTTGCGGTGCGCCCGTCCGGCAGTAGAACGTCGAGGACGTCCACGCTCATAATTTTTCCGGTGAATACTGTTTTTGTTCCGATTGTTTTTTCACTCATTTGTAAATAATTGCCACTAAAATCACGAAAAGACACAAAAATTTTAAATTAATGAAGATTAGTGTGAATGAGTGGTGAAATTTCGGTATTAATAAATACATGTCAAATATTCGTCAGGAATGGGAAAATCTGGAATCGGCGGATCTGGCGCCGTACGCCGCACTCAGTGCGCAGAGCCGCGGCCGGCGTTTCCCGGAAAACGAACATCCGCTGCGTTCCTGTTTTCAGCGCGACCGCGACCGCGTGCTGCACAGCCGCTGTTTCCGGCGGCTTGAATATAAAACGCAAGTGTTCGTGAACGGCACGGCGGATCATTACCGCACGCGGCTGACGCATACCATTGAAATGGCGGCGGTCGGACGTACCCTTGCACGTGCATTCTGTGTGAACGAAGATTTAACGGAAACAGTTTGTCTCGCGCACGACGTCGGACACAGTCCGTTCGGCCATCGCGGCGAAGCGGTGCTCGACGATTTGATGAAAGAGCACGGTGGATTCGACCACAATCTGCAAAGCCTGCGCGCAGTGGAAAAACTTGAATATCAATATCCGCATTTTAACGGCCTGAATCTGACGTGGGAGGTGCGCGCCGGTTTATTGAAACACGAAGCTGCAACTCCCGGTGCGCAACTTGACGGTTTTCCAATCGGTCCGTTTCAAATGCTCGAAGCGCAGATTGCCGATGTTGCCGACGACATAGCCTATCACGCGCATGACACTGACGACGGACTTTCCGCCGGATTAATTACGCTCGATCAGTTGTGTGAACTTGATTTCTGGAACGCCGCCGTTGTGCGGACGAACGAACAGTATCCCGGAATTGATGGTGCGCCGCACCGGCGCGTCACTATTCGCAATCTGCTTGATCTGCAGGTTGAGGATGTTTTACGGGAAGGGCGTTGTCGGTTAAATAAATTTGCACCGCAATCCGTTGCCGATGTCATGAATGCACCGGAGCGCATTATCTGCTTCAGCGCCGGAATGAGTGCGATGCTCACAGAATTTTCTGATTTCCTTTACCGGCAGCTTTACGACCATCCGGATGTTGTCAACGCCAACGTTGAAGCCGCTGAACTCATGCGCGGACTTTTTTTGAATTATCTTGAACATCCTGAAACGATGGGACACAAAGCCCGCAAACGGATTCCGGCGGAAGGACTCGCCCGTACTGTCTGCGATTACGTCGCCGGCTGCACCGACCGCTACGCACTGGAAGAGTGTGAGAAATATAAAATCTTTTAGATGGACAACAGGATTGCCAGAAAATGAATCATGTTATCCTGTCTGAAAATATTTTTCTTATTCTTTTTTCAACTGATTTTTAATTTCGGTGAGTGTGTCGTTGATTGAGAAGACAACAATGAGAAGTTCGCAATAAACGCGGACAAAGATGGGTCCGAGAATAATACACATAAGTCCCTGCAGAATTGCACCGGAAAACAGCATAATTAATCCGGACAAAACTGCAATCGCGATGCCGATCCAGAAGAGAATTTTGATGATGACCGGCGTGATCATTTTTTTGAAGTTGAAGAAGTCTTCTTTATTCATGATACAGGTTCCTTTCTGGGGTTAACCTTTTCTCTGAACGGAAGTATAGTCCGGATTTTCCCGGCGGCAACTGATTCCAGCAGGATTTTTTGATGAATATCCGTTTATCCCGGCGGAATCTGCGGTTAAATTCCGGCGATGAATTTTGTGAAACCTTCTCAAATGAAACATCTGGATGCGGTGATGGACATTTGGGTGAAAGCGAATATTGCGGCGCATGATTTTATTCCGGCGGAATCCCGGAAAGAGTGAATGAAAAAATAAAAACCCCGCCGGAAATCCGGCAGGGTTTTTGTTCAGGTGTCGAACGGTATGAATTACATCATGCCGCCCATGCCACCCATTCCGCCGCCCATATCGGGCATGGCCGGTTTTTCTTTTTCCGGCAGGTCGGTGATCATGCACTCGGTGGTGAGCAGCAGTCCGGCGATACTGGCCGCATTCTGCAGTGCCGAGCGGGTGACTTTCGTTGGATCAATGATTCCGGTGGAAATCAGATCAACATATTTGCCGGCGACAACATCGTAGCCATTGTTGCCTTTCAGCTTTTTAACTTCCTGCACAACGATGGCACCTTCGACACCGGCGTTGTCAACGAGCTGACGCAGCGGAGCCTCGCAGGCGCGCCGGACAATTTCGGCGCCAACGGCCTCGTCACCTTCAAGCTCGAGTTTATCGAGGGCTTTCTGTACGCGGATGAGCGCCACACCGCCGCCCGGTACGATACCTTCTTCGGCGGCTGCGCGGGTTGCGTGCAGAGCATCTTCAACGCGGGCTTTCTTCTCTTTCATTTCCGATTCGGTGGCCGCACCGACATTCAATACAGCTACACCGCCGGAAAGTTTCGCCTGGCGTTCCTGCAGTTTTTCGCGATCATAATCAGACGTGGTTTCTTCGATCTGCCGGCGAATCTGATCAATGCGTGCATTGATGTCAGCCTTTTTACCGGCGCCGTCAACGATGACCGTTTCTTCTTTACTGACGGAGACGCGTTTGGCCCGGCCGAGGTCTTCCAGCGTAACGCTTTCAAGTTTGATGCCGAGATCTTCAGTGATGAATTTGCCGTTCGTGAGAATGGCAATATCTTCCATCATCGCTTTACGCCGGTCGCCGAAGCCCGGAGCTTTTACAGCACAGACGTTCAGTGTGCCGCGCAGCTTATTAACCACCAGTGTTGCGAGCGCTTCACCTTCAACATCTTCAGCGATAATAAGCAGCGGCTTGCCGCTTTTTGCCACATTCTGAAGCAGCGGAAGCAGATCCTGCAAGTTGGAAATTTTCTTTTCAAACAGAAGAATATAAGGATCTTCCAGTTCGGCTTCCATCGACTCAGCGCTGGTAACGAAGTACGGGGAGAGGTAGCCTTTATCAAACAGCATACCTTCCTTGATTTCGAGGCTGGTTTCCATAGATTTGGATTCTTCCAGCGTAATCGGTCCGTCTTCGCCGACTTTCGCCATCGCGTCAGCAATCATATTTCCAATTTCAGTGTCGCCGTTCGCGGAAATAGTTCCGACCTGAGCGAGTTCTTCGGTGGATTTCGTTTTTTTGCTGAGTTTTGCGAGCGCATCAACAAGCGTATCAGTTGCTTTGTCGATACCGCGTTTCAGGCACATCGGATTTGCGCCGGAGGTAACATTTTTTAAGCCTTCGCGATAGATCGCTTCAGCGAGTACGGTTGCCGTGGTTGTTCCGTCACCGGCGATATCACTGGTTTTGCTGGCGACTTCGCGCAGCATTTGTGCACCCATGTTTTCAAACGGATCATCCAGCTCGATCTCTTTTGCGACGGAAACGCCGTCTTTTGTGACATTCGGCGAACCGAATTTTTTGTCGAGAATCACGTTACGGCCTTTCGGGCCAAGCGTAACTTTTACTGCACGGCTCAGTTTTTCCACGCCCCTGAGCATGGCTGTGCGTGCATCAACATCGAATTTCATTTGCTTTGCCATAATTCAATATCTCCTTTGCAATTAATGTTAACCGATCACTGCAAGAATATCTTCTTCACGCATGATCTGATATTCCCTGTCGTTCATTTTCACTTCTGTACCGCCGTATTTCGGCATCAGAACCGTATCGCCGACTTTTACATTGAACGGAATTTTCTTCCCGTCGTCATCCAGTTTACCGGTTCCGAGTGCAACCACTTTTCCTTCCTGCGGACGTTCCTTCGCCGTGTCAGGAATAATAATGCCGCCTTTTTTTACCTCGGCTTCTTTGAGGGGCTCGACCAGTACGCGGTCGCCTAATGGCTTGATCTTCATCTACACTTCCTCCTTCTGTTGTTAACACTTCCGGCAGAACCTTTCTGCCGTTCTACTTTTAAATTTTGAGCAGGATAACGGGGCTCTCAGAATGCCTTGAACTCTGTTATCCGGCCTAACTCCACTGTTTATTTCTCGTCATCCATCTTGTAATCGGCGTCGATCACTTCACCATCCGCCTGTTTCTCGCCGCCGCCGGAATTTGTTTCCGGCTGAGCTTCGGCGTCCGGCTGCTGCTGTGCATTGGCGTACATTTCAGATGCCGCCGCCTGCATCGCCGCATTCAATTTTTCCATTTCGGATTTGATGGCGGCATCGTCGCCGTTTTTCAGTGCTTCTTTCAGCGGTTCGATCGCTTTCTCAACCTCCGCCTTTTTCGCGGCGTCGAGTTTATCACCGTTTTCTTTCAGGAATTTTTCCGTCTGGAACACAGTGCTGTCAGCCTGATTCCGCAGGTCGACGCGTTCTTTCGCCTTTTCATCTTCAGCGGCATGCACTTCAGCATCTTTTACCATCCGGTTGATTTCATCTTCTGAAAGACCGCTCGAAGCGGTGATAGTGATGTGCTGTTCTTTGCCGGTGCCAAGATCTTTTGCAGACACATTCAGGATTCCGTTCGCATCAATATCGAATGTCACTTCAATCTGCGGCACACCGCGCGGCGCCGGCGCAATTCCGTCGAGCTGAAAATGCCCGATGGTCTTATTGTCCTTTGCCATTTTGCGTTCGCCCTGCAGAACGTGAATGTCCACCGCCGGCTGGTTATCCGCCGCCGTTGAGAAAATTTCACTTTTCTTCGTCGGAATCGTCGTGTTGCGTTCGATGAGAGGGGTGCGGATACCGCCGAGCGTTTCAATTCCAAGCGTTAACGGAGTCACATCGAGCAGAAGCACGTCTTTCACTTCGCCCTTCATAATGCCGCCTTGAATGGATGCGCCGACTGCCACCACTTCGTCCGGGTTTACACCTTTATGAAGCTCTTTGCCGTCGAACATATCTTTCACGGAAGTCTGCACGCGCGGCATGCGGGTCGACCCGCCGACAAGAATCACCTCGTCGATTTGCGCCGGCTGCAGTTTGGCGTCATCCAGACACTGCTTCACCGGAATTTCAGATTTCTCGATCAGATCATCAACCAGCTGTTCCAGCTTCGCGCGGGTGAGGGTGACGTTCAAATGTTTCGGTCCGGCAGAATCCGCCGTGATGAACGGAAGGTTGATATCAGTGCTCTGCGAGCTTGAAAGTTCGCATTTAGCCTTCTCCGCCGCTTCTTTCAAGCGCTGCAATGCCATCGCGTCTTTCGACAGGTCGATGCCTTGATCTTTTTTAAATTCTTCGATGAGCCAATTGATAACCTTTTGGTCGAAATCGTCACCGCCGAGGTGCCCATCGCCGTTTGTCGCGGCCACTTCAAAGACACCGTCGCCGATGTCGAGAATTGAAATATCGAACGTTCCGCCGCCGAGGTCGTAAATTGCAATTTTTTCATCGTGTTTTTTGTCAAGACCGTAAGAGAGGGCAGCCGCTGTCGGTTCATTCACAATACGCAGCACTTCAAGGCCGGCAATTTTTCCGGCATCTTTCGTGGCCTGCCGCTGACGATCATTAAAATACGCCGGGACGGTAATCACAGCCTGCGTGATCGTTTCGCCGAGATACGCTTCCGCGTCTGTTTTCATTTTCTGCAGAATCATCGCCGAAATTTCCGGCGGCGCGTATGTTTTTTCGCCGATTTTAATATGAGCATCGCCGTTCGGCGCTTTCACAACCTCATACGGTACAAGCTCACTTTCGCGCGCGATTTCTTCATAGTTACGGCCCATGAAACGCTTCACCGAAAAAACCGTATTTTTCGGATTTGTCACCGCCTGACGCTTTGCCGCCTGGCCGACGAGACGTTCGCTATCTTTCGTAAACGCAACCACGGATGGTGTTGTGCGTCCGCCCTCAGCGTTTGGAATAACAGTCGGTTCACCGCCCTCCATCACCGCCATACAGGAATTTGTCGTTCCCAGGTCGATTCCTAAAACTTTTGATGCAGTTGCCATAGGTTAAATTTCCTTTCTTTTCAAAAATTTAATATTATTCATAGTAAGCAATATTTATACCAATTATAATTTTTATGATGTTATTAATTGATAATTAAATAGATAAATGATTTTAATTTAAGAGATAATTTATAAATAGAGGCAAAATGACTCACTTGATAAGGGTGAAATGACAAATCGACACGCCAGAATATTTATGCCGCCGGCGGCAGGTCTTTCCTTGAAAAACCGTTCATCGCCAGAACTTCGTCAGTTGTCCTGAAATGACATTTGCAGGTTTTTAATAAAATTTCGGGGCCTTTATAGGCAATCAATTGCGCCGCAATTTTTTTAACTTTTTCCGAACAGCCTTTGGGAATGGATTCGATACCGAGATCTTTTTCCATTTTTCTCAGCGCCATTAAAAACCCGGCGCGCGCGAGAATTGATGCTGCCGCTACCGCCGGGTCGGATTCCGCTTTGGTGCGCTGATCAAGTTTAATTTTCCGGCCTTTGCTCATCAATGCGCGCTCAATTTGAATGGTCGGACCGAATTTATCAGCGAGGGCGCGCGGGCAGTCCGGGACTTTTTCGAGCAGATTTTCAATTGTACGTGCGTGTCCCCAGGCGAGCAGCTTATTTACATTACCGATTTTTGCATACATACGATTGTACGCTTCCGGGCCGATAGAAACGATTGTGTACTGTCCCTCCAGTTTTTTGCGAATATCGGATGCCAGTTGCAGCGCAACACGGTCGCTGGTGATTTTTTTACTATCGCGCGCGCCAAGTTCTTTCAGGATTTCAACTGTTTTTTTATTTACAAACACCGATGCGATAACGAGCGGGCCGAAAAAATCGCCCTTGCCGCTCTCGTCAATTCCCATATGCGGTTGAACGCTTTCCGGATCGTGTACAGCATCGTATCCAAGCTTGGCTTCGCCGGTAATCTTGGGTTCGAGCTCAAACGTAACCCAGTCTTCGGCGCCTTTTCCTTGTACGAGACACTTTCCAGAGTTGTAGAGATTAATCCGGCTGCTGCCTGTATCCACTGCGATCTGTGTATGGGGCACCTCAACAATACGGTAACCGGAGGTTTCAAGCAGGTTAACCAGTTTTTTCTGTTGTGTTTCCGTTAATTTTATTGTGAAAGAATTTGATTTCATTTTTTATAAAATATAATAATCCTTGATAGGAAATGAAATGAAAATAAAAGACGAGAAAATTCCTGCCAAAATTGACTTGTGTTAAAAATTGTTTTTTAATTCACAAATGAGATTTCTTTTTTATATACAGCTTATTGCAGTGCTGATTGCCGGCGGAACTCAGGTAGCGGGAGCTGCGGGGAAAGAATCCGAATTTAAAACATTGGCGGTTTTGCTGGCGAAAGGATGGTTTCCTGATCATGTTGCGCGGAACGCATCAGTTGCAGAGTGTGTGGATTTTCTGAACAAACACGGAATTTGTTTTTCAATATTTGATTTAATGAATCCGGCGGCAAAAGTAACCTATGAAGATCTTGCCCGGGTTGCCGGTCAGGCAGCAATTCTTTTTGAAGGAGAAGCCGTGATTGAGCGGGGGTGTATAAAAAAGCCGAAAGAAATGAAAACATGGGTTGACTATTGCCTGCTGAATGATATAGAAATTAATGAAATTTGGAAAAAATTTCAATTGAATGTGGATGTGGAGTGAAAAAAATTAAATGGTTTTGCAGTTTAAATAAAACGGAGAACGAAATGAAACGGAAATCAATTGTGTTGGGTATTCTGCTTGCATCAGGAGGAATTGCATCGCTGCTTTTTGCACAGCAGCTCGGATTGCAAACAATTTTAAATGATCAGGGGGTTGCAGCCGTGGGACAAGCGGTACAGGCTGCGGCAGAACAAGCGTTCGCTTCCGGCGCCGAACCGGCGGATATTCAGGCACAGCTGATTGCTATTCTGGATGAAGCTGCCGCCACCGGCGATGAAAATGCGGTTAATTATGCAATTGTCGGGGTGATGTATGCTGGCGGTCCGCAGAATCTTGAGTTTACAACTGCCGTGGTTGAACAGAGTCGTGCTGCTGCGCAATATCCTGAAATAACCCGAAATGCGATTGCCGGTATGGTTCTTTATTTTTCCAAGGATGCTGATGTTTATGTGTCAGGAGGAAGAGATCCTTCTCAGGAAATTGGCCTGTTCAGCCGTGATAATAAAATGGGTGATGATGGGGATGTTCCTGCAACACCTCATTAAACATTTTGACAGGATCATATATATCTTAATGTAAAAGCAAATCAGGATTATTTATATAAATTGAACAGGAGGTCGTGGTGAGTAAAAAGTCATTGTTAAGTATGTTATTTGCCGGAGCACTGTGCGGACAGGTTTTTGCAATAGACGATACCCCGTTTAAAATATCGAATACCCTCCGGTTCGGATACGATGATAATCCGTACAGTGTACATAACAGGGATGATTCCTTTTTTGTAGAAGATATCATTGATCTGGCTTTCCGTGCATCACTTTCAGACCGCACAGATTTAATGCTTAAAGCACAATTGCGCGCTGAAGTGGATGAAGAGGATGAAAGCCTGTATCCAAACTTTTTTGGAACGTTGAATCACGCGTTTTCATCACGATTGTTTGTGTCACTTTCTGAAACGTTCAAAACCGCAGACCGCAATGGCTCTGCGAATATAAAAAAACCAAATAAAAAAGAACGCATCGATTACTGGCAGAATATTATCGGCTTAAATGCTGACTATGTATTGAACCAGAAACATCAGATCGGTGTGAACGGAACTCATGTCATTGAACGGAATGACAGTAAGGCTGATGTATATGATTTTACGCGTTATGTTGCCGGGGCGTCCTGGTCGTATGCGCTGAAGCCGCAGCAAACCCGTTTTACCGTGATGGCGCAGCATGTTAAAGTCGATTATGATGAAGTCCATAGTAAGTATAATCAGGAAGTTTTATATGGTGAGTTGGCGCACACATTCAACCCGAACTGGAAAGGGACGGTTAAAGGCGGTTTGACATATACAGATCGTGATTTTGCAGAAAGCGACAGCACCACAGATCCTCTGTTTGGTGCCGGACTTATTTTTTCTCCGTCGCCGAAAACGTCGATTGACGCCAGTGTGGATTATCAATATGAGCAGACCGAAAACAGTTCTTATGGCGGACGCACCGCAACAACAGTCCGGCTGGGAATCGATCATGAATTAACGGCCAAGATGCGGGTCAAATCCAATGTTCGTTTTGTTGACAGCGACTATGAAAAGAAAGATCTGGACAAAAATGGTCTCGCCGACGGGAGTGGTGGTGAAGAGCATTGGTATTTCAATGCCCGCTTGTCATATAAGTTGAACCGTACGCACTCGATTGAAACAGGTTATAGTTATTCACAAAAAGATCGGGATGGGGTGCAAAACGCGGATTGGAGACGTCATCGGGTTGATGTCGGGTGGCGCGTAGACCTGTAATCAAGCCGATCCGTTCAATGATTTTATTGTGGTGGTGAGGTCTTATGGCCTCACCATCGTAGTTTAGAAGGACAAAATTATGACAGAGACGGAGAAAAAGGAAAAAACTCTTCACTTTCTTGATTACTGGCGTGTCATCCGGTCACGAAAAGAGATTATTTTTGCAGTTCTGCTGCTGGTTGTGATTACGGGGACAACGTTTTCTTTGATCAGTCCGAAAATTTACAATGCACAGGCACGCATTGCGGTGAATCGCGATAATGTCGATTTAGATCCTTTTAATTCGTTTGCAAATATGCCGCAGAATTATGATCCATACTTTCTTCGCACGCAGTTTGAAGTGATTCAATCAAAACCGGTGCTGTATGAGGTGATGGATCGTCTGAATCTTCAGGAAATCTGGGCTAAAAAAGATGAACCGCTGACAAAAGAGATCACGTATAAGATGTTGCGTTCCAGTTTGAGCGTCAGTCCTTATCGCGACACGACGCTTATTTCCATCATAGCAGAAAGCGAAGATCCGCTGGAAGCTGCCCGGATCGCCAATGAAGTGGCGGCGGTATATCGCGACATGCGTCTGGATTTAAAAATCAAAGAGATCACGCGAGCGATCGATGCACTGAACCGGGAGCTTGAAAAACAGCAGGATAAAGTCAATCAGGCTGAAGCAAAGGTTGAAGAAATACGCCAGGAACATGGGATTTCTGTTTTATCTGACGGAGTTGATGCCAGCAGTGTTGAAAAACTTCAATTACAACAGATGCTCGGTGATCGCATCACCGCCCGGGTTGAAATGCTGGTGGCGCAAACCCGCTATGAACAGATGGACTCTTTGACCGGCGATGAACTTTTAAGCGCCGCATCGTATGTGACCAGTGATCCGTATCTGGAAACAATGCGCACACAGATCAAAGATTATGATGTTACTTTGACATCGCTGCTCGAAAATTACGGACCGAATTATCCGGAAGTAAAGCAGGTGCAGGCAGCCCGCGACGAACTGTTTGGAAAACTTACCAGTGCGCTTGAAGGAGTAAAAAAAGGGTTGCGCGTTCAATACATTGTTTCAAAATCAAAATTTGAAGCACTCGATGAAGAACTGCAAGGTATTCAGAAGACAGACCGTGAATCGCAGTCGATAAAATTTCTGCCGTTTCGCAAAGCACAGGAGGAGCTTGATATCCAGCGTTCAATTATGAATGCGCTGCAGGCACGAATTGCTCAGGAAGGAATCGTTACAGAAATTCCGAGAACACCGGTAGAAATTATCGATGCGGCGGAACCCTCAACCCGCCCCGTGCGTCCCAACCTGTTTTTGACTATCATATTGAGTATTCTTTGCGGTCTTGGCTCCGGTGTCGGCCTTGCGTACTTTATTGAATATCTGGATACCTCAATCAAGACAGCTGATGATGTTGAACGCTGGATCGGCCTGCCTGTTCTCGGGTTGATTCCGCAGAAAGTTCGCCCGTTGATTGAAGAAGGACCCGACAGCGAACATGCGGAAGGATATCGTGTTCTTCGCACAAATATATCGTTTTCTGATTCAGGCCCCAGTCGCGGTGCTTTTGCTGTCTTGAGCGGCGGCGCCGGTGAAGGGAAATCAACGACTGCATTTAATCTTGCGTATATCTGCGCACAGCAGGGCGAAAAAGTTCTTCTGGTCGATGCGGACTTGCGTCGTCCGGTTCAGCATACCATTCTCGGCGTTTCCAACCGGTTCGGGTTAACCAACGTACTTTTACGCGACGTTCCAGTGGAAGAAACAATAAAGACGACCGGTGTTCCGAATCTCCACTTTCTGCCGTCCGGTCGTCTGCCGAGAACATCGCTGGGTGTATTGGATCCGAAGAGAATTCGCGAGCTGGTTCAAAGTTTGAAAGAAAAATACGATATTGTGATTTTTGATACACCGCCGCTGGTTGGTATCAGTGATGCTGCTGTAATCGCAAAAGAAATGGACAGCGTTATTCTGGTTATTCAATATCGTAAATATCCGCGCGAAATGATTGTTCGAGCGAAACAAACGCTTGATTCACTCAAGATTTCGCAATCCGGTGTAGTCCTGAATAATGTGAATATTATGAGAGATGATTATTATTACTATTATCACTCGTACTATTCAAATTACCATCATTATCGTTTGCCGGATTCATCACACACCGGAGCATAATTTTGTATTTGAAAGGATCATTAATGAAGCAGACTGTCATTAGAGGAGTTCTTCTCTTGTTTGTATCATGCATTGTATCGGGGTGTTTCTTTTCCGGTCGGCAGCCGGTCCCGCCATCCAACAATACGGTAGGGCTTTACCGGTTGCGGCCGCAGGATCCGCTGCAAATCTCACTGCTTGGAATTCCTGAAGAAAAGATGCAGGAAGTGATCATTGATGAATACGGGATGATAACAATGCCGTATGCAGATGAGCCCATCAAAGCTTCCGGACTGACAACAACTGAACTGGAACGGAAAATTCAGAAAATGTATGTCGATGGACAAATTTACCGCAATATTACGGTGAATGTGCAGACTTTGGCCAAAAGCTATTTCATTGATGGCGAAGTAAAACGTCCGCAGGAATATCTGTTAAACCGGCATATCACGTTAATGCAGGCGATCGCCGCTGCCAGCGGTTATACGGAGTATGCGAATAAAAGAAGCATTGAAATCACCCGCGCAGGAAAAGTAATAAAAGTTGACGGGCGGAAAATTGAAAAAAATCCGCAACTGGATATTCCGCTTGAAGCCGGCGACAGAATCCGTGTAAACCGGACGTTCTATTAGTCGGGAAAATTTTGAGATAAAAATACCAGCAGCCTGTGGGGCGGTATTCTTATTTCCGGTTGCAGAGTAAGGGATCAAGCTGAAAACGGATTTCTTTGATTTTTGGCAGACCGGAGACAGTTGAAATTTTTTTCAATAGAAAATTTTTCGGAATACGGCGTGCTTCTGCCAGCCAGCCGGCATGATCTGCATACACGGTGAGTACCGAGTTTTTTAAAAAAACAGGATTCGTGTGTCGGGCGATCTGCTCACCGGTAATTGCCGGCCAGCGGTCGATTAAAACATCGGAAGCCTCGTAATGTTCAATTTGTTCGCCGGCGGTGATTTCAGTAAGAATTTCTTTGATGAATTTTTCTTTTCGTGCCGGCGGCGGCGGCTTTTCATCTTCAATACAAAAGCGCTCGCGTGTAAGCTGCCACTTTTGATAATCCTGACGGGCTGGTTTCATTTAAAATCACAGTTTGCAAAATTTTTTGAATCCAGCAGACTGTAGCATATTAACCGGACCCGGCACGCGTGAATTTCAGTTTTGAACAGTTTTTGTTAGTTTTGTTGATGATATTCCTGCTTGTTTTATCGGCCGTATTTTCCGGAACAGAAACAGCACTGTTTTCCATTTCCGTCGATGTGCGCCGCCGGTTGCAGCAGCATCGCGGAACTGCCGGACTGTTACGTGTTCTCAGTCAAGAGCCGTCGGAACTGTTAACTGCACTGCTTTTTGGAAACCTCATTGTAAACATTCTGTTTTTTTGTATCGGCGCTGCACTGGCAGGGCGCGCCGGCAGCCAGACTGGCGGATGGATTGAATGGCTGTTTGGAATGATAATTCTGCTCGCCGTAATCCTCTGTGGTGAAATTGCGCCGAAAGCCGGCGGAATTCATTTCCCCGGCACGATTCTTCGCGCCACTGCATTGCCTGTCCATATATGGTTTCGCATTGTCAAGCCTTTCCGGTGGATTGTCCGGAAAACGCTTCATCTCTTACATCCCGGCGGAAACGCGACGGCGGAAAGCACACTAAATGCCGGCGAGCTGCGCGAACTGTTACGGGCGGTTCAACACGAACCGGGATTTGGAAGTCAGGAAAAGGAGATTCTCGAAGACATCGTAGACCTGTCTGACATTCGTGTGCGCGAGATTATGACTCCGCGTGTTCATGTTCTGCGTAAACCGCTAGAGGCTGATATGCAGGAGATAATTAAGACCGCAGCCGGAAAACATTTCAGCCGGATTTTAATTTACCGGAACGGCTGCGAAGACGATCTCATCGGATATATTCGCATCCGCGATATTTTTTTACACAGTAACCCCGCCGGAGTTTCACCGGAACATTTTTTGCATCCTTTAAAATTTATTCCTGAAACACGCCGCGCGGAATCTTTGTTGAAAGAAATGCTGACGGATGAAGAGGGTATTGCGGCAGTGGTTGATGAATACGGCGGACTGTCCGGAATCGTCACCACTGAAGATCTGTTCGCGGAAATCGGCGGTGAAACAGCCGGCGATCATGAAAATGAAATTCAAAAGCTGGACGAAACCACCTATCGTATTTCCGGCGGACTGGCCGTTCGCGAATGGAGAGATCTTTTCACCGGATTTCTTTCCGGTATGGAAGTCCGGAGTTTATCATTCGATACTGTCGGCGGTTTAATCATTTCCATGCTCGGGCGAATGCCGCAGGAAGGCGATTCTGTTTCTTTGCATAATCTTTATTTAACGGTTGAATCCGTAAAACACCGGCGCGTAGAAACGGTTCTGCTGCAGCTTAGTTCCGCCGGAGGTGCTGAATGACACTCTGGTGGACTGTTTTTTTTATTGCCGTACTGTTCGCCGGCTCAGCTTATTTTTCCGGCATAGAAACCGGCGGTTACACCGTAAACCGCATTCGCTTGCGCTTTCGCGCAGAAAATCAGGACAAGGCTGCCAAATGGCTGCAGGCCGGGCTGTCCGATTCCTACCGTTTCATTTTTACCGTTCTGATCGGCAATAACATCGTAAATTATCTCCTTTCCCGTAAAGTCACGCAACTGTATCTCGGCGCCGGCGTCGGACAGGACGGACGTTTACTATTCGGATTTCTGCCGTGGTCAGCGGAATTCGCCGCAACACTGACATTAATGCTGCCGGTATTTTTTCTGGGTGAACTGATCCCGAAAGAAATTTTCCGGCGGCGTGCCGATTCTCTCATGTACCGTGTTTCCGGTCTGTTACTGTTCATAGAAACCCTTTTTTCCCCATTAACTGAATTGTTGAAACGTCTCTTTGTCATTTTGACCGGAGAAGGCGATGCACAGGGACTCACGTTGTCACTGCAAAGTTTTCGCGAATATTTTTTAGATAAAAAACACTCCTCTGTATTAAGTCGTCATCAGCACGGGATGATTGATAATGTCATCGCGATGCAGCGCATAGCCGTACGCGATATAATGAAGCCGGTTTCTGCCATGCCGGCGCTTAACGAAAATGCAACCGTCGCAGAGACAATTGATGTATTCAAGAAAATCAAAGGGGAACAAATCGTTGTATTCCGTGAAACAAAAAATAATCTGACCGGTTTTATAGACCTGCTGGATATCATTGCTGCCGGTGAAAAATCTGAAGTGCCGGTAAAACCGTTCATTCGAAAAATTGACCGCATTGCGCCGGATAACTCACTCGCCCGTGCATTGCGCCGGTTGCGTGCCAAAAAAGAATCCGTCGCTATTGTTACCGACCGGCATTCAAAGACCGTGGGAATTCTTCACCTGAACGATGTCGTACATTATATTGTTGGATAAGCCGCTCTGCAAAACAGGGGATATCCTGATTTTTACACATAGACCGTTTCATAATTGACGTAAAGGGCGTCTTTGATTTACGATCAGCTCTTATTATCGGTGAGGGTATTTTGCGAAAAGCATATTTAATAAGTTTGAGTTTATTTCTGGGTACGCTGACGGTGCTGCCTCAAAGCGCGACACAACTGGGGTTTTCAGAACTGGTTGCGGCGGCTGATTTTGCCCTGCAGAATAAAGATCCCGGCACGGCGGTACCTTTATTGAAGGAAATTATCACTCGCGTGGGAAGTTTGAACGACCGTTCTGCGAAAGACAGTATTCAACAGGCGCGAATTCAGCTTAGTCAGGCACTGTGTGATATCGGGCAGTGGGATGAAGCTGAGAAATATATCACTGAATATCTTGCGAATGAACCGGTAAAAGACCGGATTTCGGCGCAGCAGATTCTCTGCCGGATTGCTCGGGCCATGGAAAACTGGGAAGTGCTGCAGACGACCGCACAAACGATGGCGGATGACCGGACGATCAGTCTGCGTAATAAAGAAACAGCTGAACAGTTTCTGTTGCAGGCGTATTTTCAGCTTGGAAAATATGAAGAAGCGCTGGCGATGATCCCGGATGCGCTTAAACGCACCAAAGACCAGGGTAATATTCGCGCCTACCGGTTGATGCACATACGCTGCCTGTTTGAAGTCGGCAGGAGTGCTGAAGTGATTAAAGCGCTGCCGGTGCTGTTTCGCGGTGAATCGCGCGACGATGTTACGCTCAATTTGACCCTGTTGAATATCGGTGACCGCCTGTTCGATCAGCAAAAATATCGCGCAGCGCTGGCAATTTACCGTTTGGTTCTGCCGAAAGGCGATCTGCTCAACCGTCAGCAGGAACGTCTGGCGGAAATTGAAGCGAATACGCGCGACAAAGATCGCGAATGGAAGATTACACAGTTACGCGCCGCGCTGGAAACATTGCAGAAAATTCCGGATTATGATGTGCATATCGCGTATCGTGCCGCGCAGATTTATGCGGAGCAGAAACGTTATTGGGAAGCGGCCGTGCTATTCGATCATATTTATCAAAAATATCCGGCGCGCGAGGAAGGGCTTTCTGCTTTCTTTCAAAAAACTCTGCTGCTTTATGAATTAAAACAGTACACTGAAGCGATTGCAATCAGTGAAGATTATCTCGAAAAAAATAGATCCGGACTTTATCCGCGCCTGATCTGTACGCGCCTGATGCAGCACTACCTGAACGATCAAGAATTTGATTCTGCGCTGGCATTACTTAAATATATTGATAGCTGGACGCCGCCGAAAGATGAAGATGAACGCGGACAGGAATTGACCGTCCGTTACCTGGTCAGTTTCGCATATTTCCGGATGATGGAATACGACTTAGCGATTGATGCGTTTGAAAAAGTAACGCGGGTTGTGCCGAATACTGCCGAAGGAATGGATGCACGCTATTGGCAGGGAATGTGCCGTCTGCTGCAGCAGAAGTTTGAACAGGCATACGATATTTTCATGAAGTACCGGCAAGACCAGCCGCGTGCAGCGTTTGCACCGGATTCTCTGTTCCGCGCCGGCGTCTGCCGCTTCGGACTGGAAGATTATGATCATGCTCGCACGCTGTTTAAAGAGTTCATCGACACCTATCCGCAGGATGAACTGATTCCGGATGCGCTGGCGATGTATGCTGATCTGCTTGGTGCCGATGGGCTGCTGGACGAGGCGGTGGGTTTATATAAGCAGGCGGTCGATTTTTCTAAAGAGCGTTATCCGGACGCAGCAGACAATTTAAAGAAACAGTTTTCGATGTCTGCCACATACGCCGTGTTCCAGATGGCAACGACGCTGGAAGTGGACGCTGAGGCCTATAAAGAAAGCAAAGAGTTTGATAAAGCGGCAAAAAAATATGAGCAGTTGATTTCACAGATGGAAGATTATTCGAAGTTTTTCGGTGCGGATGCTGATTGGGCTCAAGCGGTTTTCTGGATTGGCAAAGCACAGCTTGCACAAGGTGATGCTGATAAAACGGTGAATGCCTATCTTGACGCGGTAATCCGTTACGGCGACGATCCGGCGCAAACCGGCATCGCATCAATTCTGTTTGATCTGGCGAATATTATAAAAACAAAATTAAATGATGATCAGCGCTTCGCCGCCGAAAAAACGATTTATGACGCACTGCATGATGCTGCCGGCAGGCCGACATTAAAAATCTGTCTGGAAGTTTTAACTGCGGAACTGAACGGTTCTCAGGATGAGCTCAGCCGTACGCTGCTGGCACGCGAAAAAGATCTGAAAGTGGTTCCGCCGGCAGGACTTTCGCTGATGTGTGCCGCACTGCTGGAAACAAATGATTATTCCCGTGCCGAAGAATTTTTTAATGTATTTGCGGAGAATTACGAAAATTCTCCGTTCATGAAAAATGCCTGTAAACTGCGCGCCGAAGATTTATACCGGCAGCAGAAATATGATGAGGCGCTGGATGTGGCGATGAACGCGCTCGGACTTTACGGCGCAGACCCGGCGATCGGCTGGGCGCAGTTGATGAAAGGCAATATTGAAGTGATGCGCGGCGAATATGAAGCTGCCGAAAAAACGTATCAGTTGATTTTTAATGTGCGTGCCTGGCGCGGTCCGATTGCCGCGGAAGCGATGTACCGCACCGGCGAAAGCTGGTTTTTACGCGGCAACTACGAAAAAGCGTTCGCCTTCTATCAGCGCACGTATTTGCTTTATAAAGCATACGACAATGGTCGCTGGGCGGCAGATGCGTATTTAAGGAGTGCTGAGTGTCTGGAAAAACTTGGACGTCCGGCCGCTGCACGCAATACATACCGTGCGATGCTGCTGGATGACTATGTACGTGAACTGCCGCAATCGCAGACAGCGCGCGATGTTCTCGGTCCGAAAGAAACTGATGAACTGCTCGCCGGTAACGCAAATACCATGGAATCTGTTGGAGCGGAGGTCGCAGAATGAACCGCTGGTTTAAAGTTTTAATTTTTTACGGAGCAACGTGCAGTTTAATCTCACAGGCCGCACCGGTGCGTGTCCGGCTGCAAACGACCGCCGGAAACCTGTCCGGTGCTCTGGAAAGCCGTGCCGGCAGCATGATCGTTTTTACTCCATCCGTCGGAGCGGAATCCATGCAGCTTCCGGCGGCACAGATTACAGCCATTCAGTTTCCTGTTGGAAAAACGGATGAAGAGGATATTGCGCTGCTGTTGAATGACGGAAATTATTATAACGCTGAGGAAATTCTGAGTAAACGCATGGCAGACTGGCGCCCGTATTTTGATTTGCCGTCGAATGCCGGGCAGCAGATCGCACAGTGGCTGGCGGTGTCGTACTGGATCGGCGAGTACGACCGCGCGCTTGAATTTGCCGCCGCACTGTTGAAACAATCCGGTGATCTGAAAAATGCGGCGCAGTTTTATTCGCTGCTGATTACGCTGGAAAAAGGCGGTTACGAGTCAATTGACGTATTTTTGAAAACTCCGGAGGGGAATGCGTTATTTCCCGAAGAATCCGCTGCACGGCTTTACATGGACGCCCGTATTCAACAGTACCATAAAGAATACACATCGGCGATTCGCACCGCAGCGCTGCTGATGGCCATTCACAGTGCCGATGCCGACTGGGTGCCGAAAACCGAACTGCTTTGTGCCGAACTATATTTCCAATTAAACATGCCGGAGTCGGCACAGGCTGTGCTGGCCGATATCAAGGAGTTTTATTCAGACCCGCACATACAAAAAAGAGCCGCGGAAATCGCGAAAAAAAAGTGAATGGAAGGTGGAGAGTAGAAAATGAAGAAAAAAACAGCGTGGATTGTTATGATTGTTTTGTCGGTTGCCTCATGGATATTTGCGCAGGAGGCTGTTGAAACTGCCGGCCCGGAAAAAATTACATTTCTGGATCTGATTTATCAGGGCGGCTGGACGATGATTCCGCTTGGACTGTGTTCTTTCGGGCTGATCGTTTTTGTCGTACAGAACTTTATTTCACTGCGGGAAAAAACGCTGTTGCATAAAGAAATGATGCCGGAACTTCTGCAGATGATGGTGAAGGGCGATGTGCGTAAAGCGCTGGAATACTGCCGCTCCAAACCGGCGATGTTTACACTCGTGTTCGGCGCCGGCCTGGAACGCTGTATGAAAGATGAAGTGGATTATGATAAAGTAAAAGAATCAATCGAAGAGGCTTCTATTGAACAGACAACGCAGTTAATGAAACCGATTGATTATCTTTCCATTATCGGCGCGATTTCGCCGATGCTCGGACTGCTTGGAACGGTATCCGGGATGATTAAAGCCTTCCATACAATGGGATCGCAGGGTATGGGTAAGCCGGAACTGCTCGCTGCCAATATCGGGGAGGCGCTCATCACAACAGCCACCGGCCTGATTATTGCAATTCCGGCGATGCTGTTCTTTTTCTTTTTCAAAAAAGGCTTTAATAAAACCCTTGCCACACTCGGCCGTAATGTCGGCTTCCTGTTCGATGCTCTTGAAACCGGCGAAATGCCGCTGGCGTTCCAGGATTTAACTGAACAGAAACATGATTAATGCGGATCGTTAAGCAGAGAGACGCATGAAACTGAAACTTATAGATGATGAAAATGTTGATATCGACATGTCGCCGATGATCGACATGGTTTTTCTGCTGCTCATCTTTTTTATTGTTGCAGCAGCGGCGGTAGATTTGGATAAACCGAAAAATATTGAAATTCCGCCGGCCAGCCAGGCGAAAGTTGCTGAGGATGTTACCGGACGACTCACCATTTCCGTGGCTGAAAACGGACAGCTTTATATCGGCGCGATTCCGGTGACGATGGACGAATTAAAAGAACGGGTGACGGAGGAACTGGGCACAGACCCGGAACTGCGGCTCTTCATTCGTGCGGATGAAAACGTACCGTACCGCGTCAATAAAGAATTAATGGTTGCCTGTGCTGAAATCGGCGCGGTCAATCTGATTTATGCGGCGTTTGAGGAATAACCATGAACCTGCAGAAAAACATCGGGGAAGATAAAATTGATATGCAAATCACACCGTTAATCGACGTTGTGTTTCTGCTGCTCATTTATTTCATGGTGACATCGGCGCTGGTCAAAAAAGAAGCGGATATCTCATTTATGCTGCCGGCACGCGTCGATCAGCCCGAATCTATTGAAATGCCGATCGAAGTGCTGATTGAAATTGCACCGGAAGGTGATGTTTATGTTGAAGGCATGAAGTTTTCGCGCGACGATCGCGCTCTGAATACACTGGCAACGCGTCTCGTTGAGCTCAAGCAGGCCGCTGAAACGTCCGGCAGTGAGCTCATCGTTAATATTCTGCCTGCCGATCAGGTTTTGCATAAACGTATCATTGACGTCATGAACGCCTGCGCCGCTGCTCAGGTGAAAAACACGTCGTTTACTATGAGCATGTAAAAATCGGTTAACTCTTCGTTTACAACAAGCATTCGTAAAATTTGCAGGATGCACTGCGTGTTTCGGCACTCAACTGTTCAGCAGTTCACGGATATATTTTTCATAAAGGTGAGGCTCAAGCAGGAAAGAGTCATGTCCTTTGTCGGAATGCACCGTGACATGCGTTACCGGTACGCCGCTTTCTTCCAGACGTCGCCGGTAGAATTCCTGTTCTTCAGGATAGAAACAGTAATCGCTGTCGATCGTGAAAAGCAGATGCTGCTGATGCCGGCACGGCGCAAACAGCGTCCTGTAATCCGGCGCGCCGGTATCGCGCAGCAGATGATAATCCGACCACGCGGCAATGAACTGCAGATAGCTGTTGGCATCGAAGCGCCGGACGAGTTTACGCCCCTGGTGCAGAATATATGATTCAAGCGGCGTGTGGACTTTATACCACGAAAATTCGTCGTATTCCTGTTCCCACCGGTTTTGTGCGCGCTCTTCAATGAAATCGAGCGAGACAAATGTTTTGTGCGAAATCATACGGGCGAGGGCGAGTCCACGCGCCGGCGGTTCGGCATCATAATAGTTGCCGTCGCGGAAATTCGGATCATTTTCAATCGCAAGAATCTGTTCGAGATTGTAGGCACGGATGAGTGTAGTCGGCTCAATGCTGCATGCAATTTCAACTGCGCGGCAGGTGATTTCAGGATAGCGTGCGAGCAGATTGGCCGCCAGCATTCCGCCGAGCGACGCGCCGACAACGGCGTACAGCGTTTTGATGCCGAAATGGTTTAGCAGCGGCAGTTGAGAGTCGACAACATCACTGAGATGAATGCGCGGGAATTTCCCGCCGTACGGCTTGCCGGTTTCCGGATTGACGGACGCCGGTCCGGTGGATCCATAGCAGCCGCCGAGATAATTTGCGCAGATAACAAAAAACTTACCGGTATCAATCATTTTTCCGGGACCGACAAAGCCGTCCCACCAGCCGGTCCGGCATTCGGTATTCCAGCGCGTGCCGGTGTCCGGCACCGCCGGATTAAATCCGGCGGCATGCTGCGATCCGGTGAGTGCATGAAACAGCAGAATCGCATTGTCGCGCGCTTTGTTCAGTTCGCCGTATGTCTCATACGCCAGCGTAACCGGACCAAATTCCGCACCGCTTTTCAGCTTCAGTGAATCGTAAGTAAAAAATCTGGTTTCAACATTCATAATCCGTCAAAAGTCTGCCGCCGGGCGTCTAAAAGTCCGCTCCGGCGCCTGACTTTAACTGCCTGTTTTTATTTCAGGGCCTGCTTTAAATCGTCAATGATATCGTCAATATTTTCGATTCCAATGGAAAGGCGGACGAGTCCCGGTGTAATGCCGCAGGCACGCTGCTGCTCCGGTGTGAGCTGCGCATGCGTAGTGGTTGCTGGATGAATTGCCAGGCTTTTTGCATCACCTACATTTGCGAGGTGTAAAAACAGCTTCAGCTTTTCTATGAATTTCCGGCCGTCGTTTTCGCCGCCTTTCAGTTCGACCACCACCACACCGCCGAATCCGTTGTTCAACAGCCGTTTGGCAACAGCGTGCGACGGATGGCTTTTGAGTCCCGGATAGTGGACCCACGCAACCTCCGGCTGCTGTTCCAGAAATTCAGCGACCGCCAGCGAATTCCTGCTGTGCCGCTCCATCCGCAAACTCAGCGTTTCAATGCCCTGCAGAAACTGCCACGAACTGTCCGGCGCAATGCACGCTCCGAGATTACGCAGCGGTGTCAGCCTCATCCGCAGGATGTACGCCAGCGGTGCGAGTTCCGGCGGCAGATCGGTGGCAAAACGGATGCCGTGATAACTTCCGTCCGGCTCTGAGAACAGGGGATGTCTGCCGGAGTTCCAGTTAAATTTGCCGGCATCAATCACAACACCGCCGATTCCATTGCCGTGTCCGCCGAGCCATTTTGTCAATGAGTGCACCACAATGTCGGCGCCGTGTTCGATCGGTTTGAGCAGTGCCGGCGTGGTGAAGGTGCTGTCGACAATCAGCGGCAGACTATGTTCATGCGCAATTTTTGCAATCGCCGGAATATCTGAAACGTCGAGCGACGGATTGCCGATTGTCTCCGTGTAAATCGCTTTCGTTTTATCCGTAATCGCCGCCGCAAAGTTTTCCGGCACGGAAGGATCAACGAATTCCACCTTGATGCCGAGTTGCGGCAGAATGTCGTTAAACTGCGCATACGTTCCGCCGTAAAGATTGTTCGACGAAACGATCTCGTCGCCGGCTTTGGCGAGATTGATAATGCTGTAGAAAATTGCCGTTGTACCGGATGCCACCGCCAGCGCGCCGGCGCCGCCTTCGAGTGCCGCAATGCGTTTTTCAAGTACATCCGTCGTCGGATTTGTCAGCCGCGTGTAAATATTACCCAGTTCCGCCAACGCAAACAGATTGGCGGCATGTTCCGTGTTTTTAAAAACATACGCACTCGTGCGGTATATCGGTACAGCGCAGCTTGCGGTAGTCGGTTCAGCAGAATAACCGGCGTGCAGCGCCAGTGTTTCATTTTTACGTTTTTCACTCATTGTCGATTCTCCATTTCATCAGGCATTGGCAATCGACAAACAGGACACTCCACAACTTTCCCCGTACGGGGCGCATCGCCTAGTGCAAGGCCGGAGCACCTTTGTTGTCAGGTTGCCGGGCGTCGTTAACCACGCCTCTCGTAATGCAGTGCGGCAACATACACGTTCCAGTTGCGGAGTCAACAGAACATTTGTATTAAAAAATTTGGCCTTGATCCCGGCGCTGCCGGTTTATAGAAAAATAAAGTCGTGTTTATTTGTGTAATTTCTGCGAACTTTCAGTTAAAGAGATGTGCATGATCATGAATTCGAAAATTGTTTTTATCGGCGCCGGAAACATGGCAGAGGCCATTGTTAGCGGAATAATTGCCGGACAATGTTGTGCACCGGAAAACATTGTGATGACGGATGTGATTCCGGAACGGCTCGCGGCGCTGGCGGAAAAATACGGCGTTGAAGTTTCTATCACAAATCAGGCGGCAGAAAATGCCGGAACTGTTCTGCTCGCCGTAAAGCCGCAGGTTTTACCGGAAATTCTGCATGAACTGAAACCGGTACTAAAAAAAGAGACGCTGGTCATCAGCATCACTGCCGGAATTACGACCCGGAAAATTGAAACATTACTCGGGGAAAACCGGCGCGTAGTGCGCGTTATGCCCAATACACCGGCGCTCATTAAGCGGGGTGCATCCGCTATTGCCGGCGGTGTAAACGCCGGTGAATCCGATTTGGAAATGGTTGAAAAAATATTCAGCAGCGTTGGATTTACAGTGCGCGTCGACGAAAAAGAGCTGGACGCTGTGACTGCATTGAGCGGTTCCGGTCCGGCGTATGTTTTTTATCTTCTCGAAGCGATGCTTGCCGCCGCCGGCAGAATGGGACTCGATAAAGAAGTCGCGCGCGCGCTTGCCCTGCAAACTGTAACCGGTTCTGCCGAGCTCATGCAAACCTCCGGTGAAGATGCCGACACCCTGCGTGCCAACGTTACATCCAAAGGCGGAACCACTGCCGCTGCAATCAATGTGCTTGAAACGCAGGGCGTAAAAGAAGCCATTATCGAAGCACTGCTCGCCGCACAAAAACGATCTGCGGAGCTTTCTGCATCCTGACCTTGACTCAATCGGCGCGCTTTGGCTAAATACGCGCCTTCCTTTGGCCAATGTAGCTCAGTTGGTAGAGCAGCTCATTCGTAATGAGCAGGTCGTCGGTTCGAATCCGTCCATTGGCTCCAATATAATTCCGTCGTGATCAGTGAATTATAAAGATTTTTCAATTCGGCTGATCACGGATCGCCGAAGATGATTCGCCTTCATATGCATTCGAATGCTCAGTACCTGTCGAGCCGTTGAAACACTGTTTAACATCGAGACCCTGGTTAAGATTTAAAATCAGGGCTGACTGACAATGTGACTAAAAGAAAGTTGAATTTCAGTTTTAAAGACAGTATTTTTCCTTGAAGTAAAAGGAGTCATATAGGTTTAGAAGAATAATTTAGCATCAGAAGTTTTAGTCGTTCTCTGGAAACCGCCAGTTTCTTACACACGAATGACTTCATACGAGGATGCGCCAATCGGCGCGCCTCTTATGTTGTGTTCGTGTGTGGGCTCTGGCGGGCCTCTGGAGAGCATGACTGGGAGGTGGCGCCTCTCTTTTTAGAGAACTCCTCTCCCGGTTTGTAAAACCGCAACACAGGAGAGGAACATGCAGAAAAAGAGGAATCGGGGGCATATCCCTATATCCATTGCCGTTTCAGTCGCTACGGCATTCTTAAGCGGCTGCACATCACCAAACGTCAGTAAAATTCACGCCGCCCGCTTAAAAACATTCGGAGAAAATAACCGGATTACGATATCGGGGTGTAAATATTCGCACGCAACCATATCGAGCGCAACGATTCTTGGCGGAGTGATAGGTCATGTTATTGTTACTGAAGCCACGAGGAAAAGAGATTTAGAACAGCAACTGAACAATGAGTGTGTGGAGATTATTGAATCCGTTTTCACAAACTCAACAGCTTTTACTTACGTTCCCCGTTCAGAAATCGGACTGCCGGAAAATATTACCAAACCGGATCACGACCAATACCCGGCGTTTCATGACAAATTCGGTGTCGGTGCGTTTCTTGAGCCGAAATTTTATTTCATGACCGCAAGCGGGTTCGATAAGACCTTGCGTCTGTACACCGTCTGGAAAGTGATCTCTCCGGACGGCTCTCTGATCTGCCAGATCAAAACCCGGGCGGATGGATATAAACTATCAGGAATCACATATTCCACTGCCGACCCAGAACACAAAGACGAAATCCTACGACTTGCACGAAAAAGCGCAGCGCAGTTCCTGCAGCTTTGGCCGAAACAGAAATGATCAAAATTATTAACCGGAGAATATTATGAACAAAAAAACGATTCAAAACATCATCAGTACAGCTGGCGTAGTGTTTATTTTAACCGCTTGCACTCATCCGCTAGCTATAAAAAATTTGAATATGTATCGTGCCGGCGCCATGGAAACACCGTTGGAACAGCCGTTGCGTCTGGGAATTCGTGAAAAACATTATCAGCAAGATACCAGACAGCTGGCACGGAATTTTATCATTGATCTCAGTCGATACAATATTCAGGCCACCACTGCAATTAATGTAGATAACAGCAATGTCGACGTCATAGCGACATTTAATATGCATCCTCAATATAGAGGTTCCGGCTTGAATTTCCTGATCAGCTGGCCGGGATTCTTGATCTTCACGCCGGCATGGAATGGATATATTTACACTGTCGAATATGATGTTCAGGTGGACTTAACCGATGCGCAAACCGGACAGCACATAAAATCCGTGCATATTCCGATTGAACTGGATGTCCGGCACGCCGATATGAAACGGACCTGGCTGGCAGAATCCGGCTGGTGGATGCCTGGGTGGTCAGTTTCAGCACTTATTGGAGGCATTATTCATATAGGGTATGACTCTGATGTTACGCCGCTGGTTCAGGAAAAATCTATGCCGGTATTGAGCGATTTCATTGCACAGGAAGTTGCCGAGGGGCTGCATGGCTATACGAAATCAAAGTCTGTGTCTGTTCCCAAAACCACCGGAGAACCGGTAGATGCAAAGCTGCAAAAACTCACCGAGTTAAAAAACCAGGGATTATTGACCGAAGATGAGTACAACGCCAAACGGCAGGAAATCATCAACGCGCTGTAATCGACATGTCAACCCCGCCCGCGCGTTATGCGGCCCTTAACTCCGGCTGATGCCGAACAGAAAGGAGGATGTCATGCACTATGGATAACTGACCGCCTCGATTTCTGATTATCGATATTATGTTTAGTAAATATTTAACAAAAGGAAAATTCATGAAAAAAGTATTATTCATTTTATTAGCCGGTATTACCGGATTCAGTTTTGCGGATGGAGTCCGCCCGTATGTCCGTGTCGGTGCTGGCGGTGCATTTTTACAGGATTCCGACATCAGCGGGCTCGATATCGGGTATGGAAAATTGGATGATGCAGAATTCGATGCCGGTTATGTTATAGGCATGGCGGCCGGTATCGCATCTGATGAACTGCCGGTTCGCGTAGAACTGTCATTCTTCTATCAGAAGAATGACATCGATCAGATCGAAGACGACTACTATTACTACAAAGACGTTGGCGATATTTCAATGCTGGCGTTTATGTTAAATGGGTACTATGACTTCAGAAATAGTTCTATCATTACGCCGTATCTGATGGGCGGTATTGGTGCAGTCAGGGTAAAAGTGAAAATTGACGAATTAGGTAGTGGATCTGACACCGTCGCCGCATTTCAGCTTGGTGCAGGCGTAGACGTTAAAGTCACAGATAACATTAGCCTAGATGCCGGATATCGGTTTTTAAAAACATCCGATCCGGATCTTGACGGAGTGGATATGGAAATCACTGGACACCGAGTTGAATTGGGACTCCGGTATACATTCTAGCTCCAAGCTGTTAACCCAGCGAACACGCCACTTTCCGTGGCGTGTTTTTTATGCGGTCGAAGATAGAACACCACGGCTTTAGCCGTGGATGAATGAGCCTCCTGATTGCCGCGAACGCAAAGTTTCGCGGCGTTCAGGTCAGCTCCGAGAGGAGCTGTGATGAAAAAAGAACCCCGAGTTTACTCGGGGGTATCTATGCATGATACGAAAAGGATAGCGCCTCCAGGGAATGGAAGATCGCAGGGTATCCGGAAAGAAGGCCTCCACCTCCGTGCTGTTGCAATGTTCTTCGAAGATCATCGGAGACTTATCAGGCGTCTGTTACGGGATGCGGAAATGATATTGGTTCGTCCGCGCCGTTCACCCTCAACATCCGTACATAGGCCACGCTCCGTTCCCGTAAATCCATTGTATATGCTTTCATCAGCGTACCGTGTCGCAAACCACACAACTGAGCCGTGTTATTTTTAAAATGGTTCAAGACAAGTTAATGGGATTGACATAACCCTTAAGATGTTGTCTTGAAATGAGTAATAAATATATTTTCCATTCACGGATTTCGGAGCACGATTTCCGGCGTATTATCCGCTGCTTCCCGGTGGATATTGAAGCATCAAAGATCGCTGTTCTTACCGGGCTGAGCCGCAACACCATCAACCGGATTTTTTATGCAGTTCGTCAGCGGATTGCGGAGTGTTGCGAACTGGACAGTCCGTTTAAATGCGGCGAAGTTGAACTGGA
>Ga0265293_10001303_pt1 | contig 54705 bp, 55 predicted proteins | sample Munlanlewell138R_FD_192505 | JGI IMG/M metagenome (GOLD analysis project Ga0265293, IMG submission 192505) | Leachate microbial communities from a municipal landfill in Southern Ontario, Canada - Leachate well 138R | ecosystem: Engineered > Solid waste > Landfill > Unclassified | place: Canada... | reverse complement strand
ACCAACACGGAATCCAGACTCACCATCACGATGGCAGGAGGGCCGGCGCCGACAAGCGTGGTCCGGTCACGGCCGGATCAATCAGGAATGAGGGCCGGAGTCCAAATCGGGTTTGTTCAAACCCCTCAAGAGAAAATCGTGACCGCTAAAATTAAGATCGCCTTTCAAATGGTTATGCCCAATCTCAACTACTCTAACCGCATCGGTGTATCGAAGTATCATATTTGGATCAACCAGCGCAACGGTTGGATCATTGATACCACCAACTGATGGATAGGTAAAAGAAAATTCACTCGATGCCAGCTCGACGATAAACCAATTTGCCTCCCGGTTGGCAATTATCCCTGCCCTTCCCCATCTATCTGCCGCCGCCAACCTAGCCTCACTTAAATCTCCCCACGGGCCCCCATCATCAATAATATAGCCGGATCTTGAATTAGCGTTGTCCAACAGCCGACCTGATTAGCCCCGACGTTCAGCCCTGAACGTGGCTCACCGGTCACAGAAGCGGCTCCAAACAAGGCTTGCGGCGCATCATGGTTGTGGCCAGGCGCGGCAGCCTTTCGCACAAAAGGAATCGGCGGTGGAGACGATCAGCTACCTTGGCTAAATCGCGCTGTGAATGGCTCATCTCTTGCGGCGGGTGGCTGAAGATCAGGGCTAATCAGGACAGCCGATTGGCTTGACGCCTATTCCCTTGAAGCTGATTAAACGCATACTGCATCGCCCCCGTTACCGCGCCATTGACGAACTTGCCTCCGGTGGCTTCCGACAAGGTCCCGCCGATTATCGTGGCCACGAAGAAGTCGCCTGTATCCGAGCCGGCATGGATGTTGGCCGATAACGCCTTGCCCATTCCCGCCTGCACGAAACCATGCCCGAACTTGCCACCCTGCAGGCTTGCCAGCGTGCCGCCGGCCGCGCCGTGCAGGAAGGATCGGCCCAGGTTGAAGCTGTCCACCGAGTCCTTGCCGACACCGAGCCATGTATCGGCACCTTGCCCCACGCCCCAGAATACCAAGGCACTCAGTGAGCCTTGCACCGCACCCCTCAGACTACCCGTGGCCACGGCACCGGCCGCCGCGCCGCCGGCGGCCGTGGCGCCGGCGGCGGCCCAGCCCTTCAGGCCCGCGGCGTAGTTGCCGGTGTAGACGGTGATGACGATCGCCGCGATGCCCCGTGCCCACCGCTTCTCGCGCTTGCCCAGGTAACCACTGGGGTCGGTCCAGGCCAGCGGGTTGTTGAACACGTAGGTGTAGCGGTTGAAGCTCTGGCTGTTGGCCGGATCCTGCACGAACGGGTCGGCCTGGATGAACCGGCCCAGCACCGGGTCGTACAGCCGGCCGTTCATGTGGATCAGACCCAAAGCATCGACCTGCTCGTGGCCGGTGTAGCCCTGCCGGGTGGTCTGGCTGCTGTCAAAGGCCCATTGCTCGGGCAGGCTCAGCGGCGCCCCGCTCGCCTGGCGCCGCTGCCCGAACGGATCAAAGCTCATGCGGTTGCCCTGGCCGGTGGCCGGGCCCAGCGGCTGGCCGCTGGCATCGGTGACCGCGTAGGTGCTGCCCTGGGCATCCTGGAACAGGAATTCGCGCCGCTTGACCAGCACGCCCGATTGCCGGGCCACCTTGATGATCACTCCGCCCACGGTGCGCTTGCCATGTCTTGAACTGGCGCGCGGCAACCGCCCGGGCTGGTCCCCGGCGCGGTCCATGCTCACATGGTGTGCGTGGGCCGGTCGGAGTTGACCATGGTTGCCAGCAGTGTCTCGATGCGGGATCTGGCGGCTTCGCCGTCGGGGGCGTCGTTGAACTGGATGCCGATGCCGGCGCCGCCCGGGGAATGTGCTTGCGCCGGGGTCAGCCAGATCACCCGGCCGGCCACCGGCAGGCGCTCCTGGACATCTTCCAGATGCAGCAGGACGAAGATCTCGTCGCCGAGCCGGAAGGGCTGGCTGGTCGGAATGAACAGGCCGCCACCGCGAACCCCGGACATGTAGGCCTTGTACAGGGCGGCCTTGTCCTTCAGGTTCAGCGGCAGGATGGCTTGCCGGGCGGGTGCAGGCTGCATGAGGCGTGACTCCAGCTTAGGTCGGCGATGACTTTTGACCCGGTCAGGCGACACACCTTGACGTCGCTCCGGGCGCAGATCGGCAGTCTCCCACAAGCCCGTTATCGCCAGCAAACCGGCGCGGCCAGGTGGCGCCGCCACAGCCTCCAGCCCGGAGCGGGGCAATCAGGCGGTCAGCGTGCCGGAACCTGCCAAGCCGCCAGCCATTCGTAGAGCAGCCAAACCGGCCGCAACGGCGTTTGCAGATGCCGGCGCAGGCGCAGGGCGGCGGCACTGGCATCGGCCAGGGCAAGGGCCGAGCGCGCCGGCACCGGCACCGTGCCCAGGGCGACGCCGGCGCGCTGCCAGGACCAGACCCGCAACCAGGCAATGGCGTCATCGACATGGCCGGCGGCATCGGTGGCCCAGCGGCTGGCCACGGCCAGGGCGGCATCACGGCCACTGGCCAGGGCGACCAGGTCGTCGGCGACCGTGTGCAGGCGCTGGCTGCGTTCGGGCTTGGCCCAGGCGCTGATCTGTCCTGGATGGCTGGCGGCCAGATCCAGCAGGCCGGCAACCACGGTGCCGCCGCTGGCGCGCAACCAGTCTTCGACCACGGCGCGGGCCGGCGCCAGCACCTGGTAGACCTGGCAGCGGCTGCGCACGGTCGGCAGCAGCCGCGCCGGGGCATCGCTGACCAGCAGCAGGTGCACGCCGGGCGGCGGTTCTTCCAGGATCTTGAGCAGGGCATTCTGGGCGGCACTGTTCATCGCCTCGGCCGGGTCGATCACGATCACCCGATGGCCACCGGTGTGGCCGGTCAGCACGGCCCAGTCGCTCAGGGCACGGATCTGGTTGATTCGGACATAGCGACTGTCTTCAAGAGGCTGCAGGATCAACAGGTCGGGATGGCTGCCGGCGGCCAGCCATTGCCCGGCCCGGCTCTGGCCGTGACTCTGGTCGCGGTCACTGCCGGCATCGCCAGCATCGCCAGAATGGGCAGCGGTCGGGTCGAGCAGATGCGCGATCATGCGCTGCACCAGGCGCCGCTTGCCCAGGCCTTCGGCGCCGGCAATCACCAGGCCATGACCGAGGCGATTGCTGGCCACGGCCTGTTGGAAGTGCTGCCAGGCCGGCAGCAACCAGGGCGCCAGGGTGTCGGTGGTGGCCGACGTGTCGGTGCTCATGGTGCCGCCAGCGCGCCGGCCTGTACCCGGTCAATGAACCGGTCCAGTGCCTGGCGCAGGGCGTCGGCGACCGCCGGCAGCGGCTGGCCGGCATCGATCACCTGGAAGCGCTGCGGCTCGGCCGCGGCACGCTGGCCGAACACGGTGCGCACGCGCTCGAAGAAGCAATCCGGCTCGGCCTCGATGCGATCGCCGCGGCAGCCGTTGCCCTGGGCGCGCTGTCCGGCGCGGGCCATGCCGTCGGCCACCGGCAGATCCAGCAGCAAGGTCAAATCCGGGCGCGTCTGGCCGACGGTGAAGCCTTCCAGGGCCTGGATGATCGCCTCGGGCAGGCCACGGCCACCGCCCTGGTAGGCGTAGCTGGAATCAACGAAGCGATCGGAAAGTACCCAGGCGCCACGCGCCAGCGCCGGCCGGATGGTCTGGCGGACATGTTCGGCGCGGGCGGCGAAGACCAGCAGCAGCTCGGTTTCGGCATGGCGCACCGGCAGGTCCGGATCCAGCATCATCTCGCGGATGCGTTCGGCCAGCGGGGTGCCGCCCGGTTCGCGGGTCAGCACCACTTCCAGGCCACGCGCGGCCAGGTGTTCGCGGCAGGTGGCCAGGGCCGAGCTTTTGCCCGCGCCCTCGCCGCCTTCCAGGCTGATGAAGCGTCCGCTGGCCGGTTCAGTCATTGCCGTTTTCGCTTTGCTGCGCGGCCCGGCGCTGGCGTGCCGGCTCGATTTGATAGCGCTGCACGGCGCGCCGGTGCTCGTCGTAGTTGGGAGAGAAATGATGGCTGCCGTCACCGCGGGAAACGAAGTAGAGCGTGTTGCCATCGGCCGGATCGGCGGCGGCGCGCAGGGCGGCCCGGCCCGGCAATGCGATCGGTGTCGGCGGCAGGCCGGCGCGGGTATAGGTGTTGTAGGGCGTGTCGGTGCGCAGATCGTTCCGGCGCAGGTTGCCGTCAAAGGCACTGCCCAGGCCGTAGATCACGGTTGGATCGGTCTGCAGGCGCATGCCGATGGCCAGGCGCCGGGAAAACACGCCAGCTATCTGGCGCCGCTCGGAGGGTTTGCCGGTTTCCTTCTCGATGATCGAGGCCAGGATCAGCAGTTGCTCCGCGCTGTCCACGGCGGTTGCCGGGCTGCGCTGCTGCCAGGTCGCCGCCAGTTCCTGCTGCATCGCCTGGTGGGCGCGGCGCAGCATGGCCAGATCGGGGGTGCCGCGGGTGTAGGCATAGGTTTCGGGCAGGAACCAGCCTTCCGGATGCTGATCGGCGGCGCCGAGCGCGGCCATGATCTGGGCATCGGATTGATCGGCCAGGGTCTGGGCCAGCGGCTCGGCCGTGGCCAAGGCCTGGCGCAGTTGGCTGAAGGTCCAGCCTTCGACGATGGTGAAGCGGTGCTGGATCACCCGGCCGCTGGCCAGCAACTGCAACAGGTCGGTCGGGCCCAGCCCCGGTTGCAGGGAATATTCGCCCACCTGCAGCCGGCGCAAGGTATCGGTCTGCCAGGCCAGTGTCAGCCACCAGGATTCACGCCAGGATGGGGTCAGGCCGTCATCGGCCAGGCGCTCGACCACGGTGCGAAATGAATCGCCGGCTTGCACGTTGAACACCCGCGGTTGGTCCAGGGCCAGCGGCGCGACGACAAAGCGCTGGTAATCGGTCCAGGCCACGGCCCCGGCGACGGCGATCAAGACCAGCAGCAGCAAAAACAACTTGCCGATCCAGCCGGCAGCCGCGCGCGGCGCCTGCCGGTGGCCGAACGGCGCCGGCAGCGGCAATGGCGATGGCAGCGGTAACGGGGAACGGGACACGATCGGCAACAGACTGGGCTTCATTGCGGGGCGACGCCTGGCGGGCGACCGATGCCAAGCGCGGCCAGAGTGTAGCCCAGCCTCATCGTCACCGGCCCGGGCTGCAGGCGCCGACGGCCGATCCGGCCAACTGGCATGACCCCGCGCACGGCGTTGGAAAGGAACAGCTCGTCGGCGCTCTCGACCAGGGCCCGATCGATGTCGGTTTCGGCCACCGGCAGCCAACGCCGGGCCTGAGCGAGCAGCCAGGCGCGGGCGACACCGGCAACGCCGCAGCGATCGATCCGCGGCGTCAGCAGGCATCCGTCATGGACCACGAACAGATTGGCCGCCACGGCGCTGATGACGCGGCCATCGGCATCGCAGACCAGGCCCTCGTCGATCTTTGGATCGCGCCATTCCGAGCGCGCCAGCACCTGTTCCAGGCGATTGAGGTGTTTGATTCCGGCCAGGCTGGGCTGCGCCGCCAGGCGCAGGCGGCACCAGCGCAGGCGCAAGCCCTGCTGGTAAACACGTTCCGGAACGTCCGACAGCGGATGCCGGATCAGGATGCTGCGCACGGCATCGGCTGGAACCGCGTTGCCCTCTTTTCCGGCTGCTGAGTCGCGCGGCGACGGTATTGATTTCGCTGCCGGTGCATAGCCGCGGCCGCCGCGACGGCTGACGATGATCTTGATCAGGCAATCATCGGCGCCAGCCAGTTGCCGCGCCTGGGCCAGCAGGTCGGTCGCGGCCGGCACGGCCAGGCGCAAGCGCCGGCCACCCCGGGCCAGGCGCGCCATGTGTCCGCGCCACAGCGGCGCGCGGCCGGCGATGAAGGCGATGGTCTCGAACAGGCCGTCGCCATAGGCCAGGCCGCGGTCGTCGACCGGCAACAGGTCAGCGGCGATACCGTCGACCAATGACGCGATACCCATGCGGCCGGTCATGGCGCCGCGCCGAGCAGGGCCAGCATGCCGGCGGCCTTGGTGCGCGTTTCGGCCAGCTCCTGCACCGGCACCGAATCCACGACGATGCCGGCGCCGGTGCGAAAGCCCAGGGTGTTGCCGTGCAGCCAGGCGCTGCGGATCAGGATGTTCAGGTCCATGTCGCCATCGTGACCGAGCCAGCCGATGGCGCCGGTGTAGGGGCCACGGCCGACGCCTTCCAGCTCGGCGATGATCTGCATGCAGCGCACCTTCGGGCAGCCGGTGATGGTGCCGCCGGGGAACAGCGCGCGCAGGATCGCCCCGGGCGTGGTGCCCGGGCGCAGCCGGCCGGCCACGTTGGAGACGATGTGATGGACATGGGCATAGCTTTCCAGGGCCATCATCTCGTCGACGACCACGGACCCGGGTTGGCACAACCGGCCCAGGTCATTGCGCTCCAGGTCGATCAGCATCACGTGTTCGGCCCGTTCCTTGGGATGGGCCAGCAGTTGCTCGCGCAGGGCCTGATCCTGGGCGGCATCCTGCCCGCGCGGGCGGGTGCCGGCGATTGGGCGGGTCTCGATGCGGTCGCCACGCACGCGCAGCAGGCGCTCGGGCGAGGCACTGAGGATGCTGCTGCCCTGCCAGCGCAGCAGCGCCGAAAACGGTGCCGGCCCGAGCTGGCGCAGGCGCCGATAGAGCGCGACCGGCTCGGGCGAGTCGGCGAACCGTGCCTGCCAGCCACGCGACAGGTTGACCTGGAAGACATCGCCGGCGTGCAGGTACTCAAGGATGCGCTCGACACCGGCCAGGAACCGGCCGGGATCGTCTTCCAGGATGGCTTCCGGACGCGGTAGCGGCGGCATCGGTGCCGCCGGTTGCCCGGCCAGCACTTGCACATCGTCCAGCAGGCGCTGGCGCAGATGCTCATGGCCCGGCTCGGCCCGGCAATGGCTGCGGCCATTGATGCGATCACGCCACCAGGCTGCCGGCGTGCGGATCGCCAGCGCCAGCGGCAGGTCGGTGCCGGCGAAGGCGGGCAAGTTCAGGCTCGGCTCGAACTGGACCACGGCCTCATAGCCCAGATACAGCAGCCAGCCGCCGGCAAAACCGGCGGCGTCAGGCGGCGGTGTAGTTGACTGGCTCGGTTGCTGCGCTCGCCAGGCGGCATCCAGTGCCGCGCCGAAATCATCGCCCAGGCAACGGCCATCCTGATCGCGCACAAGGCCATCGGCGGCCAATGCCAGGAAGCGGCCATCGGCGATCGGCATGAAATCGTGGCGGCCGGTGACCGGATTGCTGGCCGAGCTTTCCAGCAGGGCCGGATAGCGCTGCGGCCAGCGGGCCAGCAAGGCCAGTGGATCCAGCCCTGCCGGCAACGCCGGCTGGCCCGCGGAAAGGCTCATCGCGCCGCCACCGGCAGCCGCGCGGCGGCGATCAAACGCGCCGGAACACCAGGGTGCCGTTGGTGCCGCCAAAGCCGAACGAGTTGGACATGGCGACATCCACCCGCGCCTCACGCGCGGTATGCGCAACCAGATCCAGGCCGGCCACTTGCGGATCGGGCTGGTCCAGGTTGATCGTCGGCGGCACCACACCGTGCGTGATCGCCAGCGCCGAGAACACCGCCTCGACACCGCCGGCGGCACCCAGCAGATGACCGGTCATCGACTTGGTCGAACTCATCATCACCTTGCCGGCATGGTCGCCAAAGACGCTGCGCACGGCCTGCGCCTCGGCGACATCGCCGGCTGGCGTGGAGGTGCCATGGGCATTGATGTAATCAACCTGGTCGGGATTGATGTCGGCATCGGCCAGGGCATTGGCCATGCAGCGGGCGGCACCGTCACCATTTTCGCTCGGCGCGGTCATGTGGAAGGCGTCGCCACTCATGCCGAAACCGGCCAGCTCGCAATAGATGCGGGCGCCACGGGCACGGGCGTGCTCGTACTCCTCCAGGACCAGCACACCGGCGCCGTCGGAGAGCACGAAACCGTCACGGCCGACATCCCAGGGGCGGCTGGCACGCTCGGGCTCGTCGTTGCGCGTGGACAGCGCCCGCGCCGAAACGAAGCCGCCGACGGCGGTGGCCGTGGTCGAATATTCGGCGCCACCGGCGACCATGGCATCGGCATCGCCGTAGGCAATCATGCGCGCAGCCAGGCCGATGCTGTGCGTGGCCGTGGTGCAGGCGGTGACCACGGCCACGTTCGGGCCCTTCAGGCCCTTCATGATCGACAGGTGTCCGGAGGCCATGTTGATGATCGCGCTGGGCACGAAAAACGGTGAGATCTTGCGCGGGCCACCGGCCAGATAGGCCTCGGTGGTGCGCTCGATGGTGCCGATGCCGCCGATGCCGGCGCCGATCGCCACACCGATGCGGGCGGCATTGGCGTCGGTCACTTCCAGGCCGGCATCGTCCATCGCCATCGAGCCGGCGGCGATGCCGTAATGGATGAACGGATCCATCTTCTTCACGTCCTTGGCCGCGATCCACTGCGTCGGATCGAATCCATGGACTTCACCGGCGATGCGGGTGGCAAAGGCCGAGGCATCGAAATGGGTGATCGGGCCGATGCCGCTGCGCCCGGCCAGCAATGCCGACCAGGCCGAATCAAGGGAGTTGCCGACCGGGGACAAAAGGCCCATGCCGGTAACGACGACGCGACGCTTGCTCATGATGGAATCACCCGCCATGGAGTCGGAAAACCGGTGCCGGGCACCGGTCGGGAAAGGGTTTGCCGGCGCGCCCGCTGGCTGACAGCGGGGTGCCTGTGGCAGCGCCAGGCCGGGCTTGCCGCCTGCCGGCCGCAACCGGCACCAACTGGCGGAATCTCCTCGGCCGCGGCCTGACACTGCCCGGACCGGCGCCACCAGCGATGGCGCCCCGGTCCGGCAAAGAGCACTCAGCTCTTGACGTGGGCCTTGACGTAGTCGATGGCCTGCTGGACGGTGGTGATCTTCTCCGCTTCCTCGTCGGGAATCTCGCACTCGAACTCCTCTTCGAGCGCCATCACCAGCTCAACCGTATCCAGCGAGTCCGCGCCGAGGTCGTCGACGAAGGATGCGCTGGGGGTCACTTCATCTTCCTTGACCCCGAGCTGCTCGACCACGATTTTCTTGACGCGATCTTCGATGCTCATGTGTAGGACAACCTCTGTTCAGGAACGAAGCGGCGATTGTAGTGCATGCCGCGGCGATTGGTGTCCAGTGGCAGTGCCCGATACCGGCTTGACAGCCGCCGCCGTTTCCGGCCAGCGTCGCCGGCAAGGCGAAACTTGTCCAGCATATTCAATTGCCTGCGAACGGCACCCTAGAAGTCCGGCAGCTCAGGCCATGTACATGCCGCCGTTGACGTGCAGGGTTTCGCCGGTGATGTAGGCGGCCACCGGCGAGGCCAGGAAGGCCACGGCATGGGCAATGTCGGCGGCCTCGCCCAGACGTCCCAGGGCGATGCCATCGAGCATCGCCTGGCGCTGCGCGTCGGCCAGGCCGTCGGTCATGTCGGTCTGGATGAAGCCGGGAGCCACGACATTGACCGTGATGCCGCGGCTGCCGACCTCGCGCGCCAGCGACTTGCTGAAACCGATGACCCCGGCCTTGGCCGCGGCATAGTTGGCCTGGCCGGGATTTCCGGTCAGGCCGATCACCGAGGCGATCGAGATGATCCGGCCCTTGCGCGCCTTCATCATGCCGCGCAGCACGCCCTTGCTCAGGCGGAACACCGAACTGAGGTTGGTGTCGACGATCGCCTGCCAGTCGTCCTCGCTCATCCGCAGCAGCAACTGGTCGCGGGTGATGCCGGCGTTGTTGACCAGAATCGACACTGGACCGATGTCCTCCAGCAGCGCCTGGCAACTGGCCGGATCGGCCACATCCAATACCCGACCCCGGCTGCCGGCCGACAACGCTGCCAGGCGCTGGCCAACGGCTTCGGCGCCGGCGGCGCTGGTGGCGGTGCCGATGACCTGGGCGCCGGCGCGCGCCAGGGTATCGGCGATGGCGGCACCGATGCCGCGGCTGGCGCCGGTGACCAGGGCGATTTCACCCTCAAGCGTGTGGTTCATGCGGTTCTCCTGCGATATTTTGTGGCACGGCGGTGGGGGGTGGCACAGCGGGGGGGTGGCACGGCGCGCACGACGGGCGCGGGCACGGCGGGCGACCGGGCGGTCATGACCAGTCGTCGAGCGCCGCCTGGAAATCGGCCGGCGTGCCGATGGCGCGCACATCCAGCGACTTGTAGGTGCGCTTGACCAGTCCGGTCAGCACCTTGCCCGGGCCGCACTCGGCGATGCGCTGGCTGCCGCCGGCGACCAGCGCCTGGATACAGTCGGTCCAGCGCACCGGCAGGTAAAGCTGGCGCACCAGGGCATCCTGGATCGCCGCCGGCTCGGCATGGCGTGCGGCATCGACGTTGTGGATCACCGGGATCGACGGCGCCTGCCAGTCCAGATCGGCCATCACCTGGGCCAACTGCCCGGCGGCCTGGCGCATCAACGGCGTATGCGAGGGCACGCTGACCGGCAGCTTCACCGCCCGGCGCACGCCGCGCTCGGCCAGCAAGGCCAGTGCGCGTTCAAGGGCAGCGGCATGGCCGCCAATGACGACTTGGCCGGGGGAATTGAAATTCGCCGGCACCACGATGTCCTCGTCCGAGGCCTGGCTGCAGACTTCGGCGACCAGCTCGTCCTCGGCACCGATCACCGCCGCCATGGCGCCGGTGCCGGCGGGCACGGCAGCCTGCATCAGGCGACCGCGCTCGCGCACCAGGCGGGCAGCATCCGCCAGGTTCAGCGCGCCGGCAGCGACCAGGGCCGAATACTCGCCCAGGCTGTGGCCGGCCAGCAGCGCGGGCAACGCACCGCCACGCTGCTGCCACAGCCGCCACACGGCGACGCCGGCGGCGAGCAATACCGGCTGGGTGAATTCGGTCTGGTTCAGGCGCTCGTCGCCGCCGGCGTCGGCGATCTGCCACAAGTCCACGCCGGCCCCTTGCGAAGCCTCCTGGAAGGTCTGCTCAACCAGCGGCTGGTCGGCGGCCAGTTCGGCCAGCAGGCCGGGCGTCTGCGAGCCCTGGCCAGGAAAGACGAAGGCCAGGCCGGCCTGGGGATCGGGATTGTTCATCGGAACTCCATCATCGATTGCCATGGAAACAGGCGTTGGCCGCAGCGCAGGCCAGTTTCACCCGGGGCCGGCGGCAAGGTCCACTGCCCTGCCCGGTTGTGCGTGCGCCGGACAGGTAGCCCGCTGGGATATTCGAGCCGATGTGATGCGTAGCACCGGCGGCGTGCGCGCAGCGGCACCGTCCTCGGCGCTTTGAGCGCGCTGGGCGCGTGGCTGCGCCATGCCGGTTGAGACAAACCCCGGTTGCAGCGAAGCTGCCAGTTGCCGCCGAGCCATCGTGGCGCAACGCTAGGGATGCGCCCATCCAGCGATCACAACCGGATCTCAGTAACGCAGCAGCGCCGAACCCCAGGTGACGCCACCGCCGAAGGCTTCCATCAGCAGCAGTTGCCCGCGCTGGATGCGGCCATCGCGAACCGCCTCGTCCAGCGCCAGCGGCACCGAGCCGGACGAGGTGTTGCCGTGCCGGTCGATGGTGACGATGACCTTGTCCATCGGCAGGGCCAGATGCCGGGCGGTGGCGGAGATGATGCGCAGGTTGGCCTGGTGCGGCACCAGCCAGTCCAGCTCGGACTGCTCGATGCCGTTGGCGGCCAGCGCCTCCTCGGCGGTGCGCGCCAGGGCGCGGACGGCGACCTTGAACAGCTCGTTGCCGGTCATCACCACCTTGACGCCGTGGTTGTGCTCGTCCTTGAAGCCGGCCGAGACCCCGACCGGGTTGTAGAGCACATCCTTGTAGGCACCGTCGGCATGCAGGTGCGTGGACAGGATGCCGGTGTCGGCATCGGGCTTGAGCACCACCGCGCCGGCGCCGTCACCGAACAGCACGCAGGTGCCGCGGTCTGTCCAGTCGATCATCCGGGTCAGGGTTTCGGCGCCGATCACCAGGGCGCAGCGGGCCTGGCCGCTGCGCACGAACTTGTCGGCGATCGACAGCGCATAGATGAAGCCCGAGCAGGCGGCGTTGACATCGAACGCGGCGCAGCCGTTGGCGCCCAGACGCGCCTGCACCAGGCAGGCGGTGCTGGGAAAGATCAGGTCCGGGGTGGTGGTGCCGACGATCAGCAGATCGATATCGCTGCCGTCCACGCCAGCGGCTTCCATGGCCCGGCGGGCGGCGATCTCGGCCAGGTCGGCCGTGGTCTGCCCTTCGGCGGCGATGCGGCGTTCGCGGATGCCGGTGCGGTCACGGATCCATTCGTCGGAGGTGTCGACCAGTTTTTCCAGGTCGGCATTGGTGAGCACTTTCTCCGGCAGATAGCTGCCGGTGCCGGCAATGCGTGAGTGGATCACGGTGGCGCAACCTCCCTGGGAATGGACCGGCCTGCGGTCCAGGTGCAGCGCTCAACAACCGGGAAGGTGCTGGCGCCAGCGTCGGCAGCGATCCCCTGTTCGGGATCTTGCGCCGGCCCTGGCCGGTGGTCCGGCCGGGGCCTGGTCATGCTGCCCGGGTGGGCGACCCAAGCCGATGCCGTGACGGCAACCAGCCAGGTCGGCGGCGATGCCGGGCTGCGCCCGGCCAGCCGGGAACTCAGTCGTCGTCGCTTTCGTCGACCACGACCTTGTCGGCGATCACCTGGCGGCCGCGGTAATAGCCATCGGCGGTCATGTGATGACGGCGATGGGTTTCACCGGTGGTCGGATCGGTGGCCAGTTGCGGCGCCGACAGGGCGTCGTGGGAACGGCGCATGCCGCGACGGGAAGGGGTTTTGCGGCTTTTCTGTACGGCCATGACTAGATTGACTCCAAACGTAATGTATTCAACGGTATTTCACTGCACTTTCAGCGACTTGAGCGCCGCAAACGGATTTTCCCGCCGGCTTTCGGGTTGTTCTTCAGCGTCAGAACCGGCTGCCGGCTCGCTGCCCGGTCGCGCCGGAACCAGCGGCAAGGCCAGGATCAACTCGTCCTCGACCAGATCCGCCGGTGCCACCATGCCATCGCCGGGAACCAGGCACGGCTCGTACCCCGGCGGCAGGCCCGCCTCTTCGTCCTCACGCCGGATCAGGCCCAGCCGCTGCCGGACCGCCACCGGTTGCCGGTAGACCTCCAGGCTGCGCTGGCAGACCAGCGGCAAGGCGCCGTGCACATACAGCTCGACGAAGGCCTGGCCCAGATCATCGTTGCCGAACTCCAGCTCGAACTCGACCTGGCCATCGGCTTGCGCCAGGCTGTCGCGCAAGCGCGTGAACGCGGTCAAAGCCAGGGTACCCGCGTAGGCGTACCGGCCCGATACCGCGCGCCAGACATCGATCTGATCGGGCAATCCGTGCAACATAAGAGCGGCATGGTACTTGGCGCCGAAAGCGCCCGTCAATCAAAGCCTTCAGACCAGCGACGGCGGCCGCCGCGGCCGTTCAGGGGCGGATGTCGATGGCCTGCGTGGCCAACGGCCAGATCCGGCCATCAGCGCGCACGACACTGACCTGCACCTGGCGCCGCCCGGCTGCCAGCCCGGTGCTGTCAAGCACGAACTGGAAGCCCAGCCGGGTGCCGGCAGGATCCTCGACCTCGCCCCAGTGGTCGGCCGGCCAACCGCTCTCGTGCTCGCGCTGGCCGCTGGCCACCGGCACGCCATCCACGGCGACACGGACTTCATCGATGCCCAGGCCGGGCTGCAGCGCCCAGCCTGTGACCCGCAGCGGCTCACCGCGGCGCAGATGGCGCGCGCCTGCCGCCACCTCGATCCAGCCCAGCGGCGGTAGGGCCTGCAACTGCCGGCACTGCGCCTGCGGCTGGTAGGCCTGGTAGCGCCAGCGCACGAAACGCTTGCGGTCACCATGCAGGGACAGCACCTGATCCAGTTCCAGGCCGGAGAAACGGCGGCACAGGTCCTGATACCACGACCAACGGTCGCTGAAGCGGCGTGCGGTCTCCTCGACCACCAGCCAGCCCGGTTGCGACGGCTCGGTTGCCAGCGCCGCCTCGTCCACGGCCCAGATCGCCAACTGGGTGGCGCGGCCATGGCGGACATTGCGGACATCGTCCAGCACCCGCAGGCGCTCGCGGCTGTCGGGCAGGTAGAAGGCAAGATTCGCAGCGAGCATGAAGTTGTCGACGACGATGCGCTCGGGCAACGGCGTCTGGCCCAGCCAGTCGGCACTCTCACGCCAGCCGACGAAATTGGCCGGAAAACGCTTGCCGGCGGCCCAGACACCGGCCCGGTCCGGCACCAGAGCCGCGACCAGCCAAAGCAGGACGGTACTGGTGGCCAGCACCGCCGTGGCCACCGTGGCCAGGCGCCAGGCCGGTTTCAGCCGGCCGATGTCACGCGCCAGCACCGGCAGCAACAACAGGTAGGCCGGCAACGGCCAATGCCAGCGGAAACGCTCGCCATCGGCAAAGAAGCCCAGGCCGATGAACAGCAGCCAGACAATCACCGCCACCGGCACCAGCACCTGCTCGGGACCGCTCAGCGGTCGCTGCGCCAGCCGCCGCCACAGCGCCCAGGCCAACAGCAGCAAAAGCAGCGGACTGGCCATCAGCAATTGTTCGGGCAGTTGCCACAGGCCCTGCCACTGCCAGGCCCAGGGATGGCGCTCGACGAACTGGAAGCGCAGCCCGCTGAACTGGTGGGCGTAGTTGAACCACAGCAATGGCAGCAGGCCCAGACTGGCCACCGCCGCCGCCAGCCACGGCCCGCGCCCGGTCAATGCGCAGCGCCCTGCGGGCGTGGCCACCAGCACCCAGGCCAGCGCCGGCAACATCACCGCGAAGCGGTAATGGCACAGCAGACCCAGGGCGATGCTGAAGCCGAACGCCAACCATTGCCGCAGGCGGCCGTCGCGCAGCGCGCCGACCAGGGCATCAACCGCGAACAGGCTGATCACCGCCAGGGCGACATCGGGCACCGCCAGGATGCCCAGCAAGGCCGACAACGGCATCACCAAGGCCAGCAGGCCAGCCCACCACTGCCAGGGGCCGGCGCCGGAGCCGGAGCCGTACCAGCGTCGGCTCAGCCACACCAGTTGCCAGGGCAGCAGCAGGCCCAGCAGAAGAAACGGCAGGCGTACCCCGATCTCACCCGGAACCAGACCCGAGCCGGCGGCAATCATCCAGGCGGTCAACGGCGGCAAGTCCGAATAGGACCAGGCCAGGTGCCGGCTTTCCCACCAGTAGAAGGCTTCGTCGCCGAACAGCGGCAGGCCGGCCGCCAGGGCCAGCTTGACCAGCGCCAGCAACAGCCAGGCGATCAGGAATCGCGTTCTAGTCATCGTCACCCATCGCTGCAGGAGGTGGCCGTGGCCATGACATCAGCCAGCTCGGGCCTTGGCTCGAACCTTGGCTCGGAACGTGGCGCTGACCCGGACCGGCCCGACCATCGTTGCCATCATCCAAGCCGCTACCGGCCCGGGGCGCTGCTACAATGCCCCGCGCTCCGGATGGCCGCGACCGCGGCACCCGGACCAGCCGGCAGCCATGGCAAGCGGACAATGCCACAGCGCCGGCCGGAACATCGGCGGCAGCGACGTCCAGGCCAGGGCTAGATCGCACAGGCCACGGCCGGCCGGCAGTGTCGCCGATCGCCCTGCTGCGCAGCAATGCGCGCGGGCGCGCTCATGCAGCGCCATGGCACGCAAGCAAGGCCGGCCAGACGATAGCCGTCGGCATGAACGGCATGAAATCAGACAACGGGCTGCAACATGGCCCGACCCGGACCAGGCGCATCCGTGCCTGGCCAAGACAGGTCCACGACCGGCGGCAAGCCGGCGCGGATCCGGTTCCACCCCTTCAACCGATCGGAGTCAGCAATGCTGTTTGAGAAAATCGGCACATCAGGCCACGAGGAAGTTGTTTTCTGCCACAACCCTGATGCCGGGCTCAAGGCCATCATCGCCATCCACAACACCGTTCTTGGGCCCGCCCTGGGCGGCCTGCGCATGTGGCCCTACAAGACCGAGCAGGATGCCCTGGACGATGTCCTGCGCCTGTCGCGCGGCATGACCTACAAGGCCGCCGTGGCCGGCCTTAACCTGGGCGGCGGCAAGGGCGTGCTGATCGGCGATCCGAGCAAGGACAAGAGCGAGGCGCTGTTCCGGGCCCTGGGCCGGTTCATCGATTCCCTGGGCGGGCGCTACATCACCGCCGAGGACGTGGGCATCGATGTCAACGACATGGAATACGTGCTCAAGGAGACGGACTACGTCACCGGCGTGCACCAGGTCCATGGCGGTTCCGGCGATCCCTCGCCGTTCACCGCCTACGGCACCCTGCAGGGCCTGCTGGCCGCGCTGCAGCAGGTGCATGGCAACGAGGACGTGGGCAAGTACAGCTTCGCCGTGCAGGGCGTGGGCCACGTCGGCATGGAGTTCGTCAAGCTGCTGCGTGAGCAGGGTGCCAAGGTCTTCGTCACCGACATCAACAAGGAAGCGGTGCAGCGCGCCGTCGACGAGCTGGGTTGCGAAGCCGTGGCCCTGGACGAGATCTACGATGTCGACTGCGATGTCTACTCGCCCTGCGCCTTGGGCGGCACGGTGAACCTGGACACGATCCCGCGCCTGAAGGCGAAGATCATCTGCGGTTCGGCCAACAACCAGCTGGCCACCGAGGAATGCGGTGATGAGCTTGAGAACCGCGGCATCCTGTACGCCCCGGACTATGCCGTCAACGCCGGCGGCCTGATGAACGTGTCGATCGAGCTGGAAGGCTACAACCGCGAACGCGCGATGCGCATGATGCGGACGATCTACTACAACCTGGGCAAGATCTTCACCATCGCCAAGCGCGACGGCATCCCCACCTATAAGGCGGCCGACCGCATGGGCGAGGAACGCATCGCACAGATGGGCAAGATCAAGCTGCCGCACATGGGCAAGATGGCGCCCCGTTTCCTGGGCCGGCAGCGCGGCAACCAGTAATGCGCATTCCGGCACTGGGCGAAGAGATCGACCTGCTGCGCGAAAGCGTGCACGCGTTCGCGCAGGCGGAAATCGCGCCGCTCGCGGAGGCAATCGATCGCGACAACGCCTTCCCGCAGGAGCTGTGGCCCAAGCTGGGCGAAATGGGTCTGCTCGGCATCACCGTGCCCGATGAGTACGGTGGCAGCGGCATGGGCTATCTCGCCCACCTGGTGGCGATGGAGGAAATCTCCCGCGCCTCCGGCAGTGTCGGTCTCAGCTACGGCGCCCACTCCAACCTGTGCGTCTCCAACCTGTACGCCAATGCCAATGACACGCAGCGGCGCAGGTATCTGCCCAGGCTGTGTTCGGGCGAATGGAAGGGCGCACTGGCGATGAGTGAGCCCGGGGCCGGCTCAGATGTCGTGGGATCCATGGCCTGCCGGGCCGAGAAGAAGGGCGATCGCTGGATCGCCAACGGCAACAAGATGTGGATCACCAACGGCCCCGAGGCCGATGTCCTGATCGTCTACATGCGCACTGCCGGCAAGGATGCCGGCAGCCGCAGTATCACCGCCTTCATCGTCGAGCGCGGCATGAAGGGCTTTTCCACCGCCCAGAAGCTGGACAAGCTGGGCATGCGCGGCTCCAACACCTGCGAGCTGGTGTTCGAGGATTGTGAAATCCCCGAGGAGAACGTGCTCGGCGAGGTCAACCAGGGCGTGCGTGTGCTGATGCGCGGCCTGAACACCGAGCGCCTGGTGCTGACCGGCGGGCCGCTGGGCCTGATGCAGGCGGCGATGGATACCGCCCTGCCCTACGTCCGCGAGCGCCGCCAGTTCGATGCCCCAATCGGCAGCTTCGGCATCATGCAGGCCAAGGTGGCCGACATGTACACCGCCCTGGCGTCATCGCGTGCCTTCGCCTACCAGGTGGCGCGCGACTACGACGACGGCCGCGACTCGCGCGTGGATGCCGCCTCGGTGCTGCTGCATGCCACCGAAGCCTCGGTCAATGTCGCCCTGGAAGGCATCCAGTGCCTGGGCGGCAACGGCTACATCAACGAGTACCCGACCGGGCGCATCCTGCGCGATGCCAAGCTGTACGCGATCGGTGCCGGCACCAACGAGATCCGGCGCATGCTGATCGGGCGCGAACTGTTCGCCGGCAACGACTGACCGCAGCCCGGACGACTGGCCACCCTCGCCGGCCGCATCGCGCCCACGGCCACCGACTGCCGGTGTGCCGATACCCGGTCCGTTGATCGGGTTTCGACACAGCCACCTGCACCCTTTGTGCCGGTGACCACTGCGCCCGCTCCCGACCTGGAGCGCGCGGCAAAGCATGTACCATGCAGCCCCACCATCGATGGAGACGGCATGTCGCAGACTGCTACTGAACCCGTCGCCCAGGACCTTGGTTCACTGTCGGCCGTACTGGCCGAGATCGACCGCATCGTCCTGGGCAAACAGCACGAAGTGCGCCTGGCACTCGCCTGCCTTCTGGCCGGCGGCCATCTGCTGATCGAGGACATCCCCGGCGTTGGCAAGACCACCCTGGCGCACGCGCTGGCCCAGTCCCTGGGCCTGGACTTCAACCGCGTCCAGGGCACCAGCGACCTGCTGCCGGCCGACATCGTCGGCGTGTCGGTGTTCGACCGCGGCGACAGCAGTTTCCGCTTCCATCCCGGGCCGGTGTTCTCGCAGCTTCTGCTGGTCGACGAACTCAACCGGGCACCGCCCAAGACCCAGAGCGCGCTGCTGGAAGCGATGGCCGAAGGCCAGGTCAGCATCGATGGCGTGCGCCGCGAACTGCCCTCGCCGTTCTTCGTCATCGCCACCCAGAACCCGCTCGACCTGGTCGGCACCTATCCGCTGCCCGAATCGCAGTTGGACCGGTTCATGTTCAGCCTGCACCTGGGCTATCCCGATGCCGAAGCCGAACGGCAACTGCTGGCCGGCAACTACGATCCGCTGCGCCTGGCCGATGCCCGCGCCGTGCTCACCGCCGCCGGCCTGGCCGCAGAGATTGCCCGCACGCGCGAAGTTCCCGCCCGCCCGGCGCTGATCGCCTACATCCAGGCCCTGCTCCAGGCCAGCCGCCAGCATCCGCAAGTGCGCCTTGGACTGTCGCCACGGGCCGGGCTGGCCGTCCTTGCCGCGGCCCGTGCCTGGGCACGCCTGGCCGGCCGCGACCATGTCACACCCCAGGACGTGCAGGCCGTGTTCGTGCCGCTGGCCCGGCATCGCCTGCATCCGCGTGTCGATGCGCCGGTTGATGGCCACGGCCTGGCCCTGCAGTTGCTGGATGACACGGCAATTCCCTGAGCCGATGGCCACGGCCACCCGGCGCCGGCCGGGCCGCCGGACCGTACCGGCATGAACGCCACGATGGCCAGGCTCCAGAGCCTGCTGCCGCGCCCGACCCGCGGCCCCTTGCCGCTGTCCGCACCGCAGCGGCGCATCTACATCCTGCCCAGCCGCTTTGGTCTGCTCTTTGGCCTGGCGACCCTGTTCCTGCTCCTGGGCGCGCTCAACTACAACAACAATCCGGCCATCCTGCTCGGCCTGCTGCTGGGCTCGGCAGCGCTGGCCAGCTCGGTGATGACCGTGCGCCACCTGGCCCGCTTGCGCGTGGTCGCCTTCAAGGCCGGCGATGTCCATGCCGGTGAGGCTCAGGCCTGCCGACTGGTGCTGGAACCGGCACCGACGCGCCGCCGCGGCCGCAGCCCGAACCGGGCACACGGCCACGTCCGCGCCGAGGTCGTGCTCCGGCACGAGGCCGCCAGCACCCGTGCCTTGCCCGACGTCGACGGCCGCATCCATCTGCATTGGCGCTGGCCCAGTGTTCGCCGTGGCCGCCGCGCGCTGGGCCGGGTCCGGCTGGCCAGCGAGTATCCGCTGGGCCTGTTCCGGGCCTGGTGCGATCTGGAACCGGAAGTCAGCGCGCTGGTGTTTCCAAGCCTGGAAACGCCGCTGCCTGCCTGGCCGGACAACCCGCAAAGCCAGGCCGGCACGCCGCTGCGACGCCAGGGCACGCCCGAGGAATGGTATGCCCTGCGCGAATTCCAGCGCGGTGACGGCCTGCGCGAGATCGCCTGGAAGGCCAGCGCCCGTCATGACCGCTGGCTGGTGACCGAGTCGCGCGCCGGCCAGGACGCGCCAGCACTGGAGTTCGGCCTTGATCAGGTCGCCCACCTTGAACGCGAACACGGCATCCAGCGCCTGGCCGCCTGGGTGGTCGCCGCCGATGCCAGCCACCAGCCCTGGCGCCTGCGCCTGGCCGGCACCGATATCGGCCCGGATGCCGGCAATCAGCAACGTCGCCTGGCCCTGGGCCAACTGGCGGAACTGCCATGAGCGCTGCCGGCAAGGTCGATATCGCCACCGGGCGCCGGCTCGACGGCGGACAGTTCAGCCTGTGCTGCCTTACCGTCCTGGCCGCCCTGTTGCCGCACGGAAGCTGGTTGCCGCTGCCGTTCCTGATCTTGCTGCTGGTCCTGATCGGGTTGCGCTGGTTGCAGCGCTGGCGCTGGCCCCGGGTCTGGCCGTGGTGGTTCCGCAACGGCCTGATGGTGGCGCTGCTGGTGGCCGCCTGGACCAGCATCGGCACCATCAGCGGCACCCAGGGCGCAGGCTTCCTGGCGGCCATGCTGGTGTCCAAGCTGTACGAGGCCGAGCGCGCGCGTGATGCCCGCTCGGTCGCCACCTTCGCCAGCTTCCTGGTCATGGCCCAGTTCCTGTTCCATACCCAGTTGTGGGCGATGCTGGCCGGCGTGCCCGGTCTGGTGCTGGCGCTGGCAACGCTGGCCGCCCTGAACGAACCGCTGAGCGCCAGCCTGCGCGCCTGGCGCCGTCCGATCGCCACGGCCAGCCGCCTGCTGCTGCTGGCGACGCCGATCGCCTTGATCGCCTTTGCCCTGTTTCCGCGCCTGGAATCACCGCTGTGGGGCAATACCGGCGCCTTCAGCCGCGGCCAGCTCGGCCTGAGCGATCGCATGGAGCCGGGCCAGATCGGCGCCATCGCCCTGGATGACCGGCCGGCGATGCGCGTGCGCTTCCCCGATGGCGCGCCGCCCCCGCCGGCGCTGCGCTACTTCCGTGGCCTGACCCTGTGGCAGACCGACGGCCGCAGTTGGACCCGCCCCGGCTGGATGCAGACCCGCCTGGATGACCTGCCGCCGGTGCCCGATTACGGCATCCGCCACGAGATCACCCTGGAACGCGACGCCGCACCCTGGTTGCCGGCCCTGGACCGGCCGCTGGCCGCACCAGCCGGGCTGGCCTTCGCCATGGATCGCAGCCTGCCAATCCCGCGCCAGACCGGCAACAACCTGCGTTACGAAGTGGTCTCGGACCCGACATTGACCCTGGAGCCGTTCCAGTTGCGCCCCTACCTGCGCTCGCTGGCGCTGAACCTGCCCGAGGACCGCAACCCGCGCAGCCTGGCGCTGGCGCTGCAGTTGCGCAGCCAGTATCCCGATGACCGCCAATACGCCCAGCGCCTGCTCGACCTGTTCCGGGAGGATTTCAGTTACACGCTGGAACCGCCGCCGCTGGGCGCGCACTCGGTCGACGAATTCCTGTTTGATACCCAAAGCGGCTACTGCGAGCACTACGCCTCCGCCTACGCCACCCTGCTGCGCGCCGCCGGCATCCCGGCCCGCGTCGCGCTCGGCTTCCAGGGCGGCTACTGGAATTCGGTCGGCGAGCACCTGGTGGTGCGACGCTCCGATGCCCATGCCTGGGTCGAGCTGTGGATCCAGGGCAGCGGCTGGCTGCGTGCCGACCCGACCGCGGCCGTGGCACCGGACCGGATCGAGCGCGGCAGCGCCAGCGTCGCCGGCCTGGAAGCGGGTTTGCTGGGCCGGCCCGGCAGTGCCTGGACCTGGCTGCGCGACCGCTGGGATTTCATGGAAATGCGCTGGACCGACTGGATCGTCAACTACCAGGTCGCCGACCAGTCGGCCCTGCTGCAACGCCTGCTTAATCGCCTTTCCAGCCTGCGCTGGACGCTGACACCGGCCGGCATCGTCGCCGGCGCGGTACTGGGCCTGCTGCTGTGGCTGGGCTGGCGCCGTTATCGCAGCGGCGCTGGCGCGGACGATCCGCAGGCGCGCTGGTATGCCCGTTTCCGCGCCGTTCTGGCCAGTGTCGGCGTCGATTCGCGGCCCTCCGAGCCGGCGCTGCAGCTCGCCGCGCGTGCCGGCAGGCATTATCCCGCCCTGGCCGGGGAACTGACTGCGCTGGCCCGGGATTACCAGCTCGCCCGCTACGGCCCGGCTGACCGCCCGCTGCCGGCCGGCCGGACGTTGGCGCGCCTGTGGCTGCACCTGAACCGGGAACGCCTGCGGCGGCGCAGGCAGACGCCGGATTGACGTCGCCGCTGCTAGGGTCGCAAGTCTGTCCGAACCGCACTTGCAAGGGTCTGCCATGCACTGCCGATATCCCATCCGACTGCTCTGCCTGGCCACGTTGCCACTGGCCGCAGCCTGCACCACCATCCCCACCACGCTGCAGGGCGACTTCGCCCTGGTCACCCCGGCCGTGGTCGCCGAACGCGGCACCACTGGCCAACAGGTGCGCTGGGGCGGCGTAATCATCGAGGCCGAACCGGGCAGCGCCCAAACCTGCGTGCAGATCCTGTCATTGCCGCTGTCCGACAGCACCGCCCGGCCACGGCTGCCGGCGCGCTCGGTACAAACCGACGAGGGCCGGTTCCTGGCTTGCCGCAGCGGCTTCGTCGAACCCGAACTGTTCGCCCCGGGCCGCGAAGTCACGGTCAGCGGCCAGGTGGTGGCGCTGGAAGAGCGTGCGGTTGGCGAATACCTGTACCGTATGCCGCAGGTGGCAGCCGACACCATCCATCTGTGGGCCGAACGCCGGCCGCAACACCAGGCGCATTACAACCTGGGTTACTGGCACGGCCCATGGCCGTACTGGTATGGCGGCTTCTACCACCGCTCGCCGGTCCACTACCACCACCACACACCGATCATCCGCCCGCCCCCGCAGCGGCTGACGCCGCAGCGACCGCCGCCATCACGTCGCGGCGGATCAGACTGAGGACTGGCCCGAGCTGCCGGCCCGCATCTGCCGTCCGGTCTCGGTATCGCCCTCGGATTCGGCTCCGCACCTGGATTCGGCCGGCGCATCCGCGCGCGCCGGCTCGACGGTCTGCAGCAGGTACAGCGGGCGCTGCTTGGATTCGGTGAACAATCGGCCCAGGTATTCACCGATCACGCCCAGGGCCAGCAATTGCAGGCCGCCCAGGAACAGGATCACCGCCATCAACGACGGATAGCCGGGCACCGGATCACCGAAGAACATCGCCTTCACCACCACCCAGATGCCGAAGACGAAGGCCACCAGGGCGGTCAGCAATCCCAGGTAGGTGGCCAGGCGCAGCGGCACGGTCGAGAACGAGGTGATGCCCTCGATCGCGAAGTTCCACAATTTCCAGTAATTGAACTTGCTGGTGCCGCTGTGGCGCGGGTCGCGATGATAAACCAGGGCGGTCTGCCGATAGCCGACCCAGGCGAACAGGCCCTTCATGAACCGGTGCCGTTCGCGCAGTTGTTTCAGCGCCTGATGGGCGCGCCGGTCCAGCAACCGGAAATCGCCGGTGTCGGCCGGGATCGGCGTTGGCGAAATGCGCCCGATCAGGCGATAGAACGCCGTCGCCGTCAAGCGCTTGAGCCAGGACTCGCCGGCACGGACATCGCGCGTGCCGTAGACGACATCAAAGCCTTCCCGCCAGCGCGCCAGCAGCTCGGGAATCAGTTCGGGCGGATCCTGCAGGTCGGCATCGATCACCACCACGGCATCGGCATCGGCATAGTCCAGGCCGGCGGTCATCGCCAGCTCCTTGCCGAAGTTGCGCGACAGCCGCAGCGTGGCCACCCGGCCATCGTCAGCCGCCAGCGCCTGCATTACCCGCCAGGTGTGGTCGGCGCTGCCGTCATCGACATAGATCACGCGGCAGTCCAGGTCCAGCCGGTCGAACACCGTCGCCAGACGCTGGTGGAATTCACGCAGGCCATCGCCTTCGTTGTAGGCCGGAACAACCACGGCCAGAGACTTGCTTACGCCCATGGCGGCGAAGTGTACGTCATCAACCGGGGCCGACAATGGCGCGATCCAGGTGCCGCCAAAGTCGACCCGCTGGCACCGTTGCCATGACGGTCAATCCTCATGCAAAGGCGCCAGATGGGCGGCACCGCCCAGGCTGCGCATCTGCTGCTGCACCCAGCGCGCGCGCTCGCTGACATGGGCGCTGGGCGGCTGCACCCGATAGCGGTTCGGTGCCGGCAACACCGATGCCAAACGTGCCGCTTCCTCGGCGCTGAGGCCGGCCGCCGACTTGCCGAACCAGGCCCGGGCCGCGCCCTCGGCGCCATAGATATCCCGCCCGAACTGGGCGAAATTCAGATACACCTCCAGAATCCGTTCCTTGGGCCAGAGCAGCTCCAGAAGCCCGGTGAACCAGGTTTCAAAACCCTTGCGCCACCAACTGCTGCGCGGCCACAGGAACAGGTTCTTGGCCGTCTGCTGGCTGATCGTGCTGCCACCGCGCCGGCCCTCACCGGCCAGGTGCTCGCGCGCCACCTGGCGCAGCGCATCCAGATCAAACCCGTTGTGGACCAGGAATTTCTGGTCCTCGGCGGCGATCACCGCAAGCTGCAGATGCGGCGAGATCGAAGCCAGCGGCTGCCACTGCTGGTGCAACTGGAAGCCGGTTTCACCGCGCAGCCGCGCCTCGACCATGCGCTGCGCCATGAACGCCGACATCGGCGGATCAACAAAGCGCAACAAGCCGACCAAAGCCGTGGTCGACAACAGCCAGGCCACCGCCAGCACCAGCAGGCCGCGCAACACTCGCCGGTACCAGGGTCTGCGTTTTGACTTGGAGCGTTTCAAGCAGTCGATTCCTCGGCCCGGCCCGGTGGCCGGTCACCCTCATTTTTCCGGCCGGCCAGCGTAGCCGGTTTCCCTGCCGCGGCGCGCGCCGGGCGGGTGCCGGACACGTGCGGCTTGCACTGGCCGGCAAACCGTCGACAATCAGCCAGATTCTTATAAGGCATGGAGCCCATGATGGCCGAACCACTGGACCACCTGCATGACCGCTACAAGGCCAGCCTGGCCGACAAGGCCGACGAGCTGGAGGCGCTGTGGCCGTTGCCGACCAGCACCCCGGCCAAGGACCGCATCCCGGTGCTGCGCCAGGCCCTGCACCGTCTGGCTGGCTCGGCCGGCAGTTACGGCTACACCGAGATCGGCAGCCAGGCGCGTCTGCTGGAACAGTGGTTGTCGGCCTGGGGCGGTGGTGGTCCGCGGGCCGGCGCGCGGCCGCCGCTGCGCATGGTTCAGGCCTTCCTGGTGTTGATCGAGCAACTGCGCAACACCGCGACCACGCCCTGAGTGGCCGGCCTTTGGGTTTTACCCGGCCGGTGCCGACGCGATAAGCTGCGCGCCCTCATTGATCGGCACCGGGAAGGCCCATGTCCAGGCAGCATCCAGCAATTTCATTGATCGGCGTACCCACCGACATCGGCGCCGGCCATCGCGGCACTTCGATGGGCCCCGAAGCCCTGCGCGTGGCCGGCCTGGCCGAGGCCCTGCGCGCCCGCGGCCTGGAAGTGGATGATCTGGGCAACCTGTCCGGCCCGGCCAATCCCTGGACCGGCCCGGTCGACGGCTACCGCCACCTGCCCCAGGTGGTGGAGTGGAACCGCGCGGTGATGGGCGCGGTCGAGAACGAGCTGATGCGTTCGCGCCTGCCGATCATGCTCGGCGGCGACCACTGCCTGGCCATCGGCTCGATCACCGCCGTGGCCCGCTGGTGCCGGCGCAACGAGCGCAAGCTGCGCGTGCTGTGGCTGGATGCCCATGCCGATTTCAATACCCACCAGCTCACGCCCACCGGCAACGTGCACGGCATGCCGGTGGCTTGCCTGTGCGGCCATGGCCCGGACGAACTGGTGCGCCTGGGCGGCAGCGATCCGGCGATCAGCCCGGAAGCGGTGCGGCAGATCGGCATCCGCTCGGTCGACCACGGCGAAAAGCGCCTGGTGCACGAAGTCGGCCTGGACATCTACGACATGCGTTTCATCGACGAGGTCGGCATCCGCAAGGTGATGGAGCGGGTGCTGGATGGCGTCGACGACGACACCCACCTGCATGTCAGCTTCGATGTCGATTTCCTTGATCCGACCATTGCCCCGGGCGTCGGCACGCCGGTGTGCGGCGGCGTTAATTACCGCGAAGCGCAACTGGTGATGGAGATGATCGCCGACAGCGGCCGCCTGGGATCGCTGGACATCGTCGAGGTGAACCCGGCGCTGGATGAGCGCAACACCACGGCGCTGCTGGCCGTGGATCTGGTCGAGAGCCTGTTCGGCAAATCGACCCTGATGCGCCGCTGAGGCGGCGTTACGGCCGGGTCTTAGCGGCTTTGGTTTAACGGCCGCGGCTGGCGGAGGTGGGCCGGCAAGGTTCAGTGACGGATGCGGAAATCCTCGCCTGTTGCGGCGTCGTCTGCGTCGGCATCCGAGCCTGCGCCTTCGGCCAGCGCCACGGGTTCGCGCTGCACCTTGGCAACACGCGCTGACGGCGGCCCTTGATGCAGTCGTCGCTCAAGTTCATCCAGATCGGCGGCCGCGCCCACGGCGCAGGCTTCCACGCGCCCGTCCGGCAGGTTGCGCACCCAGCCGCGCAATGACAGTTCCTGCGCCTGGGCCTGGGTCCAGACCCGGTAGAACACGCCCTGCACGCGACCTTCGACCAGGAAGCGGGCGGCCAGCGGCGGCGGCGTCATGGCTGCTCGTCCGCGGCTGACGTTGTTGCTTGCTCGACGGCCTGCTCAATCATGGCCTGCTCAATCATCGTCTTGTCGACCGGCCCCAGCCAGGCTTCGACCACCGTGCCACCGGCATCGATCAGGTAGGTGACCGGCAGCCCGCGCGGCACTGGAAATCCTGCCAGCGGCTGCCAGGGATCAATCGGCGCGATGGCATAGCGCGGCTGGTGTTGGGCCAGGAAGGCATCCAGTTCGTCGCGCTCGATCTCCTCGTAATCCAGGCCCAACACCACCACGTCATCGCGGTCGGCCAGCTCGGACAGCTCGGGAATCTCCTTGATGCACGGCGCGCACCAGGTGGCCCAGAAATTGATCACTACCCAGCGCCCGCGCTGTTCGGCCAGGTCGAAACGATCGCCATCGAGCGTGTCGACGACCAGGGCCGGTTGCGTACCGACCATGCTGCCGACCCGGGCCTGGCCCCAGGCCGGCGGCGAGATCAGCGCGGTCAGCACAAGGCACGCCATGGCAAGCAAAGCCAGTGCGATCCCCGGCTGCCTGCCGAAGGGCCAACCGGCCGGGTCGATGGCTTTGAATGCGGCCCGGCCCGACGCTGGCACTACCGCCGTGACCTGCGAAAAAAGATGGCTGATGTTCAAGCGGGTTTCTCCTGCGGGCGCGCCAGGTATTGCGCCACGCTCATCTGCAAAAGGGGTTGCATCGCCTCACTGGCGACGGCCAGGCTGTCATCGGCGGCGTCGGGGTCGCCGCTGCGGCGGCTGAGCGGGATCCGGTAGCCGCCGTTTTCGTAGATCTGCGCCAATCGCACCTGGTCCAGGTCGCGGATGATGCGCCAGTAACCGCGCGCGCTCTGCTCCACCACACGCAGGGCCTTGAGGTCGGTCAGGCAGCGCAGCAACTGCTCGTCGCTGACCCCGGGCACATGGTCGTGCAGGTCATCCAGCTTCAGCCCGCGGCCCTCGGCATGGGCACCGGCCAGCGCCGTCAGCGTGCGCAGCAAGGCGGCAAATTCATGGCCAACCGGCAGCTTGCGTTCTTCGGGGTGATAGCGGAACGAGGACAGCACCGACGCCAGCAGCGCACCGAGCAAGACGATATTCCAGGACAGATAGACCCAGATCAGAAAAATCGGCACCGCAGCGAAGGCGCCGTAGATGCGCTGATAGGACGGAAAATTGGTCAGGTACAGGACAAAACCGCGCTTGCCCAGCTCGAACAGCACCGTCGCCACCAGGGCGCCGATGGCGGCATGGCGCCAGCGCACCTCGGTGTTGGGGATCACGGCATAGCTGAGCGTCAATGCCAGCCAGGTGACCAGGGCCGGCACCAGCACCAGCAGGCGCTGGCTCAGGCCCAGGCCGCGATCGAACTCGACGAACAGCGGCAGCGCGAACAGGTAGGTGGAAATGGCCAGGCTGGCGGCGATCAGCAGCGGCCCCAGCGACAGCACCGTCCAGTAGACGACAAAGCGCGACACCGCCGCCCGCGGCCGGGTGACCCGGAAGATGCGGCCAAAGGCATCCTCGATCGAATACATCATCAGCAAGGCGCTGACGATCAAAAAAACGATGCCGACACCGGTCAGGCTGGAGGCATTGGCGGCGAAACCGGCCAGATAGGATTCGATGGTGGCACCGGCCGCCGGCACGAAATGGGCGAAGACATAGCTGCGCAGGCGCTCGGCCCACTGATCGAACACCGGGAACGCCGACAACACGCCGAACACCGTCACCGTCAACGGCACCAGCGCGAATACCGTGGTGTAGGACAAGGCGCCGGCGTACTGGAAGCAGTTGTCGGCGCGGAAGCGCTGCCACAGATAGCTGCCGAAGGCGCGCCAGCGGTCCGGATCGCGCGCCGGCAACCAGTGCCGCCAACGTCGCTTCGCGCTGGTCGCCGCGCCCTGCTCAGGCATCATCGCCTCCGGCGCCGCGCCCGGCGACAGCAAGGCAGCAGCCGTGCGCACACACAGATGCGGATCGGCGGGGCACAGTCGGGCTGAGGCACAATAGCGGCATGAAAGACATCCTGGTGCTCTACTTTAGCCGCAGCGGCCACACGGCGGCGATGGCGCGGCGCATCGCCCGTGGCATCGAAGAAGTCGAGGGCATGCGTGCGCGTTTGCGCACCGTGCCACCGGTGGCGGCGGTGACTACCACCGCGGCGCCGCCCGAGCCGGAGAGCGGCGCACCCTATGTCCAGCGCGAAGACCTGGCCGAATGTGCCGGCCTGATCCTGGGCAGCCCGACCCGCTTCGGCAACATGGCCGCAGCGCTCAAGCACTTCCTTGACGGCACCGCATCGGAATGGGTTTCCGGCACCCTGGTCGGCAAACCGGCGGCCGTGTTCACCGCCACCGGCACACTCCACGGCGGCCAGGAATCGACCCTGCTGAGCATGATGCTGCCGCTGCTGCACCATGGCGCCATCCTGGTTGGCCTGCCCTTCCCCGGCACCGAGCTGGACAACACCGAAACCGGCGGCACGCCCTACGGCGCCAGCCACTGGGCCGGACCACGCGGTGAGCGCGAGCTCAGCGACGATGAAATCCGCCTGTGCCGGCGCCTGGGCCAGCGTGTCGCCCACCTGGCCCGCCGCCTGGCCACTGACTGAGTTTGCCCATGCCCCTGATCATCATCCGCACCGGCCTGCTGGCCCTGCTTGCCTTGCAACTGCTCTGGCACGGGCTGCTGCCACCACCGCGTTCGGCCATGGGCTGGAGCGCCCTGGTAGTGGCGACGCTGCCGCTGTTGCTGGTCCTGCCCGGCGCCTGGCGAGCCCGGCCATTGCCGCTGTTCTGGGCCAATCTGCTTTGCCTGGCCTACTTCAGCCACGGCGTCAGCGAAGCCTGGACGCAACCGGCAATGCGCCCGCTGGCGCTGCTGGAAACCGTCCTGGCCGTGGCCGTCGTCTGTGCCTACGCCGTGCTTGGCCTGCGCTCGCGCCGCGCCGCACGCGCCGCCCAGGCGCAGCATGAGCCCGGCCGCGACAACGCTGCCCAGGCCGGCGCCAACGACACTACCGGCCCGGCCCGGGCACCTTCCACTCCCAACCCGGCAGCCTGATCCAGCCATGGAAAAACTTTGCATCATCACCACCGGCGGCACCATCGACAAAATCTACTTCGATGACAAATCCGACTTCCAGATCGGCGCGCCGCAGATCGGCCGCATCCTTTCCGAGCTCGAAGTCGCCTTTCCGTTCGAGGTGGTGCCGCTGCTGCGCAAAGACAGCCTGCACCTGGACGATGACGACCGCCGCCTGATCCATCAGGCGATCCAGGCACGCCCCGAACGCCAGGTCCTGGTCACCCACGGCACCGACACCATGGTCGAAACCGCCCGCGCCCTGGCCGGCATCACCGACAAGACCATTGTTCTCACCGGCGCCCTCAATCCGGCCCTGTTCCGTGGCTCCGACGCCGTGTTCAACATCGGCTGCGCCGTCGCCGCCGTGCAATGCCTGCCAGCCGGCATCCACATCGCCATGAACGGCCGCCTGTGGGATCCGCTCAAAGTGCGCAAGAACCGCGACGCCAACCGGTTTGAGGCGGGGTGAGGTCGCTGGCCGTGGCTTGTCCTACGCCCCAATAAGCCGAGTTGCAGTGCGTTGCCAAGCACATGGCCGGGATTTCTGCCATGTGCCTAGTTGGACCGGCACCTACAATGCCCGTTTGCTCAGCAACTCGGCCATGCGCGTTTGCCAGCCTGGGCCTGTTGCTTTCCATGCAGCCAGCACGTCTTCTGGTAGACGGATAGTGACCTGGCGCCGTGGGTTGGTAGCCACGGGCCGGCCTGCGCGCTTGACCGTGCCGCGCTCGAGCATGGCATCGGTCAGCTCAGGAAGCTCTGTGTACTCGCCCGCCTTTGTCTTGTGGGCGTCCACGCGCTTGAGGTCAGATTTCAAGGTACGGGCCGATCCGGACTTGTTCGCGTTCATTAGCTTTTCTCATGCTGAAGATGTGACGGACTGCTCCTCTCGGTGTGTAGCCGATCACTACGAGGCGACCAGCGAGATGGCCGAAGCAGATCATGCGCGTCTCGCCATAGTCCTGTCGCGTGTCCTCAACCTCGAACGTGAGGCCAGCAAAGACTGCAGGTGCATCCTCGAAGTCGAGGCCACGCTCATCGAGGGTCCTTTGCCGCTTGGTCGGATCATAGCTGATGCGCATGACTTATTGTAACTACAACAATAGCTGACGCAAGTGCTGGCTATGCCCATCTAGCGCTTGAGTTAAGGCACTCCGCTGCAGCGACGGCTGATAGCCGGAAGCGTTCACAGCATCGATCAACCCATAAAGAATAAGCCCCCAATCAGCGGAGCCTCCGCCCAACCACCGTCTCCGGCTTGAAGCGCCCCCTCGTGAAACGTCCACCGGTAGTTTGGCCTTCAAACGATGCTCCCTGAAGCGCGCCTTGGATATGCCCAAGGTCGCACCATCCAGTCAAGTCGAGTGTCAGGAGACGACCAGACACGTGATAGGCATACCTCAATCGAACGCTCCCATCTCCGATTTGACCGCCAACTAGTTCCAGTTCACTCCAATTGCCAGAGTTACATGTTTCAGCGGATCGATCTGTGACGCGGAAAGTGACGTTTAGGACTGCGACACCATCTTGTCCAACTCGCATGAAGTTCCAGACAATCGCTCGGCATCGAGTGACATACTTGTACTTCTACATAACAGTCAAACGCTTGGAACGTCTCCAATGGGCACTGTAACGGTAGGCGTGGACCTGGCAAAGCAGGTGTTCTCGGTCTGTGAACTGGACGGCGGCGGGCGGGTCAAGCAGCGCCGCATGGGCGAATCCGATGAATGAGAGAGGCTTTCGGGTACGGTTTTTACCCTGGCCCGGATCAGCAACGCCGATCCAACAAGACCGATTACGGAAATGCAGTCTGGCAACGCTTCGATCACCAATCACCCCGCAGCCTAATCTTGGGATATTTCCAGAAGGCGACGAGAGCCGGATGTGTGGATCGTTCCACGCTAGGTCGGGTATCGCAAGTCGGGAGACCGGTGTGCGGCGCGTCCGTCATGGTTGCTTGACCAGGCGCGTGCAGGTTACAGATGTCCGATCCGGCGCATCGCATCGAGGAACCTGTGTCGGGCGGATCCGCCGTTTTCATTCCGGCCAATGGCAAGCGGCATCCGCGCGGCATGGGTGGGCCGGAGGCCGAGACGTTCCTTGACCCGGCTGCGAGCCGCATGGGGATCAACTGCTCTGAAAGATATCGCTGATCAACGCCGCCCGGGATCGCCCGACCAGAGCGCATGTCCCGCTCCGAAGCACAGGTTTCCGGTTCAGCTTTGCCCTTCCGGCAGGTATCCTTGAGGCCGCCTGGTCGCCGATCAACGGCTCCGTAGCTCAGCTGGATAGAGCGCTCCCCTCCTAAGGGAGAGGCCGCAGGTTCGAATCCTGCCGGGGCCGCCAGTTCCAGGCCGTTCCCACGGCCGCTGTCGATGCTGGCAGCCTTCATGGTTTCTGGATCGCAGGCTTGCTATGTTTGCCCGCCTGCCTGCCGCTACGAGCGCCATGACCGCAACCCTCCCTGCCTGCCGCCCTGCCCTGCTTGCGCTTTGCCGGGCCGGCATTGCCGCATCTGCAAACGCCCAACCCGCCACTGCCGGCACCGGTCGGAGATGCTGCCGATGAGCACGCGGGAAGCGCCGGATACGGACCACTTCAACGCCTGCGCCGATGCCCTGGCTGCTGCTGCGCGAATCCTGTCAGCACGCGGCTGGACGCCGGCCACCAGCAGCAATTTTTCCGCCCGCCTGGATCGCCACCATGCCGTGATCACGGTATCCGGGCGCGACAAGGGTGCCCTGGGTCGCGACGACCTGATGCGGGTGGATCTGGACGGCCATCCGGTCGGCACCGGGCTGAAGTCCTCGGCGGAAACGCCGCTGCACACGCAGATGTACCGGCGCGATGCCGACATCGGCTGCGTGCTGCACACCCATTCGCACAACCAGACCGTGGCCTCGCGCCTGTTCGCCGAGGCCGGGGTGATCCGCCTGGCCGGCTACGAGCTGCTCAAGGCGCTGGCCGGCAATACCACGCACCAGACCACGGTGGATCTGCCGGTGTTCGCCAACAGCCAGCACATGCCCGATCTGGTGGCCGAAGTCGACGCCTGGCTGGCCGGCGGCGCGCCGGCCTGGGGCTACCTGATCGAAGGCCATGGCCTGTACGCCTGGGGCCGCGACATCGCCGAGGCGATGCGCCATATTGAGGCGTTCGAATTCCTGCTCGGCTGCGAGCTTGACCTGAGGAGGCTGCAGGCATGAGCCGGCTGCGCATATTCGCCAACGACGACCCCGGGCAGGCCTTGCTCGACACCCGCGACCAGACCGAGATGGCGCGGCAACTGTCGGCCATCGGCGTGCGCTTCGAACAATGGCAGGCCAACCAGCCGGTGCAGCCGGGTGATCCACCCGAGCGGGTGCTGGCTGCCTACCGCGACGATATCGCCGCGCTGATGGCCGAAGGCGGCTATCAATCGGTGGATGTGATCAGCCTGCAGCCCGAGCATCCCGAGCGCGAGGCCCTGCGCGCGAAGTTTCTGGATGAGCACCGTCACAGCGAGGACGAGGTGCGCTTTTTCGTCGCCGGCTCCGGGGTCTTCACCCTGCATGTCGATGGCCGGGTGTTCGAGGTGCTGTGCGAGGCCGGCGATCTGATCAGCGTGCCCGATGGCACCCGGCACTGGTTCGACATGGGGCCACGGCCGTTCTTCGTCGCCATCCGCCTGTTCACCAGTACCGAAGGCTGGGTCGCGCGCTTCACCGGCGACGACATCGCCAGCCGCTTCCCGCGCTACGACAACGAGGCGGTGTCGGCGTGAGCCTGAAAGCGATCCTGACCGACATCGAAGGCACGACCAGTTCGATCCGCTTTGTCCATGACGTGCTGTTCCCGTACGCCCGCCGCGCCCTGCCCGGCTTCATCGCCGAGCACGGCAATGACGAGCAGGTGCGGCCCTGGCTGGTGCAGGTCGGCGACGAGATCGGCACCGATCCGGATCATCCTGACGTCGTCCGCAGCTTGCTGGACTGGATCGACGCCGACCGCAAGCACACGTCGCTGAAAGCGCTTCAGGGGTTGATCTGGGAGCGCGGCTATGCCGACGGCGAGTTCCAGGCCCATGTCTACGACGAGGTGCCCGATTGCCTGCGCGCATGGAAGGCCGCCGGCATGGCGCTGTATGTGTATTCATCGGGTTCGGTGCCGGCGCAGAAACTGTTGTTCGGCCACAGCGTGGCGGGCGATCTGGCGCCGCTTTTCGATGGCTGGTTCGACACCCGCGTCGGCGCCAAGCGCGAGGTCGAAGCCTACCGCGCGATCCTGGCCGACACCGGCCTGACCGGCGCGCAAATGTTGTTCCTGTCCGATGTCGTTGCCGAGCTGGATGCCGCGCGCCAGGCCGGCATGCACACCCGGCTGCTGGAGCGCGATGGCCCGGTGGCCGAACGCAATGGCCACGACAGCGTGCAAGCGTTTGACCAGATCGACCTTGGACACTTCGACCGGCCGCTGCCGCCACCGGTCTGATCCGGCGACATCACCACCTGCGACCTTACTTACGCACCGACGCACCAAAACCGACGCCAACACCGACATAGCCACACCACTGGAGCCGACCCGATCATGCCGAGTCCGACCTTTCCACCTGCAGCGCGCAATCGCCCGCCCGGGCGCATTCGCCGTCTGCCGGCCGGCCTGCTGCTGTTGGTCCTGTTGCCCGGACTGATCGTTGCCGGGGCTGCCTGGGCCCAGGAGGGTGAGCGCATCGTCGATATCCGCATCATCGGCAACGACGTCACCAAAGCCCGGATCATCGAGCAGGAACTGGCCGTCGGCGTCGGCGATGTCGCCACCGGCCAGGCGCTGGCCGACAGCCGCCAGGCGGTGCAGGATCTGGGCCTGTTCCGAAACGTCGAGATCAGCCAGCAACCGGTCGATGGCGGCGTGGCGCTGGTGGTCCAGGTGCGCGAAAAGCGCTATTTCCTGCCGATCCCGCGTCTGGATACCAGTTCGGACCTGGACTACACCTACGGCGCCCAGTTGCGCTGGTCCAACGTCTGGGGCCTGAACCACCGGCTGACCGCTTACGTGGAGGAGACCAAGTATCGCCAGGATCGCAATCTGGACAGCTCGCGCAGCGCGCGCGTGTCCTACCTGGCGCCGTACATCGCCGGCAGCGATTACAGCCTGAACGTGACCGCCGAGCGCACCGAGCAGGTGACCTTGAACCGCCGCAATCCCGGTCCGGACGGCGACAACACCTTTGACGAAACCTTCCAGCACTTCGAGATCCTGGGCCTGCGCAGCTTCAACCCGACCCGCCCGCGCGTTGGCTGGACCCTGGGCACCGGCCTGTTCTGGCAGCAGCAGGAAACCGGCGGAGCGCTGGCGCCGCCCTCGGACGGCACCGCCACTGCCGTGGTCGGCATCGCCAGCTACGACGACATGCGTTTCAACGTGTACAGCAACACCGGCCAGCATCTGGATCTGCGCGCCGAGCTGGCGCTGAACGGAGTCGGCTCGGACTACGGTTACGAGCGCCTGGAAGCGACCTACCGTAACTACCGGGCGATCGGCAATACCCCGCACCAGACCGCGCATGTGATCGCCGCCGGTGGCGTTCTGGCCGGTGGACCGCGCAGCCGCAATACCTTCTCCATGGGCGGCTCATCGCGCATGCGCGGCTATGACAGCGATTACATCGAAGGTGACAGCTACTGGTACCTGGCCGGCGAATACCTGCGCCCGGTGCGCTGGAACTGGCTGCGCATGCTGGCCGTGGCGGAGGTGGGTGGCGCCCGGCGCAACGTGTTCGCCGCCTATCCCGACCGCGACCAGGGCGAGCGCAGCCTGTTCGCCAGCGTCGGCCTGGGATTCCGCGCCCGCATCACCTGGTTCGTCGACATTGATCTGGAGCTGGGCGTGGCGATGCCGCTGGTCGACGGCGACGGACTGCGCTTCTTTGCCCGCAGCCTGTGATGCCCTGAATCGGCTCGATGACGCCCCGGCTTTCACATGGCCATGGCGCGACAACGGGCAACCTGCACGAATCCTTCCCCACAGGTTGATGCCATGAGCAACGGTCCCGGATCGGCCGGCAATATCGTCGCTGCCTTGTGCAGCCTCTTCGTCCCCGGCCTGGGGCAACTGGTGCAGGGCCGCGTACTCGCGGCGGTGATCTGGTTCATGGTCGCCTGCATCGCCTTTGCCATCACCTGGCTGCTGACCCTGAGCCTGCTGCCGTTCGGCTGGTTCCTGATCAGCCTGTTCTCCTGCATCGATGCCGCCATGTACCGACGGCCCGGCTACTGACGGCGCGATGATCGCCATGACCGCGATCACCATCCTGGGGGCATGAGTGCCGGCCCTGCCGTCAGCGCCGACAGCCGCTGCCCCTGGTGCCTGGGCGATGCCGACTACATCGCCTATCACGACCACGAATGGGGACTTCCGGTCGGCGATGACAACCGCCTGTTTCAGGCGCTGTCGCTGGAGGGCTTCCAGGCCGGCTTGAGCTGGCTGACCATCCTGCGCAAGCGCGAGCGCTTCCGGCAGGTGTTCGCCGGCTTTGTCATTGCCGAGGTGGCCGGTTTCGGTGCCGACGATGTCACCCGGCTGCTGGCTGATGCCGGCATCGTGCGCCACCGCGGCAAGATCGAAGCGGTGATTGGCAACGCCAGGCGCGCGTTGGCTGCGATCGACGAACATGGCTCGCTGGCGGCGTGGCTGTGGCGCTTCGAGCCGGTGGCAGACGAGCATCGGGCGGACTTGGCCGGGCAGCCGGATGGATCGGCGGCAACGGTGGCTGCGAACTCCCCGGCCCGACCGCCTGCCGCCGCCGCGAGTCTGGCCCGGGAACTGCGCCGGCAAGGCTGGCGCTTCGTCGGCCCGACCACCGTGCACGCCTTCATGCAGGCGGTCGGCATGATCAATGACCATGCGCCTGATTGCCCCGCGCGCGCTACCTGCGAGCAGGCACGCGCGCGTTTCATCCGGCCGGGCTGAGCGCGGGGTTGAGCAGCGCTGCGACAAACCATGTCGCACAATGCTGAAGCCCAAGGGAACGCGGCGCTTGCAAGCGCCGCCGGCTGGCTCAGGCGCCGTGCAGGCGCTGGCCGGTGACCGCCACCGAACGGCTGCGGCTGAAGATGTAGATACGCGCCGGCGGCAGGTTGAGCAGGGTGAAGCTGTGCTGGCTGGCGCGCAGGCCCAACTCGCGCAGCACCTCGGCCGCGACCGGCACCCGTGGGCCATAAGTGAACTGGATCAGGGTGCCATCGGCCGGCAACAGCTCGAAGGCGCCGGCCAGCACAGAGTGCTGCATCTGCCGGGTCATCGACAAAAGGCCCAGACCACTGACGATGGCCTGCACCGGGCCTTGCGCTACGAACCGGCTGACTTCCTCCACCCGGGCCAGGTCACGGGCATCGGCGCGCACCAGGTGGATGTCCGGGAAGCGCCCGCCCAGGTAGCTGTGCAACTCGGGATTGAATTCCACCGCCAGCAGGTTGGCCGGCTTGATGCCGCTGTCGAGCAGGGCGCGGGTGAAGGTGCCGGTACCGGCGCCCAGTTCGATCACCCGCTCGGCGCCTTCGGGCAGGGCGGTGACGATGCGCTGGGCCAGGAAACGGCTGCTGGGCGATACCGCGGCGGTCGACAGCGGTCGGCGCAACCACTGGCGGAAGAAGGTCCAGATCTCGGTGCGGTTGCCCAGACCGTCGGCTTTCTGCGGCTGCATGGATGGCTTGCTCTGGTCAGGATCGTCGATCATATCCGCTCACGCTCGCGGCCGGACATGCCGCAGGTCACGCGCTTCAATGCGGCACCAGCCGATAGACCTGATGGATGCGCGGATTGCGGCGGAAATCCGGCGGCAGCATCTGCGGCCCCAGGTCGGTGATGGCAAAGCGCTCGGCCAACGCCGCATGGTCAAGCTGGAAACGCCGGAAGTGGTTGGAAAACAGGATCCAGCCATCCGGCGCCAGGCGGTCGCCACAAGCATGCAACAGCGCCACATGCTGGCGCTGGACATCGAAATCATCAGCGCTCTTGGAGTTGGAAAAGGTCGGCGGATCGACATAGATGGCGCCGTACCGGCCGCGCTCGGCGGCCAGCCAGGCCATGACATCGGCCTGCACCAACCGGTGCTGGTGGCCGCTCAGGCCATTGAGCTCGAAGTTTCGTTGTGCCCAGGCCAGGTAGTTGCCGGACAGGTCGACGCTGGTGGTCGAACGCGCGCCACCCGCGGCGGCATGGATGCTGGCGCTGGCGGTGTAGCTGAACAGGTTGAGGAAATCCCGGCCCTGCGCATGCTGGCCGATCCAGTCGCGCACCAGACGATGGTCCAGGTACAGGCCGGTGTCCAGGTACTGGTCCAGCCGCACTTCGAAGCGCAGGCCGGCCTCGTTGACGATCACCGGCGCATCGCTGCGCTCGCGGGTCTGATACTGGAAGCCGCCGCGCTGGCGCTGCCGCTTCTTGATCACCACCTGTTCGCGGGCCAACCCGAACTCGCTGCGCACGGCACGCACCAGCTCACCCAGGCGCTTGCGCGCCACCGGCTCGGGAATGTCTGCGGGGGCCTGGTATTCCTGGACCACAGCGCGGTCGCCGTAAAGATCAACCGCGGCGGCGTATTCAGGCAGGTCGGCATCATACAGGCGCCAGCATTCGATGCCTTCGCGCTGGCGCCATTTGCGCAGGTGGCGCTCGTTCTTGCGCAGACGGTTGGCGACCATGACGGCGCCGTCGCTGAGCGGCTGCTCCGATGCCGCCTCGCTTCGTGCCCGCGCCGAGGGTGGATCCAGCAACAGCAGTTCCACCGCCAGCGCGCCATTGCTCAGCGCATAGCGGCGGCGGGCGCGCAGGCCCAGCGCCCGGCCGCGGCCATCGGCCAGGGTCAGCAAGGCGGCCTGGGAATCGGCAAAGCGCTCGCGCAATACCTGGCCCAGTTGCGGATACAGCTTGGCGATGCTGTCGTCATCGCCCAGGCGGGCACCGTAGGGAAGATTGGCGATCACCAGTGCCGGCGCCGGCTCGGGCGCTTGGGCGCGCAGAGCGTCGGTGTGGCGGAACGAGAGCCGATCGCCGACGCCGGCCGCCTCGGCATGGACCCGGGCCAGTTCGACCAGACGGGCATCCAGGTCCCAGCCGTGCAGCCGATCCGGTGCCAAGGCGGCCAGGCCGTGCTCGCGCCGCTGCCCGGCCTCCTCCATAACGCGCTGCCAGGCGTCGGCATCGAAGTTGGGCCAGCGGGCGCAGCCGGGGGCTCCGCGCAGAAAACCCGGGGCGATGTCGGCCGCCATCCAGGCCGCTTCAATAACCAGGGTGCCAATGCCGCAGAACGGATCCAGCAGGCCGGCGCCGGACGCCGCCAGTTGCGGCCAACCGGCGCGCAGCAGCATCGCCGCGGCCAGGGTTTCCTTGATCGGCGCCTTGCCCTGCCCCTGGCGCCAGCCGCGCTCATGCAAGGGCTGGCCGGCCAGATCCAGGCTGAGAACGGCCTGGTCGCGAACCAGACGCAGGTGCACGCGCAGGTCCGGATCATCCGGATCGACATCCGGCCGGCGGCCATGGCGGGCGCGCAACTGGTCGACGATGGCGTCCTTGACCCGCTGCCCGGCGAACATGCCCTGGCTGATCGCCGAGGCACGGACATGGGCATCCACTGTCAGGCGCTGGTCCGGTGCCAGGTAGGCGGTCCAGTCGATCGCGGCGACGCCGTCATACAGGGCCTGGGCGTCGGCGGCTTCGAATTTCGCCAAAGGCAGCAGGATGCGGCTGGCCAGGCGCGACCACAGGCAGGCGCGCAGGCCGAGCGTGGCATCGCCCTGGAAATGGACGCCGGCCAGGGCCTCGCGCGCCTCGACCGCGCCGATCGCCCGCAGCTCATCGACCAGAAGGTACTCCAGACCCTTGGCGCAGGTGGCGAAATATTTGACTGGCGCGATCAAACCAGCCGGTCCAGGAACTGGCCGAACCAGCCGGCGATGATCTCGACATGGCCGGCCAGTCGATGGCTGTCATCAACCAGGCTCAGCTCCAGTGAGCGAGCCTGGGCCCAGGCGATGACCTGCTCGGCCGGGATCAGCTCGTCATGCCAGCCGTGGACGATGGCGGTCGGCACCGGTGCCAGCTCCAGCGCCCGGCCATAACCGGGCAGGGCCAGCGGCGGTGCCAGCAGGTACAGGCCCAACGCGCGATGCTGCAACGAGGCCAGCCCGGAGGCGAACGCACCCAGGCTGGAGCCGGCCAGCACCAGCGGTTCATCCGGCGTGATCGCCGCGCACAGGCGCTCGATGCGCTGGTCGACGTAGCGCACCTGGCCGGTGGCATCCAGGTCGCGAAAATCAGGGCGACTGGTGCGCCAGCCGCGCGCTTCGGCGACCGTTGCCATGGCGGTGACCTTGGTCGCCTGCGGCCCGGATTCCAGCCCGTGCGAGAGCAGCACATGTCCTTTCATCGGTATCGATCGTCCACACGGAGCGGTGCGGCGCCGGGTCGGCCCGGCGGCAGCCGGCTGGATGCTAGCACGCGGCCATGACCGGCCTGCGGATCAGCGCGTGGTCCTCGCCCTGTCGCGCCGCGCCGGCTGGCCCGACCAATGCCGACGCTTGCGTGGCGCGGCGGCTGCATCGCTGGAGCTAACAACGTTCCGGCCATCACCCAGGCAGCGATCAATGCGCAGCAGCGCTGCCGACCACGGACGCTTGCCCCGCCCGTGCAGGCGCACTGGATGCCGCTGATCGCTGGCAGGCAGATGGCGCGCCCGGTGATCGTGCTCAGGGCAGCGTGCGCAGCCCGGGTTCGCGCTGCCACTGGCGGGTGCTGGCGGCGGCAACGAACGCATCCGGATCGGCGCCATCGACGATGCCCTCGTCCTTGCCGACATTGCCCGCCTGCAGCAGCGGCGCGGCGCCGGCGTCATGCGCAATGGCCTTCAGATGGGCCCAGGCGAACGCGACGAAATCGACCGCGGCCGATTCCTGCGCCAGCTTGGTGCCGGCGTCCTCGGCCAGCAGCACGACGACGGCATCGAACAGTACCGAGGGCGCACCGGCCAACTGGGCATCGGCCGGTTGCCGGCTGCCATCCGACAGCGTCGCGCCACCCAGTTGTGGCGCCACGATCTTCACCCGGGCGCCGGCATTTTCCACCGCAGCGACCAGGCCGCGCAGGGCACTGGCATCGCTGCCTTCATCGATCAGGATGCCGACCGTGCGGCCCTCGAGCGTTTCCCGCATCCGGCCGATGATGCGCACCTCCGGCGCCAGCGCCAGGTCAACCGGGGCCACTGCCGCTTCCGGTGCCGGCGGCAGTTCATCCAGGCCCAGGCCATCGGCCACGCGCCGGGCCAGTGACGGCTCGACATGGATCAACTGGCCAACCATGCGCTCGCGCACTTCAGGGGTTTCCACCTTGGACAACTCGAACACCAGGGCGGCCGCCAGATGCGCCTGCTCGGGCGCTTCCAGGCTGCGGAAGAACATCCGCGCCTGGCTGTAGTGGTCGGCGAAGCTTTCCGGTCGGATGCGGCCCTTGGCGCCGTCGTCGGGCGCCGAGGCATGGCTGCGGAAGCCGGCATCGGCATCGGCGCGCGGGCTGTCCTTCTGCAGCGAGCTGGGCTCGTAGTTGACCCGGCCGCGGGGGATCTGCATCTGCATGTAGCCATCGCGCTGGTGGTTGGCAAACGGACAGCGCGCCTGGTTGATCGGGATCTGGTGGAAATTCGGCCCGCCCAGACGGATGAGCTGCGTATCCAGATAGGAAAACAGGCGCCCGTGCAGCAGCGGATCGTTGGAGAAATCGATGCCGGGCACAAGATTGGCCGGGCAGAAGGCGACCTGTTCGGTCTCGGCGAAGAAATTGTCCGGCCAACGGTCCAGCACCATGCGGCCAACGATCTGCACCGGCACCAGCCATTCGGGCACGATCTTGGTCGGGTCCAGATGGTCGAACGGAAACTGATCGGCCTCGGCTTGCGTGAACAACTGCACGCCCAACTGCCACTCGGGGTAGTCGCCGGCCTGGATCGCCTCGAACAGGTCACGGCGGTGGAAGTCGTTGTCGGCGCCCTGCAACTTGGCCGATTCATCCCACACCGTGGACTGGATGCCCAGCTTCGGCCGCCAGTGGAACTTGACGAAGGTGCTGTCGCCGGCGTCATTGATCAACCGGAAGCTGTGCACGCCAAAGCCTTCCATCATCCGCAATGAGCGCGGAATGGTGCGGTCGCTCATCGCCCACATGATCATGTGCATGGATTCGGGTGTGAGCGAGATGAAATCCCAGAACGTATCGTGCGCGGCGGTGGCCTGCGGAAAGCCGCGGTCGGGTTCGGGTTTGACCGCGTGGACAAGGTCGGGAAACTTGATCGCATCCTGGATGAAGAACACCGGGATGTTGTTGCCGACCAGATCGTAGTTGCCCTCGTCGGTGTAGAACTTGACCGCGAAGCCGCGCGCATCACGCGGCGTGTCGACCGAGCCCTTGCTGCCGGCAACGGTGGAGAAACGCGTGAACACCGGCGTGCGCTTGCCGACTTGCGTGAACAACTTCGCCCGTGTGTATTGCGCCAGCGAGCTGGTCAGTTCGAAGTAACCGTGAGCGGCCGAGCCACGAGCATGCACCACCCGTTCGGGAATCCGTTCGTGGTCGAAGTGGGTCAGCTTCTCGCGCAGGATGAAGTCTTCCAGCAGGGTCGGCCCGCGTGCGCCCTGCTTGAGCGAGTTCTGGTTGTCGGCGATCACCAGGCCCTGGTTGGTGGTCAGTTGCGCACGCTCGCCGCCGGCCTGCTGCTGATACTCGCCGGCATTGCCGCGCGGCGCCTCGGCTTCGGGATCGGCTCCGGCGCGGCGGCCGACGAAGCCTGCCGGCTGGTCCTCAGCAGGCTTGGCGTCATGGCGCGGCAGTTCGCCGGGGGCGGTGGCGGTTGGGGTCCGGGGGCGGGCCATCGGCGTGCTCCTGCAGCGGGGATGTCCTTGCGATGGTCGCGGCCGGGGCGTGATTGCCATGTATCGAATGCATGATGGGGGTGTGCAGGTGCGGGAACTGCTGGCGCCAGGGCCATGGCCGACCCAGGCATGTGGCGCGCGGCAACCACAATCGGCCGTCACCCGCCGGTGCTAGCATGCGCCGATGACCTGCCCGCCGCCCTCGCCGCCTTCCCCGCTGCCGCCGGCCAACTCGATCCATCATCACTGGCTGCCCTATGTTCCGGCCCTGGCAAGCCGCCTGCCGGGCGCGATCGATCTGGTGGTGATCCACTGCACCGAGCTGCCCGACCTGGCCATGGCGCGGGAATACGGCGAGCGTGCGCTCTACCCCAGCGGCACCGGCAACAGCGGCCACTACTACATCGACCGCGACGGCAGCATCGAATGCTGGGTGCCGGAAACGCGCATCGCCCACCATGTCCGCCGCTGGAACGAGCGCAGCGTGGGCATCGAACTGGTCAACCTGGGGCGCTGGCCGGACTGGTACGATTCGCGCCGGCAGCAGCCCGGCCAGAGCTACCCGGCGATCCAGATGCAGTCATTGATCGCGCTGTTGCGGCAACTGGGGCGCCGTTTGCCGGTAGCACCGGCGCTCGCCGGACACGAGGATCTGGACCAGGAGTGGCTACCGGCCAGCGATGATCCGGCGCTGCGGGTGCGCCGCAAGCTGGATCCGGGACCGCTGTTCCCCTGGCCGCAGGTACTGCGCGAAAGCGGGCTGCAGCGCTTGCGGCCGGACACGCCGCCACCGGCCTGAGCGGCAGGCCGCACAGGTCCGCTCGTCGCACGCGCCGCGATCACCGTTGCCGACTTTCGCCCACCTAAGGACACAAGGACCACCCCGACATCATGAGCTCGGCCATTGTTGAGGAGCTGATCAGCCTGCTGCAGCTTGAGCGGCTGGAAGACAACCTGTTCCGCGGCCAGAGCCGCGACATCGGCACCCGCTACGTGTTCGGCGGCCAGGTGCTGGGCCAGGCACTGTCGGCGGCGCAGCAGACCGTCGACGCCAGCCGCCGCGCCCATTCCATGCATGCCTATTTCCTGCGCGCCGGCGACAACGAAAAACCGATCATCTACCAGGTCGACCGGACCCGCGATGGCGGCAGCTTCTCGGCCCGGCGGGTGACGGCGATCCAGCACGGCCAGCCGATCTTCGTTGCCACCGCCTCGTTCCAGCAGCCCGAATCCGGCCTGGAACATCAGGCCACGATGCCGGGCGTGCCGATGCCCGAGGATCTGGGCCCGCCCGAACCGGTGCCGGCCGCAGCCCTGGAAAAAGTGCCGGCGAAACTGCGCCGCTGGCTGATGCGGGCCGGACCGTTCGAGTTCCGACATGTCTGGCCGCGCAACGAGCTGGATGCGCCCAAGCGACCGCCGCAGCAGCATGTCTGGTTCCGCCTGGCCGAAGCCGTCGGCGACGATCCGGTGCTGCACCGCAGCCTGCTCGCCTATGCCTCGGATTTCCATCTGATCGGCACCATTACCCTGCCGCACGGCGTGTCCTACCTGCAGCCCAATGTGCAGATGGCCAGCCTCGACCACGCCCTGTGGTTCCATCGCGAGTTCCGCGCCGACCAGTGGCTGCTGTACTCGTGTGACAGCCCGACGGCGCAGAGCGCCCGCGGCCTGGCCCGCGGCAGCATCTACAGCCGCGACGGCGTGCTGGTCGCTTCCACTGCCCAGGAAGGCCTGATGCGGCTGGTAGACTAGCGCGCTGATTTCCCGCCAGAGCCGAGCATCCATGACCCTGCGTTACAGCCCCCTGCTCCTGATCCTGCTGGCCAGCGCCTGCCATGGCGACGGCCAGCCGCCCGCCGATGTGGTTGAAGCCCCGGACACGGCCACGCTGGAAACCGGCCCGGACACCAGCCCCAACACCGGCCAGCCCCCTGCCGGCAATGAGGCCGCCACCCCGGCAGCCGAAGCAGGCGCAGACGCCGACGGCGATGAGCCGGCTGCCGTGCAGATCATCAACGGCGATTTCGAGACCGGTGACAGCGCGCCCTGGTCGTTCAGCATGCACTCCGATCCCACCTCGTTCACCCTGCACATGGACAGCGAGCGGCCCTTCGAAGGCAACTTCAGCGCCCGCATCGACAGCACCGGCCGGGAACCCTGGGGCGGCATCCGGCAACATCTGGCCGATCCCGCCCTGGCCACCGGCGGCCACTGGCGACTGAGCCTGGCGGCACGCGGCCAGGGCACCAGCGAAGCGCTGTCGGTATTCAGCCGCACTCGCGGCCAGTCCACGCGCACCGTCCCGGAAGAGCGCCTGGACGTGCCCACCGGCGACTATGACTGGCGTGAGTTGAGCTGGGAATTCCAAGTGCCCGAGGGCGCCCGCAGGCTGGAACTGGCGATCACCCACTACGGCACCGGCTCGCTGTGGCTGGACGCCATTGCCCTGGAACGCCTGGGCGACCTGGTGAAGCCGGACGGCGAATAACCTTACAATAAGCGCCTGGCGCCTGGCTCAACACCGTGGCGGCGCCTTGAAAAACAACGGAAGCGTGGCCGAGTGGTTGAAGGCACCGGTCTTGAAAACCGGCAAGGGGCAACCCTTCGTGAGTTCGAATCTCACCGCTTCCGCCATTTGCCCTTGACCGCCAGCCACTTGCTGGGCGGTTCTTGCCCTAGCCACCAAGCTACCCCCCATCCGGCCGCGGTGCCGCCTGGCGGACGTGCGCTGCCTGACAGGTTCAGGCCAACAGCCGTCGCCGCCAGTCATGGGCCAGGAAGGCGGCCAACAAAAACGGGGCCAATGGCCCCGTTCTCGTTAACGCTGACGCTATGTCGCAAGGATCAGGCGTTGGCTTCCTCGTCCTCGGCCACGGCCTTGATCGACAGGCGGATGCGGCCCTGCTTGTCCACTTCCAGCACCTTGACCTTGACCAGATCGCCTTCCTTGAGCTTGTCGGAGACCTTCTCCACACGCTCGGAAGAAATCTGCGAGACATGCACCAGACCATCGCGGCCAGGCAGGATGGTGACGAAAGCACCGAAGTCCATCAGCTTGGCAACCTTGCCCTCGTAGATCCGGCCCGGTTCGATATCAGCGGTGATCTGCTCGATGCGATGACGGGCACTGTCGGCCGCCAGACGGTTGACCGATGCGATGACGATGGTGCCGTCATCCTGGATATCGATGGTGGTGCCGGTTTCCTCGGTAATCGAGCGGATCACGCTGCCGCCCTTGCCGATCACTTCGCGGATCTTGTCCGGATGGATCTTGAAGGTCATCAGGCGCGGTGCGAACTCGCTCATCTCGGTGCGCGGCTGGCTCAGGGCCTTGTTCATTTCGCCCAGGATGTAGAGCCGGCCTTCGCGCGCCTGCGCCAGGGCCTTGCTCATGATGTCCTCGGTGATGCCGTCGATCTTGATGTCCATCTGCAGCGCGGAGACACCTTCGGCGGTACCGGCGACCTTGAAGTCCATATCGCCCAGGTGATCCTCGTCGCCGAGGATGTCCGAGAGCACGGCATAGCGCTCACCGTCCTTGATCAGGCCCATGGCGATACCGGCCACCGGCGCCTTCAGCGGCACACCGGCATCCATCATCGCCAGCGAGGAACCGCACACCGAGGCCATCGACGAGGAGCCGTTGGATTCGGTGATCTCGGAAACGACACGGATCACGTAGGGGAAGTCGGCGTCGTCGGGCATCACTGCCTGCACGCCACGGCGGGCCAGACGGCCATGCCCGATCTCACGCCGCTTGGGGCCAGCCATGCGGCCGGCTTCACCGACGCTGTATGGCGGGAAGTTGTAGTGGAACAGGAAGCTGTCCTTGCTCTCGCCTTCAACCGCATCGATGATCTGCGAGTCACGACCGGTGCCCAGCGTGGTGACCACGATGGCCTGGGTCTCGCCGCGGGTGAACAGGGCCGAGCCATGGGTACGCGGCAGCAGGCCGACGCGGGCGGTGATGCCGCGCACGGTATCCAGGTCGCGGCCGTCGATGCGCTTGCCGGTGTCGAGCACGGAGTTGCGCATGGTGCTGTATTCCAGCTCGCCGAACTCGCGGGCCAGCTCGGCCGGATCCCAGCCATTGGCCTCGACCTGCTCGTTGAGCTGCTCAAGGGTTGCCTTGCGCGCGTTGGCGATGGCTTCGCGACGGGCCAGCTTGTCGCGGATCTGGAAGGCGTCGGCCAGACGGCTGCCCACTGCCCCAGCCAGGGAATCGACCAGGGTCTGGTTGCGCGCCGGTGCCTGCCAATCCCAGGCGTCGACGCCGACTTCGGCAACCAGTTCGTTGATCGCATTGATCGCCACCTGCATCTGCTGGTGTCCGTACATCACCGCGCCGAGCATGACTTCCTCGCTCAGCAGTTCGGCTTCGGATTCGACCATCAGCACGGCGTTGGCGGTACCGGCAACAACCAGGTTCAGCTTCGAGGTTGCCAGCGCCTCGGGACCGGGGTTGAGCAGGTACTGGCCATCGGCGTAGCCGACGCGGGCGGCGCCAATCGGGCCGCGGAACGGGATGCCCGACAGCGCCAGCGCTGCCGAGGTGCCGATCAGGGCCGGCACGTCACCGGGAATTTCCGGATCCAGCGACATCACCGTGGCGATGACCTGGACTTCGTTGCGGAAGTTGTCCGGGAACAGCGGCCGGATCGGCCGATCGATCAGGCGCGAGGTCAGGGTCTCACGCTCGGTCGGACGACCTTCGCGCTTGAAGAAGCCACCCGGAATGCGGCCACCGGCGTAGAACTTCTCCTGGTAGTCGACGGTGAGGGGGAAGAAATCCATGCCCTCACGCGCCTTCTTGACGCCAACCGCGGTCACCAGGATCACGGTGCCGCCTATGCTTACAACGACCGAACCGCTGGCTTGCCGTGCGATTTCGCCGGTCTCCAGGGTGACGGTTTGATCTCCGAACTGAAACTGCTTGGTATGTCTGGTCACGACCTGGCTCCTGGCTTCGTCAATCAACGGCGGATGCCGAGTTTGGCAATCAGCGTGCGATAGCGCTCGTCTTCCTTGCGCTTGAGATAATCAAGCAGGCGCCGACGCTGGTTGACCAGCTTGAGCAGGCCACGACGGGAATGGTGGTCCTTCTTGTGGTCGGCGAAATGCTTGGTCAGATATTCGATGCGGGCCGACAGCAAGGCGATCTGCACTTCCGGGGAGCCGGTGTCGTTGGGAGCACGCTTGTGCTCCTCGATGATCCGTGCGGTGTCTTCAACACTGAGAGTCATGGGTTTACGGGTCCTGAAAAACGAAACGAAACCGCGCGGATCGGCATGACCCGTGCTGGTTTCGTGCTGATGTGATCGATGGCACTGCGAAGGCAGCCCGCATTCTAACGGTTTTCATACCGCTGCAACAAGCATTTAACATGGCGAAACCGGCGCTTTGCCAGCGGCCGGGCTGGCCCTCAATGCGCTGGCCCGACCAGCAGGCGCTGCGGCTGCAATTCTCCGTTGGCAGCCACCAGCAGCAGGCCGGCCAGGCGTCCGCTCAGCTCCAGCGCGGCGACCGATTGACCCGGTGCCAGACCTGCGCGCGCCGGCAGGCGGCGGCCCTGGCGCAGTACCGCCAGTTGCTCTGGATCCAGCCGGACCTGCGGCCAGTCGCCGACGGCCACTGCCGGGTCAAGCAAAGCCGGAGTTCCGGTCAGTACCTGGTCCAGCCCGGGCATCGCCTGGCCACGAAACGGCTGCACCCACACGCGCCGCAGTTCGGTGACGTGGGCGCCGCAACCCAGCACCTCGCCCAGATCGTGGACCAGGGAGCGGATATAGGTGCCGCTACCGCATTCCACATGCAGATCCAGTTCCTGCGGGCGCTGCGCCAGCAGCGTGAGGCGGTCGATGCGCACGGCGCGTTCGGGAACGGTGATCTCCTCACCGCGGCGGGCGCGCTTGTACAGCGGCTGGCCGGCGACCTTGATCGCCGAATACGCCGGCGGCCGTTGCCGGATCAGGCCACGCAACCCGCTCAGCGCCTGCTCGATCGCGGCCGGGTCCAGGTCGGGAATCGGCCGCTCGCGCACGACCTGGCCATCGGCATCGTAGGTATCGGTGTTCTGGCCAAGACGGCAGGTGACCTGATAGGCCTTGTCCTTGCCCAGCAGCAGTCCGGCCACCTTGGTCGCCTCGCCGAGCAGGATCGGCAGCATGCCGGTGGCCAGTGGATCCAGGGTGCCGGCATGGCCGGCCTTGCCGGCAGCCAGCGCGCGCTTGACCTGTTGCAGGGCGCGGTTGGAGCTCATGCCGTCAGGCTTGTCGAGCAGGAGGATGCCGCTGTCGATACTGCCGGCAGGCGGCCTGTTGAGAATTGCCGCGGCGCTATCCGCCGCAGGGCTGTGGCTGGAATCGACCGCACCGGTGGCCGCCATCGAAGCCATGGCCTCGGCCGACCGCGACGCGGCAGTCAACGCGAACCTTCAGGTCCGTCGTCACCGCTGTCAGGTGTCGGCGTCGGTGTCGGCGCGTCGCTGGACGCGGCGGGGCTGGACGCGGGACCGGACGCCGCGCCGGATTCGGAATCGATGTCAGCGTCGTCGCCGACAACATCGTCAGCGCGATCGCTGGCGCCAGCGTCGCGCAGGAGCTCTTCGATGCGCTCGCCCTGCTCCATCGAGGGGTCGTAACGGAAGCGCAGCTCGGGCGTGATGCGCAGGCGCACGCGCCGGGCCAACTGCATGCGCAGTTCCCGCATCTGCTCCTTGAGCATGGCCTCGGCCGGCTGCGCATCGGCATTGCGCAGGGCCGTGAACCAGACCGTGGCATAGGCCAGGTCGCGGGTGATCTCGACATCGCTGACGCTGATCTGCGGCAGCAGGCCATCACGCACCGCCTGGTGCACCAGGCTGCCGATCTCACGCCGCAGCTCGGCGGCAACCCGGTCGCTGCGTTTGAATCCACTGCGCATCGTCTGTGTCCCTCAGTCCACCAGCCAGGCCGCGATCACAGCTTGCGCTTGACCTCGATCCGTTCGAAGCACTCGATCTGGTCGCCGACCTTGACCTCGTAGCCCTTGACGCCGATGCCGCACTCGGTGCCGCTGCGCACTTCCTCGACCGGATCCTTGAACCGGCGCAGCGATTCCAGCTCGCCTTCGAACACCACCACGTTGTCGCGCAGGACCCGGATCGGCTTGCTGCGCTTGACTGTGCCCTCGACCACGATGCTGCCGGCGATCTGACCGTACTTGGATGAGCGGAAGACCTCGCGGACATTGGCGATACCGATGATCTCCTCGCGGATTTCGGTGCCCAGCAGGCCGGTCACCGCCTGTTTCACCTGGTCGATGACGTCATAGATGATCGAGAAGTAAAGCACCTCGATACCGGCATCGGCGACGATGCGTCGCGCGGTGGCATCGGCGCGGACATTGAAGCCGATCACCAGGGCATTGGAGGCGGCCGCCAGGGTGGCGTCGGATTCGGTGATGCCACCGACACCGGCGGCGACCACGTCGACCTTGACCAGCGGGTTGCTCAGCTCGGTCAGCGAATCGCGCAGCGCCTCGACCGAACCCTGGACGTCGGCCTTGATCAGGATGTTCAGCACCTGCTGATCGCTGGTCTGGCCCATGGTCGCGACGATGTCTTCCAGGCGCGCCATCTGGCTCTTGGCCAGGCGCGCCTCGCGCTGCTTGTGCTGGCGCGCCTGGGCCACGTCCTTGGCCATGCGCTCATTGGCCACGACACTGAGGTCGTCACCGGCATTGGGTGAACCGGACAAGCCCAGGATTTCGACCGGAATCGACGGCCCGGCCTGGGCAGCGGCCTTGCCGGCTTCGTCGAACATGGCGCGGATGCGGCCGTACTCGACACCGCAGACGACATAGTCGCCCTTCTTCAGCGTGCCCTGCTGGACCAGAACCGTGGCCACGGTGCCGCGGCCCTTGTCCAGACGCGACTCGACGACGACGCCGGAGGCCATGCCTTCGGCCACCGCGGTCAGCTCCATCACCTCGGCCTGGATCGAGATCGCATCCAGAAGCTCGTCCACGCCCTGGCCGGTCTTGGCCGACAGCGGCACGAACGCGGTGTCGCCGCCAAAGTCCTCGGCGATCACCTCGTGCTGGATCAGCGCCTGCTTGACCTGCTCGGGGTTGGCCTCGGGCTTGTCCATCTTGTTGACCGCGACGATGATCGGCGTGCCGGCAGCGCGGGCATGCTGCACCGCCTCGATCGTCTGCGGCATGACGCCATCATCGGCGGCCACGACCAGGATCACGATATCGGTCAGCTTGGCGCCGCGGGCACGCATGGCGGTGAACGCGGAGTGGCCCGGCGTATCCATGAAGGTGATGACGCCCTTGTCGGTGGTGACATGGTAGGCGCCGATGTGCTGGGTGATGCCGCCGGCTTCGCCGGAGGCGACCTTGGTGCGCCGGATGTAGTCCAGCAGCGAGGTCTTGCCGTGGTCGACGTGGCCCATGATGGTGACCACCGGCGGGCGCTGGCTGGCGTCGCCTGCCAGCTCCGAATGGGCGGCCAGTTCCAGCTCGACATCGCGCTCTTCGGCGCGCACTGCCTTGTGCCCCAGTTCCTCGACCACCAGCACGGCGGTATCGTGGTCGAGCGGCTGGTTGATGGTGACCATCATGCCCATTTTCATCAGGTTCTTGATCAACTCGCCGGCCTTGATCGCCAGCTTCTGGGCCAGCTCACCCACGGTGATCATCTCGCCGACCTGAACCTCACGGATCACCGGCACGGTCGGCTTGGAGAAGCCATGGCGGTCGCTGCCGGCCGCGGTGCGCGGCGCTTCGGTGCGACGCGCGCCGCGGCGGCGGTTGGGCGCGCCACGGCGATCGTTGCTCAGGTGCAACTGGCTGCGCGGCGGTGCACCGCCTCCGGGGACTTCGGTATCGGTCATGCGGTGTGAACCGCGGGCCGGCTTGGCCCGGCGTGGTTCCTCGCGCGCCTTTTCCGGAGCCCGGGGATGGGCTTCCTTGCGCGCCTTGTCCTCGACCTTGCGCTTGACCGGTTCGGGGTCGGGCGCAGCCGCCGCCTCGACCGCGGCCCGAGCGGCTTCCTCGGCCTGGCGCCGGGCTTCTTCCTCGGCCGCCTTGCGCTGCTCTTCTTCCTCGCGCCGCTTGCGGTCGCTTTCCTCCAGCTTGCGCTGTTCTTCCTGCTGCAGGCGGCGGGATTCTTCCAGCTTGCGCAGCGCTTCCTGGCGCTCGGCCTCGTCATCGGCCGGCTGCTGCTCGGCCAGCACGGCGCGATTGACGTAGACGCGCTTCTTGCGCACCTCGACGTTGACCTTGCTCTTGCCGCGGCCCTGCGGGCCGGCAACGGTGAGCTCGGTGTGTTCCCTGCGCCGCAGGGTGACCTTGGCCGGCGCCGCGGCCGTGGATTTTTCGTCCCCGGGCTTCAGCTTGGCGCGCAGCAACTCCACCAGGCGGGTCCTGTCGGCCGGCTTCACTATCTCATCGGCACTGGCATAGGTCATGCCTTCGGCAGCCAGCTGCTTGAGCAGCGACTGAGCCGATGCACCTACCACATCCGCCAGATTTTGAATCGTTTCAGCCATTTCCTTCCAAGCTCCTGAGTCCGCCAAGTGCCACGTACCGCCATTACCACCGATCAGGTACAGATCATTCGGCTTCCTCGAACCAGTGCGCGCGGGCGGCCATGATCAGGCTGCCAGCGCGTTCCTTGTCCAATCCTTCGATATCAACGATTTCGTCGATCGATGCTTCCGCCAGATCCTCCCGGTTGACGATGCCGCGCGCAGCCAGGGCATGGGCGATGGTCTCGTCCATGCCCTCCAGCGTGGTCAAATCTTCGGCCGGGACTGCATCCTGGCCGCCGCCGGGTTCCAGCATCTGGGTCAGCAGGGTGTCGCGGGCCCGGTTGCGCAATTCGTTGACGATATCGACATCGAATTCTTCGATCGCCAGCAGTTCGGCCTCGGGCACGTAGGCCACTTCCTCGATGGTCGAGAAGCCTTCCTGGACCAGGATGTTGGCGATTTCCGCATCAACTTCCAGCTTGTCCTGGAACAGCTCGCGCGCCGCTTCCTGCTCGGTCTCGGATTTCTCGCGGACCTGCTTTTCGGTCATCACGTTCAAGTGCCAACCGGCCAGCCGGCTGGCCAGGCGCACGTTCTGGCCACCGCGTCCGATCGCCTGGGACAGCTTGTCCTCGGCGACGGCGATGTCCATGCTGTTCTTTTCCTCGTCGACGATGATCGACACGACCTCGGCCGGCGCCATCGCATTGATCACGAACTGGGCCGGGTTCTCGCTCCACAGGATGATGTCCACGCGCTCGCCGTTGAGCTCGTTGGACACCGCCTGCACGCGCGAGCCGCGCATGCCGATGCAGGCGCCGATGGGATCGGTGCGGCTGTCATGCGCCTGCACCGCGATCTTCGCCCGGTCGCCGGCATCGCGGGCGCAACCCATGATCTCGACCAGTCCCTGGCCGATCTCGGGCACCTCGATGCGGAACAGCTCCATCATCAGTTCCGGCGCGGTGCGCGACAGGAACAACTGCGGCCCGCGCGGTTCGGAGCGAACCTCGTACAGGTAGCCGCGGACGCGGTCGCCGACACGCAGGTTCTCGCGCTGGATCGCCTTCTCGCGCGGAATGAAGCCCTCGGCGTTGCTGCCCAGGTCGATGATGATGTTGCCGCGCTCGGCGCGCTTGACGGTGCCGGTCAGCACTTCACCGACCCGCTCCTGATAGGCCTCGACCACCAGTGCCCGCTCGGCTTCGCGCACCTTCTGCAGGATCACCTGCTTGGCGACCTGGGCAGCGATGCGGCCGAACTCGACGTTCTCGACCGGCTCCTCGATGAACTCGCCGACCTGGACATCAGGATTGACCTCGACCGCGTCCATGTGCCGCAACTGCCAGTCGGGCGACTCCATGACGACATCGTCGGCCACCACTTGCCAGCGCCGGAAGGTCTCGTACTCGCCGGAAACGCGATCGATCGCGACCCGCATTTCGGCCTCTTCCTCGTAGCGCTTCTTGGCCGCCGACGCCAATGCCGCCTCCAGCGCCTCGAAAATCACCGCACGCTCGACGCCTTTTTCATTGGCAACGGCTTCGGCCACCAGCAACAGATCCTTGCTCATCGACTCTCTCCGTTGACCGCGGGATCGGTGTTCCCGCGCCCGGCCTGACTCAAAACCCTGGCGTAGTCCGGTTTCAGCCGGATCCTTGCCGCGTGTGCGAAATCAAACGAAAAATCTCCGCCGCCTTCGTCAAGCACCAGGTTGATCCGCTCGCCATCGACGGCGGCGATCACGCCCTGGTACCTGCGCCGGCCATCGACCGGCGCATGCAGGGTGGCTTCGACCCGCTCGCCCTGGAAGCGCAGCATCTGCGCGGCCCGGAAGAACGGACGGTCCAGACCCGGCGAAGACACTTCCAGCGTGTAGTGGCCTGAAATCGGATCCTCGACATCGAACTGCGCCGCCACTTCGCGGCTCACCGCCTCGCAATCGTCAACGGTGACGTCGCGTTCGGGATGATCGATGTAGACACGCACCAATGAACTGCCCGACCGCGGCATGTATTCCACGCCCCAGACTTCCAGGCCGAACCCGGCCACGGGGCCGGCGACGAGATTGGCGATGTGCTGTGCCTTGTCCATTCAGACAGCCAGAAATTCCTGAAGACGGAAACAAAAAATGGCCGCAAGCGGCCATTCCAGAACCCGGCCCGAACGCGGCAGATGCGTTCGACGGCCATGAAAAAAGCCTCGCTGCGGAGGCTTTTTTCAAACCTGGTAGCGGGGGCAGGATTTGAACCTGCGACCTTCGGGTTATGAGCCCGACGAGCTGCCAGACTGCTCCACCCCGCATCAGCGAACGCGCATTGTATTCAGGTTGAGCGGACTTGGCAAGCCCGAGCCTCTTCCAACGACACCTGAGCCTGGAAGGGGCGCTGTGATTCCAATGACAAGTGAGCCTGGAGGCAGGCGAGACGGGGCATCCTTGGAGGATGCTTGTGTCTCTCAATACAGAACCACTTCGTA
>Ga0265293_10001301_pt1 | contig 54740 bp, 54 predicted proteins | sample Munlanlewell138R_FD_192505 | JGI IMG/M metagenome (GOLD analysis project Ga0265293, IMG submission 192505) | Leachate microbial communities from a municipal landfill in Southern Ontario, Canada - Leachate well 138R | ecosystem: Engineered > Solid waste > Landfill > Unclassified | place: Canada... | reverse complement strand
AAACCGGGTCAAGTTTCAGAAAGCACCGGCATATGATGGACGCGCCTAAGTTATTGATAAACCTGCTGTATCGAGCTTCGGCGTAGTCCAGCGAAGTACCGGGCTGGAGTCATCGTCAAACAAAAAAAGCCCCCACGCTTGCCGCTACGCGGCGGCGCTGCCCCCCGGGGGCTTTTTGCCTTGGGAGCGGTCCGGCGGCAAAAAATGCTTGCATCCAGTGCTGTTGTTTTATACAGTACTGAATATGGGGCTTGCCAGCCGGGCGAGCCGATAGCGGAGTCTGCCAGCATGCGTACGTATCGTCACAGCCGCCAGCCGGGTCGGGGTCTCGGCGTCGTCCTTTCCGAAGTTCTATTCGTCGTCGCCTGGGGCGGCATGATCCCGGGCCTGCTGTGGCTGGGCCGCTGGGTGGGGATTTGACCACCGCGGCTATCGGCGGCTACAGGCGCAGCGTGCCATCGGCCATCGCCAGGGCTACCGTTACCACGTGGCTCACGATCACGCTCATGCCCAACAGCAGAAACGCGATTGCCAACAATACCGCCAGCCAGCCGTTGTTCGATTGCCGGGCCTGGCCGCGGTTGTAGCGGGCATCGAAGCGCCGATCGTCGATCAGGCACAACACCATGGCTTCCGTAAAGCCCGCCACCAGCGGGATCAGAAACAGGTAATAGCCGCCCAATTGGCTGGTCAAGGGAGTCTCGCGCCAAAAGGCAAACCCCAGGATCAGTACGCTGGCCAGCAGGGGCAGCCAGGGCAGGCGGCGGCCCAGATACCACCAGTGTGCGCCTGCCCAACCCAGAAAAAACGCCAGCACGGCGGCGAGTGTCTTGTGGCGAAACGAGGGGGGCGAGGCAGGAGTCATCACAGGGGCATAGAAAGAGAGCGGCAAGGCGGCGAGGCACCGCCAGCCGGGGCATCCAAGGCGCCTGGATGATACTACCCATCGCGACCCCGAAGCCATTGAACGCGCCGCCGTGGCCGAACTGTTACAGCATGGCTGGAACTTGGGCTATCTCACCGTTCGCAAGGTGTGTTCATCACGTTAGTCGTATCGGCTTCTAATCGCCTTGCCAAGAAAAGCTCGCGCAAGTTATAATGGCTGGCTTTGTTTACGTCGTCGGCATTTGCCGCAATATTCCAAGATTTTAGGGGATTACCTATGGTGGTGATTCGTATGGCCCGTGGCGGCTCCAAAAAGCGCCCTTTTTATAACGTTGTAGCTGCGGATTCGCGGGATCGTCGCGATGGTCGTTTCATTGAGCGCGTGGGTTTCTACAACCCCGTTGCCAGCGAAAAGGAAGAAGGCTTGCGCCTGTCGCTCGAGCGCGTTGAGCACTGGACGAGCAAGGGCGCCCAGCTCTCGCCCGCGGTTGCCCGCCTGGTGAAGCTCTACAGCAAGTCGCAAGCCGCTGCGGCCTGATCTCGCGGCCGGGGCGGCGGTTCAACGTTCCCGGTTCGGAGTCGGTCGGCCGTTGTTACGTCGTTGCGGCAGCACCTCCCATGTCCGATAAGCTATCGCCCGAAAGCGGGCAGGCGCCCGCCGACCTCGTCGAGCTGGGGCGCGTCGTGGGTAGCTACGGCGTGCGCGGCTGGATCAAGGTCGAGCCATTCAACGCGCAATCCGATGTTCTGCTGCATGCCCGCCAATGGTGGGTAAGGCGCCAGCCGGATGCGGCGCCGCTTGCCTGGCAGATCGTCCAGGCGCGTACGCAGGGCGCTACGGTGGTGGCCGAGGTGCGCGGCCTGACGGTGCGCGAGCAAGCCGCGGCCTGGAAGGGGGCGCATGTGCTGGTGGCGCGCAGCGCCTTCCCGTCGCCCGACGACGACGAATATTATTGGGTCGATCTCATCGATTGCCTGGTATCCGGCGAAGACGACGACGGCAGGGTGGTCGTGCTCGGCCGGGTCCGGGAAGTCTCCGATAACGGCGCTCATGCCGTTCTGCATCTGGCTCGCACCAGCGAGCAGGGCGAGCCCCTGCTCGATGCCCGTGGTCGCGAGCAGAGCCTGCTCGTGCCTTTCGTGGCGGCGCATGTTCTGCAAGTCGATCTCGCCGCGCGCCGTATCGTCACCAATTGGCCGCCCGATGTCTGAGCAACGGCCGTCGGCCCGCCGTCCGCGGTTCGACGTGATCACGTTGTTTCCCGAGTTTTTCGGGCCGCTCACCGGTTCCGGCGTCAGCGGGCGTGCGCACGCGCGGGGCCTTTGGCATTTGCAAGCCTGGAATCCCCGCGACTTTACTCGCGATACGCATCGCACGGTCGACGATCGTCCGTATGGCGGCGGCCCAGGCATGGTGATGCTGGCCCAGCCGCTGGAGGCCGCGCTGCAGGAGGCGCGGGCCAGCCGGAATGAGGCGGCGGCCGATGCGCCGGGCCGGCGAGTGCCGGTGATCCTGCTGTCGCCGGCAGGCCAGCGCTACGAGCAGCCGCAGGCCCAGGCGCTGGCCGATTCCAGCGGCGCGATTTTTGTCTGTGGCCGCTACGAAGGTATCGATCAGCGTTTTATCGATCGCCACGTAAGCGATGAATGGTCGCTGGGCGACTTCGTGCTTTCCGGCGGCGAGCCGGCGCTGCTGGCCATGCTCGATGCCGCCGTGCGCCTGCTGCCGGGGGCGCTCAATCACGGTGAATCGGCGCGGCAGGACTCCTTCGATGCCGCCTTGTCGGGCTTGTTGGATTGCCCCCATTATTCCCGCCCCGAGCAGTGGCTGGGCGAGAGCGTGCCCGAGGTGCTGCTCTCGGGCCATCACCAGCGCATTCAGGCCTGGCGGCGACAGCAATCGCTGCGGCTGACCGCCTTGCGCCGGCCGGAGTTGATCGCCGCGGCGCGCGCCGCCGGCCGGCTGAGCCGAGCCGACGAGATCTATCTTGCCGCCTTGGGCTCGGAATCGGGCCCAGGTCATGGCGATGGTCCAAATTAAGGTTATACTTAGAGGTTGCCCAGGATTTATCCGGGCATGAATGTCTCGCCCGATTCGTTTTGGGCGTTTTCAGCAATCTCATCCTCTGCCAGGAAGACTTCTTTTCCCAACACTCCTGGGTATGATGAATACGGAGCCAACATGAATCTCATCCAGATTCTCGAGCAGGAAGAAATCCAGCGCCTGATGGGTGATAAAACCCATCCCGAATTCGGTCCCGGCGACACGGTCGTGGTCAACGTCAACGTCGTCGAGGGCACCCGCCGGCGCGTGCAGGCCTACGAAGGCGTGGTCATCGGCCGTCGCAACCGTGGCCTGAACTCGTCGTTCATCGTCCGCAAGATCTCTTCCGGCGAAGCCGTCGAGCGTACCTTCCAGCTCTACTCGCCGCAGGTCGCCTCCATCGAGGTCAAGCGCCGTGGCGCCGTGCGCCGCGCCAAGCTGTACTACCTCCGCGAGCGTTCGGGCAAATCCGCGCGCATCAAAGAGAAGCTCGTGCGCAAAGCGGCCAAGCCCGCCGCGACCGCCAACTAAGCCGACTCGGATTCCCGCCGGTATCTTGCCGGCGGCGAATGGCGATTGTGCTAAAAGGTACTCCTTAGCGAGTACCTTTTTTTCTGGCCCCTCCGCCGTGAATTCTCCTGCCAAGATCGTTTTGCCGGTGTTCGATCCGGTACAGCAGCCGTTCCAGATAGACCCGGATCTTCCGCCGGTACCGGCAACCCTTCTCACCCCCGAGGGTATCGCCAGGCGTTTGCGTCAGCCGCCGATCTGGACTCCCGAGGTAACCGACGAAAACCGTTTTCACGGGATGGACGTGGCTGGTTTCCGCCCGGCCGCCGTCCTGGTTCCCATCGTTCCGCGCGAAGACGGCCTGCGCGTCATTCTCACGCAACGCACGGATCATCTCCACGACCATGCCGGCCAGATCTCGTTCCCCGGGGGGCGGGCCGAAGAGCGCGATCGCGGGATCGTGGACACCGCGCTGCGCGAAACCGAGGAAGAAACCGGGATCTCGCGCCGCCAGATCGAGGTATTGGGCACGCTGCCCGAGTACCTCACCATCAGCCGCTACCGCGTGACGCCGGTGGTCGGTCTGGTGCGGCCCCCAATACAGGTTGCCTTCGACGCCTTCGAAGTGGCCGAAGTCTTCGAGGTGCCCCTGGCTTTCCTGATGGACCCCGGCAATCATCGCCTGCATACCGCCAACCTCGACGAGCGCCTCCGGCGCTACTACTCCATGCCTTACGGCCGTTATTTCATCTGGGGGGCAACGGCGGGGATGCTGCGGAATCTGTACCACCTGCTGCGGGTGCCCGAACCGCCTCCGGGCCAGTCGTAAGCCGCTGTTGCCGCAGGAGCAGGGCGTCTTCGTGGAGGCGTTGCACGGTGCGGATCAACTGCCGCAACTCATAGGTCAGGTGCGCCACCTCGAAGCGCTGTGCCGCGGGGTCGTCGGCCACGCCATCCGCGGGGTTGCCGGCCCAGGGTTCCAACGCGCGGCTGATTGCCGGCAGCGAGTCGACGCTCGGTCCGGCGGCCTGCGGCCCGGTCAGCTCGGGCAAGGGCATCGAAACCTGGTCGAGACGACGGGGCAGAGCGTCCAGCAAGGCGATCGCCCGGCCAAGCCGGCCATCCAGCTCGTCGAGCAAGCGGCGCAGAGGTTCGGGTTGTCGCGACTCGGGCCCCAGCACCGGCAGCAGCGAGCTGAGCGACGAAGTCTCGGCGGCCAGCATATGGTTTTGTACCAGCAAATCATTGAGCACCGGCACGTTCATGCGCTGGGAGGCGGGCTCGCGCATCATGCGGTAGAACGCCTCGGCGAAGTTGCCGAAGGCGGCATAAACATCGCGCCGCGCCAGGCGCCAGGCCACGTCGGTGCGAGGCTCGGGCACCGAGGCCGGCTCTTCGTGCGGAGGCAGGCGGCTGATGGCCAGGAAGCGGCGGTTGGCGGCCACGGCGGCACGCGCCAATGGCCCCATCGCCCAGCTTTCCCAGTAGGGCAGGATCCAGCTGCAGAGCCAGACCAGCACCGAGCCGATCACGGCGTCGAGCGCGCGCTCGCCGATCAGCGTCAGCGAGCCGGGCGCCAGGAAGTGAAAGCCGATGAGCACGAGCATGGTGTTGAACACCGAGGCGCCCAGATAATGCAATTGGTTGAGGCTGTTGGAGAGCGTGGCTGCGAAGAACATCGCGAGCAGCAGGAGCCAGGGCTCGCTGGTGAAATGCATCAGCAAAAGCACCAGGCCGCAGCCGATCAGGGTGCCCGCCAGGCGCCAGCGATTGCGCTGGCCCGAGAGCGCAAAGCCCGGTTTCATGATGACCAGGATCGTCAGCACGATCCAGTAGCCATGGTTGCCGAGCTCGCTGCCGAAGCGCCCCGCCATTTCGCCGAGCAGCCAGCCCGCGAGCAATCCCGCGCCCACGGCGATGGTCAGGCGAATGGCGTAGCGCAGATGGGGGGATTCCAGAGTCAGGTGCGTCAGCAAGCGCTTGACGCTCATGTCTTCGCGTGAAAAAAAACGGCCCAGCGAGTTGTCGCTGCGCAGCAGCGACACGGTGACCGGCGTGGCGGTGTGGGTATGCTCCTGCATGCGGGCCAGCAGGCGCGAGGCGGTGCGCAGGCGGCGCAGCACCTGGACCACCACCACCCAGGCCTCGGGCTCGGCCTGCGGGAAACCCCGCCGGCGCAACAGCACCACTTCGTACTCCATGGCGCGCAGCTCGGCCTTGATGCCGGTGGTGCGATCCGGCTTGCGGTTCTGCACCATGGCCATGCCGATGCGCTCGAGATCCTGGGCGAGCTTGCGCAAGGCATCGCGGCCGAAGAGGAGCAGGTCGCTGTCGGCCAGGGTGCGCCGCAGTTCGGCATAGTCGGTATAGGTGGCCAGCATCGTTTCCTGCAGATCGATCATATCGATGAACAGATTGCCCAGACGGATGCGGCCGGCGTCGTGCCGCGCCAGGGCGCGAGGCAGGAGGCCCAGGATCATGTCGCGCGCGCCTTGCTGGGCCTCGGCCAGTGCGGCTTGATGGGGAATGAGCTGGCGGTAGGAGGTATCGAGATCCACCGCCGTATCGTAGAAGGCGGCCTTGGCGCCCACGTACTCGGCGGTGGCGAACAGCGCCACCGCCAGGCTTTGCTGCTCTTGGCGGGCCTGCTGCAGACGATTGATGACCGTGCTGAAGGCCAGGTACCAGACGGCTCCCGCCAGGGTGGTCAGGGCATGCCATGCCGCCTCCTCGGGCGATATCGCGGTGTGCATGGTCAGCGTCATCAGCAGCAGGCAGGCGAAGCCGATCATGCCCCCACGCCGGCCAAAGGCCGAGAACAGCCCGAACACGAAGGTTTGCAGCATGACCGCGGCCAGCAGCGCCACAGGCCACGAGGTGGCTACACCCGTCAGCAGGGCGCTGAGCGATCCCAGGAGCCCGCTGCCGAACATCGCGGGCAGGCGATGCCGCTGGGGGCCGGGTTGATCGAGGATGGCGACGCACAGGGCGCCGAACGCGGCGGCGATGCCCACCACCGGCATCTGAAAAAAGCCGATGAGCAGAAAGGGCGGCAGCAGACAGCCCGCCGCCTGACGCAGGCCGGTGTGGAAATAATGCCCGTAGAGGAACTTGCGTACGCGGGCTGTGCCGACTTCCATGATGCGCGCAGCGGGTGGACGAAAAGACCCCGCCCCCTCAGAGCGTCAGCACGATCTTGCCCAGGTGCTGCGACGATTCCATGAGCTCGTGGGCTTCCCGCACGTCTTCCAGCGGGAAGGTGCGGTTGACCACGGTGCGCAGCTTGCCGCTGGCGAACAGCGGCCACACGCGATCGCGCAGCGCCTGGGCGATCGCGGCTTTATCGGCCACGCTGCGCGGGCGCAGGGTGGAACCGGTGAAGGTGAGACGCTTGACCATGATCGGCGTGATGTCGAAGTCGGGCACCTTGCGGCCGTTGAGCGCGGCGATGCTCACCAGCCGGCCTTCGATGGCCAGCGCCCGCAGGTTCTTCATGGTGTAGTCGCCGCCGACCATGTCGAGGATCACATCGACCCCCCGCTTGCCGACATCTTCGGCCAGCCGCGCGGCCCAGTCTTCGTCGCGGTAGCGATATACCTTGTCGGCGCCCAGCTCGCGGCAGAACTCGGCCTTGTCGGCATTGCCGACGGTGGTGTACACCGTGGCGCCAAAGTGCTTGGCCAGCTGGATCGCGCATTGGCCGATGCCGCTGGAGCCGCCATGGATGAGAATGTGCTCGCCGGGCTGCAGGCGGCCGCGGTCGAAGACGTTGGTCCAGACCGTAAAGTAGTTTTCGGGCAATGATGCGGCTTCGACCAGGCTGAGGCCTTCGGGGATCGGCAGGCACTGCTCGGCCGGCGTGGCGCAGAATTCGGCATAGCCGCCGCCGGGGGTGAGGGCGCAGACGGTGTCGCCGACTTGCCAACGGCTTACGCCTTCGCCGACTTCGACGATGGTGCCGGCCACTTCGAGACCCAGGATGGGCGAGGCATCGGGCGGCGGCGGATAGCTGCCCTGGCGTTGGGCGACGTCGGGCCGGTTGACGCCGGCGGCTGCAACCTGGATCAGGACTTCGCCGGGGCGTGGCGAAGGGCGCGCGGTGTCGGCCACTTGCAAGACTTCGGGGCCGCCGCAAGGCTGGTGTTCGATATAACGCATGGCAGAAGCTCTGAGAGAAAAAACGCAGGATACCTGGAGGATCGAAGCCGCCGGGCGCAGAAGGCGTATCACTATACCTTGCTCCGCGCGCCCTTCGCCGTGTCCGGCGGCCGCCGATAGCGATGCCGGGATTGCTATACTTCAGCCATGACATCCCATGCCCCTCGTTCCCTCTTGCGCCGCCGTCTGGGCGGCTTTCTGTTATTGGTCGGCGGCTTCGGTGCCGGGCTGGCCCCGGCGCTCGCGCCGGCCAGCGTCGATAGCGAGCTCGACGTTCCCTACGTGCAAACGCCTGATAGCGTGGTCGACGCCATGCTCGACCTGGCCGCTGTCCAGGCCGGCGAGTACGTGATCGATCTTGGCGCCGGTGATGGCCGCCTGCTGATCGAGGCGGCCAGGCGCGGCGCGCAGGGTTTTGGCGTGGACATCGACCCCAGGCTGGTCGAATTGGCCAACCGCAACGCAAGCGCGGCGGGCGTGGGCGAGCGGGCGCGTTTTCTCGTGCAGGATTTGTTCGATACTGATCTTTCGCGGGCGGATGTACTAACGGTTTACCTCCTGCCCGCGGTGAACGCCAAACTCCTGCCTACGGTGCTCGCGCTCAAGCCCGGTACGCGCATCGTGTCGCACGACTACGGTTTCGGCGATTGGCAACCCGATCGCAAGATCACGGTCGAAGCGCCCAACAAGCCGGTGAACGCCATCAAAACCAGCGACCTGCTGCTTTTCGTCGTGCCGGTGCAGGCGGCCGGCCACTGGCAGGGCCAGGATGAAGCGTGGACGCTGGAGCTCACGCAAGACTTCCAGTTCGTTCAGGGTCATCTGACGGTCGGCGGCGAGCGCCTGCCAATCACCGAGGGCAGGCTCAACGGCCGGCAACTCGCCTTGCGCGCCGGCGAAGGCGCCACCGCCATCACCCTCGACGCCACGATCGAGGGCGACAAGCTGCGAGGCGGCGCGCAACGCCAGGGCAAAACTCTCGAATGGCGGGGCCATAGGCTGCCCTGATAACCGGCCGGCGTGGCGTGGCGGCCAACGTGGCCATGCAGCTTGCCCGGATGGCCGCTCCGTCATCGTATGTTTGCAAAGTGTTTGATTTATCGTTGGATTTAAGCTAGAATTGTTGGCTTGGTAATATTTTTGCCACGCCGGGCGCAGCGGTACGGCCCTGCCTTTTGGGCAGGGTTCGCGGCCCGGGTCTTGTGCGGGGTTCGGGGCGGCTTTCCCCGGTGTTCGGCCAGCGGCCGGAATCGCCGGAAGGCTGTGGCTTCGGTGCCAGGTGTGCGCCGGCCGGCCTCCGATGCAGGCTTCACTCCAATGGCGCGGGCTTGCCCGCCGTGCCGTCGCCCTCAAGGGGCGGCGGGCGGCCAGGCAAGTCTGCTATTCACAGGATGGGTTGGCAGCGCCACCCATTTTTTTTTACTTGTTTATGGTCGATTTATACGCACTGGTTGAGCAATCGATAGCGGGCCTCGAGGTCGAGCTCGTCGACGTCGAGCGCGCGGGGCAAGGCTTGCTCCGGGTCACCATCGACCGCGAGGGCGGTGTGCGTATCGAAGATTGTGAAGCGGTATCCCGCCATCTTTCGCGAGTGTTCGAGGTCGAGAACATCGACTACGCGCGGCTCGAGGTCGGTTCGCCCGGCACCGACCGGCCGTTGCGCCGCGAAGCCGATTTTCGGCGGTTTGCCGGCGAGCGGGTCGCGATCCGCTTGCGCGAGCCCTTCGAAGGGCAAAAAGCATATACGGGAATTCTGCAAGCCCCGGAGGCGGCTGAGGCCGGAGCGGCCGAGGCCGAGCCTGTGTTCGGGCTCGAATTCGAAGCAAAAAAAGGTGAAACCCAGGTCCTGCATTTCGCCCTCGACGAAATCGAGCGCGCCAAGCTGGATCCGATTCTCGATTTCAAGGGCAAAAAGCGATGAGCCGCGAGATTCTGTTGTTGGTCGATGCACTGGCGCGTGAGAAAAACGTGACTCGCGACGTCGTGTTCGGCGCGCTCGAGAGCGCGCTGGCATCCGCCATGAAAAAGCGCTTCAGGGAAGATGCCGACGTCCGCGTCAGCATCGATCGCGAGACCGGCGAGTACGAGGCGTTTCGCCGCTGGCTGGTGGTGCCCGACGAAGCCGGCCTGCAAGAACCCGACCGCGAAACCCTGCTGTCCGATGCCCGCGAAGACGTGGCCGACATCGACATCGGCGAATACGTCGAAGAAGGCCTCGAGCCCATCGAGTTCGGCCGCATCGGCGCCCAGGCGGCCAAGCAGGTCATCCTGCAGCGCATCCGCGATGCCGAGCGCGAGCAGTTGCTCAACGATTTCCTCGAGCGTGGTGAATCCATCGTGTCGGGCACCGTCAAACGGGTCGATAAAGGCGACCTGATCATCGAGATCGGCAAAATCGAGGCGCGCCTGCCGCGCTCGGAGATGATTCCTCGCGAGAACCTGCGCGTCAGCGATCGCGTTCGCGCCTACGTGCTCAAGATCGACCGTGCCGCGCGCGGCCAACAAGTGATCCTGTCGCGCGCCGCGCCCGATTTCATCCGCCAGTTGTTCGAGAACGAAGTTCCGGAAATCGAACAGGGCCTGCTCGAGCTCAAGGGCGCGGCCCGCGATCCCGGCGTGCGCGCCAAGATCGCCGTGGTCGCCCACGACCGCCGCATCGATCCCATCGGCACCTGCGTGGGCATGCGGGGTTCCCGTGTGCAGGCCGTGCGCAACGAGCTGGGCGGCGAGCAAGTCGACATCGTGCTGTGGTCCGATGATCCCGCGCAGTTCGTGATCGGGGCGTTGGCCCCGGCCAACGTGCAATCGATTCTGGTCGACGAAGACCGCCACGCCATGGACGTCGTGGTCGACGAAGACAACCTCGCCATCGCCATCGGCCGCAGCGGCCAGAACGTGCGCCTGGCCTCCGAGCTCACCGGCTGGCAGATCAACATCATGACGCCCGACGAAAGCCGGGCGCGCCAGGATGCCGAGCGCGATGGCTTGCGCCAGGTGTTCATCCAGAAGCTGGACGTCGACGAAGAAGTCGCCGACATCCTCATCAACGAGGGCTTTACCGGCCTCGAGGAAATTGCCTACGTTCCCATCCAGGAACTGCTCGAGATCGAAGCCTTCGACGAAGATACCGTCAACGAACTACGCACTCGCGCCCGCAATGCCTTGCTGACCGACGCCATCGCCCAGGAAGAGCGGGTGGATGCCGCCCAGGATCTGCTGAGCCTGGAAGGCATCACGCCCGAGTTGGCGGCCAAGCTGGCCGAGAGCGAGGTGCTCACGCGTGACGATCTGGCCGACCTTGCCGTCGACGAACTGGTGGAGATCACCGGTATCGAAGAAGACGCCGCCAAGGCCTTGATCGTCGCCGCGCGGGCGCACTGGTTCGATACCGACGCGGCAGATTGACCATGGAATTTGCCGCGACGCCGTGACCGGTGGCGTCACCCAACACCGGTCGGGCGCGGAGCTTGCCGCTGCGCGCTGATGTCATCGGGAAAGAGAGAAACGCATGTCGAGTAATACCGTTACCGAGTTTGCCAATGAACTGAAAATGGCTCCCACCGCGCTGCTGGAGCAGCTGCGCGGTGCCGGCGTGCAAGTGAACTCGGTAAGCGATCCCATCACCGAAGCCCACAAGGCCCAGTTGCTGGAATCGCTGCGCCGTGCGCATGGAGCCGGTTCCGAAGGCAAGAAGATCACCCTCACGCGCAAGGAAACCTCCGAGATCCGCCAAGCCGACGCCAGTGGCCGGGCACGGACGATCCAGGTCGAGGTGCGCAAGAAGCGGGTGTTCGTCAAACGCGACCTGACCGAAGAACTACCGGCCGCCGCCGCCGCTGCGCCAGCCGAAGCTCCGGCCGAGACGCCGGTCGAGCCGACCGAGCGTCCGATGGCTCCCGCCCAGGTTCCGGTGGCCGCCGAGCCGGCACCCGCCGCACCGGTGGCCGAGGCGCAGGAAGCCCCGGCACCCGCTCCCGCGCCGGCCGCGGAAACTGTCGAGCCGACGCAAGTCGAGGCCCCGGCAGCTCCCGAGGTGCCCGTGGAGAAAGCGGCCGAGCCCGAACCGGCAGCCGCCGTCGAGTCCGCGCCGCCCGCCGCTGCCAGCGAGCCGCCCGTCGAGCCCGCCTCCAGCGAACCCCAACCCGCCCCGGTCGAGGAGATCCCTCGGGCCGAGGCTTCCCGGCCCACTCCTACCCCAGACTCCGTGCCAGCCAAATCTTCCGAAGGCGCCGCCGCTCCCGGTCGTGCACCCGCCAAAACCGCGCCCACGCCGGCGCGAGCCGTGCCAGGCGTCAAGCGCCGCGCCCCGGCGGCCGATCCTTCGGCCGACGAAGCGCGCGAACGCGCCCGCAAGAAAGCCGAAGCCGAGGCCGCGGCCCTGCGTGAAATGCTGAGCCGGCCGCGCAAGGTGCTGCACGCGCCCGCGCCGCCCAAGCCCGCGGCTCCGGCCCCGGCGGCGCAACCGCCGGGTCAGCCGGCGGCCGGTAACGTCAGCGGCACGCTGCGCAAGCCCGCGGCCAAGCCCGGCGAGGTCAAGAAAGACGATAAAGGCGCCGGCGGCAAGAAGGTCATCAAGTCGGCCGAGGTCGCGTCCACCTGGTCCGACGATTCGCGCGGCAAGAAGCCCGCGGCCAAGGGTCGCGGCAACAACGCCGCGCGCGCCGACGGTTGGCGCGCTGGCGGCGGCAAGGGTCGCGGCGGCCGTGGTGGCCGCCAGCAGGCCCAGGTCAGCCAGCAGGCCCAGGAATTCATCGTCCGCGAAGTGCACGTGCCCGAAACCATCACCGTGGCCGATCTCGCCCACAAGATGGCGGTCAAGGCCGCGGAAGTGATCAAGGTGCTCATGAAGCTGGGCCAGATGGTCACCATCAACCAGGTGCTCGACCAGGAAACCGCCATGATCGTGGTCGAAGAACTCGGCCACACGGCGATCGCCGCCAAGCTGGATGACCCCGAGGCTTTCCTGATCGAAGAAACGCCGCAAGAAGAGGCCGCGGAGTTGCCGCGTGCCCCGGTGGTCACCGTGATGGGCCACGTCGACCACGGCAAGACCTCGCTGCTCGACTACATCCGGCGTGCCAAAGTGGCGTCGGGCGAGGCGGGCGGTATTACGCAGCATATCGGCGCCTATCACGTCAAAACCGAACGCGGCGTGGTCACCTTCCTCGATACGCCGGGGCACGAAGCCTTTACGGCGATGCGGGCGCGCGGCGCCAAGGCCACCGATCTGGTCATCCTGGTCGTCGCGGCCGACGACGGCGTGATGCCGCAAACCCGCGAAGCCATTCACCATGCCAAGGCGGCCGGCGTGCCCATCATCGTGGCGGTCAACAAGATCGACAAGCCCGAGGCCAACGCCGAGCGTGTCAAGCAAGAGCTGGTGGTCGAAGAGGTCGTGCCCGAAGAATACGGCGGCGATTCGCCCTTCGTGCCCGTGTCGGCGAAAACCGGACAGGGCATCGACGATCTCCTCGAGAACGTGTTGCTGCAGGCCGAGGTGCTCGAACTCAAGGCGCCGGTGGATACCACCGCCAAGGGCCTGGTGATCGAAGCCCGTCTCGACAAAGGCCGTGGCCCCGTGGCCACGATCCTGGTGCAGAGCGGCACGCTCAAGCGCGGCGACGTGGTGCTGGCCGGCGCCTCTTATGGTCGCGTGCGCGCCATGCTCGATGAAAACGGCAAGCCGACCCAGGAAGTCGGCCCGTCGATTCCGGTCGAGATCCAGGGCCTGACCGAAGTCCCGGCCGCCGGCGACGAAGTCATCGTGTTGTCCGACGAACGCAAGGCCCGCGAAATCGCGCTGTTCCGCCAAGGCAAGTTCCGCGACGTCAAGCTGGCCCGCCAGCAGGCCGCCAAGTTGGAGTCGATGTTCGACAACCTGGGCGAAGGCACGCAAACCCTGCAACTGGTGGTCAAGACCGACCTCCAGGGCTCGCAGGAGGCCTTGGTCAGCTCGCTGCTCAAGCTTTCCACCGACGAAGTGCGCGTACAAGTGGTGCACGCCGCGGTGGGTGGTATCTCCGAGAGCGACGTGAACCTGGCGATCGCCTCGGGGGCCGTGGTGATCGGCTTCAATGTGCGCGCCGACCAAAGCGCCAAGCGGCTGGCGGAAGTCAACGATGTCGACATCCGCTACTACAACATCATTTACGACGCGGTCAACGAGGTCAAGGCGGCCATGTCCGGCATGCTGGCGCCCGAGAAACGCGAGGAAGTCATCGGCCAGGCCGAGATCCGGGAGATCTTCACCGTGTCCCACCTTGGCAACATCGCGGGCTGCATGGTCACCGAAGGCGTCGTACGCCGCGATGCCCAGGTACGTCTGCTGCGCAATAATGTGGTCCAATGGACGGGCGCGATCGATTCGCTGCGCCGCTTCAAGGACGATGTCAAGGAGGTCCGCAACGGCTTCGATTGCGGTATCACGCTGCGCGGCTACAACGACATCGAAATCGGCGATACCCTCGAAGTCTTCGAAGTCCGCGAAGTCGCCCGCACCCTCTGATCGGTATGACTCGACACAAAAAATCCTCCTCCGGCGGGGCCGGCCGCAACCAGCGGCTGGCCGACCAGATCCAGCAGGATCTCGCCAAGCTGGTGCAACGCGAGATCGACGTCGCGCGCGCCGGCCTGATCACGCTCACGGGGGTGGAGCTGTCGGTGGATTACGCTCACGCCAAGGTGTACTTCACCGTCATCGGCGCCGAGCCCGATGCCGCCGAGGCCGCCCTCAACGACAAGGCCGGCTGGTGGCATTCGCAGTTGTTCAAGCTGATGCACATCCACACGGTGCCCCGGCTGCAGTTCCTGCATGATCAGCAACTGGCGCATGGCTTTGCCATGAACCAGCTGATCGACCATGCCAACCGCCCCGGCGTGCGGGCGGATGACGAGGTGCCGCCGGCACCCGACGACCCTGGCGAAGTGCGCGGCTGAGCCGCTGTCGTCTCGTCCTTTTTTCTTCTCGATGGGTGAACGATGGTATCGCGGCGTGGCCTGGCGATCGATGGCGTGTTGCTGCTCGACAAACCCGCGGGATTGTCGAGCAATCATGCCTTGCAGCGGGCGCGCCGCATCCTGAATGCCCGCAAGGCGGGCCATACCGGCACGCTCGACCCCTTCGCCACCGGTTTGATGGTGCTTTGCTTCGGCGAGGCCACCAAGTATTCGGCGGGCATGTTCGAAGCCGATAAGGCCTATCAGGCAACGGTGCAATTGGGCACCGAAACCGACACCGGCGACGACACCGGCCATCCGGTGCCGGGCGATCTCGCCGCCGCCGATGCCTGGCTGGCGGAGCCGGCAAGAGTCGTCGCGGATTTGTCGCGGTTCCTCGGTACCATACGGCAGGTACCGCCGATGTATTCGGCGCTCAAGCGCGATGGCAAGCCCTTGTACGCCTATGCCCGCAAGGGTATCGAAATCGAGCGGGAGGCCCGCGAGGTGCGGATTCTGTCGCTCGAGCTCTTGGCCATCGACCGGGTGGCACGCCGCTTGCGCCTGGAGGTGTCCTGCAGCAAAGGCACCTATATCCGCACCTTGGCGCAAGACATCGGCCGGGCTTGCGGCGCGGGCGCCCACCTGGTGGCGCTGCGGCGCACGAGTACCGCCGGCTTCAAGCTGGCCCAGGCCGTGACGCTCGAACAGTTGGAGGCGCTGGCCGATCCCGCCGCCAGCCTGCTGCCGGTGGAATCGCTGCTGGCCGAGCTGCCGGTGACAGTGCTCGATGCGGCCACCGCGCAGCGGTTCGCACTGGGCCAAACGGTACCGGCGCCGCCGGGCGTGGCCGCCCCGGCCGGCGCGCCGCTGCGAGTGCGGGATCCCGACCAACACTTCCTGGGCACCGCCTGTCTTGCCGGCAAGTGGCTCAAGCCCCACCGATTAATGGCTTCTCACAAGGAAATTTCCCCATGACCCGAGCGTTGCGCAACATCGCGATCATCGCCCACGTCGACCATGGCAAAACCACGATGGTCGATCAACTTCTCAAGCAATCCGGCGCCTTCCGCGAGAACCAGCAGATGGACGAGCGGGTGATGGACTCGAACGACATTGAGAAAGAGCGCGGCATCACCATCCTGGCCAAGAACTGCGCCGTGGAGTACGAAGGCACGCACATCAACATCATCGATACCCCGGGCCACGCCGACTTCGGCGGCGAGGTCGAACGCGTGCTGTCGATGGTCGACGGCGTGCTGCTGCTGGTGGATGCGGTGGAAGGGCCGATGCCGCAAACCCGTTTCGTCACCCGCAAGGCCCTGGCCCTGGGCCTCAAGCCCATCGTCGTGGTCAACAAGATCGACCGCCACGGCGCGCGCCCCGATTACGTGATCAATGCCACCTTCGACCTGTTCGATAAGCTCGGCGCCACCGAAGAACAACTGGACTTTCCGGTGATCTACGCCTCGGGCCTGGGCGGCTTTGCGGGCCTGGACGATAGCGTGCGCGACGGCGACATGCGGCCGCTGTTCAACGCCATCCTGGAGCATGTGCCGGTGCGTAACGACGACGCCGCCGGCCCGCTGCAACTGCAGATCATTTCGCTCGATTACAGCACCTATGTCGGCAAGATCGGCGTTGGCCGGATCAATCGCGGCCGCCTGCGGGCCGCACAAGACGTCATCGTCAAGTTCGGTCCCGAAGGGGCGCCGATCAAGGGCCGCGTCAATCAGGTGCTCAAGTTCCAGGGCCTGGAGCGCGTGCTGGTCGACGAGGCCGAGGCGGGCGACATCGTGCTGATCAACGGCATCGAAGAGATCGGCATCGGCTGCACGATCACCGACCCCGCCACGCCCGAGGCGCTGCCGATGCTGCGCATCGACGAACCGACGCTGACCATGAACTTCATGGTCAACACCTCGCCGCTGGCCGGACGCGAAGGCAAGTTCGTGACCAGCCGCCAGTTGCGCGACCGCCTCGATCGCGAGCTCAAGTCGAACGTGGCGATGCGGGTGCGCGATACCGACGACGATACCGTGTTCGAAGTCTCGGGCCGCGGCGAACTGCACCTCACCATCCTGCTCGAGAACATGCGCCGAGAAGGCTATGAACTGGCCGTGTCGCGTCCGCGCGTGGTGTACAAAGAGATCGACGGCGTGCGCTGCGAGCCCTACGAGCTGCTGACGGTGGATGTGGAAGACGGCCACCAGGGCGCGGTGATGGAAGAGCTCGGCCGGCGCAAGGGCGATCTGCTCGACATGCAGCCCGACGGCCGCGGCCGGACCCGCCTGGAGTATCGCATTCCCGCGCGCGGGCTGATCGGTTTCCAGGGCGAATTCATGACGCTGACCCGCGGCACCGGTTTGATGAGCCATATTTTCGACGACTATGCGCCGGTGCGCGACGGCTCGCTGGGCGAGCGCCGCAATGGCGTGCTGATCAGCCAGGACGACGGCAATGCCGTGGCTTATGCGCTCTGGAAGCTGCAGGATCGCGGCCGCATGTTCGTGTCGCCCGGCGAGGCCTTGTACGAGGGCATGATCATCGGCATCCATAGCCGCGACAACGACCTCGTGGTGAATCCGGTGCGCGAGAAAAAACTCACCAACGTCCGTGCCTCGGGCAAGGATGAGCATATCGACCTCGTACCACCCGTGCGCCTGACGCTGGAGTACGCGGTCGAGTTCATCGATGACGACGAACTGGTGGAAGTCACGCCGAAATCGATCCGCCTGCGCAAACGCTACCTGCAGGAGCACGAGCGCCGCCGGGCGCAGCGCGAAACGACTGCCGCCTGAGCACCGTAAGGCCCGAGGTCGCGCGGGCCGGCGCAGCCGGCTTGGCGGGGGCGTTGGAGGGCAGCCGCCATGTTTCCAGCCATCAGCGTGGCGGCCGGTCACCCGCCGGCGCGAACCGTTGTTCGATCCGCGCCGTGTTTTCGGCCGCCCTCAGCGGCCGATGCCGCCGAGGCAGACGTACTTCAGTTCGAGATAGTCGTCGATGCCATGGATCGAACCTTCGCGTCCCAGGCCCGACTGCTTGACTCCGCCGAAGGGCGCCACTTCGTTCGAGATCAGGCCGGTATTGACGCCGACCATGCCGAACTCCAGCGCTTCGGCCACCCGGAAGATGCGCGCCATGTCGCGGCTGTAGAAGTACGACGCCAGGCCGACGTCGAGCGAATTGGCCAGGGCGATGACCTCGTCGTCGGTATGAAAGCGCGCCACCGGGGCGACCGGACCGAAAGTCTCGTCTTGCATGCACCGCATGTCGGGAGTGACGTCGGCCAGCACGGTCGGTTGATAAAAACGCGGGCCCCGGGCATCGATCTTGCCGCCGGCCACCACCCGGGCGCCTCGCTCCACGGCGTCGCGCACCTGGCTCTCGACCTTGGCGACGGCGTCGTCGTCGATCAGCGGGCCCTGCAGAACGCCGTCGCCAAAGCCGTCGCCCACCGGCAATTGCCGGCTGCGCTCCGCCAGTTTTTCAACGAAAGCGTCGTATACCTTGTCATGCGCATAAAAGCGGTTGCTGCACACGCAGGTCTGGCCGGAATTGCGATATTTGGAAGCGATGGCGCCTTCCACCGCGGCGTCGAGATCGGCGTCGTCAAAGACGATGAACGGCGCATTGCCGCCCAGCTCGAGCGACAGTTTCTTGATCGTGTCGGAGCTCTGGCGCATCAGGATGCGGCCGACTTCCGTGGAGCCGGTAAAGCTCAGCTTGCGGACGGCGGGACTGGCACACAGCGCCTTGCCCACCTCGATGGAACGGCCGCCGTCGGCCGTCACCAGGTTGAGCACGCCCGCCGGGATGCCGGCGCGATCGGCCAATTCGGCCAGTGCCAGTGCCGACAGCGGCGTTTGCTCGGCCGGCTTGATGACCATGCTGCAACCCGCGGCCAGCGCCGGGCCGGCCTTGCGGGTGATCATCGCCAACGGAAAATTCCAAGGCGTGATGGCCGCGCAGACGCCGATCGGCTGGCGCAAGACCAGCATGCGGGCGTCGGCCATGGGCGAGGCCGGGATCTCGCCGGCCACGCGCTTGGCTTCTTCGGCGAACCACTCGATGAAGGAAGCGGCATAGGCCACCTCGCCACGCGCTTCGGCCAGGGGCTTGCCTTGCTCCAGCGTCATCAGGCGGGCGAGATCCTCGGTGTGCTCAAGCATCAGCTCGAACCAGTTGCGCAAAAGACGGGCGCGGTCCTTGCCCGTGCGGCGGCTCCAGGCGGGCATTGCGCGCTGAGCCGCGGCAATGGCGGCATCGGTCTGGGCGCCGTCGAGATTGGCAACGCGGGCGATCACGTCGCCGGTGGCCGGATTCTCCACGGTAAACTCGGCCCCGTCAGTGGCATCCACCCAGGCGCCGTCGATATAGGCGCGGCTATGCAACAAGCCAGGGTCGGCCAACTGCAGCGGGAAGGTGGGGGAACTCATGGCATGCTCCTGAGATGAAACTGCCCGCGCTTGGACACCCGTTTCATGCGATGCGAGTGGCGCGTGGCGCAATGGATAACTGAGATGAAAACCTGTCCGGTGGTACGGCCGATTGCGGGCGAAGGCGTGCCGATCGCCCCATGGCACTTCGCCGTATGGATTAAGACAAAGCGCAGAATATTAACGTGTTAATTATATCGGGGTTCAGGCCACTCGCCGGGATTGGGTTTTTCCAGGCCGTCCAAGCACGCCGTAAAATCCGGTTCAGACACGAGAAGCCCCTAGGTGAGTAATTCCTTGAAATTGAACGACTGGTCGCTATGCGTGGCCCCGATGCTGGATTGGACGGACCGCCACTGCCGTTTTTTCCACCGCCTTCTGGCGCCGCGTGCACGGCTGTATACCGAAATGATCACCACTGGCGCGCTGCGCCATGGCAATGTGGCGCGTCATCTAGACTTCGACGCCACCGAACATCCGGTGGCGCTGCAGGTTGGCGGCAGCGAGCCAAACGAACTGGCCCACGCGGCTCGGCTCGCCGCGCGCTGGCGCTACGACGAAATCAATCTCAACTGCGGTTGCCCCTCCGAAAGAGTCCAGAAAGGAGCTTTTGGCGCCTGCCTGATGGCCGAGCCGCAAACCGTGGCCGATGGCGTCAAGGCGATGCGGGACGCGGCGGATCTGCCGGTGACGGTCAAGCACCGCATCGGGCTGGACGCCGACGAGTCGTATGGGCCGGTGCGGGATTTCGTCGGCGCGGTAAGCGACGCCGGCTGCGAGCTTTTCATCGTGCACGCGCGCAATGCGGTGCTCAAGGGCTTGTCGCCCAAAGAGAATCGAGAGATTCCGCCGCTGCGCTACGCCATCGTTCGGCAACTGCAGCGGGATTTTCCCGAACTGCGCTTCGTGCTCAACGGCGGACTCAAAACCGCGGACCAAAGCATCGCCGAATTGCAAGCCACCGCTGATGGCGAAGCCGGCGCGCATCCGCCGCTGGCTGGCGTCATGCTGGGCCGCGAGGCTTGGCATCGTCCGCGGGTCCTGCGGGAGGTCTCGTCACGGCTGTGGCCGGAAGATGGCCAACTGGACGACGACACCGTGGTGGCCCGGCTCCAGGATTATGCCGCCGGGCAGGTTATACAAGGCGTACCGTTGCGGGTGGTCGTCAAGCCTTTGCTGGCGTTCACCAACGGCGCGCCGGGCGCCCGGCGATGGCGCCAGATGTTGTCGGATGCCCGCTTGCTGGCCGCCAATGATCCCGGCGTGCTGGCCGAGGCCTGGGCACAAGTGCGGCGCCGCGATCGCCGGGCGGCCTGAGCGCGCGCGGGGCTAGCGGTTGGAGTCCGCGGGCCAGTCGCGGATATAGGCCTTGAGCATGTCGTTCTCGAAGGCCTGGGCTTGAACCACCGCGCGCGCAACATCGTAGAGCGAGATCACGCCGAGCAGGGTGGGGCCATCCATCACCGGCAGATAGCGCGCGTGGTGTTCGAGCATCAGCCGGCGTACTTCGTCGATGTCGGTATTGGGCGAGACGCTGACCGGAGCATCGTCCATGATGCTGCGGATGGTGGCGCTGGTGTCGCCCGGCCGCTCATGGCAGTGGCGGATGACCTCGCGAAACGTGACCATGCCCGCCAACTGGCCAAACTCCATGATGACGAGGGAGCCGATGTCGTGCAGCGCCATGGTGTCGATCGCCTGGTACACCGGCGTATCGGGCTTGGCGGTATACAAGGCGTCGCCTTTGACGCGCAGAATTTCCTGGACCTTGAGCATAGAGCGGTGAGTAAAGCAAAGTAAGAAAGCGTGGCGATGCCGCGAGTACGTTTGGCGGCGGCCTCGTCGGCAGCCGTCGTCCCGGGATATTCTAGCTCGACTCCCCCGATGCGGCGCGCCGCCGGGGGATAATGCGGCTTGCCGCGGCCGACGGGGCTCGTCCACGACGCGACGGGCCGCCTGGCTCAACCTGCTCATTCGATCGATTCACTATGCCACAATCCGCTTCGCATTCCGCCGCTGTTCTTGATCCGCGATGGCGCTATCTGGCTTCGGCCTGCCTGGTGCTTCTGATCCTGGTTTGCCTGGCATGGGAAACCTGGCTGGCGCCGGTACGGCCGGGCGGATCATGGCTGGTACTGAAGGTCGTACCGCTGCTGCTGCCGCTGCGCGGCGTACTGCGCGGCAATTTGTACACCTATCAATGGGCAGCCATGCTCATGTTGCTGTATGTGATGGAAGGCGCGGTGCGCGGCATGACGGACCCCGATCCGTTATCGGCAGCGCTGGGGTGGGCGGAACTGGTTCTGGGACTGGTGTTTTTTGTGGCCGCGGTGTGCTACGTGCGGCCCGCCAAGCGCGCCTCACGCCACGCGGCGAGAAGCCCGCGGCCGCCCGGCCAGGCCGGGTGATCCCGGGCAAGCGGCCTGGGCCTCAAGCGCGCCGTTGTGTTTCCGCTGTTCTGAAAGCAGGTGCGCCAACAAGGCCTGTAGCCGCTCCCGGCGCTCGCTGGAGAGAGTCGTGAGGTCCTGGCGGAGCTGCAGCCATTCGCGTTGCGCCAGGGCGCTGGACACGTTGATGGTCTGCGCGGTGTTGGCATGCATTTCCAGCAATTGATACAGCTCGCTGACCGGCGTTTGCAGGGCTCGTGCCAGGGCCTCCAGCAAAGTGATCGAAGGGCGCTGCCGGCCGTTTTCGATCCGTGAGAGATTACTGGGCGCGCAGCCTGCCTCCTGGGCCACCATCTCGATTTTCAGGCGCAAAGTGGTGCGAACGTAGCGAATTGCCTCGCCAATGTGCATGATTTTTGTCATGGTTCTCTCGACAACGTGCCAGATGGGTCGCAATGGACCCTAGCCTCTCAAAAGCCTCTTTGTATCATGTTTTGTTACTCTATGATATGTCTAGCCATATTTGGCAGGGTCTTGATATGTGTCAGACTGAGAGCATAAAAGATATGCTATAGTGAGCGCTTCGTGGGGCGGTAGCTCAGCTGGGAGAGCGTCGCGTTCGCAATGCGAAGGTCGGGAGTTCGATCCTCCTCCGCTCCACCAAAATCCCCAGTTATACAGACCCCTGTTTCCAAAGCGTTATTTTGGTGAGCAGGGGTCTTTTGTTTTGTCAAACGCACAAAAAAGAGCGTGATCAACCGCTTTTTGTGCCAGATTTGTGCCAACGCCCGCAGAACAGAGCGCGCGGGAAGTTGAAGGCAAAGCGCCTTGGTTCGTTGTGCAAGAGCCGGCCGATCGCCGTCCGCGCGCCATGGCGATATCATGGCCACATACGGCGCCAGCATCCTTGCAGTTGTTGGGCTGGCCATCATCAATCCCGAAAGGGGCCGCCAAGGCTTGGCAGTCCACCAGGCCGAAGCCGCCGGAGTTCCGCCGCAGGGCGCTGAACGCCGCAAGGGCTCCCGGACTTTACTGCGCAGGTACCGCCATGTTCAGAGATTTGGTTGACGATCTTGATAACTACTCCGCCGAGCCGGGCAAATTCCTCGACGTGCCGTTCGTGCCGACCGATGGAAATGTGGTCGAAGCCATGCTGACCTTGGCCGGGGTGGGCCCCCAAGACGTGTTGTACGACTTGGGCTCCGGCGATGGCCGAATCGTGGTTGCCGCCGCGAAAAACTACGATACCCGCGGCATCGGCATCGAGATTGATCCGCTGCGAATCGCCGACGCCATGGAGTATGCCGGGGATACCCGAGTTGAGTATCTCGTGGATTTTATCGAAGACGATATCTTCACCGCCGACATCCGCGAGGCTACGGTGGTTACCCTGTACCTCCTGGATTCCATCAATGCCCAGCTGCGGCCTCGGCTTCTAAGCGAGTTGCGCCCCGGCGCTCGCATCATTTCCCATGCTTTCGGCATGGGCGACTGGAAAGCCGATGACCAGTGCAAGGTGGATGGCATCAATATCTACAAATGGATTGTTCCAGCTCCGGTGGCCGGTGCCTGGGAATGGGCGGGGCTGGATGGCAAACGGTATCGTATCGACTTGCAGCAAAAATATCAGGAAGTCGGCGGCGACGCCTGGGTGGATGATGAAGCCGCGCTTTTGCAGAGCGCAACGCTTTGCGGGGCTACCCTGGAGTTGACGATCCAGGGCGCGGATGCAGTGGCGCCCAAGGGCTTTACGCTCGAGTTCGAGGATCACGAACTACAGTCGGTCGTGGAGCACTAGGTCATTCCGGCGCTCGGGTGCCGGGCTTGCCGGGAGGAGGTGGGCGGGTCAAAGACCTTTCCACCCTGATCGAATCACTCGATCTTGACGCCCGTCGAGCGAATCAGATCGCCTTTGTATTCGTAATCGGCCTGGATGAACTCGGCGAACTCCGTCGGGGTGTTGCCCACCGCGGTAAAGCCCATGCCGTCCACTTGAGAAGCCAGGAACTGCGGGTCTTGCAGAACCTGGACTACGTCGTCGCGGACTTGGTCGATGATGGCTTGTGGCGTGCCTTTGGGGGCGAACATGCCGAACCAGGCGCGCAAACCGATATCGCCGTACCCCGCTTCGGTGAAAGTGGGCAGATCGGGGTAGAGCGGCGAGCGCTGGTCGCGATCGATGGCGATGGGCTTGAGCTTGCCTGCATCGAAATAAGGTCCCGACATGGCACTGACCAGCGTGATCGGTACCTCACCCGACAAGGTGGCATGCAGGGCCGGACCATAGCCTTTGTAGGGAATATGGGTGAGCTCGGCACCCGTTTTTGCGCGCAGGGCTTCGAACAGCAGATGTGCCGGGGTACCGGTGCCGAACGAGGCATAGTTGATGCGGTGGGGTTCGCGCTTGGCGAGATCCACCAGTTCCTGCAGGGTGTCGACCTCAAGGGAAGGGTTGATCGCCAGGATCATTGGCGAGTTGATCAACTGGACGATAGGTACCAGATCCTGGATGGGATCGAAAGGCAGCTTGTTGAACAGAAAAGGATTACTGGTGATGCTGACGTCGGCGGTGAAAAGCAGTGTGAGGCCATCGGGAGCGGCCTTCGCCACTGCGTCGGTGCCGATGATGGTGCTGGCGCCCGGCCGGTTATCGACGATGACGGGTTTGTTCCAGCGTTTACGCAAATGATCGGCCAAAGGCCGGCCCATCGTGTCGAGGCTGCCGCCCGGCGGAAAGGGAACGACCAGGCGTACGGTATCGGACGGATAATCATTTGCCGCCACGCTGAGAGGAAGGCTGGCGGCCGCCGCCAGCACGAGGGCTCGGACGAGTTTCATGTGGGTTCCTTTAAAGTGACAAGGTAGGGGGGATGGAGCCGGTAGTGGCAAGGTCGCGACGGATGCGGACTTTGTCGGGTTTGCCCACGGCCGTTTTGGGCAAGGTCGATACGAAGTGCAGTTGTGCGGGCTGCTTGTATTTCACGAGACGCTGGGCAAGGTATTCGCGCAGAACGTCTTCGTCCAGATGGCCGACGGCCACCACCAGGGCGGCCAAAGCTTCGCCGCGATAGCCATCCGGGATGCCGACAACCGCGCTCTCGCGCACCTGGGGATGGCGGCTCAGAGCCTCCTCGATTTCCCGAGGATAAACATTGAAGCCGCTGACGATCACCATGTCTTTCTTGCGGTCCCGGATGGTGAAGTAGCCGTCTGTGTCCACCTCGCCGAGATCGCCGGTGTAGAGCCAGCCGTCGCGCAGGGCAGTGGCGGTTTCGTTGGGCAAGCCACGGTAGCCCTTCATGATTTGGGGGCCTCGGGCCCGAATTTCACCGATCTGGCCGGGGCCGAGAACCTGCAGTCCGGTGTCGGGATCGACGATTTGGATTTCGGTGTCTGGCACGGCGGGGCCGACCGTGCCGCTTTTGCGCGGGCCATGCAGCGGGTTGTAGGTCAACACCGGGCCAGCTTCCGTTTGGCCATAGCCCTCCACCACAACAGACCCCGAACGGAGTTCCCACTGGCGCAGAGTTTCCAATGGCAGGGCGGCCGAGCCCGAGTAAGAACAAGTGAGCGAGGCCAGCGATGCCGAGGCCAACTCCTCACAGGCCAGCAGGCCGATAAAAATGGTGGGGCTGGCGGCGAGGATGGTGATGCGTTCATCGTCAACCAGGCGCAGCACGGCGGCGGGCTTGTATTTCGTCAGCAGCACCAGCGTGCCGCAGGCGTACACAGAGGTGTAGGTGGTCGCCAGGGCATAGGAATGGAATAGCGGCGTGATCACCAGGAGGCGTTCGATTCCTTCCCGGGTCGGTAGCAGGGCGTCGCGCTGACTGGTATTGGTGGCGACGGCGCGATGCGTGAGATTCACGCCCTTCGGACGGCCCGTGGTGCCGCCGGTATACAGCAACAGGGCCAGATCATCGGGCTCAGGGAGCGGCAGCGGAAGCGCGACGTCGGACTCATCCCGCAGCACGAGGCAGCTCGACCCCGGGCCGATCGCAAAACGGTGCGACATGTCGAACGTGGCAACTTGCTGCGCCAAGCGTTCGGCCACGGCGGTGTCGTACACCAGGGCCAGACATTCGGCATCCTCCAGGATGGGCTCGAGCTCGGCGCCGGTATAAGCCGGGTTGAGCGGCACGAGTTGCGCGCCGCTTGCCTGGATCGCGAAAATCGCCACTACCATATCCGCCGAGTTGCTCATCAAGAGCGCGATGCGCTGTCCCGGGCCAGCTCCCAAGGCCCGCAATTGCGAGGCGAAGGCGCTGGCACTGGCGGCCAGTTGGCCGTAGCTGACGCGCTGCTCACCCAGTACTACCGCCTCATGGTCGGGGTAGGCGACCGCGGCGTGGGCGAGCATGTGAACCACGGAAGGCCAGACATGGGGCAGGGTGTTGCCGGACGAAGCCTCGGAGTGAATCGATGTCGTGGGCATGGCTTCAACGGTCTCCGACATGGATCACTACCGCCATGGCGCTGTCGCCGGCGGCGCAGCCGGTAAACAAACCATAGCCGCCGCCGCGCAGTACCAGTTCCTCGATCAACTCGATCTGGCAGCGCAGGCCGGTGGGCGAGATGGGGTGGCCCCAGACCAGCGGACTGCCGAAACGGTTCATCGCTTCCGGTCCCAGGCCAAGCGCACGGCCCAGCACGATGTCATTGACGATGAAGGGGTTATGGGTTTTGACAGCCGAGAGATCAGCCACGGTGATGCCCGCTTTGCGCAAGGCCTCCTGGGCCGCCGGGACGGGCGCGGCTGGCATATAACCAGACTCTTCGCGGGCCTGGGCGAACGCTGCCAGACGGATACCGATCCGCGGCTGCGTGGTGAATTCGGCCAACCGTTCCGCCGTAGTGAGGATCATGCCCGCATTGCCATCGGCCGGATGGGTTTGACCGCCGTAGGTGACGGTGCCGCCTTCGCGCACCGGCCGCAACCGGGCCAACCCGTCGGCCGTCGTGGCATAAACGCCTTCATCGCCATCAAGCATGGCGTGCGTCTTGCGCAGCCGGGCATCGGGCACCTCGAACGGCAGGGTCATGAAGCGCCGGAGAAACGCGCTGTCGTCGGCCAGAGCCTCGCCGTACTGGACATAGCGGCAGACCGTCCAGTCGTTCTGCTCGGCGGTGTCGATGTCATAGCGCCGCGCCACATTCTCGGCAGTCTCTACCATGGCGACCTGTGCGTAGGGGTCGCGATCGAAATTATCCAGCACCCAGTGTTCATGCCGGCCGCTGCCGCCGATGGCGCCGGGGTCGGGGTAGTACAGATCGGGTCCGTTGGAAGTGCGGTCGGCGGCTACCACAAGGCAGGCGCTGGCATCGCCGGTGGTCAATTCCGAAGCGGCCAGCCGGACGGCGCGAGCGCCGGTCGCGCAAGCCTGGGCGACGGTGGGGCCGCCGATGCTACGAGCGCCGATTTCGCCCAGCAGCCAGGGAGCGCCATAAAAAGACCCTTCTTGTGGCACAGTCATGCCCAGAATACCCAGGTCGAACACTGTGGGTTCGATGTTTCGCCGCTGCAAGGCATCGCGGGCGACGTGCGCGGCAAAGCGCAGGCTATGCAAATGGGACAGGCTGCCCTGCCAGCGCGCGAAGGGAGTGCTCCAGTAGCCGCCGTAGGGGATATAACAAGGAATCATGGTCGGGTATTTCTCGGTAGGAATGGTGTTGCGCTCTTGGTGGGAGAGCGTTGTCGCATGCCTGTCATGTTAGGCAACGGCCCGGCGTTGTGGGGTGCCAGATATCATGAAATGATCGCGCTCTGTATGTCAGGTTTGGAAAGGCAGGGACTGGCGTCGTATGTCCGCCTAAGGCAAGATGGCATTGGGGTGGAGACTGGATGAAACCGCGCCCACGCTCACTATGTTCGCTGGCCCCCCTAGGGGGCTGTAGCCTCCTTCGGCCGCGGCGCGGAAACTGACATGGACCTGAAACACATCATCGCCAGACTGCGGCCTCGCCATATCGAACTGCTCGACGCACTCGGGGCGGACCCCAATCTCGGCCGTTGCGCGCGGCGCTTGAACATGGGCCATTCCACTGCGAGCAAGGCCCTGCGCGAGATCGAAGATATCTTCCAGACGCCACTTTTCACCCGCAACCGGCGCGGCTTGTCGCCAACTGCCATGGGCGAGGTGCTGACCCGGCGTGCCGCCATCCTGATGGAAGAAATGAGGGGTCTGCACCATGAATACGAATCCACGCTGGCGGGCGGTACGGGTCGTATCCGGGTCGGCGTATTCCCCGTGGCCTTACCCAACCTATTCCCTGCGTGGCGACGGCAAATGCTGGCGGATTGGCCCAGGATCGTCGTGGCGGCCAATGAAGGCGCCGAGTACACCTTGCTGGCGGAATTGTCGGGTGGTCAGCTCGACTGCATCCTGGGCCGCGTCGTACTGGAGAGGCTGACGCCCGATCTACGGCACGAAGTGCTCTACCACGAAGAAAGCGCCATCGTCTGCGGCGTGCATCATCCGGTGGCGAACGTTCCCGTAATGGCACGCCTGGCAGCATTGGCAGCCTCCGAATGGATTTTGCCTTCTCCAGAGGGAGCCTCGTTCAACTTGGTGGCTTCGCGCCTGGCGGAGGAAGGGCAGCGAGCGCCGAGGGTTGTGATCGAAGCGATTTCGGCCTATCTGACGGTGGAGTTGCTGGCTGCCGAAAACCTAGTTTCCATCCTGCCGGTATCGGTGGCACAAGAGCTGGCGGCGCTGGGCAAAATCCATATCGTACCGGTAGCGTTGCCCGCCTCGCGCAAGCCTGTCGGAATTCTGTACCGGCGCGACATGGCGGCGTCGCCGTTGGTAAAAAGTGCGTTGGGCGCGGCCCGCAAAGTCGCCGTCGGAATTTGTCGTACGGAGGCGGTGAGTCGGCCGGCGGACGCGCGCCAACGCTGATGCAACAGAACCTCACGGCGCAGTGTTACGAGATCCTGCGCCGGGTGGCTTGGCCCGCCGATCACGCGGCAGCGTGGGGTGTAACGAAATCCAGCCAAGACTGCGCCGTCTTCGTGGCGGGGTAGTGTATCTGTTGCAATGTCATCCTGGAATCCGGCTGGCCCGCGGCGTACGATGAATCCGTGGCGAACCCGCCATGCACCAACCCTGAAAGGAGTCATCATGTCTACGCAACAGCAAGATCAAGCTCGTCAGGAAAACGCAGCTAATCGTCAAAACCAGGCCGGCAATCAGCAGCAACAGCAAGCCAATCAACAGCAACCCAACCAGCAGCAACAGCAAGCCAACCAGCAGCAACGGAACCAGCAACAGCAACAAGGCAATCAGCAGCAGCCCCAACAGGGCCAGCAGCAGCCTCAGCAGGGGCAACAGCAACAAGGCCAGCACAATCAGCAGCAGAAGCCCCAGCAGCAGCAGGCACAAAACCAGAACGCTGAAAATCAAAGAAAAAATCCATAATTGCCAACAGAGTTCGCTGGTAGAACAAGAATCGCCGATGGGAAGACAAGCAAGGCGACCGACGTCAAAATCAAGAACGACTATGGCCAATCGTTTATGCGGATAAGGTAAACGCCTGATTGGCCCATCAGGGCGGAGAGCGGGGAGGAGACGAATTCGATATCTGGCGACCATTCCGCCATACGCTTTTTGAAGTTTCGCCGAGCCCCGCATGGGCGGCCTTGGCGGCGTGCCGAATCTATTCTGTGTTCGGCGATACCGACCCCACAAGAAATTCCCGCCGAGCTTTCCGGCATCGGCGTGATCGAGCGTGCGTGCCGTTTGGTATCGGCCGATGCCCGAATGGATCGCGCTGTTGCGACGAGTCGAGCGTTTCTTGCAGTCCTATCGTCGATTCAGCGTTCTCCTACACGCACGGAAGCGCTCTACCTACGTGGCCGAATGCGCCGGTCCTGCATGATGGAGTCATTCCCGGATAGCCGAAGCCGGTCGCTGCAAAGCGGGGAATAAAGCTTTTGTTCCATACATTGTCATAAAGAGGTCCGCATCATGAAGAAACTCGCCCTCACCGCCGCCATGTTCGCCGCCGTTTCGTTGGGAGCCGCTCATGCCCAGACGCCTCAACCCGCGCCGAGCACCCCACCCGGGGCCACCACCACGCAACCGGGCACCGGCGCTCAAGCTCCCACCGGCGCCCAACCTGGGGCCGCGATGGGGCAGACCAACCGCCAGGGTCGTTCGGTCATGAATAATGACGGCTATCAGCCCATGGCGGCGGCCGATCGTACGGCGGACAATCTGGAAGGCGCCGACGTGTACACGCGTGAAAACGAAGAAATCGGCGATGTTTCGGATCTTGTTCTGGACGCCAATGGACAAGTCACTCATCTCGTCGTGGATGTCGGGGGCTTTCTCGGCATGGGCACGCACTCGGTCGCCTTGCCCCTGGATGAGGTGGATATCCGCTGGAACCAGGACAAGGATGATGCGCGGGTGTTCGTTTCGCTGAGCGAAGATCAGCTGCGCGCCTTGCCCGAGCATAAGAACTGACATCGCGTTGCGCTGAAACGAGCTCCGCCAGCGGAGCCTGAAGAAGCTCCGGCCTTCAAGCCGGAGCTTCTTCGTCGCGCCCGGACCGTTGACGAGGCTATTGCGACTTTCTCCGAAGGGCGCGAACCAATGTCCCATTTTTCGAGGATGACGGAGATGAAAAGACTTGCCTTGGCCGCGGCCATGTTTTCAGGACTCGCATTGGGTTCGCAACTGCAGGCCACCGAACCTACGCCCACGAAGCCGCCGGGATCGCAGCCGGGGGCCGAACCCCGGCAGGAAGACGGGCCCGGCCAAACCATCCATCCCAGCTCGAGTCAACAGCAACCCCGACGATTCGACTCGAATCCCAATCCCGATCGCGCACGGGCTCCCGAGAAGGATCCGAAAACGTTTACCCACGATCGTTCCACCCACACGCAGGCGCCGCAGCGCTCCAACGCGCCGCGACATGTCCCGCGCGGCGCAGACGATCGCAGCCGTCCCGACCAAACCCCCGGCTCGACGGAAAGTGGCCAGCAGCAAAGCCACTGAGCCTGGCGTCGCTGGCGGGCCGCCCGGAGGCGCGGTGCCATAGCATGCCGGTTTCGCGTTTCTCGTTTTTCGATCCTTCCACCCATGCCAGAGCCTGTCGATCTTCGGCGTTCGCAGCCAGCCGGACAGTCATGATTGGCCAGCGGGAACGCCCGCGAGCCAGCCTTGAGCGGTCGACCCCGGGCCGGTGATCGGCCGCGCGGAGCGGGACGGCTGGCCGCAAGGGCAACCCGGGCTCGTTATGATGGTATCTTCGGACCAGGTCTTTTTTAGAGGAAGCATGGCATGAAAGGCTTTGTACAGAATATCGAAAAACTTACCGTCGAAAACGACAACTACCGTAAAGTGCTGTACACGGGCAAACATATGCAGCTCGTGCTGATGACTCTGCAGGCGGGCGAAGAAATCGGCGCCGAGGTGCACGAAGGCCACGACCAGTTTTTCCGCGTCGAAGAAGGCAAAGGCCGGGTCATGATCGACGACAACAGCTACGACATCCAGGACGACGACGCCATCATCGTGCCGGCGGGCGCGCGGCACAACGTCATCAACACGGGCAACGAGCCCCTGCGACTGTACACACTGTACGGCCCGCCCGAGCACCGCGAAGGTGTACTGCATCCCACCAAGGCCGACGAGAAAGAAGAACACTTCGACGGCACCACCACCGAGTGAATTCTCGGGAAGCCCCGGCCGGGCTGCGGGGGATTTCGTAAACTTCAAGGCATGCCGAACCCGCCCAAGCCGCCTCGAGCGCGCTGCGAACGTTGCCTGAGGCCCCTGTCGCATTGCCTGTGCGCCCATATCCCCGCGTTGCCCAACCGCACGCGGGTGCTGATACTGCAGCATCCGGACGAAGCCAAGCACCCCTTGAACACGGCGCGCCTGGCCCGGCAGGGGCTGCGGCGGGCCGAACTCTGGATCGGCGAGCACTTTCCCGGGCTGCACGACGCCATCACTTCGGTGGAACAGGCGTTGCTCTTGTTTCCCGCCAGGCCCGAAAGCCCGCGGGCGCCGCGGACGGCGCATAGCCGGCGCGGCGCCTGGCTGTTGATCGTGCCGGATGGCACCTGGCGCAAGGCGCGCAAGATCGTCCAGGCCAATCCCGTGCTGACGACCTTGCCCCACCTGAGCCTGCCGCCAGGCGAGCCCTCGGAATACCGGGTGCGCCAAACGTCGGAGCCCGGCGCGGTTTCCACCATCGAGGCGATTGCCCGGGCGCTGACGATGCTGGAGCCGCAGCAGGACTTTCAGCCGCTCCTGAAGCCGTTCCGGGTGCTTGTGGAACAGCAGATCCACGCCATGGGCAACGAGGTGTACCGAAGCCATTACCTCCGTTGAACGGTTACACTGGAAGACTGTTTCCGAGACGCTTCGATTGACTCCAGTTCCAACTTTCAACGGCCTCCCACCGGTGCTTGCCGGTCCCATCCTGCGCCGGCTCGAGCCGGACCGCCTCGTGCTGTGGCTCGTGGGCAGCACACCCCTGAACCTGACGCTGTTGCTCCAGCCCTCCGCCGGAGCATTCCGGCGCTTGGTCCTGGACGCCACGGATTGCCGTGTCGTTCCCGTTGGCCGCCATGCCTTTTTGCATCTGATCGACGTGGCTCTGCAGCAGCCGCTGCCGCAGGATACGATGATCCACTACGATCTGCTGGCGGCGTCGGAAAGCGCCGCCGAGGCCGGCATCGCGCAATGGGCGCCCCATCTGCTGCACAACGGCGCGGCCATGCCCAGCCTGGTCTTGCGTCGCCGCAGCGACGACATCCTCTTCGGGTCGTGCCGCAAGCCGCACCATGCCGCGCGCGACGGACTGGCGCGCGCCGACGAACTGCTGGCCGAACGCATCGCCCGGCCCGAAGCGCGCCCCGCGATGCTGATGCTGTGCGGCGACCAGGTGTATGCCGACGACGTGGCCGGCCCCATGCTGGCGGCAATCCACGCCTTGATCCGGCGTCTGGGTTTGTATGGCGAGTATCTGGAAGGGGCGGTGGTCTCCGACAGTGAAGCCTTGTACGCCCATCCCGCCGGCTACTACCACCGCGAGGATCTGCTACCCGCCTTCAAGTCCAACGAAGCGCTGCGCGAACGCTTCTTTGGCGGCGTAGAGAAGCCGGTCTTCACCACCGCCAACGCGCACAACCACCTCGTGACGCTGGCCGAGGTGATGGCCATGTACCTGCTGGTGTGGTCGCCGGTGCCATGGCAGCTCATTTCCGAGCCGGCGATGCCGACACTGGACGCCGAGCATGTGCGGCGCTGGCAGCGCGAAGCCGCCGCGCTGCGGGGCTTTCGCCGGGATCTACCGTGCGCCGCGCGCCTGCTCGCACATCTCCAGACGCTGATGATCTTTGACGATCATGACATCACCGACGACTGGAACCTCTCGGCCAAATGGGAATCCACCGCCTACGAGCACCCATTTTCGAGGCGCATCGTGGGCAATGCCCTGATCGCCTACGCGCTGTGCCAGGGCTGGGGCAACCGCCCGGATGCCTTTGACGCCGTGCTTGACGATACCAGCGCCCTGATGGCGGCGCCGGATACCCATGGCCGTCTCGACACCGTCGCGCAAGATGCCCTGATCAGCCACCTGCTCTCGTTCGGACAATGGGGTTACGTGTTGCGCACGCAACCCACTGTCATCGTGCTGGATACGCGCACCCGCCGCTGGCGCAACCGACATCTGCCCAGCCGTCCCTCCGGCCTGATGGACTGGGAGTCGCTGACCGAACTGCAGCACGAATTGCTGGACGAAACGGCGGCGGTGATCGTCTCGCCGACACCGATGTTCGGCGTCAAGCTGATCGAGGTAATACAGCGGATATGTACCTACGCCGGCCACGCCCTGACCGTGGACGCCGAGAACTGGATGGCGCACCGGGGCGCGGCCAGCGTCATGCTGAGTATTTTTCGTCACACCCGTACACCGGGCAACTACGTTGTGTTGTCGGGCGATGTGCATTATTCCTTTGCCTACGACGTGCAGGTTCGCGACCGCGACCGCACACCGCACATCTGGCAGGTAACCAGCAGCGGTATCAAGAACGAGTTTCCGCGCAAGCTGCTCGACTGGCTGGACCGCCTCAACCGCTGGCTTTACGCGCCGCGTTCGCCGTTGAACTGGTTGACGCAGCGCCGGGACCTCGAGATCCATCCGCGCCTGCCTGATCGACGCTATCGTGGCGAACGCCTGTGGAACGGCGCGGGCATCGGCCAGATCCAGCTGGACAAGCAGGGCAGACCCGTGCGCATTCTGCAGCACAATGCCGATGGCGGGCCGTCCGTGCGCTTCCTGGCGCCAGACCAGGCCCAAGCCGCGGTGGTGAATGTCGAACGACCGGAAGCCGGAGTGTAGGCGCCGATTCGCGCCGGAACGAATCATGTACAGACAAGCCGACCGTTTATGACGGAACACGCCGAGCGCTCCATTGCCATTATTGGCGGCGGGCCAGCGGGCCTGATGGCGGCCGAGACGCTGGCGCGCAGCGGACATGCCGTGGTCGTCTACGAAGCCAAGCCTTCGGTGGCGCGCAAGTTCCTGAGGGCCGGGATCGGCGGCCTCAATATCACTCACGACGAAGCCTACGCTGTCTTCTGCACGCGCTATGGTGCCCAGCAGGCCAGCCTGCAAGCCATGCTCGATCGGTTTCCGCCAGCGGCCTTGCGGGTCTGGGTGGAGGCGTTGGGTATCGCTACCTTCGCCGGTTCTTCCGGCAAGGTGTTTCCCGAAGGCATGAAGGCCGCGCCTCTGCTGCGTGCCTGGGTGCAACGGCTGCGCGCACTGGGAGTGCGGTTCCAGTTGCGCCATCGGTGGCTGGGATGGGACGAGAACGAAGCCCTGCTGTTCGATACGCCGGCCGGATCGATTCACGTGCGTCCGCGCGCGACGGTTCTCGCCCTGGGGGGTGGCAGTTGGCCGCAGCTCGGATCCGACGGCGCCTGGGTACCGTGGCTGCGCGAAAAAGCCATCGCCGTGGCGCCGCTGCAAAGCGCCAACTGCGGCTTCGACGCGGCCTGGAGCGAGCACCTGCGCGAACGCCATGCCGGTGCGAACCTGAAGTCGGTCGTCCTGCGCTTTACCGACTTGCGCGGCCATACGAGCGAGCGCCGCGGTGAACTCATCATCAGTCAGTACGGTGTAGAGGGCAGCCTGATCTATGCCTACTCGCGACGCTTGCGCGAAGCCATCGAGGCCAATGGCAGCGCCACGTTCACGCTGGACCTGGCGCCGGACCGGACCGAGGAGCAGGTGTCGATGGCCGTGCGGCACGCGCGCGGCGCGCGGTCGCTCGCCAGCCACCTGAAGGGCAGGCTGAATATCTCGGGCGTCAAAATGGCCTTGCTGTGGGAAACCCTGGGCAAAGACGCCGGCGCCGACCCTGGGCGGCTGGCGCGGCGGATCAAGGCGCTGCCGATCACCGTGACCGCGACCCGCCCTTTGGCCGAAGCCATCAGCACGGCGGGAGGCGTGCGCTTCAGCGAAGTGGATGAACGCTTGATGCTGAAGGTCTTGCCGGGTGTTTTCTTGGCGGGAGAAATGCTGGATTGGGAGGCGCCCACCGGAGGATATTTGCTGACCGCCTGCCTGGCCCAGGGCGTGTGGGCCGGGGAGGGGGTGAGGGCGTGGCTGGACTTGATCCCAAAGGCGTGAGTCTTCTGTCCCTCGTTTTGTTCACCTGACGAAAAACTAGACACGCGAACCGCGCCACGGCGAAACCAATGGTGGCACGATGCCGGCATCAGGGGCGACGGGCGGTGCAGGCGTTGTCTTCACGCGATCCAGCGGTGTTCTGCTCCTGGGTGATCTGCGGGATAGAAGCTCGACCCGCAGGTCTGGATTTCACACCATCATCCATGGATCAGAATCGCGATGACAGATATGATGCTTTTCCTCCCTTCCACCAAAACGTCCCGGCAACGGCGCCGCCTGCTGCAATCCGCCGCCGCGGTACTGGCCCTGGGCATCGGCGGCGGCGCGTATGCGCAGTCCTATCCCGCCAAGCCCATCCATCTGATTGTTCCATTCTCTGCCGGCGGCGCCACCGACGTGTTGGCCCGCATCCTGGCCCAGTCCCTGCAGACGACCCTCAAACAGAGCGTGGTGGTGGAAAACCGCGTCGGCGCGACCGGCACGCTGGCGGCCAGCTATGTCGCGAAAGCGGCGCCGGACGGATACACCGCGCTGTTCGGAGGAGTCGGCACCAATTCATTGCTGGAGTTCACGCTGCCAACGCTGCAATACAGCCCCTCGCGGGACTTCGCGCCGGCAGGCAACTTCTGCTTCGTCGATTTCGTGATGGCGGTGGGGCACGACAGTCCCTACCAAACGTTGGCCGACTTGCTGAAAGACGCCAAGGCGCGCCCCGGCGAGGTGTCCTATCAATCCGCCGGACCGCTGGGAACGCTGCACGTGGCGCAGGAGTACCTGTGGAAGACGGCGGGTGTGGAGTTGAACCACATCCCCTACAAAGGCGAAAGCCACGTCATCCCCGATCTGGTGAGCGGCCGCGTCGACGTGGCGCAACTGACGCTGGCCACCGCACGCCAGCTCGCCGCCGACGGCAAGATCCGCATGCTGGCCACCATGGCGCCCGAGCGCCTGGTGGGCGCCCCCGATCTGCCCACCGTGGCCGAGCAAGGCTTCCCGGGCTTCGCGATGCCCACGTGGAATGGCGTATTCTTTCCCAAAGGCACGCCGGATGCGGTGGTGCAGAAGATCAACGAAGCCATCAACGTGGCGCTGAAGGACGAAGCCGTGCGGCAGCAGGTGCTGAACATGGGCATCGGCCCCGGCCAGCTCAACACGCCGGCCGAACATGCGGAATTTCTGGCCCGCGAGCGCGAACGCTGGCGCCGCATGGTAGAAGAAAGCGGCATCCAGGTCGAAAAATCCTGATGGCTAGTGGTCACGGGATTGTGCCCGCCTTTTAAACGAGATCTGAGGAGCCAGCACGCATGAGTTCGGTACCCGCACCGCCGCTACGCTTTGAAGTGATACCCGAGGACCTGTCCGCGTATCGCCGCGGCAACATCGGCATCGACTACGTCCATCGCTTCGACAGTGGCAAGGCCGGCCCTCATGTGCTGATCAACGCGCTCACGCATGGCAACGAGGTTTGCGGCGCGCGCGCCGCCACCCATCTCCTGGACCAACAGGTTCGGCCGCGTATCGGCACCCTCACGGTCTGCTTCGCCAACGTGGCAGCCCACGACACCTTCAACCGGGAGCAGCCCTTTGCCAGCCGCCTGCTGGTGCACAACCTCAATCGGATCTGGACCCGCGACCTTCTCGAGGGCGCCGAACAAAGCCCCGAACTGCAGAGGGCACGCGAGCTGCGCCCGGTGCTCGAGGCCGCCGACCACGTGCTCGACCTGCACTCCACCCAGAACGACGTGCAGCCATTCTGGATCTACTCGCAGTTCGAACGCAACTGCGCCGCCGCCCTGGCCATCGCTTCCCCCTCGCTGCATCTCATGTTGCCGCAGGGCATGGGCCTGGGCGCCGGCACGCCGTTGATCCAATGGGGCCATCATGGCTCCCCGCAAGGGCGCGGCGTGGCCCTGATCGCCGAATGCGGCCAGCACTTCCTGCAAGCCACCACCGACCGCGCCATCCGCATCACCCGCGCCTTCCTGGCGGGCTTCGGCCTCATCGAGCCCGACGCCGACACGCCGCCGCCCCCACCTCAGCGCCGGCTGGTGCTCGAGCGCAGCCACATCGTCAAAACACCCGAATACCGCCTGGTCGGCCCGCTGCTGGGCTTTGAAGTATTTCAAGAAGGCGAGCTCATCGCCACCGATGGCGACGAAGAGATCCGTGCGCCGTTCGACGACTGCACTGTGGTCATGCCCATCCGCAATGGGGTTGTGGGGCGGGAGGGGCTGTATTTGGCGCGCACTGTGTGATGGCTTGGGTGGCTGCCGGCAGGCGAGGGTCCGCCACTGCACATGGCAATGATCGACGTGGATGACTTCAAACTCGGTAGTTCTGGAGGATGAGGTATGTCACTGTCAGATGTTTCCGAAACGCTTGTCCAGCCTGAACCGGCCTTTTACCGTATGGCGGACGTGTCAGGCGTGTTGCGGCGGCTACGTCCCGAGCATAGACTTAGGCGTGGGTCAACATCAGGTGGCCGATCGGCTCTGCCGTCTTGCGTACACGAATTTCGATGTCATAGCCCAAGCGGTTCAGACAGTCCATCAGCTTGCGTTCGGAAAAGTTTGAGAACTCTCCGCGCAACAGGCTCGACACCTTGGGTTGGGTCAGGCCCATGCGTTTTGCAGCCTCAGCCTGGGTGAAGCCTCGGTCGCGGATGGCTTTGGCAATTTCGACGGTCAGCCCAGACTTGATCTGGAGTTTGTCGGCATCAGCCAGGCCCAGGTCGGCAAACACGTTGCTCGAACTGGCTTCGACCTCGATCCCTTCAACGATGCGTTTACTCATTTTTCAACTCCTGTGCGACGATTGCAGCGGCCCTCATACGCTGACGGATGATGTCCATATCCGGCTTGGGCGTTTCGATACCTCGCTTGCTCTTCTTTTGGAAGACGTGCAGCACGAAGATGGCTTCAACGAAACGCACGGTGTAGACGACTCGGTAAGTGCCGCCGGTATCGTCTTCGACAATTTCCAGTACGCCCGCACTGCCAAAGCCCTTTAGCACTTTCGCTGCTTCGTGCTGTTCGCCGCGCTGGGCGGTGTCGAGCGCATGGCCGAAGAACTTTCGTACGGCCACCGGCAGAACCAACAGGTCTTTCTTGCTGCTGCCAAGCCAGAAGAGAGGCTTCATGGAGGAAGGCTTCATGTCAATATACCATTTCTGGTATGTTTCGGGCTACTGTTGAGCGCCAAGTAGTCGTAGGCTACGCCAAGCTGGACGGCCACGCCGCCGAAGTGAAGGCGGAAGAGTGGGCATGTGTGGATGTCGCGCACGCTGCCACCTATGCCGACATGCAAGCCTTCCAGCGCGCCCCGCGTGAGCGGCGCAATCCCACCAAGCGGGAGGCCGACCGCATGGAAATGCAGGCCATAGACGAAGCGCTGGATGCGGCGCTGGACGACGATGACGAGGAAAATGCCGAAGCTTTGCAGGAGGAAGGCCACCGCGTGGGAGAGCAGTTGCAGGCGCTGGAAGATCGTTTGCTGGATCACGCCCCGAACGTCAAAGCCGCCGCCGGTGCCATTGTCACGCTGGACCGGCAAGGCCAAACTGTCGTGCATCGCGGCCTGAGACGGGAGGCTATGCCCCGGCTTGCTGCCGGGGCATGTCTCCACCGGCGACAAGTATTCTGATAGGCGGTTTTCGCCCGCGCCGGACGGCTTGTCGATCCATCGAAGGCCGCACAAGCCGACCCGCCGCGCCCCGATGTGGCCGGGGCGCGGCGGGGCTCAATCAGAATCGGCCCCAAGTCGAGCTACGCCTTGGGGCCGATGGTCAAAATCCGGGCGCTGCATTGCTGCACCCGGCGCCAACCCCAAAGCCGCATCAGCCGGACGCAGCCATCTGGCTGGTCCGGGATATCACGTTCAAAGCCTTGAATTGCAAACCGCCGCCGCACCATCCCCGACTGGATGGCGCGGCGACGGCCTGTGTGTGGTGTTTCCTCGTCCCGCTTGAGCGGTCCGTGCGTGTGTCCAATACGCTTACGCGGGTCGATCGACTCTCAAGCTAGGAAGCACCGACGTCCTGGTCAAATGCCGCGCCGTTTAGCTGCAGGAAATCACACGTCCAAGACTAGTGCCTCACGCCAATTTCTTTATGCCCCAACGAAGCACTGCAAGCAGTCCATACTTGTTCCTAGCCGTACGGTGATCGACTGCTTCTCGACGCATCTCGATTCTTCTTTCGGCATCAGCCCATAAAGGCAGCACTAATACCATAATGTAGATAACGCTTCCGACTAGATTAGCGTCATTAAAAATATAATATCCTAAGTATAAAAATCCAGCCAATAGCGCCCAGGTTAATAGATGAACTGTAGTGTTCGCTGCCGCCCTAAGCAATGCTAGGGGCGGTCCAACAAAAGCAGTGTTCGTCAGTGGGTCAAAACTGTTATCGCGCCTGTACAGTAGGTAGTTAAGAATTTCTATCTGTCGATAAATGTAAGACCGGGTATCGTTGACGACACTCAAATCAATCGTCTTTTCCGGAAGTACTGTCGATTTTTCAATAAGTGAAATGATTACGTAGTAATGCTTAAGTGGAAGCAGATGAGCATTGCCTGCTAAAGCCGCAGTCAGTTCGGACACAGCCTTCTCAAGGTTATTCCCATCACCATGTTTAGGAAATAAGATCATTCCAGACCACAGAAACAAAGGTGACCAAAATGTAGTTAAGCGCCTAAGCCATTCGTTGCGCAACAATTCTTGCTTAGCCTTTTGCTGGGTGAATATATAGTCTTTGATGAGCCAGCTAACGAGAGCCACGAGGATAGGCGCCACTATAACTTTTAGGATTTCCATCATCTCAAATGATTGCGAATGCACGTTTTTCAGACCATGCTAACAAGTCATTTCCTATCTTCTTTACAATCTGGGTTGCGGTTAAAGCCTTTGGATCATGTTCGGGCTGCTCATGATTGAAGTTGAGCCATAAGCTGATAGAAACATCCTCGTTATATCCTGCAAACAGACTGCCCTTTTTTGTGGTGCCGCTTTTCCCAGAAAAAATTTGCGAGCTAGTTCTAATGCCCGAATAGGCAAGCACCTGCTTAAGGGCCTGAATCGCCGCATAGTCAGCCACTACACGGCCACTGCTCGGCCTTACGAATGCCGTCTGGCCATCCTCATATTCAACAAATCGTACTAGACGAGGCTCGATCGCCACCCCGTTCCGAGCAATGGAGGCGTATGCGTTCGCAAGTTTTAACAACGAAACTCCATCCCTAATCCCTCCTAAGGCCGCCGCCGTTGTAAAGGAGCATCTATTGACTAAGGAAAATCGCTCATATGTGGACACCAACCGATCCTTATCAAGGCATTCGGCCAAACGTGCAAATACCGAGTTGTCACTCCTTTTGAGAGCCTCCTTCAATGTCAATTGTCCGTGATAGGCATACCCATAGTTTCTAACGTTCCATTTCGTCCCAGTCCTTTTTTCAGAATGGTACGGAGCCGATTCAAAAGTGGTTTCACTGGAAAATCCGCATTCAATCGCTGCGAGAAGCGCAAAAGTCTTGAATGTCGATCCGGGTTGTATGTGTCCTGAAAAGCTTGGACTAAATTGAGTTGCTTGGCCTTTACTCCAAGACGATTCAGCTAAAACATCTCCTGTTTTATTGCAAATGACGATCGCGGCTACTTGAGCGACTTCCTGCCTTCTTGACGCCTCCATGAGCAATTGGTCAATCGATCTTTGAAGCGATTCATCCAAGGCAAGCTCAACCGCCTTAATATCTCGTTCAGGGAGACCTGCACGTAACAGTTCATCTCGCACCGCTCTTTCGATTCGCCTGTTAAACGTCCTCGATATGCGGATTGGGTTAATTGTGGTCTTTACAACACCTACTCCTAGTGCTCGCGATTTTTGCTTGGCTCTAATCCAAAATTGCACTTCGTTATTCTCAGGATGAAATCTCTCTGGAGCGCCAAGTAGGCCTATCAATGCAGGGATCTGATCTGGCTCCAACTTTCTGAATGGCTTTCTGTATATAATTCTCGCTGCCGCTTCGAAACCTTTGCTGCCACGACCCATGCATACGAAATCACAATAGGCATCAAGTATTTGATCTTTAGTCAGGTGCCGCTCTAGTTTTAAGGCAATGACGGCCTCACACAGCTTTCTAGACCATGTGCGCGAAGGATAAAGGAAGAGGGTTCGCGCTAATTGTTGCGTAATTGTGCTTCCGCCCTGAGTGATCTTGCCGACAATCAAATTTCTAAAAATCGCGCGGATAATCCCCTTGTAATCAATAGCGCCATGCTCGTAGAACCTTTTGTCCTCTACCTCTAATATCCATTTTTTTAGAAGTACAGAGTTTTGGGAAAGCTGTAATGGGTAGCATAAGCCTTCTCCTACGATCCCCAATAGCTTCCCCTGTCTTCCTCGCACGTGATATGAATGTAAAGGAAGGAAGTCTCCTCGCTCAATCATCTGAAAGATATATGGAAGTTGCCGGATTGCGCTGATTGCATTCATTTGGTATTTTCTTATACGTGCCTAGCCGCAGGGCACACAAAATTTCATTAGAATCGCTCTACATCATATCGATAAACGGAATTGCCTCCTAGTACACAACTTTAAGTCATTTGCCGTTGGGAAGCCGAATTTCGTTCTACGCGTAGAACATTTAAAAGTAGGGCGTCTCAATCCACATCATGCTTCGCCCATGGCTTGTCTCTTTGCCACCTGACCTCGCCATCTTGGCTGGCAACCATGGAAGTGAAGCTTCCTACCATTTCTTTGTCGGATGTCACTACCAGTTCATAGAAATTTGTTGACTCTCGACCGTGGCCGTTCTCGACAACATGTAGAAACACAGAGTCTTTTGAAAAATATTTCTTTTCTATGAAACCCTTTGCCACCCCTCTGGTACGATTTTTTTCTTCAAAGCTCCTTTCCCCAGTAGAGGAGTTCTCATAAATCTTCTCGACGGTCCCTTCGATGCGGCTGCCTTCGCGCCAAAGCATCGCTACGTAGCCCAAAATCATTCCCTTATAGGGACTGTAAGCGGTATTGACGCTGCGCATTTGGAAGTACCAGCAGCCAGCAATGTTCGGTAGCGGGAAAATATTCTCTTTGAGCCAAAACAACAACAACGCAAGGAAGCACCCGCCGATAACAGTAGCAAGTAAGCTATAGAGAAAATTTAACGCGAACATTTCGATGGTCATTTCACTTCTAGCCTCTGGTACAGCCATGCGTTGTTAACGGATTCGTCGCGTTTCTATGTGAACCTTTTTTTGAGGATATTATGCATAAATAATCGCTTCCGGAGCGCCGAGCCGATTTGATTCATTTGCATCCCAATGCATGCAATAGGGAAGGTAGCGAGGAACCCCGAGGCCCGCTATCGGGAGCGATACTGAGCTGCTTCTTCTGGCCGATTCCCGCCCTTGATTCCCGTGGATTATCGCCATTAAATATATCAAAAACAAACAAGGCGGTGCTGTTTTTTTGAAGTTCATTGAGCACTCATGGCGTCTCTGCTTGTGCAGACCGCGCTGCTCCAGGTTCGCTATTCACTCATCCCTGACGGGACTGGCCTTGCCCACCCCTCACCCCTTCGCGCCTGCGACGGTGCGCACACGTCTTTGCGGGGGGCGCGGGGCGCAATCACTGACGCCTGGCCGTGTTTCACACGAAGGTTTCCAACGCAAAACCAAGTGACAGGGTGTGGGGCTGTCTTGCTCCCGGTCATTGTGTCATGCCGTTCTTGGTTTCAAGGGCGGCGCGCCGCCGTGGGCACCGCTTGCGGCCGCTGGCCGTCTTCGACCCTTGATACCTGCGCTGCGCCATGCCCTTCGGGTTCCGGGCAATCCCGCCCTGAACACTGGAGGCCATCATGGACAACAACATCGCCGCGCTGAGCTATGACAACATGGACGAGACATGCACCCTGTATGTACGCAGTCCCAGCGGCCGCTACAAGCTGGCCAGCGACGAGCAGATTCTGGTGGCTGGCCGCACAGCAACGGAAAGCCTGGTTTCCCAATCTTCGCCGGTCGATCAGCCGACCAAGGTGAAGCAGTTTTTTCAGGCCAAGTTGGCCGGGCTGGGGTACGAATGCGCTGCCTTCCTGTATCTGGATTCACGCTTCAAGCCGATTCGCTATATCGAGCAGGGGCCAGGCACGTTGAGCCAGGCCAGCGTCTATCCCCGCGAGATCGTGAAAACCGCCCTACGACTCAATGCTGCCGCGCTCATCATGGCCCATAACCATCCGTCCGGTTCAATCGAACCCAGCATGGCGGACCTGAACCTGACCAAACACCTGAAGCATGCACTGGCGCTGATCGATGTACGGCTTCTCGATCATGTCATCGTGACGGCGGCCAGCACGACTTCACTGGCAGAGCGGGGGCAGGTGTAATGCCCTAGTCGGCCCTGCAAAATTCATTTTCTGGAGTTTTTGTCCACAGCATCGTCCGTCCTGATCCCATCCTGATGGCTTTGGGGCGCGATTTGGTTGAGGATTTGAGGTTTCCGAGGCCCGTCGGTGGCCAACGGCGGTCTTTGGCCTGACGGGCGCTCAGGCGCGCCCGCTCCCGGTGTGCCAGAGCGGCAAGAGGAGGTGTCTTGCTAGCCTTGCGTGAGCCCGGCGTGGGTTCAAGCCGGTACCGGCGGCGGTGGTTGTCCGATGCGCCGCAGCAGCCATCGCAGGTTATAGCCCGCAGCGCAGAGCACGGCGTGCAGCCTGTCCCCCAGAGATCCCTTGAGCCAACAGCGCCCCAGGCCGTGATCGGCCTTGAGATGGCCGATGACGGGCTCGATGGCCTGGCGACGCGGCAGGTGTTTGAGCTGCCAGGCATTCAGACGCTTTTTCTTGCCCCGGTGGCAGACTTTGACGGCCGGCACCTCGGCCTCCACGCCCCGATATCCCAGGTCGGTGTAGACGGTGTGCGGGCCGATGGCCTGGCCTTGATGGCGGATATCCTGCAGGAGAATGCCAGCTTGCTGGAGTTGTTCGGCCAGGGTATGGCCATCGTAGGGATTACCGGGGAAGGCCCGTGCGCCCACGATGAGATTGCCCTGCAGGGTGGTGGCAATGCCTACCTTGACGCCGAACTCATACGGTTGGCGCGCCTTGCCCTTGCCGATGCAGGAGACCTCCGGGGCATGCCAGCTGTAGAGCTTCTCGCGCGAAGCCTGGCGGGTCGCGGTCTGCTCCAGGAGACGCTGGGCCTTGGCCAGCGTCTCGCGCACGCTCTGGCGCGCGGCCTTGTCCAGAGGGTGGAACAAAGACTGGCGACGCAGATCCCGCATCACGCGGCCCAGGATCGTCCGGTAGCGGCGCTGCACGCGCAGCAGCCGTTTGAACTGCCGGGCCCGGGCATAGCCACTGGCCCGATGGGTGAGCTGCCCGGCCTCCTTGGCGTAGGTCTGCTTGAGCGGCAGGTTCAGCCAGCGTGCCAGGCTCACCAGCTTCTGGCGAGCCACCTCCAGCAGTCGGGTGTCGGTGGGATAGGCAATGGCCTTGGCCTGCACGGTGGAGTCGACCAGAATCTCCTGCAGATGCTGGGGGGCGATGAGCTTGAGCTGCCAGGCCGCGTTGACGGTCTGGGCCAGCAACTCCTCGACACCGGCCTCTCCCAACGCCTTGCGAAACCGGCCGATCTGCGAGGCGTCGCACGGCAGGCGGTGTTCGAAATAATCCATGCCCGAGAAATACTGCCAAGTCGGCGTCTCGCCCCAACGGGCCACCACGCCTTCATCGCTCTCGTCGTAGGCGTGCTTCAAATACAGCAACGAGATCATCAGCCGAAACGGCAGCCGGGGGCGCCCGGCCCGGGAGGCACCACCGCCCACCACCTGGGTGACGGGGCCGAACAGATCCACCTCCTTGACCTTCTTGCCGGCCCGAACCTGGCGGGCAAACTGCTGGACAATGGCCGCTTCCAGATCCTGCCAAGACATGCGCGAGGCCAATTGCGCCAAGGGGTGACGAAGGTCGATCATTTGATCGAGCCGGTTACGGAAAAAATCAGGGGTCTCGGCCATGCTGAAAATGAAAACTCCCAGGTTTTGAGGGGAATGATCCCGATTTCTGGGAGATATTTTACCTCAAGCCCGATGGTTTATGTATTTAAATCAATAGGTTGGAGGTTATTCAGGGTCGACTTGTTCTCTACGATGACGGGCTGATTCAGTTCGGTGCGCAGGCCGTCCGCCAGCGCGCGCCCTACGGCATCGAGCGCGCCTCCCGGCGCGAAGCCGACGAGTAGCCGGATAGGGGCTGAAGTCTGCTGCGCCTGGACGGCGCCGCCTGCCACCATGCAGGCTCCTGTCAATGCAGCAATAAGAATCGATCGACGCACGGTTGTCTCCTTTGGAATAGTTGGATGTGTCTGGTCATCAAGGGGGTTACAGGCTGCTATCCGGCATGTTCAGGCCGAGCCGGTAACGGTTTCAGGGTGTTCCTGGACACTGCTGGCTGTGCCGACGACGCCTGGAACTTCAAACAGATTGGCGGTGTCGCCCGTATGCAGAAAGGCGACGTTGCTACCCAGGGCGACCTTGCCGCTGCGGATATGATCCAGCAGCCCGGCGAAGCCCTTGCCGGTATAGACGGGACCCAGGAAGATGCCCTCGGCCTTGGCCAGTTCCTGAATGGCGGCGTTGCTGTCGGCTGATGGCACGGCGTAGTTCTCGCCGATAAAGCGGTTATCGACTTCGATCTCATCGAGAATGGCCGGAAGTGATGGTGGCTCTATGTCGAACGTCCGAAAAATATGCTGGACGCGCTCGGCGATGATGGTTTCGTTAATCCAGAAATCCGGCTGGTAATGCGAAATGGAAACGGAGCGGAACTTGACCCGATGATCGGTCATGAGCTTGGCGGCCAGCATGCCAGGCAGGGCGGTGCCTGTGCCGGTGGTGTGGTAGATGTAATCCAGCTCCACGCCTGCTGCTTGCGCTTGCTCGATAATTTCCAAGAAAGTAGGCACATGAGCGGCAAAGCCAGAAGGATAGGCACCGCCGGTGGGCACAATCAGCACCTTGCGGCCCTGAGCCTCAAGCTCGGCTTTGCGGGCAGTCATGGCGTCCAATACCTGTTGCTTATCAGCAGGCCGGTTCACATAGGCGCTACCGGGGGCCGCCAGATAGTGGGTTTCCACGTCCATCAGCTTATTGAGCAGCAGGTTTCCCCGGTATTCGTCCAGCGTGCCGTGGTTGCTTTCGTCACGGGTCAGGAACAGTATGGGGGTCAGGCCTGCCACTCTGGCGGCTGTTGCAAACTGCATCCCGGAATTGGTGAGATATGCGCCCTGGGTGATGATGGTGTCTATGCCGTCCTTCAGCGCCTGGCCGATGACCAGTTCGGCCACCCGCATTTTGCTGCCGCTGATGCAACCGGGGCCCGCCATATCCTCTCGTTTCATGAACAGATTGATGCCGCACAGGCGAGACATGTTCTCCAGTTTGTGAAAGGGCGTGGGGTACAGGCCAATACGCCTGCGGGGCAATTGGCTGAAGCGGTGGCGCAGTTCGGTGATTTCCATGCGGTATCCAGTGAGCGTGCTGATGAGCTGATCTTAATGCTAGGGGGGGCGTGTGATGCTGTCTATTGCTGGTTTTTGACTGGGGTGTTGCTACAATTGCAACGCAATGGTTGGCGCCTTGCCTGTCATTGCCAGAGTAGGCACGGCCCAGGAGGAAGCATGCGGCATCTGCAGATTTATCGCTTCATATCAGAAATCGCACGGCGGGGTTCCATACGCGGAACCGCCGAGCAACTGCACATCACGCCATCAGCCCTAACCAGAAAAATCCAGGATTTTGAAGAGGAGCTGGGTATGACCATCTTCGAACGCTTGCCGCAAGGCATGCGTTTGAATGAGGCTGGCGAGCTGCTGCTGCACCACATAAGAAATCAGAATGCTGATTTTGAGCGTCTGCGCACGCAGCTTTCCGAACTGGCCGGTGTGCGTCGGGGGCATGTTTCCTTGGCTTGCTCGCAGGCCTTTGTAGACAGTGTCCTGCCTGATGAGGTCGCCGCGTATCGCGCACAGTTTCCCAACGTGACGTTCTCTGTCGAGGTTCGCGATAATCGATTGGGTATACGCGCCCTGACGAGCTACGAGGCTGAAATTGCTTTGTTGATCGACCCGCCGCCATCGCCGGACATACGGGAACTGATCGTTAAGAAGCAGCCCTTGTGTGTCGTGGTCAGCCAATCGCATCCGTTGGCTGCCCTAGATACCGTGCGTTTACGGGATTGTCTTGAACATCCCGTGGCGATGCCCGATGAATTTCTGGCGATTCGTGTGCTGTTGAATGAGGCCATGTACCGGCTGCGGCTTGAGGCGGTGGTCGCAGTGGAATCCGGGTCGCTGGAATTTCTACGTAGCTTTGTCATGCGGGAGCCGGCAGTGACGTTCCAGCCTTTGAGCGGTATACCTCGCCTGGATGAACGTATACGGGCAATACCCATTAGCGCCAGCGATATTAAGCCTATCCGTGTCGTGCTGGCACAGCTTAAAGGAAGAACCCTGTCGGTGGCTGCGGGCAAGTTTGTCGAACAGCTAAGTGGTCGTTTGTCCGATTTATCTTGATGGGATTCTTAGCCAACCAGACTGTCTAGATAGAGAGTAAGAATGTCTGGATGTTGCCGAAACGCTAGTCCAGCCTGAACCAGCCTTTTACCGCATGGCGGACGTGTTACGGATTACAGCCTTGAGCCGTTCAAGTCTTTACCGCCGTATTGCATCAGGCGATTTTCCCGCTCCGGTATCGCTTGGTGGACGAGCTAAAGGATGGCGGCGCACGGCATTATTGGAGTGGATGGAAGGCCCGGTTGGGTATCGGCCGCTAACTCATTGTGTGCAGAAAACCGGCTCTGTTGGTGGGCGAGTTAGGCGCGTTGCTGCGGCCACATCCTAGTCATCGACTTAGGCGTGGGTCAACACCAGATGACCGATTGGCTCTGCCGTCTCGCGCACACGAATTTCAATGTCATAGCCCAGGCGGTTCAGGCAATCCATCAGCTTGCGTTCGGAAAAGTTCGAGAACTCTCCGCGTAACAGGCTCGATACCTTGGGTTGGGTCAGGCCCATGCGCTTCGCTGCCTCAGCCTGAGTGAATCCGCGCTCGCGGATGGCTTTGGCAATTTCGACGGTCAGGCCAGACTTGATCTGTAGTTTGTCGGCGTCGGGCAGGCCCAGGTCGGCAAACACGTTCCCCGAACTGGCTTCGACCTCAATCCCTTCAACGATGCGTTTACTCATTTCTCAACTCCTGTGCGACGATTGCGGCGGTCTTCATGCGCTGACGAATGATGTCCATATATGGCTTGGGCGTTTCGATACCTCGTTTGCTCTTCTTTCGACACGTGCGCCAGGTGGCGTTCGATGACGTCCGGCTCCCTGCCAAGATACTCGCGGATCATCGTGCGTGCGGTGGCACGAAATCCATGACCCGTGATCTGTTCTTTGGTGTCGTACCCCAGTGTGCGCAAAGCTGAGTTGATCGTGTTTTCGCTGATATCGCGTGACTTGTCAGAGCGCCTGGCCATGTTGGGGAACACTGGGCCGGAAGGGCCGGTAATCGGCAGCAGATCCTCCAGAATCCGTCGAGCCTGGCGTGACAGGGGCACGATATGCGCAGGGGTGCGGCTATCGCGTTTCTGCCATTCGCGCATCTTCATGTTCTCTGGCAGGCAGCGCCACAGACCCTTTTTGAGATTGACGTCTTCCCAATGGGCCAAGCGCAGCTGGCCGGGCCGCTGGAAGACCAGGGGAGCCAAGCGCAAGGCGGCAACGGAAATGAAGTTGCCGGAGTAGGCGCGCATGTCCCTTAAAAGCTGGCCCAGTAGCTGCGGGTCAGTGATTGCGGCGTAGTGGCGGCCGCGAGGAGTAGGCAAGCCACCCGTACGGTTGTTGACGAAATTCTGGGCCGGTTCCAGTACGCCGGTATCCACAGCGTACTGATAGACGTGTTGGATGGCCTCGCGGACACGCTGCGCCGTTTCCAGGTTGCCGCGATCCTTGATGCGATGTAGGCACCGAACGATTTCCCGCGGCCTGATGGCCTCCATGGCTTTGTCACCTACCCACGGGAATACGTGAATCTCCAGATGACGAGTGACCTTGCTTTTGTAGCCGGCAGACCAGACGCGATCCTTGCTGGCACTTCGAGCCAGGCGCGCGCCATCAGCTCGAAAGTATTCATCTTGGCGATCTTGGCTTGCTCTTGCTGTTCCCGTCGAGCGTCCTGCGGGTCGATGCCTTGAGCGCGCAGCGCGTTCGCCTCTTTGGTGAGAGTCCGCGCTATCGTTAGGGTGACCGTCGGGTAGGCGCCCAGGCCGATCTTGACTTGCTTTTCGTCGGACTTATAGCGATAGAGCCAGCTCTTGCTGGTTGCGCGAACACGCAGGTAGAGTCCGTCACCGTCGGCCAGCAGGTATTGGGTGAAGCAGTGCGGATCTTCAGATCAGTCAGGAATCCCATTGGAGTCCCCCTTAAGAAAAAAACTGGGCTAAAACCAGTCTAGGGGACTCCCTGGGGGACGCGCAAGCTTGCGATTTGCTGAAACTTGATGGAACCTCATGGGTTAGGTTTCTACCCTAACCACATGATTTTCTTGAGAATTTGGTGCAACTTGAACCTTTGTGGAACAAGCCGTTGGTGCCCGGGGCCGGAATCGAACCGGCACGCCTTGCGGCGGGGGATTTTGAGTTTGTCGGTTTCCAGTAGCATCTAACTACGCTGGAACTCGTAAGTGGTTGCTGTAGCTGGTTTTTTTAAACCGCTGCTTGTTCTAACCTTACGCTTAGACTAGACCAGTTTTGACCACATTCCCGTTGTCGTGGCTCCTAGTTGGTTCCTGCGTTGGCTACTGAACAGGAGGCATTATGGCCATAATCAAGCTCACTAAGTCCGCCGTCGATACGGCTGCAGTCACAGGCAAAGATTACGAACTACGGGACACTCTTGTCCCAGGATTTCTTTGCAAAATCACCGCGCGTGGACGTAAAGTATTTATGCTCCAGTATCGCACGAACTGGGGTGAGCGTCGCAAGCCGAAGATCGGTCAGTTCGGTGAGTTAACCGTTGAACAGGCTCGCTCAATCGCTCAGGATTGGCTCGCTGACGTACGCCAGGGTAGTGACCCCAGCGCTGCTAAGCAGGCTGCACGGACGGCGCCTACCGTTAAAAAGCTGTGCAAGCAGTTCATTGAGGAGTACTCCAAGTTGCGCAACAAGCCCAGTACGGTCGAGACGTACCAAGATCAGATCAAGCTGCATATCATTCCGGCGTTGGGCGCACTGAAAGTACCTGACGTGACGCGGGTACACATCACCGCCTTAATGCGAGATATGGGGCACATTGCTGTTACCGCGAACCGTGTCTTGGCTTGCATTCGTAAGATGTTCAATATGGCGGAAGTGTGGGGTTATCGGCCTGACGGTTCCAATCCATGTCGCCACGTGCCCAAGTACAAAGAGAATGGCAAGACACGATATATCACCAATGACGAACTGGCGCGGCTCTACGCTTATCTGGATCGGGCTGACGCCGAGGGGCTGGAGCATCCGACGTTGACGTTGGCTATTCGTTTACAGTTCGAGTTTTCCGCGCGTATGTCGGAGATCAGAACGCTCGAATGGTCGTGGATCGATTTTGAGAATCGTCGTGTAGTCTGGCCGGATAGCAAGACCGGTGATATTTCAAAACCTATGAGCGAAGTGGTTTATCAGTTGCTGTCTCATGCCTACCGCTATGAGGACTCCCCTTACGTGTGCCCGGCCATCCTTGACAGCACCGTGGCGTTGTCAGGTGGCACTTACTACAATGCCTGGAAACGAATCTTAGGTCGTGCGAAGGTGCCCCATGTTGGAACGCATGGCATTCGACATCGTGCCGCGACTGATATTGCTAATTCTGGTGTACCGCTCAGGGTGGGTATGGCATTGACGGCGCACAAGACCGTTTCTATGTTCATGACCTATGTGCATACGGAAGATGATCCGGTTCGTGCTGCCGCTGAGAGAGTGGCAAACCTGCGTAGGGAGACCATCAATCGCCGTGCGTCGGATGACGTGGAGGTTGCGACACCTGTTGCAGAGGGTGAGATGCCCCCTACCAGTAAGGGAGCGTATCGCCCATTTCGACATCGAAAGGATCAGACTCGTGCCGTACCGCCTGGCACAAAACGATCTTTATCCTCGTCCAAGGGGTTTGCGGCATGAGTAAGCGTTCATCCTCTGTGGTAGCTCCCGAAGCGTCTCCGGTGCTGTTGGGAGATATTCGGGCGCTCATTGATGCGTCACGACAGCGAGCCGCCTCGGCGGTCAATACCGAGTTGACCCTGCTGTTCTGGCGTATCGGTCATCGCATCCATACGGAAGTGCTGGCTGGTCAGCGTGCTGAGTATGGCGAGGAGATTCTGCCAACTCTGGCTGAGCAGCTTACCAGTGACTACGGGCGGGGCTTTGGGGAAAAGAACCTGCGCCGGATGGTCAAATTTGCCGTTACGTTCCCCGAGGAACCAATTGTCGCGACACTGTCGCGACAATTAAGTTGGTCACACTTTGTTCTGCTGTTGGCTCTAAAGGAACCAATGCAGCGGGACTTCTACGCACAGATGGCTGGTACAGAACGCTGGAGCGTGCGCATGCTACGCGAACGTATTGATTCGATGCTGTACGAACGTACGGCCTTGTCTCGGAAGCCGGACGAGACTATCGCCCAGGAACTGGCAACACTGCGCGATGCGCAGCGCATGTCGACCGATCTTGTCATGCGTGATCCGTACATTCTCAATTTCCTGGGTCTGCAAGATAGCTGGCAGGAACGGGATCTGGAAGCGGCCATCATCCGTGAAATGGAGGCTTTCTTACTGGAGTTGGGCGCGGGTTTTAGTTTTGTTGCCAGACAGAAGCGTATCCAGATTGACGACGAGGACTTTCATCTTGATTTGCTGTTCTATAACCGGAAACTGCGCCGACTGGTGGCGGTGGAGTTGAAAGTGGGTGAGTTTAAGGCAGCCTACAAGGGGCAGATGGAGCTGTACCTGCGTTGGCTCGACAAGCACGAACGCGAGCCGGAGGAAGCCTCACCGCTGGGAATCATCCTTTGCACCGGTAAGAAACGCGAACAAGTCGAACTGTTGGAGTTGGACAAATCCGGCATTCACGTCGCCGAATACCTAACCACCTTACCGCCGCGTGCTGTATTGGTGGAACGGTTGCAACAAGCGACGCAGCGGGCGCGGCTGCAAATTGAACAACGCGGGCCTGGCGAGACGCCTTGATTCCAGTATCTACGCGTCCCTGCGTTCCGCCGTCGGGCTCACGGGCAGCGCCCCGCGCTTCGTGTCAAATCACGGCCATCCGGCTTTGATCCCTGACGCCTTCGGCCAGACTGGTTGAGTTGAACCTGCGCGCTGCTCTTGCTAAACCGATTGGTATTGTTTGTTGTTGGGGAGGGGGCGTCTTTGTTTTTCCCCTAGTGTTTCACACCGGTCTGGCCGTCAAGGGCGGCGCGTCTACAACGCTTGCGGCCGGTGGCCGTCGCTGACCCTGTGACGGCTGGCGCTGCGGCGTGACTTCTTCGGTTCCAGGCAATTCCGCCTGAGTTCTGAACCGGATGCAGTCATGAAACAATATTCTCTTGCCCTTGATTCCCAGTCCTTGAATGCTGGTGCACTGCTGGTGCGCGAGGCCGATGGCGCCGTGCGTGCCGCGAGCCGAAAGAAAATCCTGATGGTGACGCGTGAGTTGGTTAATGTCGAAGAACCTCATGGAGAGGATCTGTCCAAACCGAACCTGGTCAAGGAGTTCTTGCTGCTACGGTTAAATGCAGCCTTGGAGCACGAAGTGTGCGGGCTGATTCTGCTCGATAGCCAGAATAGGCTGATCGACTATCTGGAGCCGTTTCGCGGCACGTTTAACCAAGCGTCGGTGTATCCGCGTGAGATCGTCAAAATGGCTCTGCACCATAACGCCTTGTCGGTCATGCTGGTCCATAATCACCCAAGTGGGGTGGCCGAGGCTAGTCAAGCAGATACTGCGCTGACCAAACATCTGAAGCAGGCGCTGGCACTGGCTGATGTCCGATTGTTGGATCATTTTATTGTGGCCGGTGCGACAGTGCTGTCGATGGCAGAAAGGGGGCTTTGTTAAGTCATCATCGGGCAAGCCTTGGGGCTTGTCTTTTTCTAGCCTGAGCAACGTTGATTGTATTTCTCTAGTTGTTTGTTGTTTCTAAAACTTGCTTGCTTGTATCGTGACAATTTCCCAATCGATTTGCTGGCTTTTCCCAATATGGTGTTTTTGGCGTTTGCCACCGCTGACACCATCTTAACGCTGGATCAATTGAGCTTGATTCAATCCAGCGACGGGCATACGCACCGCCCACGGATATTTCTTCGGATGAGCCTGTTCAAACTGGTTTAACTCGAGTTGAGGAAGATTGCGCTTGTCGTAGACGGTACCAAACCGGAGCGTAATGCTTGCCGGTGCGGCCAGAAAGAGCGCGATGTCTGTCACGCCTTGGCGCGTTAGCGACATTATGACGTCGAGGAACTGCTGAGCGAGTTGCTGCTGCTTATGCTCCGACCAGTGTGAAGTGGTGCTACGATCCGCCAACTCCATCCTGACTATGTGCGCGGTTGGTTCGACGAGGCGCACGTCGGTTTCGATGACGTCGTAGGAGGCACATACGCAGAGAGCGACACGCTTCGTGCCTGGAGTTACAGTGTCGAGTTCGGTAGTTGTGAACCGTTTGCCGTCGTCCTCCTCGTCAAGTGTGCGCCATACGTGATGCGTCCGATTCCAGTCCATAATGAGCGTGCGGGATTCATCGTCAACGATTACACCAAGTAGAAAGAGCAGAGGTACCGGTGCAAGTCCACCAAGAACAAACGATATATCTGCGCGGTCCAGACCATCGCAGCGTCGTGCGATATCGTCGGGCAGACTGGAGAGGCGACGAATCGCGACCTCCGGGCTTATGACCTGGCCATCTATCAAGCCCTGTCGCACATCGATCATTACCTGCTCGCGACGTCCTTTGACCAAGATGGGCACTGCCTTTACCAATGCCTCACCTTGCCAATCCCGCAGTCCGCGTGCTTCGATGACGATGACTTTTTTTCGGTTCTCCCGTCGGATGTCACGGATAATTAGAATTGCACCGAGCACGACAATGGACGTGGCCACGACGAATATGCCCCAGCTGAGCAGAGCCGAGCCGCCACCAGCGGAGTCCCAGCTGAAGATAAACGGTCCGTAGCCTGTGGGAATGGTTATGCCCACAGCGAGGCCCCAGACGACCAAGCCGAACAACGGCAGACTAATCCTGACCAGAGTGAGGCCGACGGATCGGCGTCTGAAAACCCAGTCAATGAGCGAGCGGACGAAGTGGTTAACCAAGCTCAAGCCTCCAGAAAATCGACGGGGGATGGGTTAGCATCTCGACGAAACAGTGTGCAAGAGCTGGCGATCGTTCGCCACCACTGTAGCTTGACGATTAGAAGAACAGCGAAGTCGATGCCTCGCTCGCTCTGTACGAGCTCGACCATCGATGAAACGTCCTGATGGCTTGGTGTTACTGGAAATCTAGGGTGGGAATGCCACTCGCCCAGATACTAACCTTCTTGAAAGTAAAGCCACATATTGAGATAATGTGGGATGAAATCGAAACGTGACACAGACGGTCGAAAGCTGGACCACCATACGCTGCAGGCGATGCGTCAGCGGGCCGTGAAAGCGG
>Ga0265293_10001300_pt1 | contig 54781 bp, 81 predicted proteins | sample Munlanlewell138R_FD_192505 | JGI IMG/M metagenome (GOLD analysis project Ga0265293, IMG submission 192505) | Leachate microbial communities from a municipal landfill in Southern Ontario, Canada - Leachate well 138R | ecosystem: Engineered > Solid waste > Landfill > Unclassified | place: Canada... | reverse complement strand
AGCGGCAACTACTCTCGGGCGGGCGTCTTCGCCTCGCTCGGCTTCCGCTTCGCTTATGTTGAACTGCCATCTGTATAACTGTAATCTGTAAGCTCCGCGATAGCGGAGCTTTAGCGAAAATTTTAGAAATAACGAAATCCGTTATTCCCTAACAAAATGGCGCATACTCTGACTAAATCATGTAATATAAGTTCAAGACATGAGTTAGAAGGAGGTGCATTATGGCCGAGGAATTAAAAATCCTTCAAAAGATTTTCGACATGATGGAGTATGGCTATGGTGCATTAGCCCAATATCCTAAGTCAGAAAAATTTGCCTTGGTAACAGATATAAAAAGAAGTATGGATACCATGCTTGAGCGAACTATTGAAGCTCAAAAGAAGTATTACAAAAAGACTACCTTGCAAGACCTCGATGTGGAAATAATGAAGATGAAAGCATATCTGAGATTGTCTCAAAACCTTGGATTTCTTCCCATGAAAAAATATGAAATATGGTCGGGTAAAGTAGTTGAGATTGGTAAAATGCTAGGTGGATGGTTAAAATCCGTCAACAACCAAAAATCCACTTGACATAGGGGATAGGCCGTTGCGGTCCTTCAACTGCGGTGGCAACTATAACAATGCCTCCAACGGCTTGGCGACGTTCAACGGCAACAACTCTCGGACGAACGTCAACGCCACGCTCGGCTTCCGCTTCGCTTTGCCTCCAAGTCAGATATTGTAGACTCAAGGGTTTACCTTCAGCACAGGGGCGATAAAGGGGTCTGTTCCCTCGTTTAAAGAATTAGGCGAAAAATATTAAGCTGTGTATGCCGTCCTGTTTTTTGGCCTGCAAAGCATAGCATTCTTGGAGTGGCGCTATGGAAAAGCATAAAGATGTATTTAAAAAGTTCATAGAATTTGAGAATATGTATGACGGATATCTCCTTGCCCGTAAAGACAAGCGGTATCAGGATGAAGTGCTTGCCTATAGCGCCAACCTTGAAGAAAATCTCATAAACTCAATAAACCATTTGCAATGGAAATCATATGAGGTAAAAAGACTTCATGAGTTTTATGAGTATTATCCGAAGAAAAGAATTATCATGGCTCTGCCATTTGAGGATCGTGTAATCAATTGTGCTGCTAGAAATGTTTTGTGGCCAATATATACTAAATCATTTTATGAACACAGTTATGGAAGCATAGAAAACCGTGGTCCGATTAAAGCAGCCCAACAGCTTCAATATTGGATGCGACTTGTACAGAATAAACCTGGAAAATGGTTTATCGGTAAGGCAGATATTAGATTATTTTTTTATCGCATCCCCATAGAGGTGCAGCTCAGGGAATTAGGTAGGCCACTTGATGATCCGGACATGATGCACTTCCTGGAAACTGCAATTAAAGCAGATGGCCGGCCGATGGGATTACCCCTGGATGTAACAGATGTTTTTGAAACGGAAAGAATAGCTGGCGTAGGAATGCAGACAGGGTCTCTCATATCTCAAATAACGGGCAATGTGGTAATGTCCCCAGTGGATCACTATATGAAGCGTGAAGTAAGAATTCCATACTATATACGTTACATGGATGATATGATACTCATGGCGCCAAGCAAAGACCAAATATGGGATGCTCTTTATGAGCTAGAGATATATTTGCAGGAGAATTTCTCTTTGCAATTAAATGATAAGACGGCCATTATGCCCTATGATGATGGGGTGGAATTTGTGGGAAAAAGAATATGGCCACATAAAATAGAGCTTCGAAAGAAAACCTCCCTGCAGATGAAAAGACACCTGAATTTCGTCAGAGAAAAATATAGCAAGGGAGAAGTGCCTTACGAATACGCCAAAAGCGTAATCATAAGCTATTTAGGATTGATGAAGCATTGCAATAATGATGCTTTAAGGAAAAAGGTATTAGAGGACTATGTCCTGATTAGAAAAAGTAAATAGACTAAAAGCAAGTGAAGCGACTCTGTGAAAGCAGGGTCGTTTTTTTGTTGCGGGATGGAGGACGATATATGAGCGAGATCGCAATACTTTCAACTGTCCTTGGAGTTTTAGGAACTATAAGTGCAATAGCCTTTGGGTTTGCAGCCTATAAACGCAACAATCGTACTGATAACAAAGATGAAGGTAAGGAAAGCGGAACAATCCTTACTGAAGTTGGCTACATAAAAGCCGGTATCGACGATATTAAGCGTAAACAGGAAAAGCAGGATGAAAGGCATCTTGAAATAATCTCTCGTGTTACGGCGGTGGAGCAATCTGCAAAGCAAGCCCATCACCGAATAGACAGGATTGAGGGAAAGGATGATAGGTACTAATGAGAGCCAAAAGGAAAAAACCAAAAGAATTTTCTCAAAAGCTTGTTGTTATTTCGTGGGTTGTGACAATTGTCTGGATATTCCTATCCTACATTTTGGCTTTCTTTGAACGCAACCCAAACGAAACTGTAACAGTTACATTAATTATTGAGTCCTTTGGCGTTACACTGTCTTATTTTTGCTACCAGGCTATTCTAAAAACATCACGCAATAAGAATGGTGTGGACAAAGATGGTGTTCCGTTTAAAATCAGTGGGAAGCTCGAAGGGCTTGGAATAGTTAAAGAAGATTGTCAAGAAGGAGGAAATATCAATGAAAATATGTATTGATCCAGGGCATGGACAATATGGAAATCCTGGGGTGACCAAGCCATATTATGAAGGGACACAAATGTTTAAGTTATCCCAGCTACAAAAAACGGAACTTGAAAAATATGAAAATGTAACCGTCGTAATCACAAGAAAAAAGGTTTCGGATGATCCAAGTCTTGCTGCAAGGGGGCAAATGGCTACTGGCTTTGATTTGTTTATTAGTAACCATAGTAACGCTCCGGGAACTGGTGCAGCTAATTATAATACCATTACTGGAACAGTTATATTAGATTCGGTAACAAGGCCTAATAAGCCTTTGGCTACCGCCATGGGCGAAGCCGTGGCCAAGGTCATGGGTCATCATTTTAGAGGAATCACATATAAGAAAAATAATTCTGGAACTGATTGGTATGGAGTGTTAAGAAGTGCGATAGCATCAGGTTGCAAGAATGCAATGCTAATTGAACATGGCTTCCACACAAACCCAAAAGACTGTGGATTTTTGCTTCAAGATTCTAATCTTAAAAAATTAGCTGAAGCTGAAGTAAAAGTCATTGCAGCTCATTATGGATTAAAGCTTAAAGGGAGTAGCAAACAGCCAGAAACTAAAATAATAAACAAAACTACGGCCACAGTTGACCAGGCTAAAACTTGGGCAAAGAATAACGGGGCTACAGATCTCTTTATTAGCCTTGCAGATATCTTCTGGAAGTTGGCTACAGCTGTAGGTATAAACCCTGTATTGGTTTATGCCCAATCAGCGAAAGAAACAGGTTACGGAAAATTCAAAGGTGTACTAAATGAAGGCTATATGAATCCCTGTGGAATGAAAACAAAATCAGGTGGTGGAGATTCTGATCCGAATGCACATCAGAGGTTTTCATCTTGGGAACAAGGCATTCAAGCCCAAATAGATCACCTGGCTCTTTATGCCGGCGCCGCAGGTTATCCGAAAACAAATACACCAGACCCAAGACACTTTCCATATTTAAATGCAACAGCAACCACCGTTGAACAGCTTGGCGGTAAATGGGCACCTGCAGCCAGTTATGGAACGGACATAGTGGCCATGATGGGCAAGCTTGAAGCTACTAAGGCTGTGGCAGTTACACCGACTACACCAGGTACGTCTACTTTGTATCATGTTCAAACTGGGGCGTATTCTGTGAAAGCTAATGCTGATGCACAGTACAATAAAGTTAAAGCTGCAGGTTTTGAAGCTTTGATTAAGCAGGCTGGCGGTCTATATCGGGTACAGGTAGGCGCCTATGCAGTGAAAGCTAATGCCGATGCCATGGCTGCAAAATTAAAGGCAAAGGGATTTGACACTTATATTACAACTACTGCTGGAACCATAGTGCAACCTGGATCCGCTCCTGCACCAACTAAAAAAATAGCCGCAGGAAGCAAGGTAAAGGTAAATGCTACAGCTACAAAATATAGCACCGGGCAAACCATCCCTGCCTGGGTAAAAGCAAACACCTATACGGTGCAACAAATCTCCGGGGAAAAGGCACTACTGAAGGAAATAACAAGCTGGGTAAATCTAAAAGATTTGACCGCAGTGTAAAGGAGAGAAGAACATGATAAATTTTATAATTGCGAATTGGGATAGCGCTTTAGTCGTTATCCTTTTTATTGTGGCTTGTGTTGTTCTGGTTAGAAAAGGGTCTGCCGTCTATGTGAAGCAAATGCTTTTCTACCTTGTGACCCAAGCTGAAGCTGAATACGGTGCCGGAACAGGCAACCTGAAGTATGCAGCGGTAACGACATGGCTATATGAAAGAATACCCGTAATTCTGAAATTCTTTTTTACAGCAAAACAAATAGATGAAATGATAGAAGCAGCTGTTGGACAGATGAAGGATTACCTAAATAAAAATAATATGGCTCAGGCTTTTGTACTGGCCAGCAATGAAATTAACCAAGTAAAGCCCATAAATCCTCCTAAATAATATATATGGGAAAACCCCTCCTCGAGACTATCAAAAGTCCTTGGAGGGGCTTTTTTTATTTATATAGTGTTATTACATGGCTGAATGGTTTGTTTATCATTTAGAGCTGTTGCAACACCGCTAAAGGGTAAATAAACAATATAACAAGGAAATACCTATCCAGATAAGTTTATAATTCGGCACATCGACTACAAAGATTGTCCTCTACCCAATAGCAACCACCTTCGCATGCATTATCCCAAGTGCATCCACATACCCTACAAACTTGTTCGTCCTCTTCTTCTTCAACATCAAATGCTTTTATCATCGCCCATTCATTAAGTGGTAGTGGATCCTTTCCTGCTGCATCCAGGAGAGCCTCTTCCATTCCACATGTATTACAAATATAAACATCAAACCTACGACTTAATGCATTCCTTGTCGGTTTTTTATCCATACGATCATGGCCACACCTTGGACAAGGGAAAGCATAATCTCTTGTATTATCTTCCTGCAGCTCCATCAAAGATTTTAATAAGTCTTTTGCTTCTTCAATCGTTCTTGCCATAATTAAATTACCTCCCTTTTCCAGCTCCATATAGCTGTTACTGAATTTATTTCTTTGCCTTGTTCCTCAAGTATCTTGCATCTCCGGGCCAATTCTTCTGCTTGCAGTTTTGCTTTTTCACTATACGCCCATGGAATATCATAGTGTTCTACATGCTGACCTTTCCAATAGACATAGCCTTCTTGGTCTAAAGTTAAATGCTCTATTCCATGAAGCCAGGGAAGAGAATAATCTCCCGCAATTACTTGGCCATGGAGCTCTTTGAATTTCTGATAACCTGCCTCATTCAGAAAACCGTTGATTGCACTTTCTAATAACTTCAAATCCCGGACATCAAGTTTATTTCCATCGTCAGTCATTCTTAAAATCTCTGTGCCCATCTGGCATCTTTCTTTCAATTCCATAATCATTACGCTCCTTTCGGTTTTTAATTTTCAAAGAACAATTTATAATATAAAAGGGGCGGCGATTATCCCCTGAGCCGACGGGTTTCCCGCTATCCCCCGAAGGGGATTTCGGCCACTAACCAAATGGCCATCATCAGGCGGGTTAGATATCCATAGAATTAAGGATTTCTTTTAGCTTGATTAACTCATCTTCTGTTAAGGTAATACCTTTCCCCATCTTCTCGTGGGTTTCGTCCCAGTCCCTAATGTCATATTTGGCTTCCCGGTCATTCCAGCTAACCAGATTGAGTTCCTTGGTCCAACCTCTTGAGCCTTCGGATATAGCTCCTAAACTTTCTTTAATTTCATACTTGATATTTGCCATGATAATTCCTCCATTCTCCCCATATTAGCCGTTGGGGTCGGCTTGAATTAAGTTAAGCTTCTTTGGCTTCGTCGCAAAACCTAATTGCTTCTGATTTGTCTGAAAAGTAATCTCTATATACATCCTTATTTCTATATACCGTGGTGCTACTTTGAGGTAGTCTTTCACCGTTTGTGGTGTGATCGGTAATCCAAGCCTTGACTTTTCCATTATCGTAAAATTCCGTTACTACACAATAAACTTTCATATTGCACATCCTTTCTGCCGGGTTTGGCCGCCCGGCTCGGCATTTATTTTATTTATGCTACTGCTGCAACTTCTTTTAGATGGGAGGTTAGATGCAGTCTTGCTGTTTTGAATTCATCCCCAACCATGTTTAATCTGTGGATAAGTACATTGTTCATAATGGTTGTTTTCTGTCCTGGGTTATAATGACTAATGTTTTTAAATAAAATCCTATCGGTGCTTTTGATTGCCCATGCACTCACTGCCAAGCAAAATTGTATGTAAGCTTTGAGTTCACCGGCGTGAGTGGTGCTGTTGAACATTCTAAATTCGACGGTGCCACGGTAGAAAAAACTGTGGAGGTTTAATCCTTGATACCTTGTTTGGTTGTACCTACCACCACTTCCACCAGCGTGGCCATGATTAGCCCTTGAGTACCATAGAGTTTCAACATCGTTTTGAGTAATGTTTTTAGTGGCCTTGATTTTTTTAAGTAATTCATGACTAACCTTTTTACAGTAGCTAACCCTGTTTTCCTTTACCTGCAGGGCCTCGTATATTAGGTCTTGTCTTGAACAAAAGAAGTTAACAATGTTTTTCAAAGATTTGGCGTTATGGTTAGCTCCGTCTATGTGAATGTGAATTCCGCAACTGCTATTAGATTTTGCTCCCGCTTCTCTTAGTTTCCTAAGAAGTTCCTGGATAACCTCGATGTCTTCATATACCAATATGGGAGATACAAGCTCAACCTTGAATTCGTCACCGGCCGGTTGTGGTCTGATAGAGCTATCCCTCATTACCTGCCATTCTCTATCCTTCGTATCCTTGATAGTCCTTGTATCGTAGGTGCCTCTTGTAAGTGTTACCGAGGTACCGAAATATTTAGCAATTACTTCTGCAGCTCTACCCCTTGATATTCCTGTGAATTCTATTTCCACGCCAAACCTTTGTTTTTTTAACATTTTCCTTCCCCCTTGAACTTGTTTTTGTTTACCTTTCATTTACATATTACACTAATTAGTTTCGCTTGTCAACACTTATTTACACTAAAAAGTGAAATTAGTAAAACAAATTTTATCATTTGACATTTTATAGTGTCGATAGTAATATAGAGGATGAAGGGAGGTAATGATATGAGTATTGAGCTTACCACAATTGAAAAAATAAAAGTTATTGCCGATAGGCGTGGACTTAATAACACACAATTGGCTGAAGCTACAAGTATGACCAGGCAAAATTTATCAAATAAAATTGGGCGTGGGGATCTAAGGGAAAGCGATATGAGGAATATGGCTGATGCTCTTAATTGCACTCTTAAAATCTCCTTTATTTTTAACGACACCGGTGAAGAAATATAAAAGACCCGGACTAATGTCCGGGTCAAGGAGTATAGCATTACAGCTCCTTACGTAAGGTTTTGCCAGTACGGGATTTTACCCTGGCATCCTTATTAGGCACACGGACTAAAATATCAGATATATCACAATCCAGGGCCTCACATATTAAATCAAGATGTTCTAAGTTGACCCGCTCGGCTAAATCATGATATAAGTCATTTATAGTTGAAGGCCTTATACCAGTTTTCCGTGCAAGGTCTGCTTGTGTCCACCTCAGCTCGCCAAGCTTTGTGGACAGTAAAATTCTAATCATAAGCCATGCTCCTTTGCGTTAAATTCTAACAACTATTGTAGAAGAAGAATGGGATTTGTTAGAAAATAACGAAATTCGTTATGGCGTTTCTTGTGTCATTACATAAGAAAAGACTATCGGCGGAAATATCGCTTCTAGATAGTCTTTTCTTTTTGCCTATTTAGTTATATAATAGGGCATACCAAGACGAACACGCCATCATATATATAGATACATGACTCTGTGTTCGTATAAGCTCCCCTATTTTCCACCAATGGAGAGCCAGACGAACCTTTTAATATGGGTTCGTCTTTTTCTATATTTTCAATCACAGACGTATCTAAATCAATATTTATGGTATTCTTTTTCCCGGTGAAATTGAATACCAATTTTAATTTATCATCATAAAGATAAACTGAAATAAGGAAAGTATTAAAAAGCTTCGCCTGATACTTCTTATCCGTTATACTGCCATCACGGAAAGATTCAAGCCAAACTATGATATCTTCTTTATTCACTTCGGGGATAGATGATTTCTCAACTGCCAATAAAGCCGAAAGCTTAGACTGTTCTGTTTCAAGTTCTAACAATCGATCCCTGGTAGTGGCCGTAATTATTCCCTGCTCAATCGCTGTCAGAAGATTCTTTGCGGCTCTTTTATTTTCAGTAAGTTGTTCTTCTAATATTGCTATTTGAGATTCGCTTTTCTTTTTCTTCCCATACTCATGAACGCTATCGGCAATCCATTTAATCACTTCATCTTTTAGGATATATTCCTTGATGGCATTAGCCACCTGTTCTTCAGTCCAGTCTCTACGGACATTCTCTTTATCACAAGTTTTTTCAAGCCTACGAGTTTGACAGGTGTAATAATAATGCAAGTTGCCATGACGGCTTGTCCCAGACATTCCTACCATGTGGCCTTTGCATTTACCGCAATATAGCTTTCCAGTCAGAAGATAATCTCCATTAACCCGATGCCTGCCTTGTGGATTCTTCTTATTTTTAAGATGTTCTTGCACGGAATAAAACAACTCCTTCCCTATGATTTGCGGTACACCGCCTTCAATTTTTACATCACCATATATATAAAATCCTATATATCTTTCATTTTTAAGCATTCTATGGAAACTATTCTTTCCCCATTCTCCACCTGTGCCGGTTTTTATTCCTCTTTCGTTTAGATCTCTTGCAATATCTGCAAAAGCATCTCCACAGGCCACTCGTCCAAATATCTCCCTAACCACATTTGCTCTATCTTCATCTATTGCAAATTTATCATCTTCGCCTTTTTTAAACCCATACGGTAGCTTCCCATTGTTTACCTTGCAATTCATTGCATTATCGTAAAGACCTCTTTTAATATCCTCAGCCATATTTTCTGAATAGAACTGATTGACGTTCATCATTGTTCTAAGTGCAAATCTGCCGGCTGCATTGTCTCCAAACTCTTCTTTAGCATAAACTACACGAATGCCGAATTTAGAAAGTTTTTCTTCGTATTGTAGAGCTTGAAGCATGTTTCTAGCCATACGGTTGGACTTCCAGGATATGATTACTTGGAACTGTCCTTTTTCTGCATGGCGCATCATTCTTTGAAAGCCTGGCCGTTTGTCAGACTTCCCTGTTAAATGCCTATCTGAATATGTTTCTACTACTTCAAGATTATTAGCTGCAGCATATTCCATACATTCAGCAACTTGCTGTTCAATGCTAATATCTTTTTGGGAATGACTACTATATCGGGCGTAAATGACGGCGACGCCCGAAGGTATATTAAGTTTCTTTTTTCTTGCCACCGACATCCCTCCCTTTTATATTTAAGTTCTGTGTTTATTATTTTCATGCATCCATATACAAAGAAGATACATATGCTTACACGGTAATTTTCTTAATTGAAAATCAGGGCAACTACAAGCTGAATAATTGGTAGAGTATGTATTGCCTGTAGATCCTTTTATCGTTGCAGAAATATTATCATCATCATAGGATATAACCTCAATAGATTCTGTTACAGCCCTTTGCAACCTTTCGTATTGGCCGTCAATAAAATGAGTAGATTTATCCCACATATTCCAATTAGGCACATTAAAGTCATGCATAATCTTATTTAATATTTCTTGTTTTATTTTCTTAAATTGCCTGCTTAAATTCTGCCTGCCATTATTTTTTATAAAATTATAAAGTTTCAGCATTGAATTTATCAAAAGAATAAACCCAACAACAAGAAATACAAGAAGTAAGAATATATACATACCTTATACCAGTCTTACTGCTGTGCCAGTAGCGCAAATATTCATACCGTGAGGCTCATATTTTATAGCAATTATTGCATCTGCCCCTAAGTTGCTGGCTTGCTGTTTTAATATCTCGGTTGTCCCTTCTACGCCTGCTTGCCATCCACGCTGCACACCTTTATTACCACCAGGCATTACCATTACCATCGCAGCTGAAACCACACCTAAATAATCTTTAATACTCTTTCCTTCTACAGAATATGCAGTCGTTATAATCATTGAAATACCTCCTTTATAAATCCACATTAGTTCCCATTTATAGGATATCATGCTCCCTTGTCCCCTGTCAGTTATTTAATATCTTTTCTGACAAATTGCCATCAGACCTGATATAATAATGTTACTGTCGGCAGGAATATCAAGAAAGGAGCTGGTTGATATGCTACATAAAGCCGCCGAGTATCAAACAGAGGATATGAGCCTTCCCGCCGAAACAGTCTTTGCAGCTGAGCTTTTCTCAAAATTACCCGAGTCGGCACAGGAAGAAATCATTGATTTGATAAAATCCCTTTTATCTGATGAACAATAAGGGCTTGTTGTTCTGTGGTTAAAAGGCCAAATAATTCTATAAATTCATTTGTACGCCCATTGCCGTTTTCTGCTGTGGGCGTATATCTTTCCATGGGAACTTCATAACCCATTAACCAAGCTTCAGATACCCCTAATGCCATCCCTAGTATTGTAAGCTTCTCTTGTCCAGGTTCAACTTTTCCTGATACATATTGGCTTAATGCATTCTTCTCCAGCTTCACATTATATTTTTTACAAAAAGGCTCTGCAGCCTCTAATATGTCAACTTGTCTTAGTTGTCTAATATCCATTATTTGCTTCAATCTCTGCGAAGTTGTAAACTTTTTCATTCCTTGTCACGCTCCTTTCAAGGTAAGTCAATTATAATATATCTTGAACTAAAGTTCAAGCATAAGCAGAAAAAAAGTTCAAACTTTTTGACGAAAAGTGTTGCAATAATTTTTTGCCTGTGTTATATTGACTATAGGTTCAATCCAATTGAACTTAATTAACGGAAGGAGGTGTAGGCAATGGCTTACGATTACAGCAAGCTTTTAGGGCGTATTACTGAGAAATATGGTAGCCAGGCAAATTTTTCTGGGGCCATGGGAATATCTGAAAGAAGTCTATCTTTAAAGCTAAATGGAAGGGTAGGTTTCAAACAGGCTGAAATTGCAAAGGCATGCAAATTACTTGAATTGCCTGGTGCAGATATTCCTGAATATTTTTTTACTCTAAAAGTTCAATAGCATTGAACTAATCAAAAGAAAGGTGGTGTTCGGATTGAACGATGCACAGCGAATGACCGTTGATTTAGCTTCAATACCTGAGCATGTTCGAGAGGAGCTCGCTGCGGCAACGTTAGATAGCGTAATGGCTTTTCTTAAACAGCCTGGAGGGAGGGAATTCATAGATGCAAAAAAGGCAGAAAAAAGGGCAGCAAAACTTAAAGCTGCTAAATGAAAGGAGGGTTAGTCATGAAAGAAACAATGCTTGTAGTTGTTATTGAGCCAGGGAAGCCTGCCCAAGTTAAAAACTTCAAAAGCGACTTGGATGCAATGCAAAAAATCGTTGGTGGCTACATTGAAATAGTCCCAGCAGAATGGCTTCCAAACGGTGGCCGTTTACTTGGGAAAAACCTACTGCTTGTTGTAAACGAAGAAGGAAAATTAAAAAACTTACCGCCTAATTTTCCTATTAGAAACGGATCAGATTATATCTTCGGGCCTGCTTTTGTCTGTAAGTCGCAAGAAGATGAAATGGTTGGACTATCCGAAGAAGAGGCGACTCTTGTTGCTGGATTAGTTCATAGAAAGGAGGAAATCAATGGCTAAGTTTTATCGCCATAAAAATGGAATTGGCTGGCTAAAAATAACGTGGCTTGAGCTTGCGAACTACTCGGAAAATATGATGCCCGTATGTGATGAATGCCTGAAGGACATCATTGGTTATTCCAATATAGTTTTAATTCCACTTTTAAATCAAGCCTATTGTCCCGACTGTGGGAAAAAGGTTTTGGCCAGGATGAAAAACTATCCGGAGGACAGGCCTATTGCTAAACGCCGTGAGGAATTCTACATGAATTATTACGGCATAAAAGAAGACCGCCCCGCTGCCACGGGAACGGCCTCTTCCGAAACTATCTATAGCCAGTCTACCAATCCCGATTCTAACTGTCAAGATACCGAGGGGGTGTCTAAATGTCAGAAGAATTAAGAAGCCTGAGGCTGGAGAAGAAATTGCCGGCTCGGGAAATGGTGTCGGTAGTAAAAGAACTTTACCCCAAGTACGACAAGACCATGCAAAGCAAGTGTGAACGTGGCAATGAATACGGCATTCGTATAAGGCAAGATGCTATGGAAGCCCTATACACCAAGTTTGATCCAGAAAAGCTATTGAAGAACAAGAAGAAAAAAACAAGTGGCCATAAATTAAAATGTCGTATCTCATGCAGACTTCCAGATGAAATATATGCAGAACTACAAAGATACATCAGAGAAGATGGCTATAAAACAATGCAGGACTGGCTTACCTATACCGTTGAGAAGTATGTTGAGCGGAAAAAGAAAGCCGAGGAAAGGAAGGCGCATAAATGAACTCTTATAATTTGCCCGACCATCCTGTAATTAGAAATATGGAACGCACAGGCTATCCGGATGGCCAAGAGCCAAGGTGGCCACGCTGCCCGGTCTGTGATGAAGAAACAGACACCTACTATAAGGACAAGCATGGAGAAATTGTCGGCTGTGACAATTGCATTCAAAGGTCCGATGCATGGGAAGAAAATCAAGATTATTGAAAGGAGTGCTTTTGATGGGAAAAGCAATTGTTGGAATCAATTATAAGAACAAAAACACAGGAGAGTTTGATGGGAGAACATACAACTACTATTGCGAAATGGATGTAAAGGTAGGAGATTTCGTAAAGGCGCCAACTGCAAAAGGCTTTTCAGCTGGAATAATAACGGAAGTTAATGTTCCCGAAAGTCGCATTGATGTGAGGATCCTCCCAATCTTAAAAACTATCACAGAATTTGCAGAAAGTGAGGATGAATGAAATATGTCAAAAGATTTAATCGTTGTTAAGCAGTTGCCAGTAATTGAGGAGCAACTGCGACAAGTAAAAGAAAATATAGAAAACCGTGTGGCTGTGGCTCTATCGCTTGTTTGTAATGAAGATACCTACAAAGAAGTCAAGCGTGAAAGAGCTGAGTTATCAAAAGAATATAGAACGCTGGAAGCTCGCAGGATAGAAGTTAAAAAAGCCATAATGGCTCCTTATTTGAAGTTTGAAGAACTGTATAAAACCTGCGCCGGTGATATTTATTCGGATGCTGATGCAAAGTTAAAAAAGAAGATTGATGAGGTTGAGGATGGCATTAAAGGAGAAAAAGCAGAAGAGATTCTTGAATACTTTTCGGAGTATGTCAAAAGCAAAAACATTGATTTTATTAAATTTGAAGATACAGGAATTAATATTACCATGTCCGCCTCAAAGAAATCTCTAAAGGAAAAAACAGCTGCCTTTATAGATAAGGTTGTTGAAGATTTAGGGCTCATTGAGACCCAGGAGCACAAAGAAGAAATACTGGTTGAGTATAAAAAGTCCTTAAATATCGCTCAAGCAATAACGAGTGTTTCCGCAAAAAAGGAAGCTATTGAAAACGAAAGACAGCGCCGGGAAGCCATGAAGCAGGAACAAGCAGCCAGGGCTGAAGCTCAAAAGAAAGTTGAAGCCGTGATTGAAGAAGAAATAAAAATCCCTGAGCCTTCGGCTGCTCCTATAGAAGTCAAAGCAGAGCAAAGTGTTGATGAAACAGTTTACGAAACCTCGTTTAAGGTTCTTGGAACAATTGAGCAACTAAAAGCATTAAAGAATTTCTTGGAAGAAGGAGGCTATAAATATGAGCAACTCTAAAAATCTTGTTCCCGAAAAACAACAACCAAGGTTCTCTGTGGCCATAACTACTTCGGGATATAAAAATCTAATCAATAACACCCTGGGAGATCCGGAAAGGGCAAAAAGATTTATTGCATCTATTACATCAGCAGTGGCGGTTAATCCCGCTTTGCAAGAATGTGAAGCAGGTACAATCTTGGCCGGTGCCCTACTTGGTGAAAGCCTGAACCTATCCCCATCCCCGCAGCTAGGACAGTATTATCTTGTCCCTTTTAAATCCAAAGCTAAGTATGACAGACAAGGAAACCTTCTGTATCCAGAAGTTGTTAAGGCTCAATTCATTCTTGGCTACAAGGGCTATATTCAACTTGCAATAAGAAGTAGCCACTATAAAAAACTAAATGTTCTTGAAATTAAAGAAGGTGAACTGGTTAGCTTTGATCCTCTGAATGAGGAAATTGTCTGCAACCTTATTGATGATTACGAACAAAGAGAAGCTGCTGAAACAATAGGCTACTATGCAATGTTCGAATATATAAACGGTTTCAGAAAAGCTATTTATTGGAGCAAAGTCAAGATGATGAACCATGCAGATAAATATTCTCCAGCTTACTCAATTGCAAATCATAAAAAGCTATTGGCTGGTGAAATAGCAGATAAAGATTTATGGAGATATAGCAGCTTTTGGTATAAAGACTTCGACGACATGGCAAAGAAGACCATGTTGCGCCAGCTTATTTCTCGTTGGGGCATTATGTCAGCGGAGCTCCAGCAAGCATTCCTCCAGGATTCCAGTTTAGCAGAAGTTGGGGAACGCAACGAGATAGTAACCACGGCAGAAGAACAAATACAATTTACTCAACCTGAAGCAACCGACATGGTGGAAAAGGTTGATCTAGCGGAATTGTAATGGCTATTAAACACGAAATCGTGTCCACCGGGTCAAAAGGAAATGCTGTAATAGTCAACGATATTATCTTGATTGACTGCGGAGTCCCATTCAAGTTAATTGCACCATTCTACAAGACTTTTAAGCTGGTCCTTCTAACCCATATACACGGTGACCATTTTAACCGCTCCACAATAAGAAAATTAGCAAAGGAACGCCCAACATTGCGCTTCGGATGCTGCCGCTGGCTTGTAAAACCGTTGGTATCTATTGGAGTTCCACTTACAAATATTGATGTGTTTGAAGTAGACATTATGTACGGATACGGCCTATTCAATATTATACCTGTACCGCTGGTCCATGATGTGCCTAATTGTGGCTATAAAATACACTTCCCAGCAGGGAAAGCATTCTATGCCACAGATACCCATAATCTTAATGGCATAACTGCCCGACACTATGACCTTTACATGATTGAAGCAAACTTTGAGGATGATGTTATCCGTGAAAAAATTGCAGCAAAAAAAGAAGCTGGAGAATATGCCTATGAGCGCCGTGTTCTGAAAAACCATCTATCAAAGGAAAAATGTGACGATTTTATCTATCGCAACATTGGTCCTAATAGTGAATATGTATATCTTCATTGTCATGTTGAAGAAGAGGAGGTGAAGGAATAATGAAAGGCCGGCTGATTGATCTCTCCTTCGGAATGAATAAAAAACAGCGGATTACCATTGAAGTCAATTCAGATTTTAGAGAAGAGTTTGACCGATTAAAAGATGCTGATGTAAGGATAGAAATCAAGAAATATAGGGAGAAACGGAGTAAGGATGCAAATGCCTATTTCCATGTTCTTGTTAACAAAATTGCAGAAGCTCAAACCTTGGGAAATGACGAAGTGAAGAAAAGCCTTGTTGTCGAATATGGTGCACTTGCAAAAGATGATGATGGTTATACCGTTGGCTTCAAGCTCCCTGCTTCAGTAAACATTGACTCTATTTATCCTTATGCAAAAGTATTCGATGTCCGGGAAGAGGATGGCCGAACCTTTAATTGCTATTTGGTTTACAAACACACTCATGAGCTGGACAGCAAAGAGATGTCCAGACTGATAGATGGAACAATCTATGTGGCCAAGGATCTCGGTATTGAAACTGAAACACCGGAGCAATTGGCTAAATACAAAGAAGAATGGGGGCGCTCTCAATGATTAATATAACATGCCCCTACTGTGGCCAACGTGCTAAGTATGTTGACAGCAAAATTGTATACGGCAAAAGCTATGGAATGATTTACCTTTGCAGCGATTGTGATGCTTATGTTGGTGTTCACAAAGGAACCGATAAACCGTTGGGCCGTTTGGCAGACAAGGAGCTTCGTTATTGGAAAATGGCCGCCCATGAAGCGTTTGATCCCATTTGGAAAACAAAAAGGATGAAACGCAACCAGGCTTATAAATGGCTGGCTGAGCGGATGGGGCTCAGTCCCAAGGAAACTCATATTGGGATGTTCGATGTCTCCCAATGCAAGAAAGTAATAAAAATATGTGAAAACTCGAAAGGAGAATTTAATTATGGAAAAGCAAGAACAAAAAACAAATGAGGTAATGGAATCTACGGGACTATTGGAGCTATGTATTGACAGAGATCATATCACTATTACTGTTGATAGGTTTGCTGAATTATTAACTAAAGAAGTGAAGCTTGATATTGTAAAAAACATATATCTATCATCTAAATCCTATGAAACCCAGGACAGACTTTCCTTCTTATTCGGGCCACTTCCAGAAAAGGATGAGGATAATGCTTAATCAGATAACCATAATGGGGCGTTTAACAAGAGACCCGGAGCTACGATATACACAATCTGGAATAGCAGTAGCTTCTTTTACCCTGGCAGTTGAAAGGGATTATGGCGGTAAAGATAGTGGAGAAAAGCCTGTTGACTTTATAGACTGCATGGCCTGGAGACACACAGCTGAATTTGTTGCTAATTATTTTTCCAAGGGAAGAATGGCCATTGCTTCAGGCCAGCTCCAAGTCCGTAATTGGGAAGATAAAAACGGAAACAGGCGCAAATCTTATGAAGTTGTGGCTCAAAATGTTTACTTTGGAGACAGCAAAAAAGACACAGAAATCAATCAATATCAAGCTGCACAAAGTAACCACGGACAAGCATCTGCAGGTGGCAATTATCAAGGTTCAGACAATGACTTTGCTGATTATGATGGAGAGGATCTGCCATTCTGATTTAAAATGGGCCGCTCTTTAGCCGGAGCGGTCCTCCATCCAAATTGAAAGGGGGTTTGCTGATGGCATGGATTGAGAGTAATCAAGAATTAGGACGACATCCAAAAATGAAAAAATTTGCACGCCTGCTCTCTATCTCTTGGCCTGAAGCCGTCGGATATCTCCATTATTTATGGTGGTGGGCATTAGACTTTGCGCAGGATGGCGACTTAACTAAATACGAAGCTGGCGACATAGCCGATGCAGTGCTATGGCAACGAGAGCCAATGGAATTTGTTGATGCACTTGTGGAAGCTGGTTTTTTAGATAAGACAGAGGATGATGGCCTTGTTATACATGATTGGTTTGATTACGCAGGGCGCTTAATTGAAAAGCGTGTAGCCAACCGGGAACGCATGAGAAAGGCACGTGCTAAGGCAAAAAATGAAAGTTCAGAGCACGTGCAAAGCACAAACAATGCACGTACAGGGGCTACAGTACAGTACAGTACCGTACCTAACCAACCAAACAGTACAGAACAAACAGAACCAACACCACCTAATGATGAATCATCTGCACCTTCTTTATCTGTCCCTTACGAAAAGATAAGAGAGCTTTTTAATGTTACTTGCCCAAGCTTATCAAGAGTAATGGGGATTAACGGGAAAAGAAGGGTAGCGGTATCAGCCCGATGGGGTGAGCACCCTGACCTTGATTTCTTTGAAACCTATTTCAAAAGAGTTGAGGCCAGCGACTTCCTAAAGGGCGAAAATGACCGTAACTGGAAAGCCAATTTCGATTGGTTAATGAATGCGGCTAACATGGACAAGGTCAGAGAGGGTAAATACGACGGAAACAAAGGAGGTAAGAGTAATGGGCCTGGAGTCAATAAAAACCATACTGGGAAAGATGGAGAGTTCTCCCTCTCAGGAGGTTTCAAGATGGCAACAGAAGACGACGACTGGGGAACAGAAGAATGAAGAATCAAATAGCCATATTATTATGAGCAATGATCCGAGAGCAGAAGCTTTCGACCCGCCAGCTCCGGTAACTTGCATATATTGCGGTGGTACTCGTTACACCAAAGGAATGAATTTTGGCAATCGTGTTATCTGGATGCCTTATGGAGCAGAAAGATGCACTTGTCCGGAAGCGGTGCACGAATATGAAAAAGCTGAAGCAGAACGCATTGCAAAAGAAGAAGCGGAGAAAAAAGCCGAGGATGATAGAAAGCTCAAAGAGCGGATTAGAAGAATTATCGGGGAATCTGGAATGGGCGAAAGATTTTTAAGAAGGACATTTGATACCTTTGAAATTACGGAAGATAACAGGCAGGCAGCCATAACAGCCCAAAGATATGCTGATAATTTTGACAAGCTTTTACCAAGAAGAAATATGCAGGAGCCTGGGCGAAACGGATTATTTATTTCCGGGCCTAAAGGTACTGGCAAAACACATTTGGCAGCTTCTATAGCAAATCAACTTATGCAAAATGGAACGCCAGTAATCTGCATGACAATGATTGATTTGCTTGAAAGGATAAAACGCACATTCGCCAGGGGCAGCACCGATGAAGGAGCTGTACTCAGTATCTATAAGACGGTTTCCCTCTTAGTGATAGACGACATAGGAAAAGAGCCGCCAACCGAATGGGCTATATCCACGATTTACAACATAATCAATGGGCGGTATGAAGCATATATGCCAACCATTGTTACAACAAATTATGACGACCAAGCCTTGATTACCCGCATGACACCTCAGGTTACAAAGGACAGCATCACAGCTGAGGCTACAATAGACCGCCTCATGGAAATGTGCAAAGGCATAGTTCTGGCAGGTCCAAGCTGGCGTCAGCGTTAGGAGGATATCATGCGTAAGAAAAAAAGGAAATATCGTTTTGTATTAAAGCCAGGGAGCTTCCTGCTTTTAGTGCCGGTGATTGTTCTCGTTATCATTATAGCCAATATGGGAAGCGCTCATACATCAGAACCAAAAGAAAATGAAGTTGTAGAAATAAAGGTTGAAAAAACAGTGGCCGTAACAAATTCACCCAAGCAGTTGGTGGTGGAAGTAAAGCCTGATCCGCTACCCGTTGAAAGATATGCAAATATAACCATGACAGAAAATGAACTCAAAGAGTTAGCGGAAATTATATACCACGAAGCCAGGGGCGAATCATTGGACGGCCAACAAGCAGTTGCCGAAGTTGTTTTCAATCGAATAATGGCAGATAACTTTCCTGATACCGTTTATGAAGTTATCCATCAAGGAGAAGGAAAGAAAACGGTACAATTTTCATCAGTAAAACTGCTTGGCACAGCTGATCCTATGCCAGAGCAATACGAAGCAATAGAAAAGGCAATGTTCGGAATTAATATTTTGCCTGAAGATGTGGTCTACTTCTCACGGTCGGGAGAAAACAATAGGGTTTGGGGAACTATCGGCAATCATGTATTTTGTTACCAGTATATTTGGGAGTAGGTGAAGCTTATGAAAAGAATTAAATTTGAAACTATTTGTGGAGTAGTAAGTTTCATCGGATTCTTTTATATGTTAGGTGCTGTTGGAGGAATGGAAATTGAAACGATGTCCTTAAACCAAGGCGTGTTTCATGCGATTATTGGACTTGCATTATTTGCAGGTGGAGCATATATAGGAGGTTTTATGGAATGAAAATTAAATTTACTGTGCTTGGCGAACCCCAAGGGAAAGGGAGACCACGGTTTGCCAATGTTAAAGGAAAGGTAATAACCAGGACACCTGACAAGACGGTGCTCTATGAAAACTTAATAGCAACTGAATATCGTAGACAAATTGGAAGCACAAAATTTCCAGACAATGCGATTATAGACTTGCGTATTATGGCCTATTTTACAATCCCGGCCAGTGCAAGTAAAAAGAAAAAGAAGCAAATGGAAGATGGGGAACTCCGTCCAGCGAAAAAGCCGGACATGGATAACATTATCAAGGTGGTTGCAGATAGTTTAAATCATATAGCTTACCGTGATGATGCTCAAGTAGTAGATTGCCAGATAAGAAAATATTATTCACAGCAACCAAGAATAGAGGTAACCCTCGTTTCTGCGGATGCATGAAAGGAGAATTGTTATGAGCAAAAAGGCTTATGAAATAACACTTGAAAGCGATGCGTTTAATGCAATGAAAAGTGACTTTAACCAACTTTTAAGAAAGACCCTATCCACTATGCTCCAAAAAGAAGGAGAAAAAGCCGAGCTGAAGCTATCCTTAAAAATCACGCTCACACAAGGGGAAACCCGAGATTTTGAAGAGGTTAGATATGAAGCACAGCGTGAAGTAATACTTCCAAAGTTTGAACACAAGATCAGTACGGTCATGCAATACAAAGACGAGTTGAGCGGCTTTGTTGGTGGTGCTGAGTATGAGCTTGTTTGGGACAAGCAAAAAAGAGAGTATGTTATGCGCCCCATTAAAGATGGACAGATGGATATTTTTGAGTACAACCATCAACCAGATGAAGGATATGACTATAGCGATTATGAGGAAAATAGCGAACTGGAAGGAGAATAAAGATGGCCAAGTCTCTGCGATTAACAAATGATTACCAAAAAATAATAGTTGATAAGATTTCAAAGCTATCTCAATCTGGCAAGCATAGAAAGTGGACTGTTTGGTCCGATTTCGTTGCCATGACAGCCTGTACCTTATCACTAGCAGACGTAGAAAGACGCGGAGACAGAGAGCGCATATACTCAAGCATCGCTAAAAAGTACAACAAATCAGAAGTGGAAATATTTTATTCCTTATTCGGAGACCTCGTGAATGCTTATGAACATAGTCAGGAACAAGACCTACTCGGAGAGCTATTTATGAGACTTGAATTAGGCAACGATTATGCAGGGCAATTCTTTACGCCATATAGTGTTTGTGCGGCTATGGCTGCAATAAGCGCCGGAGACCTAAAAGCGGAGATTGAAAAAAGAGGTTATATCTCTGTTAACGATCCTTGCTGCGGGGCCGGCGCTCTGCTTATAGCTTTTGCAAATGAAGCCAGGCGCCAAGGCATCAACTATCAAAGAGAAATAGAGTTTGTAGGCCAGGATATAGATTTTACCGCTGCCATGATGTGTTACATTCAACTTTCACTTATTGGATGTGCCGGCTATGTAATAGTTGGTAATACATTGACTACACCGCCAACTGAACCATTGGCCAATCAGAATGTATGGTACACCCCACTCTATTTCCTTGATGTATGGCACTGGCGGCGTTTATGGAAAATGACTAAACAGATAACAAAAGATTCCGTCGCCAACGACAAAATGGAGGCTGAGGAAAAAAAGAAAGAATACGCCGTAGGAAAAGGCGGACAATTAACATTTTTCTAAGCGAAAGGAGAAAAGTTATGATACAAAATATTTCAATAAATAAATTACACCCGCATCCTGATAACCCAAGGAAAGACTTGGGGGACTTGACAGAACTTGCGGAAAGCATAAAAACACAAGGAATTTTACAGAATTTGACGGTTGTGCCCTGGTTCTCCGAAATCACAAGGGTTGGCTGTGATTTTCCAGAACAGCAGGAGAAAATGGGATATCGAATTGTTATAGGCCATAGGAGACACGCAGCTTCTAAGCTTGCAGGCCTAACGGAGCTCCCATGCGTGGTAGTGGAAATGACCCCACAAGAGCAGGTGGCCACTATGCTGCTGGAGAATATGCAGCGTGCCGATTTGACGGTATATGAACAGGCGCAAGGTTTTCAGATGATGATTAACTTCGGGGAAACAATGAATAATATTGCAGAAAAAACTGGTTTCTCTGAAACAACCATAAGGCGCAGAGTAAAACTTTTAGAGCTTGACCCGGAGAAATTCAAAGAGTCTGCCAACAGGAATGTAACCCTAATGGAATATGCGGAACTTGAACAGATAGAAAATATTGTGCTAAGGAATAAGGTTTTAGATTCTATAGGAACGCAAAACTTCAAGTATGAACTTAAAAAAGCAGTAGAAGAAGAACAGAAAGAAAAATGGCTAACAAAGGTGATTTCGGTACTGGAAACTTTTGCGGAAGAGGTTACCGAAAGACCAAGCGGACACAGGTATGTAAAGAGTTACTATGCTTCCCGTGACGATGAAGTTGAGGTACCTGACAACGCTGAGGAAGAAGCTTACTTTTACGAAATATCAAAGTACGGATACATCACATTATATGGTGAGCCCCAGGAAACAAAAGAAGATATGGCGGAAAAGGAAAAAAGAGAAAAAGAAAGAGCAAGATACAATGCATTGGATGAAATCGCAAACAGGACTTATGGTCTTAGGCGTGACTTTATCTTTGATATATCTAATGCTAAAGCGAAGAAAAATATCGGGCTTGTCATAGAAAACACAATTCGCATCATGGTAGAAAGTTATAATAGCGTAGATTATGAAGATTTTGCTAATTTCTACGATGCGACCACGCCTGATGATGGCGAAGAAAATATTGACAACCTGCTTGATGAAATTCGCTCGCATCCTGAAAAATCTTTACTTGCAGCCACCTACCTTTCAATGGATGGAAGTGGTGAAAAATATTTCAACTGGAATAGCCAATATAGAGAAAATGAGGATTTAGATAGAGTTTATGAACTACTTGAGGCTTTAGGTTACGAAATATCCGATGAAGAAAAGGCTATGCGTGACGGAACACATGAGCTATTTGTAAAGGATGAAGATTAAATGAGGCAAGGGCGAAAATGGACAAAAGAAGAGGAAAATTATCTTGCGGATAATTGGGGTCAAATGTCGGTACCAGGCTTGTGCAAGAAACTTGGCCGAAGCAAGAATGCGATAATGGTTAGAGTTTTTCGTATGGGCCTCCCGCCCTTCCTTGAAAGCGGAGACTATATTACCTTGAATCAGCTTATTGCTGCCGTTACTGGATCTAAAAAACATACTCATACAAAACAATAAGCTGGATTGAAAAAAGAGGGCTGCCGGTTCACAAGAAAAGAAACAATGAATGCTCTTGGAAGGTTGTATATCTTGATGAATTCTGGAAGTGGGCTGAGGAAAACAGAAGTTTTTTAGACTTTTCAAAAATGGAGCCGCTTATCCTGGGGAAAGAGCCGGGATGGTTAAAGGAACAAAGGCGGCATGATTTTAACGAAAATGCGAGATATAAAAAGGATCCATGGACAAGCCATGAGGATTCAACCTTAAAGTTTTATCTCAAGCAGCACAAATATGGGTATGCGGAATTATCAAAAATGTTAGGAAGGACAGCAGGTGCAATTCAACGCCGGATATGCGACTTAGGACTTATGGAAAGGCCGGTCAAGGCAGACAACCATATCTCCTGGGAAGAGAGCGATTTCCAAACATTAGCGGATATGATCCGGGAGGGCTGCAGTTATGGGGCTATAGGGGAAGTTTTAGGAAGGTCAGAAAAAGCGGTGCGTGGCCGAGTATATGATTTTTACAGGACAGAAAATGCTGACAAGGTGCGCTCCATGCTTAAAGATGGTCCCTGGGGAACAGGACGACCGGAGCTAACGGTTTATGAGGCAAGAAAAAAAGCTGCAGTTAAGAACGATTTGATAAGGCTTATGGAGCTATTACTTATCAGGAGAAATGAGCTTGGATATGAGCCTTACTGGCAGCGGCATATGTGTGTGAAATGGTATGACATTAAAGGATGTACTGCCGGGGAAACAAATTGTGACGAATGTCTGGTGTTTGAAAGAATAAGGCCTCAATACTGTGTCCGGTGCGGAGCTACCTTCTTCGAGCGGGAGAAAAAATTGATATGTGAGCCGTGCCGGATAGCCCGGAAAAAGCAACATCAAAGGAAATGGCGCAGATTGCATAATGCTGGCGTTCATTTTGAAAATCAAGAGAAAATGGAATTAGGAGGTATGTAAATGTGTATTGAAAGAGATCACAAATGTTATGGGTGTAAAGATGGTTTTTACAGAGATATCCTTGGTAATCCCTGCAGGTATAACTACTGCCCTATATGTGGCCGTGAACTACCAATTGCAGTACCGCCACATGCAGAGATAGTAAGTAGGCATGAAGCGCTTCGACTAATCAACGAAGAACGAAATCGGCAGGATGAAAAATGGGGAGATCAGTCAGGAAATCACCCTTTCGAGTGGATGTCTATCCTCGGGGAAGAGTTTGGGGAACTGTGCGAGGCAGTCAATGAAACATGTTTCAAAAACGGCATACACCCTGAACGTGGCGGCAAAGAAAGAATTCTGAAAGAATCTATTCAGGTCGCAGCGGTTGCGCTTGCATTAGCTGAAGCCGTTCTGAAGGAGGGATATAATGTCTGGGGTAACGAGTAGCGATATTAAAATAGCATTATCAAAGAAACATGGCGACCGGGAATTCTTTATAACGGAGTGCAAAAATGGGCCTACTGGTGTTAGAACAGGGCAGCTTTTACAGTTTGATGCTGTGGCTATTTATAAAAGCTGGAGCCATCCACAGATCCGGGGATATGAAATAAAAATAAGCCGCAGTGATTTTTTAAGGGATATAAAATATTCAAAGTACCTGCCTTATTTTCACGAATTTTATTTTGTAGTCCCGAATGGGATGGTACAACGGCAGGAGGTTGAAGAAAATATTGGCCTCATGTGGTACAACCCTCAAACCGGCACGATTACTACCAAGAGAAAAGCGGTTTGGAGAAATATTGAGATAGATCCTCAGATGTTGTTGTATATAATCATGAATCGTCTTGAAAGCGACCGCCTCCCTTTCTACTCTACTAAAACAGAATATTGGAATGATTGGCTGAATAACAAGTTAAGCAATCGTGAGCTTGGTTGGAAGGTTAGATGCAAATTGATTCGTGAAATTGAAGAGTTGGAACGGGAAAACCAAAAATACGAAAGCCTAAAAGGTGTGCACAAAGAATATGAAGAGCTGCTGCAGGTTATCCACAAGAAGGGCATAAGCACATGGCGCAATGTGCCAAAAGCACTTGATGAGGCTCTCTCACGATCTTATCCGATGGAACTTGATACTGTGCTTAACCAGCTGCAGGCAGCAATAAGAGAGATAGACAAATTGAAGTCTAAGGAGGTCGACTTATGAAAGCCATAGATGAGATCAAGGCAAGTGGCGGATTTAAAGAATGTCCATTCTGTGGAGGGAATGGTAAATTAATAACGGAAAAAGGCGGATACAGGATATGTTGCGAAAGATGTTTTGCAGGCGTACGACTTTCTACAGATCGAATATCCGCCACAAAGGCATGGAATGAGCGATTAAGGGATGATAAATGCGTAATGTGTGGGGATTATGTTCCAGAAGGTAGACTGGTTTGCCCTTCATGTGAAGCGGATCCGTTCTATTCACTTAGTAAGAAAGGCGGGGAAAGAAATGTCCGAAAACTATAAAGAGAAGCCTATATTATTTTCAACCTCTATGGTGCAAGCTATTTTAGAGAAACGGAAAACACAAACTAGACGGGTGATAAGAAATGCTGACATCACGAATAACTTTGATATTGATGTAGATGGCTCTGTTTATGCATATTGTTGTCCGGCCACGGGAGATCACTTTGAACCATGGGAAATTGCACCATGGAAAAATGGTGAAATTTTGTGGGTGAGGGAAACGTGGACACCATGCGCTACAATCGACAGCTGGCTTGACGATGTAAACCTGTATGCATACAAAGCGGACTATGCAGGGCAGGAAGTTCCGTGGAAATGGCGCCCCTCAATCCATATGCCTAAGACCGCTGCCAGAATTTGGTTAAGAGTAACGGATGTCAGGGTAGAGCGGTTGCAGGAGATAACAGAGGACGATGCGCTTGCGGAAGGTATTGACTGGATGGATGATGCTTGCTGGGACAATGGGTGGTCGCCTACACTTAATGATCCAGATAGTGGAGGAGAGCCATTATTAAGGGCAGGCTATGCCTCATTATGGGACAGCATCAATGCCAAACGGGGATTTGGATGGGACGCAAACCCTTGGGTGTGGGTGATAGAGTTTGAAAGTTTGGAGGGAAAACCATGTTTGCTATGAGGAAAAATAGATGTCGCGGCTGCGGTGCCGAAATAGTTTGGATTAGGACAAGTACAGGAAAAGGTATGCCATGTGATTCTGACCCGGTGATGTACTGGCAAAAAGATAAGGCTCCGGGGAAAGTTGTTACACCAAACGGAGAAGTGATAAGCTGTGTATTTGATGGAGATCCAGATAAGGCTACCGGGATAGGTTACATATCACATTTTAGTACCTGCCCCAAGGCCTCAAGCTTTAGAAAAAAATGATGCGGGGGAGTGATGTATATGTCAAAAGAGAAGGTCCAGGATATCATAGTGAAGATGGCGGCTGAGGTTGGCTCCAAGACGGCCATCGACGTATTCAATAAGCAAAAAGAAAAAGAGAAAAAGCGTCGTGTTGATAGAAGGCTTAGAGATACCAAGCGGTTAATGAGAAGCTATAAAGAAATTAAGATCCATGCCGGGGATGCGATTACAACTTTGTCTGAAATGGCAAGTGAGGATTACGAATTCTTTAAAGACTTGATGGAGGACACCGGCAGGATCGATGTCGAAGCCATTATAAGATCAAAGGCCAGATCTGCAATTATGCTAACTCACATTGATGCAATGCTCCAGGCATACGAAATAATTAGCTGCACATCGAAAAAACCGGAGGATAAAAGGCGGTACCATGTTCTTGTCAACTTATATCTGAAGGATGATGCCATGACAGTTAAGGAAATTGCAGAAATGGAGCATGTTGATATCAGCACCATATATAAAGATATTGACATAGCCTGTGAGAAGATGAGCGCTTTGCTGTTTGGAATACAATGGATAGAAAGAGAATAAACAGGGAAGCTGAAAATAGCGTTCTCGCCAAGCGTTAGTAAGCGAAATACCCCCGAATTTGACAAGAATTATAAGTTTGTATTATGCTAAGGTTGTAAAATTCTAAATATTAGCCGGCGGCTCCTAACAAGGGCCGCTATTTTATTTACGAAAGGAGGCTATGGGCTTTGTGTTTCTCCTTTGCACAAAGTCATGCGCCGGGCCGGAACTGAACGCCAACAGACGGCAGCGGGGTAATAAAGAAAAAGGAGGAAAACCGCAGTGTTTTCAAGCATGACAAATAAGTTTACCAACAAACCGTCGCTATATTACTCAATGTCTATTGCAGCCACCTGGGCCGGAGTTGGATCATTGGTAGTAGGCATGCAGATGGTTAGAGAATTTGGCATAATTCCCTTCTTGATATGGGCTCTTGGAAATATACTCGCTTGTATTGTGTTCGGCATCTTTGCCCCGACAGTACCAAAGCTTAAAGAGGTATTTCAAAGTAAGCCCATGTATTTTATTATAGGGATAATATGCGTATTTCAAGTATGGCTCAGCATGAACGGTATTCAGTATGCCTTTAGCGACACACTTTTGTCAGGCACATTTGGAGTAATAACCGCTTATGCCGTGACCATATTTTTTATTTTCTTGTTTATCAAGTTCGGGATGATTAGAAATGTCCTGACTGATAATGCAAGCTGGACAATTGTCTACGGTCTAATAGCTATACTGACCATTGCAGCAATAATTTATTCAAGGGGAAATATGAATCCCCTGGTGTTGGGTCTGGACAATATCTGTGCCGGAGCAGAAAAAGGGTTGCTCTTGTTGCCTGGCGCCTTCCTCTACCCTTACTTTTATGAGATATTAAATTACAATGAAAAAAACGAGGATGGCACAAAGAGAGTAGATGCCCGAAAAGCTTTTATTGACGGAGGGCTATTGTTCGGGGTCTATTTGATATTTGTATTCTTGCTTGCTTGGGCCAACTTCGGGCTACTGTTAAATACTATTAAGGCATTTCTAATAACCCTTGTAGCAGTTTCTACAATATCCTCATTCCTGTACAGCATTTACATTACCTATGGGAAAAAGGCTGGAATACTTGTAAATATCGGTTGTGTGGCCTTGTGGCAATTCCTTATTCCCCTTGGTGTGCTGGGTGTATGGACGCTGATGAGCTCCATAAGAATATTCATCGTGGCCGGAGGCATCCTCTATGCTATAGCCTGGAACTTCCTTGAGAAGAGAAAGGCGGTGAGGGCATGAAGCGCATACTTGGAAGAAAACAAAGAATTGACAATGTTAAATGGATAGAAGCCATGGCCGGAATTAAGGAACTGGTATCATGGGAAGAGCTTAATGCGGCTGTTGCAACGGTCAATGAGAGCATTAAGGATATGTCCGAAGGTAGAAACATGGCCTATGCATGGAGTGGCGGTAAAGACAGTTTAGTGGTCGCTGACATATGCGAGAAGCTTGGAATCTCTAAAAGCGTGTTTGTGCATACTGAATTGGAATACCCCGCCTTTTTAAAATGGTGTCTTGAAAACAAGCCCAAGGGCTGTGAAATCATAAATACCGGTCAAGACTTAGACTGGTTGGCCAAGCATCTCAATATGCTATTCCCGGACAATTCGACGACTGTTTCAAGGTGGTTTGGCATCGTACAGCGGAGAGGTATTCAAAAATACTTCCTGGACAATAAGCTGGATGTAATAATTGTCGGCCACAGAAAAGCAGATGGCAACTATGTGGGCAAGGGCACAAACATATTTACCAATGGCGCCGGAGTAACAAGGTATTCCCCATTGGCCGATTGGCCACACGAATTACTATTGGCGTATATTCATTACAATAACATTCCTATGCCGCCGATCTATGAGTGGAAAGACGGTTATAAATGCGGAACGCATCCATGGCCGGCACGAGTAGGAATGAAATCCATAGATGAAGGATGGGCTGATGTATATAGCATAGATCCTTCCATTGTTGAAGCTGCAGCTGAAAAAATTGAAAGCGCTGCTCACTTCCTGAAGGAAGGAGGTGAGAATCTTGAAAGTAGTTAAGAAAAAGCTTACCGAGCTTAAAAAGCCGGAAAGGAATATACGGCTTCATACTGATAAGCAAATAAAAGAGTTCAGACGCTCAATAGAAATGTTTGGACAGATCCGGCCAGTAGTCATTGATGAAGATGGCGTTATCCTGGCTGGTAATGGATTAGTTGAAACCCTCCTTTCTATGGGGCGCACGGAGGCAGACTGCTATATAGCAGAAGGACTGACTGAGATTGAAAAGAAAAAACTCATGTTGGCCGATAACCGTATCTTTGACTTAGGTGTAGATGATATGGCTGCCTTCGATGCGTTCATATTAGAGCTGAAGGATGATTTAGATGTTCCTGGCTTTGATGAAGACATGCTGAAATCTCTTGTCATGGATACAGATGATGCCGACGACCTGTTATCAGGATATGGGCTTATATCTGATGAAAAGATAGATGAAATACGTGATACAAAAGATAGATATGAAGCTAGGGATGAAGAGATGGCCAGAAGTGCCATTGAACATATTCCTGCATCTGCTCCGGGAGAAGTTCCAGATGAAGTTAGAGAGGCTGCAGGTTATAAAGAACCCTACAGAGCTGAGGAGGTTGAGCACAGGTATATCCTTTGCCCGAAATGTGGTGAGCGGATATGGCTGTAAAAAGAATAAAGTCCAATATGGATGTAGTAACGGCAGCTAAAGGAAGAATCAAAAATGTATTCTCCAATGGCGTGCCTGTTTATCTATCATTCTCCGGGGGAAAAGACTCTCTTGTAATGGCTGATATAACCTTGAAGCTTATCAAGGCCGGGGAAATAGATCCAAAGCTATTGACGGTCCTCTTTATTGATGAAGAGGCCATATATACCAGCGTGGAAGAAAAAGTGCTTGAATGGCGCAAGAAGTTTCTCATGGCCGGAGCTAAGTTTGATTGGTGGTGTGTGGAAGTAAAGCACTTCTCGGCCTACAATCAATTAACGGCTGATGAAAGCTACACCTGCTGGGATCACACCAAAGAAGATGCCTGGGTAAGACGCCCTCCCCCATTCGCCATCAGAAACCATCCAATGCTGAGACCAGGGATTGACAACTATCAATCCTTTTTACCAAAGATAACAGGCGATGGCATTATGCTTGTAGGTGTCATGGCATCGGAAAGCGTTCAACGGTTGCAATATATGGCCGCATTAAATCTCGGCGCCGGCAGCAGCATAACCGGCAAAAATATGATTTATCCTCTATACGATTGGAAAAGGAACGATGTTTGGCTTTACCTTAAAGAAAACAATGTGGACATTCCAATTATCTATCTATGGCTTTACCAGACAGGCACAAGTAAAAACCAACTGCGAATATCTCAATTCTTTTCCGTTGATTGCGTGGGCTCACTTATCCATATAGCGGAGTATGAGCCTGACCTGTGGGAAAAGATATTGCGGAGAGAGCCAAACGCATACATGGCCGCTCTGTATTGGGATAGCGAACTTTATAGGAGATCATCGAAGAAAAGGCGTGAAGCAGACAAAGGCAAGGACTATAAAGCTATTGTAATGCGCATGCTGTTTGAGGAGCCAGAAAAGCATTTTACCACCGAACTATCTAAGAAGGTGGCTAGGCAATACCGAAAGTTTATTATTAAAATGGATAACATGGCACGGGAGCGTGATTATCGTAAAATACACGATGCGCTGGTAGCTGGTGATCCAAAGCTAAGAACGCTGCGTGCAATCAGCGTTGATATATACTCTTCCTATGCGGAATACGCAAAGAAGTTTCGCAAAGGGGGTGAGCAGAATGTCTGATATGGATCTGTTTGCACCCTTAGCATCTTTCCAATGGATAGAGAGAGAAAAGCTAAAGGCCAACAACTGGAATCCTAACAAGGTGAGCAGGGAGAACTTAAAACTATTAGTGCAATCAATCCTGACTAACGGATGGACATTGCCAATAGTAGTACGCCCAGACTTTACTATCATTGATGGATTTCATCGTTGGACTGTGGCAGGAGAAGAACCTTTGTTTTCAAAGCTTGGCGGAAAGGTGCCGATTGTAATTGTAAATCATCAGGATGAAGCGGGCGACATGTATGGAACAATCACGCACAATCGTGCACGTGGTACGCACTTGCTTGAACCAATGAAAGCAATAGTGAAGAAACTCATTGGTGAAGGCAAGACTGTTAATGAAATTTCAAAGCAATTGGGAATGAAGCCTGAAGAAGTATTTAGGCTTTCTGATTTCTCAAAAGAAGAATTCCTTGCCATTATGACAAAAGGCGTAAAGGGATATAACAAAGCTGAAGCACTTGCCAAAGTGTAGGCATATGTATGAGCCCGGGGGAAAGGTGGACACTCAACCAAGTACCCTGGGCATTACTATTGGAGGTGTAGCAATGACAGTAGCAGAGAGACTATACAGGAGTGACCCAGAAACATTATTCAAGATTATTGTTATGTACCAACTGGAAGGGCTGGCAAAGCTATACTTCAAAGACATGGTTATAGACGATGATAGCCCTATAGCGAAAGAAGAAGCAAGAGAACGAGAGTACACAAGGTTAATGCGCCCAAGTAGCTATACGGGGCGTGTAGAACGCAAGAGAGGAAAGATAACACAGCCCCACAGACCAAGAATTGGTTAGGAAGTTCCCAGAAAAAGAAAAGGTACTGGGAAAGGGGCAGAAAAGCCATGCGGGCTCGCCGACCCCAAAATTCAATCAGTTAGTGAAGAAAAAAATTACCCATTTCGTTACGGAAAGGAGGATTATGGCATGGCAAATGACACGGAAAAAGAACAAATTACACTGGACACTATTGTCAGCACTAAAGAACTTGCCATTGTCCTCGGATTATCAACAAGGAGAATTCAACAGCTTGTGCAGGACGGGCAATTCGAAGCAATTAAGCGTGGAAGGTTTAATCTTGCCAAGTCTGTTTCAAGATATATAGAGCTTCAAAACAAAGATGAAACTGAATCTGATAAAGAAAAGTTTGAAGCGGAGCTGAGTATTAAAAAGGCTAAGGCTATTGTGGCCGTTTTGGAAGCGAAAGAGCTGCAGGGGAAAATGCACCGTTCAGATGATATTGCTGATATGACAGAGGATTTAGTTTTCACAATAAGAGGAATGCTTTTGGCGCTACCCGGAAGATTGGCGGTTGATGTTATCCATGCTCAAGATTCTGCAGAAGCCGCAGAGATAATTAGAAAAGAAGTTTATGCAATAATGGAGGAATTATCTAATTATAATTATGATCCTAAAAAATATGAGGAGCGTGTCCGGGAGAGAAGGAGATGGGACATAAAAGACGGTGACGCCGATGAGGAAATCTGATGTTAAAAGATTAAATTCGTCTATATCCCGGATAATAAAAAACGGATTTAAGCCACCCGAAAATCTAACCGTTACAGAATGGGCAGACAAGAAAAGAAGGTTGTCTCCTGAAAGTAGTGCTGAACCTGGTCCGTGGAGGACATATAGAACTCCATATCTCAAAGGTCCTATGGATGCATTCACAGACCCAAAAGTAAAAAGGATTGTATTGGCTTCTGCTTCTCAAGTTGGTAAGTCTGAACTACTTAACAACATTATTGGTTACATCATTGATGAAGACCCGGGCTCTATTTTATTTATAATGCCGACTACCATTGATGCGAAGGACTATTCTAAACTTCGTATAGCGCCAATGATTAGAGATACACCTTCGCTTAAACGAAGGGTTGCCGACCCCAAAAGCAGGGATAGTGGCAACACAATATTGCAGAAAACTTATCCTGGAGGAATTCTCACATTATGCGGATCCACGGAAGCCCATGCTTTGGCATCGAAGCCTATTCGGTACATTCTTGGTGATGAGCGTGACCGTTGGGCAATGTCTGCAGGTAATGAAGGTGACCCGTGGGAATTAGCCAGGGCAAGACAGATTACCTTTTATAATTCAAAAGCGGTTGAGGTATCTACCCCGACAATTAAGAACGCCAGTGCCATAGAGACTTCCTTTGCAACAGGCACAATGGAAAGATGGTGCATTGCTTGTCCCCACTGTGGCGAATACCATAACATTACTTTTTCAGATATACGATATGAATATGTGGAAAGTGTTGTAGCTGGCAAGAAGTCTTATACAGTAAGCGACATTAGATATATATGCAAAAGCTGTGGAGCTATATCCACGGAAAATGAAGTTAAATCACAACCTGCTAAATGGATAGCTGAACATCCTGAAGCATACGAAAACGGCTGTCGTTCTTTCTGGTTAAATGCCTTTGCTAGTCCCTGGGCTACTTGGCAATCGACCATCCTTGAATATCTTTATGCTATCGGGAATACAAGGAAATTGCAGGTTGTTTATAATACCCGCTTCGGTGAGCTATGGGAAGACCGTGGCGATTTGGAAGATGAAGATAGCGTAATGGCCAGGCGTGAAGTTTACGAGGCCGAACTTCCTGAAGGTGTCTTAGTATTAACATGTGGCGTTGATACCCAGGACGACCGGCTGGAATTTGAGGTGGTAGGCCATGGCCACTTTGGAGAGAGCTGGGGCATAAGGAAAGGGATTATCATGGGAAGGCCTGATAACCCCGAAGTATGGGCACAGCTTGATGATGTAATAGACAAAGTTTATTATTTCAAAAGCGGAGCAGGTCTAAGAATCTCTATGACTTTTGTAGATGAAGGTGGCCACTTTACTCAGGAAGTTAGAATGCAATGCAGGGCAAGGATTTCAAAAAAAGTATTCGCAATTAAAGGTCGTGGCGGTGATGGAATACCCTATACTTCCCCACCAAAAAAGCAGAAAATTATCATCAAAGGGAAAGCCCTTGGCACCTGTTGGCAGTATCAGTTAGGTGTAGATGCAGGAAAGCAGCTCATAATGGACAGTTTGAAAGTCCAAACACCCGGCTCAAAATATTGCCATTTCCCTAAGCGTGATGATTATGGTCCTGCGTATTTCAAAGGTTTACTTTCAGAGCGCCTTGTATATAGGCCAGAAAAGAAAAAACCGTGGCAATGGGAGAAAATACCCGGTCATGAAAGAAATGAAGCCCTCGACTGTAGGAACTATGCCTTAGCAGCCTTTAAGGCTTTACCTATAGATTTAGATGCTATTGATGATAGGTTAAAAATAGCAAAGAATGAAAAGACAAGATCTGTCCCCTCTTCACAGAATACCCAGCAGGTACAAAAAACAGTTAAAAGAAAAAAAGGTGGAGGGCCACAGAGAAAATATTATGATGATTGGTAAGGATGGTGAGAGCATGGCTGATATTTCCGAAATAAAAATTCGTCTGGATTTTTGGCAGACGGCTTTGCAGAAAATGAGAGCGGCATATCTGGCGCTGGTTGATGGTGGCGTTCAGAGCTATTCAATTGACGACCGCACCCTCACTCGTTTTGACCTTCCCGCCCTCCTTAAAGAAATTGAGGATGCTGAAAGGAAGGTCGATGAACTCATGGCATTAAGTAAAGGCAGGAAGTCAAGGAAAGCTTTTTCTATAGTGCCACGCAACTGGTAAAGGGTACTCGTCCGCAAGGACTATGCCACGGATCACTCGATGGAGTTTACTCCTTTCGCTATCGGGTGGTCCGTTTATTATTTAAAGATTGGAGGCGATAAATTGAACAAGCAAACAAGTCAACGCAGGCCTGCTCCTAAAGTGAAAGGATATAGCGAAGCTGGTGCAAGCGTAACAAGGCGGGCTCTTAAAGGTTTTATTCCTAAAAGCGGCTCACCTAAAGAAGACATAGATTGGAATAACTTTACCCTAAGACAAAGGGGCAGAATGCTATACATGGCATCACCTGTGGCCACTTCTGCTATAAATACCAACAGAACAAAGGTAGTAGGTGTTGGCCTTGCCTTAAAAAGTGCAATCGAAAGAGAAATCCTTGGGCTCAGTCCGGAAGCGGCTAAGGCTTGGCAACAAAAAACAGAAGCTGAATTTAATATGTGGGCAAGTAAAAAACAAAACTGTGATGCCTTGGGCGTAAACAACTTTGAGGGTTTGCAGCAATTGGCATTGAAGGCATGGCTTATGAGCGGTGATGTTTTCGCCTTATTTAAAAGATATGATACTACAAATCTTAATCCGTACTCTCTCAGGATTCATCTTATAGAAGCTGACCGTATATCTACGCCAACTGATTATGGTGCTGTTATGTCCCCTTCCCCACGCTTTACTGATGGGAAAAATAAAACTACAGGAAACAAGATTTATGATGGTGTTGAGATTGACAGCAATGGACAGATTGTAGCTTTCCACATAAGAAATAGTTATCCTGGAGAAATAACCATTGACAAAGCTGAATGGACTCGTGTTGAAGCCTATGGTAAAAAGACAGGGATGCCTAACATTTTGCAGGTAATGGAGAGTGAACGTCCTGAGCAATATCGGGGTGTTACCTATTTAGCTCAAGTAATTGAACCGCTATTACAGCTTAGGCGATATACAGAAAGTGAACTTATGGCTGCATTGGTGCAGTCATTTTTTACTGCCTGGATAACTACAAAAACAGATCCTACTGAAATTCCTATGAATGAAAGTGGTGCCGGTGATATTGTAGGCCTCCCCGGAGAAGAACCAGAGAATATTTCCTATAGCGATAGTGAATATGAAATGGGTCCAGGTACAGTTTTGCATCTTGAAGAGGATGAGCAGGTAACATTCGGTAATCCAAATATACCTACCACTGGCTTTGAAAGTTTTGTTAAAACAGTTTCCCGGATGGTTGGCTCTGCTTTGGAAATTCCCTATGAAGTTTTGATTAAGGAATTTAATTCTTCCTATTCTGCCAGCCGTGCAGCTTTACTTGAAGCGTGGGAAGGTTTTAGGATGCGCCGTCAATGGTTTGTGGATGATTTCTGCCAGCCTGTTTATGAATTGTGGTTATCTGAAGCTGTTGGTCTTGGAAGAATTAAAGCCCCTGGATTCTTTGATGATCCAATGATAAGAGCTGCATGGTGTGGGGCTCGTTGGATTGGTCCAGTACAAGGGCAACTTGACCCGACCCGTGAAGCTAAGGCGGCCATTATGGTGGTTGATCGTGGCTTTAAGACCCACGAACAAATTACCCGTGAGATGGGTGGCGGTGACTGGGAAGATAATATGGAGCAACTGGAAAGGGAAAACGAAATACTTCGTGCTGCTGGTGGAGGTAATTACATGGCAAACCTAAATGATAACGAAGATGATGAAGGAGGGGCAAAAAAGGATGAGTAAGCTTTTAAGAGGCTTCTTTAGAAGGGCAAGGCCTAATGTGAATATTCAGCGTGACTTCTATACCATGGCTTCTGTTAATGGTAATGAAGCCGAAATCATAATGTATGGGGAGATTGTCGAGGAAAGGCCAAGAGATTGGTGGACTGATGAGCCCCTTGAGGGTAATTATATTGTCCTGGATGAATTCCTTGATGATTTAAAAGAGATTTCCGAAGCAACAAGTATTACTATACGCTTAAACAGTGTGGGCGGTGATGCCTATGCAGCTATCCCTATTCATAACAGATTAAGGGAATTAAAGGCTAAAAAGACTGTAATTGTAGATGGAGTTGCCATGTCTGGCGGCTCTTTAATTATGTGTGCTGCCGATATAGTAAAGGTAAATGCATCAAGTCTTATTATGATCCATAAGTGTTGGAGCAGAATTTGGGGTGGCTTTAATGCAGATGATTTAAGAAAAATGGCCACATCCAATGATGCAGTTGATAAGGCACAGGCTGCCATTTATAAAAGAAAGACAGGCATAAGTGAAGAAGATATTCTTTTGATGATGGCAGATGAAACCTATATGACAGGTAGCGAAGCAGTTGAAAAAGGATTTGCTGATGAATTGATGGAGGGAGATGCTCCTGATATTGCAGCTAGTGCTGACTTAAGCACTATCTATGTAAACGGGCGTGCAATGCGCCTGACTAATCCGCTTTCCAATTTACCGGAGAGCATTCCGACGGTCAAATCCGATGAAAAATCGGTTAAGACAAATATAAAGATGCCGGCAGAGACCGGTGGTCAAGAAGGAGGAAAGACCATGGCAAAAAATCTTGAGGAACTCCGAGCTGAAAATCCGGAACTTGCAGAGCAAATAATGGCTGAAGCCAAGGCTGCCGCGTCACAAGATGCCGGAGCAGTAAATGCTGCTGTTGAAGCAGAGCGTAAGAGAATTGCAGAAATTGATGAAATTGCTGCACTCTATGACGACGAAACCGTAAACGAAGCAAAGTTTGGTGAAAACCCTTGTACAGCTCAGGAGATGGCTTTCGCTGCAGCTAAAAAAGCAGCGAAAGAAGGTCAAAAATTTGTTGGTGATTTAAAGGATGATACCAAAGCTTCTGGGGCTGGTGATGTTAATGCAACACCCGCAGCTGAGGACGAGGACAAACCACTAACACCAGAAGAACGCATGGCACAAGGCCGTGCTGATGCAAAAAAAATGCAAGCGAAGGAGGAAAACTAAATGGCTAAACATCTTAATAGAAAAGTTGGCGAGATGGAATACGATAAGCTCATTGCTGGTATTACCCCGCCCATCCATGTTGGCTCAGGCATAATTAGAAAACTTGGAGCTGAAGCAGAATATAAGCGTGGTACTGTGTTAGCAAAGTCCAGCGTGGATAACAAATTGGTAATTCTCGGAACTACACCTGCGGATGCCGTGGATGCAGTAGCACCTACTTATGCTCTGACAGAAGATACTGCATTAACTGCAGGAAAGACCTACTACACAAGATCCGGATCAGAAGGTTCGTATGTTTATACCCCTGTAGATACTCCAGATGTGGCAAACATAACAACCTATTACGAGATGACAGACCCTGGATCTTCTGCAGTGGCAGCTGAGGTTCTGACACCTGATTGCGTATTAACTGATAATACAGTCATTGGTACTACTGATGATGTTGTAACAACTGTTTACACCGCAGGTTGCTTTAACAAAGATGCTTTAATTGTGAAAACTGACTACACTTTAAGCGAAGCCGATAAGGATAAGTTGCGTGAACGCGGCTTATATCTTGGCGTCGTCTTAGAATAAGGAGGTAAAGATAATGCCTAATAACATTGATTTTTTTGACACCTATTACCTTGCCGGAGTGGTGCAAGAAATAGTCCCTCAAACGACTTTTTTCCGTGACAGGTACTTCCCTACTAACCCGGCAACCGATATCTATGCCGCAGATAAGGTATTGGTAGAATACAGGGATGGCGATAGAAAGATGGCTCCTTTCGTAGTGGCTCGTAAAGGTGATATTCCAATCGGCCGTAAAGGTTACGAAGTGCACGAATTTGAAGCCCCATATATTGCTCCTTCCCGCTTTTTGACTCTTGATGATTTAAGGAAGCGTGGGTTTGGTGAAGCTTTATATGCCAACTCTACACCTGCAGAACGTGCAGCCGCTTTACAACTGAGAGATTTAACTGAGCTTGATTTGAGGATCACCAGAAGAGAAGAATGGCTTGCAGCTCAAACCATGATTAATAATGGTTTTGCAGCTATCGCCTATATTGATAACGACACAGCAGGAGAAGCTTTTGACATTTACTATTATGATAGAAACGGAAGCAACCCTGCCATTTACACGCCCGGAGACGAATGGGATGATACTGGCGGAGACTTCTGGGGCGATGTAGAGACCATGTGCGTAAACTTGGCTGAAAGAGGGTTGCCCGCTACTGATTTAGTTGTCGGCTCTGCTGTTGGCCAATTTATCATGGCTGATGAAACTGCCGCAAAGAGACTTGATAATCGCAGAATGGAATTTGGTCAGTTCGCACCCAAGAATTTGACCCCTGGAGTATCTTGGCTTGGAAGGCTTAACTTTGGTGGGTTTGATTTGGACATCTATGTTGTTCGTGAGACTTATGTCGATGATAAAAATATAAGTCAAAGGTTCTTCCCGGCAAAGAGCGCAATGGTTACTGCTCCAAATTGTGGCCATATGATGTATGCTCAGGTAAGCCAAATTGAGCCCGACGACCAATTCCATACCTTTGCTATGAAGCGTGTGCCAAAGTTTGTTGTCGATAGGGATAAAGACACCAGAAAGTTAAGACTTGCATCTCGTCCCTTGGCAGCACCTAATAACAAGGCTCCGTGGCTATATGCAGCTAATGTGCTGAAATAGTATTAATCGGTTAGCCGGAAAGGAGAAGATATGAGAACTATAAAGATCATAAACGGAGTATTCGGATACCGGCCTGAAGGTAGTAGATACATTGAACCAAAACAGGCTGGTGATCCGCCTTTTTCGGTTGATGATAAACAAGCCGCCCGTCTTGTAGCATTAAAAGTTGCTGTATATGTAGATGAAGATAATATTTTATCCAATACAGGAGTTGCAACGGCGAATAACGAGCAGGAAGACATAGAAGCGGTAGATAACATTACCGAAGAAGAAGGGTCTCTACAAGGCGAAATAATGACGCCTGAGAGACCTGTCTATAGTACAGACATGAAAGTGGCTGAGCTACGAGAAGTTATGGATGAATACCAACTGCCTTTCAAAGTCGGTATGTCAAAGGCTGATATGGTAGCTGCACTTGATAATTATTTTGCTGATGAAGTGGAGGACGAAGAAGGTGCAGACGAAATGCCCGACCTTGGTGTCGAGGATCCTATAGTATGAGCGGATTCAAAGACATGGTGCAGACAGACATAAAAAATGTTTTTCTGAACAATGATGAGTTTGCCGAACTCCATACAGTAGTTTACGATGATACAACCTATAAGGATGTTTCCATTGTAATAACTAAGGTAAGAGAAAAAGAAAGGCAGCAATTAGTTTGGGATCACGCACAAGGTCTGTATCTTGTAACAGCAGTTGCACATATTGCCGCAACCGACCTTGGCGGCATTGTGCCAGAGAAGGGCATGAAAATAAAAATCAATGACAGCATCGATAAAGACTTTTTCATGGAATATTATGTGGCATCCTCTGCAAATGAAATGGGGATGATACGATTGGAACTGGAGGCGATTGACGAATGAGTAGCGTAAGAATAGCAGAAGTTGGCGCCGATAGTTTAGATCGAATAAACAAAATTCTTGCAGGTGTGCCTGGCGGTATTTGGAAAGCTAGCTATTCAGCTTTAAAACGTGCCGGTGATACGGCTAAGACCAGGGCCGGCCAATATGCGGCCGAAGAATACACCATAAACAAGGGAGATTTCATGAGAAATGTCCGTCAAAAATCGCATATAACAAGTGAAGTGGGAGGCGTTGTTTCTATGAGCATTAGCTATGCCGGGAATGTCCTCCCTCTTTTAACATTTAGAACAAGGTATTCAAGAAGCGGATTGCTACAAACGCAGGTAAAAAGAGAAGGTGCTTCAAGTGTTTTAGAACATGCTTTTGCTGCCAGGGTGTTTGGTCCTATAGGAGTATTTGAACGTGTTGGAGAAAAGAGATTCCCTGTAGAGCAAAAGTATGGGCCTTCTACTGCTCACATGATGCAGAATGAAATAGTACTTGAAAAGATGGATGAAACCATAAAAGACACTTTTGATCGCCGATTAGAACATGAAATAACCAGGGTACTAAACGGCTGGGGAGGTAGGTCATGAATCGAATAATTTTATTAGAACAGCTTAAAAAGCATACTATAAAATCAGTTGCTGACTTGATTATGCCTACCCGTATGCAAAAAGGCGATGTGGAAGAAGGAAGCCGGCCAGCTGATGTATTCCTTATGCGCTTACCCGATAGCAAGGCGGCTCAGAAGAAAGCACCCTATATTATCCATCAGGCAATCAGCAGTAGGGATTTTCAACATCAAGGGGAAAGTGAAAGTGCTTCAGCAGTAATCCGTTCTATCTTTTGTGTGTATAACGATGATGAAGAAGAAGGCTCCCTTATGCTAATAAATCTTATGGAGCGGTTACGCATAAGCCTACTGAAGCAAATTGTTATTGGTGACCAATTCCAGCTTGATTTAGAAGCTGGCTTGGAAACCTTGGTTTATCCAGATGATACCGCTCCATATTACGCCGGGGAAATGATAAGCACATGGAAAATCCCGGCCATACAAAGGGAGGTTAGATCACCATGGCTGTAAAGAAGACTACTACGGAAGAAAAGAAAGATGTTGTCAAAGAAGCCGAAACCCCTAAAGTGAAAACTAAAGGAGAGCCGGCTTCTTTTTGTGTCTACATCGGTCCAAGTATTAGAGGTGTGATCCAAGGAAGCACCATTTATGAAGGGACAAAAGAAGAAACGGTTAAAAAGCTTGCAGATGCAATTGAAAAATATCCTTTGATTAAAAATTTAATTGTCACGGATAAAACCCTTGCCGAAGACCGTATTAAAGTGAAAACAGCTGGAAGTCCGCTTAATAAATATTATAAGCAGGTTACATCCAGCAATATGAATTAAGGAGGAAATGCAAATGGCGAGACATGGAGTATATGTATCCGAACAAGCCACAAGTGTCGGCGTTCCGGTTGTAGCGGAATCCGGCATTCCTTTTGTCATTGGTGCCGCACCAATTCAAAGTGCGGAAAGGCCTGGAAAAATAGGAGAGCCTATTTTATGCACGGGTTTGGAAGAAGCCAGGGCAAAACTTGGTTATTCGGATGATTGGAAAAACTATAATCTTTGTGAGTTTATGGACTCACACTTCAACTTGTATCAATGCCAACCAGTAATATTCGTAAATTTACTTGACCCTGCTACCATGAATCAAAGCGTGGCTGCAACTGACCTTGATTTGGTTAACCACAAAGTAGAATTACCATTTGAAACAATTGACGATAGTAGCTTGGTAGTAAAAAAACAAGGCGGTAGCGGAGATGCCTTGGTTAAAGATACTGACTATGCCGTAATCTACAAGGATGATAAATGCTATGTAGAAGTTTTATCTGGTGGCTCTGCTTATACAGACCAAAAACTGAATATTGCCTATAAGAAGGTTAAGCCTGAAATGGTCGATGGCACGAAGGTTGCCACCAATATGGAATCTATAGACAGATGTATGGGTAATCTGGGTATTGTACCTGACCTTGTCTGTTCTCCTGGCTTTTCTATGGAGCCTGCTACTGCAGCGGCTATAACAGCAAAAGCAGGAAATATCAATGGGATGTTCAAAGCAAAACCCCTAATTGATATAAGCACTAAATCAGATGGCGGAGCTACTACCTATGATAGTGTCGCAGCATTAAAATCTGCAAATAATTTTGTAGATGAGGATCAAATCCTTTGTTGGCCAATGATGAAACTTGGGGAAAAAGTATATCATTATTCTACTCAATTAGCTGGCAGGATGGCCTCTGTAGATACTGGTAATGACGGCTGTCCTTACGAAAGCCCTTCCAACAAACCTTTGAAGTGTGATTCCATGGTGCTTGATAGCGGTGAAGAAGTTAACCTAACCCATGCCCAAGCTAATATCCTAAATGCCAATGGCATAGTGACCGCTCTTAATTTTATGGGTGGACTTGTTGCTTGGGGGAACTATACCGCTTGTTATCCTGTAAATACCGATGTAAAAGACTTCATGATACCTATATCAAGAATGTTTTCTTGGGTAGGAAGCACTTTGATAAAAACATTTTGGCACAAGCTGGATAAGCCACAAAACAGAAGGCTTGTTGATTCCATTATTGACACTTGTAATATCTGGCTAAATGGACTGGTAGGTGCTGAGTATGTGCTTGGTGCTAGGATTGAATTCAAGGAAGAGGAAAATCCTTTAACCAATCTTATGGCCGGTATTATCAAAGTTCATATTTATATTACCCCACCTAGCCCAATGCAAGAATTAGGCTTTGTACTTGAGTACGATGCTAATTATGTAACATTGGCGTTAGCGGGTTAAAAGGAGGAATAATAGATGCCTAAAATCGACGAAAGTGTAATAAATTTCGCTGTCTATGAAGATAGTGTAGAGTATCTCGGCATGGCCAAGGTTTCCCTCCCCGACTTAACCGCCCTTACCCAAAATATATCCGGTGCAGGAATAGCCGGTAATGTAGAAGCAGTTATCCTTGGTCATTTTGACGCCATGACCCTGGGGCTTGATTTCAGAACAACTACAGAACAGGCTATTAAGTTATCTGAGCCGAGAAGGCACACCATTGATTTGCGTGTTGCCCAGCAGGTAGAAGATACTGTGGCCGGTGCAGTAAAGGTGCAGGCAGTTAAGCATTTGTTTGTTGTAATCCCCAAAAGGGATGTTGGGGGCTCTATTGCCCCTGCTGCCCCAACGGATGCCTCTGGCGAATATGCCGTGCGTTATTGGGCTACCTATATCGACGGTGTGAAAAGAAGGGAAATTGACCCATTAAACTTCATTTATTTTGTGAATGGAGTTGACTACTTGGCAGATGTCAAGAGAGTTCTCGGAAAATAAATTAAGGCCCGGGGCAGGAGACTGCTCCGGGTAATATCTTTGTATTAGAAAGGGGATAACCATGAGTACGGAAATTAAAAAGAATGATGCAATTATTGATGAAGAGGAATTTGCTGTTGCCGAAAAGGAAGCGGCTGAAAGTGAATTTGTTTATATTCATAAGTTTAGAAAGCCATTTGAATACCAAGGAAAAACATATAATGAATTAACTTTCGATTGGGACAAACTCACTGGTAAAGATGGGTTGGCGATTGAAAATGAAATGCAAGCAATAGGCAAGGTTGTAATTGTTCCGCAATTCTCCGGTGAGTATTTGATTAGATTTGCGGCCAAGGCTTGTGCTGAATCAATAGGTTCAGATGCTTTTGAATACATGAAAATTGCAGATTACAACAAAATCAGAAGTGCAGCCAGATCTTTTTTGTTAAAGTCGGAGTTATAGTTGGCGATGGCGGGAAATGGCTCCGGAGTCAATGCCTCATAATGGCAAAGACAAATTGTACGCCAGTTAATTTTTGGCTATCTTTGACATACCGGGAGCTCAACAACTGGATAAAAGATAGCAACCATCTAATATCTTTGGAACCGGAAAATAATTGAAAGGAGGGTCGTCATGGCAAGTAGAAAGGAATATGAAATGCTGTTCCAACTGAATGCTCAATTGGGCAGCAGTTATTCAAGCACCTTCAAAAATGCGCAAGGCGCGATAACTTCCATGCAGAAAGAGATCGCGGCCCTCAGCAAAATACAATCCGACATATCCGCTTACCAGAAACAGCAGGATGCGGTTGAGAATAGTCGAAAAAAGTTAGAAAACCTGCAACAACAGTATGATAATATCCAAAAAGAAATGCAGGAAACCGGCACATTCTCATCGGCACTTGAAAATAGGTTATTGGCAAAACAGCAACAGATAGATAAGGCTTCAGTCTCCTTGGAAACGCAGACAACCAAACTTAATCAGATGGGCAATGCATTAAGGGATGCTGGGGTTGATACAGAAAGTCTTACTGGAGAAACAGCCAAGCTTGGAAACCAAATAGAAGATTTAAAAAGAAAGCAGGAGGAGGCTGCGGATAAAGCTAATAACTTTGGCGCCACAGCCACTACTGCTTTTACTGCGGCTGGGCAGGCGTTGGCGGCTGCGGGGATTACTGTAGCGTTAAAGGAACTAAAAGATTCATTAGGAGAAGCCGCTGAGGCTTCAATGATATTTGAGTCCGCTATGACAGGCGTTGACAAAACAACAGATTTAACAGCGGAAGAACTAACATTAATGTCTGCGGAGATTAAACATCTCTCTACAAATATACCAATTGTAACTGAGGAATTGGCCGGAATTGGCGAAGTAGCAGGACAGCTTGGAATAGTAAAGGATAATCTTTTGGACTTTTCGGAAGTAATGGCGATGTTATCCACGGCTACTACTATGACGGCTGAGGCTGGTGCGACAATGCTGGCGCAGTTCGCCAACATAACGCAGATGAAACCAGAATATTACTCTAACCTTGCAAGTGCAGTTGTTGACTTAGGAAACAAATTTCCTACCACTGAGCAGAAGATAATAGATATGTCACAAGGAATAGCGGCAAGTGCATCGTTGGCAAAAATGACGGAATCTGACATGTTGGGATTGTCCGCAGCTGTTACTGCACTAGGAATTGAAACACAAGCTGGCTCCACATCAATGAGTAAATTAATATCTGAGCTAATGATGGCGGTGGAAACAGGCAAGAATTTGAATGAGTTTGCCAGTATTGCAAATATGTCTGCTAAAGAATTCTCATCTGCATGGGGAGATAGTGCCGTAAACGCTCTGCAGGCATTTGTTTTAGGATTAAATGATACAGAACGAAACGGGAAAAGTGCCACTGTTGCATTAACTGAACTTGGCATAACAGAAACCCGAATGCAACGAATGATCCTATCTTTAGCCAACTCGGGGGATTTACTCAACGAAACACTCGATACATCATCAAAAGCATGGGCTGAGAATACTGCTCTTGTGGCAGAAGCAGAAAAGAGATATGCCACAACACAAAGCCAGCTTACGATGAGAGAAAACGCTTATAACAACTTAAAAATAGCTATAGGTGATAACTATACCCCTGCGCTGAAGGAGTTATATGCACTTGAAACAGAGGTATTAAAAAATGTTACTGAGTTTGTAGAAAAAAATCCAGAGTTAGTAAAGGCGGTAACGGCATTCGTTGGGGTAATCGGCATTGCTGTTGGTGGTATTGCAGCTTATGTGGCAATAACGAAAATTGCGACGATTGTCTCTGCGGCTTTTACAGCTGCTATCCCAGGGTTGAATATAATAATGGGCGTAGTCGCTGGTGTTGCTGCATTGACTGGTGTAGTAGTTGGCTTAACTGCAGCTAGTAGAAAACAAACCGATGAATCATGGGAATTAACCGCTGCATCCAGAGAGCAATACATCAGGCTGCAGGAGCTTAATGATGAGTACGAACAAACAGTAAAGATTTATGGGGAAACTTCTTATGAGGCTCAATCCCTTCGCTGGAAGATTGAAGATTTAACAAGTGAATATGAATCGGGGAAACAAAAGCTAAGCGAATACAAGGCCGCCCATGAAGAGCTGATGAAAAGCTACAATGATATGACCGCTTCGCATTCCGACTCGATCGGTGAAATTCAAAAAGAAGAAAGAAGTACCTTAGCCTTGATCGGAAAGCTGCAAGAATTGACATCCACAACGGATAGTGCAACAGAAAATCAGCAAGCTATTTTGGCCATAATTGAAGCCTTGAATGAGCAGGTACCAGAGCTGGCCTTAAATTACGATGATGTTATTAACTCTTCGGGAGGATTTATTGATTCTGTTTACGCTATTGCGGAGGCACAAGCGGCGCAAGCTAAACTGGAATCACAATGGAATGAGTATATTGACCGTGTTGGCCAACATGAATCTCTAAAAAGTGCAAAAGAAGCAGCAGAGTATAATGCACAAATAGCACAAGAAGAATACGACATCGCATACAAGGCATGGTCTGATGCCATTGATTTGTATAAGTACGATACCACCGGCTGGGGAATGTGGTTTGGAACAAAGAAAGAAGGCAAAGCCCTTGATGCCGCCAGAGAGCAGTTGGAAACCTATAATTCTGCATTGGATGAAACATCTATTGCCTTTGAAGAGAATGCTGCAGCAGTAGCAGAACTTGAAAGTGCTTTTAAAGAATATCAAAAAGCCCAGGAAGAGGCTGCTACAACAGGGGAAAATCTTGGCGAAGTAGTTAGATCTATAAAGCAAGAAATGGATGAGCTTTCTGCCGCATATGAAGAATCTTACAATGCTGCTTTGGATAGCATATCCGGACAGTATAATTTATGGGATGAAGCAGCAAGGGTAGTTGCAGTTTCCGCAGGCTCAATAAACCACGCATTAGAAACTCAAGCTAAATATTGGAGCGATTATAACGCCAACCTTGAAAAACTTTCAGAACGTGGTGCTGATATCGAAGGTTTATCCGATATGATAGCCAGCTTTGCGGATGGTAGCGAAGATAGCGTAAATGCAGTTGCTGGCATGGCGAAGGCTACAGATAAAGAACTAAAGGCAATGGTTGACAACTGGCAAACCTTGCAGAAGGAGCAGGAAACTGTTGCGGATAGTTTAGCCAAACTTGAAACCGACTTTGCTGCTTCCATGGATGCCCTGCAGGCTGAGTTGGAAAGCACAATTGAAGAAATGAACCTAAGCAATGAAGCAGCCCAAAGCGGGAAAAGCACCGTAGAAGGGTTTATAAAAGGGTCAGAAGATATGCTCCCAGCTGTACGCACTGCATACAGTAAAATAGCTAAAGCGGCTATTGCCGCTATTGATGCCCAATTAAAAATTCAAAGTCCATCTAAAGTGTTTGAAGATCGTGGCGAGTATACAATGAGTGGATTTGTTGGTGGAGTAGTGGCCATGGAGCCAGAAGTAACCGAAGCTATGAGAAATGCTGCCAATATTGGCACCGAGGTTTTTTCTGAAGAGGAATCTAAGGCGGCTTCCCTAATTCCACAATTCATGCAATATCTAAAAACACTATGGGGAGGGAATGAGGCGGTTACAGCCCAGCCCGGAAACAAAGGGAGCAGTCCCATTATTTTAACAGTATCACCACAATATGAGATTACTGGCACTACAAATCCATCGGAAATCGAGAGCGTACTCAGTAAAAATACTAATAACATTAAGGAGCTAGTATTAGAAATTCTTGAGGACGCAGGAATTGACAAGGCAAGGAGGGCTTATGCATGAGGACTTATATAACTAAACAAGGCGATATGTGGGATAGCATAGCCTATAAGGAATTAGGCGATGCCATGCATGCCGATAAAATAATGAATCTGAATGTTAAGTATTTAAGCATATATGTATTTCCTGCTGGAATTGTCCTTGCCTTGCCTGAAATTGATGATGAAGTATCCGACACATTGCCTCCATGGAAGCAGGTGATTGGATGAGCGATAAAGATTTAGCAAGGCGCACGGATGCGGAGGTATTCTTCGACGGTGTGGATATTTCCAAGTCCCTGCGTAAGTATTTAATATCCATGACTTATACAGATTACGAGGAAAATGAAACGGACGATTTGCAAATTGAAATCGAAGACCGTGACGCAGTTTGGCTTAGTAAGTGGCTTAATGTTGCTATTCAAGCAGCAGCCTCAAGTCCACCGTCAGCACCGCAGGCAAGCGGTTCTCTTTATAAGGTAACGGCCAAAAGTGGTTTAAATGTCAGAAGTGGTCCTGGTACAAGCTATAAAAAACTGGGGCTTTTAGCCTTTGGAACTCAAGTAAATGTGGCCTCAATCTCAAATGGTTGGGCTACTTTTACTTATAGCGGGAAAACTGCTTATCTAAGTGCCACATATCTATCACAGGTAAGTAGCGGTGGCGGTGGAAGTTCCTCTACCTCTTGGACTGTCGGTGAATCAGTAATTGCAAATGGTCGGCCGCAGTATTCCAGTTATGGAGATGGAACACCAGGACGAGAAATAACAAATTATAAAGGCTCAATAACCTATCTCAATCTAAAGAGCGGAGTCCCCTACCCTATCCATGTAGGCTCCCTTGGCTGGTTTGCTATTTCCCAAATACAAAAAGCCAATGCCGGCGGTGGTAGTAGTGTAGAAAGTAGTAGCAATGCCGTGAAGGGATTAAGAATACAGGCGGCCATAGTTAGAAAGAACTGGCAAGGCGATGGAAAAGATAAGGTTCTGGATTGTGGCCAGTTTGAACTTGATAGCGTTGAAGCCGGTGGTCCTCCTTCATCCATAATAATCAAAGGCACCGCCCTCCCCTTCAATGCCCAGGTGAGGCAAACAAAGAAAAGTAAAGCATGGGAATCCTATAATTTATCTAAGATTGCCAATGAAATGGCATCGAAAAATGGAATGACATGTATGTATGAATCAGCCAACGATCCCTTTTATGGGAGAGTTGAGCAGATTACTATAAGCGATATAGCTTTCTTATCCAAGCTGTGCAAGGAAGCTGGTATCTCTTTGAAGGTATCAAACAACATAATAATTTTATTTGACCAGGAAGCATACGAAAAAAAGCCTACTGTTTTTACTATCAAGAGAGGATCAGGCACATACACAAAATATAAGTTAAGAACAGGTGAAGTGGATCAGAAATATGCAAGTTGCAGGGTGAGCTACATTAACCCGGCTACAGGCAAGACTATACAAGGTATTGCTTATGCGGAAGATTACGATGCAAAAAGCAAACATAACCAAACCCTTGAGATATCTGCCAAGGTTAATAATGCTGCCGAAGCGCAAACTCTGGCCTATAAATATATGAGACTAAAAAACAAGTATGAATATACGGCTGTATTTACTTTGCCGGGCAATCCAGACCTTGTAGCAGGCGTGACTATTCAGCTATCAAACTGGGGTGCCTGGGACGGGAAATATATTATCAATGAGGCTAGACACACTTTAAATAATTCTGGCTATACGACCCAAATAAGACTTCGGCATGTGTTGGAAACAAAGAAAGCTCCTGCTCCTACTAAGCAAGCAAGTCCAGAAATCGAGGTAGGAAGCAAGGTAATAGTAAAACAAGGGGCAAGAACATATACAGGTGGGGGATTAGCAAGCTTTGTTTACACTACCGTATATGATGTTTTGCAAATTAACGGAGACCGAATAGTAATAGGAATTAAAGGGCAGGTAACGGCAGCTGTTAAGCTTCAGGATTTAATTCCTCAATAGAACAGGAGGAATGCCGATGGACGAAAATGTTTTAGTAAATTTAGTGCGTATTGGAACTGTTAGCTCAGTTGATAGTGGGAAACGAGTTGTCCGTGTGATATTTGAGGACAAGGACATTGTTTCTGGTTGGCTACACGTGTTGCAACGACCAAATACAGGGGTTTCTATTAAGGACAATGGTAAACACTCGCATGAGTTGCCTGGAGGCGGTAAAACGGAAATAGACGGCTCACATAATCACAGCGGATATACTACTAATTGGATGCCACGAGTTAATGATACGGTATTAGTTCTTTATGTACCGGTCTTTAATGGTGATGGCTTTGTATTGGGGGCGATATAATGGCACAGGTAGGATGCCTTGGGGACATCGTCTTTCAGGTGTCCTCAAGAGAAGTCAAGACAATAGAAAATGTAATCTGGTCTGGATCAGTTCGATATAGTGAGCATAAAAGGCATTTGACTAATGCTTTGACTGAGTTCACAGGTATTGATGCAGACACCATATCTTTTGACATGGCTCTTTCTATGTATCTTGGAGTTGATCCAACAAAAGAACTAACGAAAATATGGGAATACGAACGGAGTGGGAAAGCCTTATCCCTTGTCATTGGTGAAAGGGGATATGGAAAATATAAATGGACGATAGTTAAGCATAAAATCAAGATGCAAACCTTTGATAAAAAAGGAAATGTAACCGGCGCATCCGTTTCTATCGATCTATTGGAATATCTAAAAGAGTGAGGTGGTGTGATGAGTTACCTTGTAAACACAAAAGACAACTTGGAAATATCTTTGAATGAAAAAAACACGGTTAAATCTGTATTGCAAAACATCAAGATTATATTGCTTACACGCCAATTCTCTGTGCCTTTGTATCGTGACTTTGGCTTGCCAATGCAATTTTTAGACAGGCCACTGGTTGCTTCAAAAGCTTTGCTTATAACTGAAATAAAAGATGCTATTTCAGAATTTGAGCCAAGGGCGAAGATTTTAGATATTAAAGTAGAAACGGATTTAAGCGTGCCAGGCAAACTAAATGCAATTGTGGAGGTGGATATTGAAGATGAGTAGAAACAGTGACCATCAATTTATTACGACTGACACCAGCGCACTTGTTTCGGAGCTCATATCCTCCTACGAACAAATGACAGGAATGACAGTTAGGCCGGCAAGCCCGGAAAGGCTTTTTATCCAGTGGCTTGCTAGTGTGATTGTCCAGGAAAGAGTATTGAACAATTATACTGGCAATCAGAATATACCAAGCAGGTCTCAAGGTGAGAACTTAGATGAACTGGGGAGTGTTTTATACAATGATGTAAAGCGGCCATTAGCTCAGGCAGCAATCAGCACACAAAGATTTCATATATCAGAAATTCAAGAAAGTGCGATACTCATTCCCGTAGGCACAAGAGTAACTGACAAGGAAAACTCTTTAATATGGGAGACTACAACGGACGTCTATATTGATATTGGCAAAACTCATGCAGAAGCCATGATTCAATGCCAAACACCTGGAACAATCGGAAACGGTTATGCCCCAGGACAAATTGATACCTTGGTGGATATATTTCCCTATTATGACAGGTGCGAAAACATGACCGAAAGTGACGATGGTGCCAATGCTGCTACTGATGAAGAATACTTCGAGTTGCTCAAAGCAAGCACCGGATCATATAGCACAGCGGGGCCAGATGATGGCTATGCTTATTTTGCTAAACAAGTATCTACTGAGATTGCTGATGTAGTAGTAAATTCTCCAATACCTGGTCAAGTAAATATATATGTTCTGATGAACAATGGAACAATAGCTGGATCTGAAATTAAAAACGCAGTATATGCAGCCTGCAATCCTAAACATGTGCGGCCGCTAACTGATTATGTAGTAGTTGATGATGCCGAAACATCTTCCTATGATGTAGAATTTACCTTTTATATTTCAAGAAATGCAACGCAAAGTGCTACTGAAATTGAGGTGGCTGTCCAGGAGGCAGTAGATGAATATGTCAGGTGGCAAGGTGAGAAGTTTGGCCGGGACATCAACCCCGATGAATTACGCCAGCGTGTGAAGTCGGCAGGAGTAAAAAGAATAGAGCTTGTATCACCAAGCTTTACTGCTTTGAGAAATGGTAGTGATAACCTGGTGCCACAAATCGCTGAAGTTGACAATATCATAATAACTGATGGAGGGTATGAAGATGAATAATAACGGAATTACACCGAAAAATCTACTTAATACCCTTCCGGATGTTCTTAAAGGTGATAACAAAACATTTGCTTTGGCTAAAATAGCTGCAAATCTACTGTCTAAAAGGCCTGAAGAGATAGATAGTATTCGCATATATCCGCAAATAGAAAAACAACCTGAAGAACTACTGGACATTTTAGCTCATGATCTAAATGTTAAGTGGTATGGCTACAACTATAAGCGAAGGGTAAAGGCGATGCAGATAAAAGATAGTTTCAGAGTGCATAGAACACTTGGAACTGCGGGAGCTGTAGAAAGAGCATTAAGTGATATATATCCCGGAACTGAATTAGAAGAATGGTTTGAGTATGGGGGAGATCCTTTTTATTTTCGTGTAATACTTGATGTTACAGACCAACAAGAGAATATCTCCCACGATGAACTTATAAGGGCAATTAAAATATTTAAGCCTACCCGTTCCCACCTGCAAGACAATGGGATCATTTATCGAAGCCGAGTCAATGTAGTTATTAAGGTTTCTACTGGATATACAATCTATGGGGCAAGGCTTTGTGGAACATATCCTGTGCGTGCAACCCAAGGTGCAATCACCAAAAGCGACATTGCTATTTGGACTGATGCAGGAGGTGTTCCCTATTCTGCTCCAAGAAGTGGGGAAATTGAAACAGGGAGCTATCCTGCTATAGCCACACAGGGTGGAATTCAGAAAAGCGGGATTGAGATTGGTGCCAATAATGGCAGCTCCATATATAGTGCGCCAAAATGCGGAACAGCTTTAGGAAGTTTAATGTAAAGGAAGGTGATACAAGTGCTCGACACAGCTGCTTTTGAAGATTTAAGAAACTTTATAAAAAGGAAAATAGTAAGGGCTCAGTATCGTGTAGGCTCTACCTACTACCCTGCTACTATCAACGATGTTGTTATTCTGCCTGATGGAACAGTCAGAGCTTTGTTGTCCATTATCCCCGATGGATCAGTAGCAATAAATCGTGTGGAGCTGTATAACAACGAAAATAGACGATGGGTACATCAGGATATGAACATCACGATAGAAACAGGTCAAACAGGGGTTCTTTACTGGTTTGACTTTGCCGTAATAGAAGGGGGTGCATAAAATGTATGATTGGACAACTTGGCTTGACCATGTAACAAAGCAACAGAATCTATTTACTGTTGTTGATAATGGGAATGGAACATGGACAATAACGCCTACTGGCGAGGTTATGCAGCAAGGAACGCCACAAGACCAGGTGCGCTTTAATAATATTGAAACAGGTATTGTAGATGCTCATTTGGCTATTGGAATGCTACTCAACTATGCAAGGCAAAATGGCTGGGAGATTGAAAGAGGATCTATAGACTTATCCAATAGCGAATCTTTTCCGTTTAACAATAGTATCCAGACAATAAGCCTGAAAAAAGAATTCGGCAGCAAAGATTATATTGTGCTTACGGAAATTGAAAATGCTAAAGGCAACGCCGGAGAGGTTGAAATAAGCGACAAGCTCACCAATGGCTTCAAGATGGGGTTTAATGGTTCGGCTAAGTCAGCAACTGTTAAATACACTGTGTTAGGAGGTTTTATGAAATGATAATAAAAGAAAAGAATGAAGGTGCAAAAATTCCGTACTCAGTCAAAGGAACCAAAGTAACCTTCGATGATGATTTGACAATCAATTTGGCAAGCCGCGAACAAGACTGGCCTGTTCATATCGATGTATGTTTTGATGAAGATAATGCCCTAGTAATCGGTGCTGCAGCCGGACGTTCGTATGTGGCGCAAATTGATATACCGGAAAGAAAATATGAAGAAGGCGAAGAGATTGGGGAAGAAGGAGAAGCTTTGCTTGTTCCTGTACCGCTTAATATGAATGCGGTCACCTTAACTCTTTGGTCTATTGAGTAGGAGGAATAACTATGGCGAACTTTGATTTATCTAATTTGTCATTGATGGCTGCCTGTCCTGGAAACGAGCTTCTATATGATGATAAAGGCGTGCCAAGCATTATGGTAAAGATTCCAAAGCAAACTTATGCACAATTAGGCATGGGTGCATCGGAAGCTACTTTCCCGGCATTTATAGTTAATGGACAAGAAGTAGATGCAATATGGATAGCTAAATATCCAAGCATAATTAAGAATGGAAGGGCTTACTCTATGCCCGGCCAAGAACCTCGTGCAAGTATTAATTTAGATGATGCAATTGCTGCTTGTGTGGCAAAAGGCAAGGGATGGCACCTTATGACGCAAATGGAAAGAGGATTGCTTATAAACTGGTGTGAAAACAACAAATTTGTTCCATTGGGCAATAATAATTATGGAAAGCATTCCACCGAAAGCAGTTACAAAGCATTGCCTGGTAATATAGTTAGTGGTCAGACAAATAGAACTCTAACAGGTACTGGTCCATTAACTTGGTTTCATGACAATTCGCCTTCAGGCATTGATGGCCTTGGCGGCAATGTGCGTGATTGGTCCGGCGGAATTAGATCTGTTTATGGAGAATTGCAAATCCTTGCTAATAACAACGGTGCTGATAGCCTAAATTCACAATCTGCAAGCAGTCTACAATGGAAAGCCATTAAAGCAGATGATGGCACACTAATAGATCCCAATGGAAGCGGTACTACTGAAGGCAGCGTAAAGATGGACTGGATAAGTAGCAAACTAACTTACTCAACAACAATAACTGATGCTGCACCAGGCTCACATAGCTGTATTTTCGGAAGCATTGTCGCTGACGTAACTATTGGGGAAAATGCAAAGCTGTTATTGCAAGCTCTCGGGATGTTGCCTAAAGATGCCAATGTTTTGAGTAAATCCCATCTTTGCTATTTTGATAATGGTGGTGCAGAGCGGTCCTTCTACTGCGGTGGCTACTATAGCAGTGCCTCCTTCGGCTTGGCGTCGTTCAACGGCCTCAACTCTCGGACGAGCGTCAGCGCCGCGCTCGGCTTCCGCTTCGCTTATGTTGAACTGCCATCTGTATAACTGTAATCTGTAAGCTCCGCGATAGCGGAGCTTTAGCGAAAATTTTAGAAATAAC